>ERZ1036420.160-NODE-160-length-86615-cov-4.811195_pt1 | contig 86615 bp, 87 predicted proteins | sample MGYA00514220_ERZ1036420 | MGnify/ENA primary metagenome ERZ1036420 (study PRJEB33795, sample SAMN09464938) | human gut metagenome | host: Homo sapiens | place: USA: Stanford, California | collected 2016-10 | study: EMG produced TPA metagenomics assembly of the...
GGGATCCTCCACTGTGACTTTCACACCGACACGGTCAGTGATCATCTGTCCCAGCTTCAGGATCAGTTTACGTTCTTCTTTCATTCCTTTACTCCTTTTTCATTTGATTCATTCCAGGAACTGGTTTCTTCTTTCAGCCAGTCGATCCATTCGTCCATGCCCTCCCCGGTGCGGGCAGAGATCGGGATGATCTTCATATCCGGATTCAGCTTCAGTACCCGCTTTTTACATTCTTCCAGATCAAAGTCAAAGTAAGGAAGAACATCGATCTTGTTGATCAGAAGGCACTGGCATACCTGAAACATCAGTGGATATTTCAGTGGTTTATCGTCTCCTTCCGGAACACTTAAGATCATGGCATTTTTCACAGCGCCTGTGTCAAATTCTGCAGGACAGACCAGGTTGCCCACATTTTCCAAAATGGCAAGATCTACATCACTGGTATCCAGCTCCAAAAGCCCTTGCCTTGTCATATCTGCATCTACAGCGCTGTCAATGACAGCTTCCATGACTCCGATGCGAAAATCATGTTTCATAGCATCTATTGTTTTAGTCAGAGTGGTGGTCTTCCCTGCTCCGGGAGACGACATCAGATTTAAAAGAAATGTTTTGTCTTTTTTTAATTCTGTCCGCACTTTATCTGCTTCCAGGTCATTGTCAGCGAAGACACGCTGTTTGATTTCATAAACTTTGTACATAATCCTCTCCAGTCCTTTAAATATTAAAAAAGTATAAATAAAGTGTAAAGCAGAACTAAAAGAAAGTTAAATGTTTTTTGGACACAATGTATAAGAATTAACTTTCTAAGAAAGAAAAATAAGACAAATACAACATGATATAGACGAAGTGTTGAGTAAAATAAAAAGAGCCAAAGCTCACGCAATCATTGCGTTTACTTTGGCTCTGATTTTATGAAAATTAGAAATTAAACTTCCGGACCAGCAGAAACTAAAGCTTTTCCAGCTTCATTTCCTTCGTATTTAGCAAAGTTCTTAACAAATCTCTGTGCAAGATCTTTTGCTTTTGTCTCCCACTCAGCAGCATCTGCATAAGTGTCACGTGGGTCAAGAATGTTTGTATCTACACCTGGAAGCTCTGTTGGTACTTCGAAGTTGAAGAATGGGATCTTCTTAGTAGGTGCATTTACGATGTCTCCGTTTAAGATTGCATCGATGATACCGCGAGTATCTTTGATAGAGATACGTTTTCCTGTTCCGTTCCATCCTGTGTTCACCAGGTATGCTTTTGCTCCGTTTGCTTCCATTTTCTTAACAAGTTCTTCTGCATATTTTGTAGGATGCAGCTCTAAGAATGCCTGTCCGAAGCAAGCTGAGAATGTTGGTGTAGGCTCTGTGATTCCACGTTCTGTACCAGCAAGTTTTGCTGTGAATCCAGACAGGAAGTAGTATTCAGCCTGCTCTGGTGTCAGAACAGATACCGGAGGAAGTACTCCGAATGCATCTGCAGACAGGAAGATTACATTCTTAGCTGCCGGTGCAGAAGAAACCGGACGTACGATGTTCTCGATGTGGTTGATCGGGTAAGATACACGAGTATTTTCTGTAACACTCTTGTCATTAAAGTCGATCTTTCCTTCTGCATCCAGAGTTACGTTCTCAAGAAGAGCGTCACGTCTGAATACAGTGTAGATGTCCGGCGCCGCCTCTTCGTCAAGGTTGATAACTTTTGCGTAGCATCCGCCTTCGAAGTTGAATACTCCGTTGTCATCCCAGCCGTGCTCGTCATCACCGATCAGAAGACGTTTCGGGTCTGTGGACAGAGTTGTTTTACCTGTTCCGGAAAGGCCGAAGAAGATTGCTGTGTTTTCACCGTTCATATCGGTGTTTGCGGAGCAGTGCATGGAAGCGATGCCCTTCAGCGGCAGGTAGTAGTTCATCATAGAGAACATACCTTTCTTCATCTCTCCGCCGTACCATGTATTAACGATAACCTGCTCACGGCTTGTAATGTTGAACATTACAGCTGTCTCGGAGTTCAGTCCCAGCTCTTTGTAGTTTTCTACTTTTGCTTTGGAAGCGTTGTATACGATAAAGTCAGGCTCGAAGTTCTCCAGCTCTTCTGCTGTCGGCTGGATGAACATATTTGTTACGAAATGTGCCTGCCAAGCAACTTCAACGATGAAACGGATTGCCATACGGGTATCTTTGTTTGCACCGCAGAATGCGTCTACAACATACAGTTTCTTGTTGGACAGCTCTTTCAGCGCGATATCTTTTACTGTGTTCCAAGCTTCCTCGGTAGCCGGATGGTTGTCGTTCTTGTATTCGTCAGAAGTCCACCATACAGTGTCTTTGGAATTTTCATCCATTACGATAAACTTGTCTTTCGGGGAACGTCCGGTATACTCGCCTGTCATAACGTTCACTGCACCCAGTTCGCTTACCTGTCCTTTTTCGAATCCTTCCAGATCGGTTCTGGTTTCTTCTTCAAATAACAGTTCATAGGACGGATTGTGTACAATCTCTGTAGTGCCTGTGATGCCATACTTGCTTAAATTGATTTCTGCCATCTTGCGTTTAACCTCTTTTCTTAAAATTAGTAAATAATAAGTCTTGGATACAGACTTTATTATCTCGCAGGAAAACGAAACCTACTGTTTTTCCTAATACTAATTATACATAATAAATCAATTAAATCAATAAAAATCGTCTAATTTTTTCAAAAAAATGTTAAAAATCTAACTAACTCGTCTTTCCAGTTTCCGGAATCTGCAGCATGCCAGGGTGTATTCGAGCAGTTTTCAAATCTCTCTCCAGATGCCCTGGGTTTCAAACTCTGCCGCCGAAGCCCGCGCCGCCCGGACAATATTCTGGTCGTATCCTATCATTTCCAGCAGCGCGATGGCATTGCGGCTGGTGGCTCTGCCCTCTTTCAGGAGATAGTTGAACCGGACGTCATGTTCGGTAATTTCCTCTTCAAAATGATAATTGGTATACAGCCGGTCCAGGATATAGGAAAGCTCGATATCATGGGTTGCGGCAAAGCATATGACCCTTGGATTTCTCAGATAAGCAAGTACCTGGGAAGATGCCGCGATCCGCTCGATGGTATTGGTTCCCCGAAGCACCTCATCAACAATACAGAGAACCGAAACCTCCTTCCGGCTTTCCTCCAGGATCCGTTTCAGCGATTTGATCTCTACAATGTAATAGCTTTCTCCGCTCTGCAGATCATCGTGCAGCGCCATGGATGTCATAACCTTGCACATACTTGCCCGGTAACTGTGCGAAAGGCTGGTGTGGATGGACTGCGCCAGGATCATGTTGATCGCGACGTTTTTCAGGAACGTGGACTTTCCGGACGCATTGGAACCCGTCACCAGAATCCCTCCGTCCGCATAGATGCTGTTTGCCACAGGGTTGGCGATCAGCGGATGATACAGGTCTGTCACGTCCATTGACGCCGCATGCCTGCCGTCTGTAAATTGAGGAATGCAGTAATAGGGAAGATATTCCCGGTAGGACGCCGCCGCAATCATTGCATCCAGGATTCCCAGCGTCTCTGTGAGTTTCTCCAATTCCTCCCGTTTCCGCTGCATCTCCTTCAGAACCGAATAAAACTGAATCAGATCCAGCATAAAAAAGGAATTGATATAGGAGTACAGAACGCTCATAAAATCCCCTTCCGTCCCCTTCGTCGTCACCAGGGTAACGCATTTCTTTCGGATGCCGTGCAGTTTTTTCTCGTTTTCTCTCAGACATTTCAGATACTGCTCCAGTTCCGGAATCTTTTCTTTTCCCAGTGCCTCCGATGACTTCAGGATCCGCAGCATGCATCCCAGACATTTCAGATAGATCTCGACCTTGTTTCCTTCGACGGTATGCACGGAAATATTGACGATCACCGCCGCGACAAAAAGCCCAACTCCTGCCGCCGGCTTCACCAGCAGGCATACAATGCTGGCTACGGCAAGCAGAAAGCACGCAAAGTATCTGGCTCTGCTGCGGATTGGGATTTCTGTCAATGCCTGTAAATAGTCCGAAACAGAACGCCCGCTGACTTTTCCTGCCTGCAGCAGGCCTTTCTGTACATTTTCCCGTTCCTTCGCATGGTTTCTGAAGAACTCAATGACACGTTCCCGCTCCTCCAGCGTCTCCGGCTGAAATTCCGGAAGCCGGAGCATCGCATAGAGATATTCCTCACCGCAGGCGGAGCACGTGTTGTTCAGAAGCATATACACCCGCTCCATATCCAGATCATTCCATGTGATATCGTCGATCATAAAACGCCCATTCTGATGATTTCTTGCGTAATGAGAAATGCTCTCCAGTTCTTCCGATGTATATTCCCGCTCCGGCACCTGTCCCCAGTTCTGACGGAGCTGTTCCACCTGACGCTGCTTTGCCCGCATTCTCTCACGGACCGCGGCGACCACTAGAACCACTGCCAGCAGCGCAAACATCCATGCCCATATATACTGTTCGTCCATCTTTTTCTTCCTCCTGCCTGTATGTGCTGATTTCCCGCTCATGAACTTCCGAACATCTTTTCTTTTATCAATTCATCCTGTTCAGAATTCGCGAATGGTAGAATGGTAACTATCGTCATTCTATCACGCACATCCCGGCAGAGCAATTTATTTTTCCGCTGTCATTACAAAATGTACGACCAGGCGTTCTTTCGCAGCTCCTGAACCCGTGCAGGTGGAGAGCGTAAAGACCTGCTGTCCGCAGTCCGGTATTGGTCCACAGTCATATATGGACTGCTCTGCGGTTCTTTCCTGCCACTTTGCATACGCATCTGTCTCCAGCTTATATCCAATCGTGTACGCATCACTGTCGCGGTTCGTCTGGTACACACTGTACACCGTTCCGCGTCTGGATCCATTCGGCGTGTAGATGTAAACGTACGGGCACTCCCTCGCGAACGACTCCTGGCAGTAGGAGGATAACTCCCCGAACCTTTGCCCGGATCGCATATTATGGCCGTAAAAAAGGACATGGGCATCTGCAAGATCCTTTCCTGTTTCCGGCGGGACAAAGATGGCTCCCAGAGGGTTTTCCGCTTTACCGGCAGTATGTGTCAGATAAAAATGGTTGTCTGTTCCCCGGCAGACAGGCTCGTCGATCTGTGTTCCCGGAAGATAGATCCACCCCACAATGTCCGGGTTGACCCGCTGCAATCCCTCAAAATCAAACTGGCGCTGCAGCGGATCGTCATCCGGTTCCATCCGTTCTTGTTGCTCCGGATCCAATCCCGTTTCTTCCGGTTCTGCCGGATCCTCCGGTTTCAGATAAGTGTCGATCCAGTTCTCCTTTTCCTGCTCTGCCTGCAGGTTCTGCCACCACACGGGAAGATACATCATCCCGGCAGCCAGAATCCCGGCAGCCGCCGGGATCATCCAGCGTTTTCTTTTACGCCTCCTTTTCATTCCGCGTACCCTCTCACGGTTTCAGCGGTATCACATTTTCCACCGCGTCATTGTGCGAATAATCGTCCCACCGATATTTTTCATTTTCAAATACAATTCTGGTTCCTGACGGTTTCTTTTCCAGGTCGGCTGTCACACGAAAAATTTCCGAAGGCAGTTTTCCTTCCCCAGGCTCCTGTAGCTTTTCTACGGTCACATTTTCCGTTCCAGTTACCTGCACCAGCCCGTAGCGGAGCACTTCCTGCTCTGTCACCTGATAAGCGTTTCCCATTGGGATTTTTGTCAGCCGTACCGACAGTTCCACCATTCCCTGCCCGTCTGTATGAGAGGTTACATATTCCTTTGTGAACCTTACCATTCGCTGGTACTGATGTTCTTTTCCAAAAAGATCCGTTCCTTTCACAGTAAAGAAAAATGTCGGTTCTCCATGTGCCCAAGTGATTTCATCGGCACGGATTTTCTTGACAATCTCCATCTCTGTATACTTCAGATCCTTCATTACAATCTTCTGCACGTCCGCTTTCTTTTCCAGGGTAAAAACAAGGGGGTCTGCAAGCTGGTATCCGTCCGGCGCCTTCTCTTCTGTCAGCCGGTAAGTTCCTGCTTTCAGTTTATTGATCACATGTGGTTCCCTGCCGGACTTCCATCTGTCTATTTCCGTGTTTTCAGAGTCGTACAGAACCAGCTGCGCACCGGCAATCAGAGCTCCGGTGGAGGCATCCGCTTTCGCTACTTCCAGACGGATATAATCGTTTTCGATGGTTCGTGTCACGGAAGCTTTCCCATCGATGGTCCCGTCCTGACGGACGGTAAATTCCTGGACGGTTTCATTGATCAGATAGCCTTCCAGTGTCTTCGTTTCCCGGACACAGTAAGTTCCCGGCGCCAGCCCCTGCAGGGAAATCTTGCCGTCTTTGTCTGTCGTATAAGTTTTTCCCGTATCTTCCGAAGCCGCCTTGTTCCAGACTTTAAACACAACTCCCGGAAGCACCGTGCCGTCTCCTTTGCTGATTTTCTGGATGATCATCTGGTTCCGGGTATTCTGCACCTTTATGGATACGTTCTTATTTCCGCTGCTCAGGATCACCTCCTGCTGTTTTCCATTCAACACATACCCCGGGGCGGACTGGATCTCCTGGATCAGATAAGTTCCAAGCTCCAGTTCTTTGGAAATGGCGCTTCCGTTCTCTACAGTGACCGTATCTACGACGGCTCCTCCTTTTACCAGGGTTGTTCCACCGGCAGTACGGATATCCGTCTTTGCTTTGATCTGAAAAACAGCTCCTGTAATTGGCTGACCGCTCCCGGCGTCGGTCTTATTGATCGTGACCCGTCCCTTGATTCTTGTATTTTCCGCCTGATATTTCCGGGTAACAGTTCCCTGTTCTGTCAGAGTAAATTCCTGCTCCCAGCTTCCTGTATAACCGGACGGACTCTGCACTTCCTGCACCTTGAACCTGCCCTGATTTTTATCGGAATACTTCAGACCATACAAACGATAATCCTTTTCCGCACTGTCCCAATTCAGACTGCCGACGCTTTGCCACCCGTTCCCCGTCCATTCGAAACAGGTAAACGCTGCTCCTTCCAATGCCTCCTGCGTCTGACTGTCCAGTTTTTCCACGATAACATTTCCCTTTTTTTCGAATTGTATAACCGTTTCCGCTGTATAACCAAACTCCGATGATACCCATGCGGTATAGTATTCTTCTGTAACATCTGTGCGGCTGGCTCCCTTGTAGTACTTATGCAAATATCCTTTGACCGCACTGGGCAGGTTTTCCCATTTCGACACATCCCATTTCCGGTACGGATAATCTTTGGACTTTGGATTTATCACATCTACATAAAATTGCATATTGGTTTCCGATCCTTCAAAGGTATATGTGATCCATCCCTGTTCCTGATTTGGCTGCGTATCTGAGCCGTCTGCCCAGATAATCCGTGTGTCTGCATCGTATCCCATTCTCGCCGCAGCCTCTTTCGTATAATAAATTTCTCCTCCGCTCTCCATGATTCTGAATCCTTGACTGTAATCCAAATCGTTCAGAGTATAATGTCCTTTCAGAGAAATAGGCTGGCCCTGATCATTGTAATAAGAAAATTTTACCGAAATATTTTGCACACAGATAATATTGATCTGCGGAAGCCGGGTATCGCCGCCCATCGTAATGTAGACGTTGGCATAATCGGGATATGGAAGATTGGTATAGTTCGCCCAGTCCGTCAGCGTAACACGCAGGTTCACCGTTTCCCCGCCATATTCACCGACATTCTTCAATTCCACATACAGCTTGCCCTTCTTGTCATTGGTAAGGACGGCGCTTCTGGTGTTCGTCCAGTTTGTCGTGTCTGCATAAGGATAATACCTGCTGATATACCTTACATCCGCCTCGGAATTCCTGCAGTACAGATTGTCCCATTCACCGACGAAGCGGATCTGCGTCTGATCGGATACCGTAGGAACGAATTTATAATCACCGTCCACCATATATCCGGAGGTTACTTCATGACCGTTGGCCATACTTGAAAGATCCGCATAACCTGCCGCCGCATTAACGGAATCCGCAAAGAAAAGATCCGCAAAGAGAAGAATTCCTATAAAGACCATGACGCGCAGATAGTAACCTGCATGATGTTTCCAATTTCTTTTCATGTTTTCCTCCTTCCTGACGCACTTGCTGCGTCATCAAGGTAGATTTGGAGTTTACTTCCAAACTTTTCCTCCCTTCTCTCCAGTATCCATGTACTGACAGCTGCCAGCCCAGCCAGAAGAAGCGGTACCGCGACAAATGGATCACTAAGTCCTGTCTTTGGCGCGGTCAGCTGCTGAATGGCAGGTCCCGGTTCCTGTATCTCTTCCTCCTCACCCCGCACGGAAAATACCCAGTTGACAGAAGTTTCCCTCCGGGCATATGCATTATCCAGTTTTGCCGGAAGCGTTAAAGTGAAATGAATGCTTCCCTCTTCTCCCGGCTGATACCGTCCGAGGCTGACCGGATGCTGCAGAGTTTCCGCTCCCAGCGTACCAGAGTACAGCATTGTTCCTTCCTTCTGGATCACCAGCTGGAACTGTTCAAGTAATTCTCTCTCCTCTTCCGTCAGCTCCCCGGGAATTTCCGTACGAAAGAAAAATTCCGCCTCCGTATCCGTGGTATTTCGGATCGCTGCCGTATCGCTCAGGGAATCGCCCGGCATCGCGGTGCCGAGATTCGTAAAGAAGTCTTCCGGAACCGCAACCAGATTCCTTGCGGTGCCTTCATAAGAAACCATCATGGTCTGGTAACTTTTCTGTACCTCCATCACCGTTCCGTCCTGCTCATGAACACAGAGTTCCGTTTCCTGGTCACCCCAGGGCTGTTCCGACTGAAAATCCGGAGTGAAATTGTCCGACTGGATTGCCTCCGCCGATATGGTGATACCCAAACGCTGATCGGAGGACGTTTCTGTCCATTCCTCCGGAATCGTCACGGTCTGAAAAACATCCGCGGATTCTCCCGTGTCCAGAGGATCCGTCAAATAGTAATACTCACCTGCCCGAATCCATTCTTCTGGCATACCGGAGATATCCTGCTCCGACAGGACCAGCGTTTCACCGGTACAGGCAATCTTCACACGGACATAACAGGGCTGTGCATAATTTGTGATCCTCGGTATTTTCGATATCTTCTGAGACGGAAGAACCAGCCTTCCGTCAGGGTCCGCATAAAGACTTTCCTTTCCATCCTTCACCTCATACTCCTGAATCCCGATATTGATATCTCCGGTGGAAATATGGTTCCGGACGGAAACCGTATCCTGATAATAGGCATACGTCCCTGAAACGCCAAACAAACAGGTGCTGATAATCCCTGCCGCAATCCATCTTTTTCTTTTCATGCGCTGCCACCTCCCCGGTAATACTCCCATGCCTTCTGGTAATCCTCATAAAGCACAGTTCCATCAAAAGCCTGCACCGATTCTTCATAAACCGTAACCGTCACGCTGTCTGCCTCCGGATTTCCTTCGATCCTGACACCGGCAAACAGATCTTCCGTGCTGCTGCCCGGTTCCACAACATTCCTGTAGTAATAATATCCGTCCTTTCCATCCGTCCAGCCTGTAGTATTCAATCCTTTCAGTGTGACGCTTCCTTCACTGACAGCCACGGAAATCCGGATATAACAGGGCACTGCTCCATAATTCTTAACACGTACTTTTTTTACGATCGTCTCTCCCGGTGCCGCCGGAGTAGGTGTCGGAAATTCTTCTTCTATTCCGGTCTCATTGTATCCTGCGGTTATCTGATTGATTCTTTCCTCGTGATCCGTCAGATACGCAGAAGTCCCGGATACCGCACAAAAAAGGGTCAGAACACAGATTCCACAGCCCACAGTGATTCCGGCTGTTCTCCTTTTTTTCTTTTTTCTCATATGCATCCTGCCTTTCCGGCAGGCCGGCATAACGCCGGTCCGCCCATCATCTCCAAATACACCTTATTCCTCCTGTGCTTTGTCCGGCTGAGATTCCGCATCCTCCTTCGCTTCATTGGACTGCAGGGTCTGCTCTTCTTTTGCTTCGCCGGACTGCTGCACCTGCTCTTCTTTGGTTTCCCCCGGCTGCGCCGCCTGTTCTTCTTCTGCCTCATCGGACTGCGGCGCCGTCACCTCTCCGTCCTGGCCTTCGTTCTGGTTGACGTATTTCTCCCATGCATCTGCCGCCTGCTCCGGGACGCTGGCGCCTTCCCCGGTATTCAGTGCCTGGATCGCGTAGAAATTCACCGGAATATCCAGCTGCTTTTCCTCCAGCTGTCCTTCCACCACATTCGCAAAAGTTACACTTTCAAACAACGGCACCGTCGTCTTTTCCGGAGCAAGGATCTCATTGTAGCTGTAAGTATATACCATGCTGTTATCCACCCTTTTCTGATACATCAACGTCCACCGGTTCGAAAGCTGGTTCATCGCAAACAATTCCGTTTCCTTTGCTACCCCTCCGTTCTGGCGTTTTCCCTGCTCATCCACAGTGATGACCTTTGCGATCGGAATGGACACATCCATATAGACGTAGGCGTCATTTTTCCCGGTATTGGTGATCTGCGGATCCTTCGCAATCTCTTCCGTCGGTATAATGTCCTCCGTTTTTCCTCCTGGATCCGGCGTATAATTCGGTTCTTTCCCCTCAATCTCCACTCTTCCGACGGTAAACTGATTGGAAATCTCGTCTTTGTCCGTAAGATAAGCCACGGTACTTCCCGCTGCCAATAATCCACAGAGCGCTACCGCTCCGATCAACGCTGCTTTTCTGTTTTTCTTCATATCATTTTCTCCCTTCATAATTCAGGCGAACCTTTTTCTCTCTTTCTGTTCGGACGAAAACAGGAAAAGAAGGATCAGAACGGTGATTCCTCCACTGATAATAAGGATTCGGTATTTCTGCATCCAAAGTACCCCGTATCCCAGATAAGGGATACAGAAAACAACCGTTCCGACAATCTGCTCCTGCTGCAGCAGATCATAATCCGCTTCCTGATTGGCATCTCCTTTCGTCTGATACCCATGTTCCTTCAACCCCGTGACACGATGCGTAACTGTCCTTCCACTTTTCTGAAACGTAACAATTTCTCCAATTTTCACATTCGTTCTCTCCGTATCTGCCACAACCAGGCTTCCCACCGGAAGCTTCGGTTCCATAGAACCGGACAGAACGACATAAAAACGAAATCTGAAAAAACCGCATACCAGAAGGATGGACAACAGGAGTATCGAAAACAGATAAAAAAGAATTATGTGTCTGCTTTTTCCCTGCTTCCGCCTTTTGTCTTCTTTGATTTTCTTCTTCATTTTTTAATTTTTTGGATTTTACGGCGCAGTGAAAACTGCTGATAACTTGAACGAATCACTCACAACACCCGGAGCATGTATGAACATCCATTCCTGTATGTTTCAAATATGCCCGGAAGCGTAAAAACCCGAAAGAATTTCAGGTGAATTTCTATTCTTTTCTGATACTCTGATAAACAACCGGGAAATTCCGGCAAAGAATGCCTGTTGGCATATAGAATGATAGAATGTAAAATGTAATTTAAGCCTATCACACTTGCCTCTGAAAAGCAAGCAAAAGATTGAAACAAATCCACAAAGATTGAAACAAAAACGTCCGCAGCAAAACCTGCAGGCAAAACACCTGCAGGCAGCTAAGCTAATCGAAACGACGCCGGATCTCCGTCTCCCCTTCCAGCAGCGCCTGCCGCACTTCCGGGGTATCTCCCAGCGTTTCCAGAAACACCTGGTATTCCTGACGGATTCCCTGTCCGTGAAGGACGCAGTAAGCCCCGGCGTCACTGCCGGCGGCCATAAGAACGCCCAGCGCCCGGGCTTTCCGGATGTTGTCCGTCTGCGTTTTATAAATCCGCTCCAGGACACGGTCATTGTACCTTCCATTTCCGATCAGGTTCTTTACGGTAACCGTCGTCGGCACCCAGACAGCATGGTGTTCCGCCATACACTGAAGGCTTTCCTCGTTCTGAAAATTCCCATGCTCCACCGAATCCACGCCAGCCTCCACAGCGTCGATCACCGCCTGTGCGCCGTTGGTGTGAGCCATCACGGAATACCCCGCATCGTGAGCCATGGCGATCATCCAGAACACCTCTTCCCTGGGCAGCGGCTCTCCGGTCACGCTTCCGTCCGCGGAAAAATCCATGATCCCTGTGGTCATGATCTTGACGAAATTCCCTCCATTTCTTCGAAGTTCCCGCAGCAGTTCCCGGTATTCTTCCCGGCTGCCGTATCCGCGGCCGACGATTTTTCCATAGCGCCCCTCCCGGTGGATCGCAAACCCCGGCGTCCGGTAGGTGATCCCGTATTCCGGCGCCAGCTCTCTTGCCAGCAGTCCGGCGCCGTAGGGATCGCCTCCATCTCTCACAAAGTTCACCTGTTCTCTCTGATACGCTTCCAGATGTTCCCTGATCAATCTCTCATCCGGACCGTTCCGGTGGGCAGCAGCCGCCTCTTTATAATTTTTCCCATCCATAAATATATGTGCATGACACTCTGCCGACATTGCTCTTTCTTCCTTCTCTTTCTCCGCCTATTCCAACAAGACCGTCTTTCAGGCGTGTTCCACATTGATCTCGGATTCCATAAACGCTTCCCTGCGGCCCAGTTTCCAGTTCCGCTCGGAAATGCAGATATGGTATCCGCATCCGTTGGGTACCTGCCATCCAAAGTAGTCTCTTGCAGGAATGCCATAGGTACTCATGATACTCATGATCGTGCCTCCGTGTACCACACAGGCAACGTTTTTATAATGCCTGCGGATACAGGTGTCCACCATATTGTCAAAACCTTTCACACATCTTTTCTGAAACTGGTCCGGACTCTCCCCATTGGGGAATGCCAGGGTCGCCATGGAATCCACCCATTTCTGATATTCCGGATTGGACTGCAGTTCCTGATAATTTTTGTTCTCAAAATCCCCGAAATTACATTCCCGGAACTCCGGAATCTGCACCCTCCGCGCGTAAGGATAAAGCAATTCTGCAGACTGGATGCAGCGGGTCATGGGGCTGACAAACACCAGATCCACCGTATCCATCACCCGGTCGGACATCTGCCGTATCCCCTCTTCACAGAGAGGCTCATCCGTCACACCAATATATCTTCCAAACGTATTTCCGTAGGTTTTCCCATGTCGGATCAATGCTATCTTTATCACTTTTTTATCACCATCCCGATTCCGCAGACTACGCGGTGTACTTCCTCTGCCTTCCCTGCAAGCTCCGTGCAGATCCTGCCTGTTTTTTCTCTCCACAGACGGTCGAAGGCATCCACCGGGACCACACCGTATCCCAGTTCATTTGTCACAATACAGATTTCCGGATTTTTTTCCGCTGCTTCCAGCACCAGGCGGTCCGCCTCCTGTCCTTCCTCCAGCAGCCGCCGGATCAGCAGATGAAAATCATAGACTCCCCGGCACTGCGCCAGATCTTCCAGCGTACAGAATGCTCCGTCCACCCATCCGTCCGGAATCTGAAACGTCTCTTTCGCATAGTTCAGTTTTCCCTGATATGCGCCTCCTATCACCATATTCATAAAAATTTCTCCATTCCCAGGCCGCACAATGCCAGCCAGATCATTCCGGCCGCCTCACCCACCGACACAAACCAGCCTGCCAGATCGCCGGTGATCCCTCCAAAATATTTTCCGCTCATCCGCCGGTAATACATCCATACCAGCGCTTCCACAACAGCCGCCGTCACGAAAACCGGATCCAGCAGAATAAGAAACAGGCATGCCGCCGCCAGATAGATGATCATCACTGCCGTCACCGTCCGCCGCTGCGCCTGTTTTCCGAAAGCCGCAGCCGTTCCCTTGGGGTTCGCATTGGGAAACCAAAGGACGGACAGCGCACTGAAACACCGGGAGATCCAGAACAGACAGCAGAATGCCGGAAGCACCCGTGCTGAGATTTCCCCGGCGGCTCCCAGACATGCCACAAACCAGAAACCACCCATGATAATCGCAAATGCTCCCGCATGGGGATCCTTGAGGATTTCCAGACGCCGTTCCTTCTCCCTCCAGGAACTGAGGGCGTCCATCGTATCCAGAAATCCATCCAGATGAATCCCTCCGGTGATCACCACCGGAATCAGCACCATCACCGCAGCCCGGAACAATTCTCCCGCAGACAAAAATTCCAATACCTTCCAGCAGACAAATTCCAGCAGCCCGATCACCAGACCGATCCATGGAAAAAAGCACATGGCGTATTTCATACTTTCTTTGTCCCAGTCGGCAGCAGGCATCGGAATTTTTGAGTACATGGCAAATGCAACCTTAAAGTTATTCCACAGCATTTTCATTATCTCTTTACCTCCAGCGGAATTCCGTACACAACCTCCGTCACCTGTTCCGCCATTTTCGCCAGAAGGCAATTCACCGTTCCCAGCACCCGCTGGTATTCTCTGGTCTCACTGGCGTATTCACAGCCGTCAGAGAAAATCTCATTGGAAACGATCACCAGATTCCGCGCCTGTCTCCGCAGCCGCTCCACACCCTGGATGATCCTGTCCGCCACATCTCCTTCCGGCGGATCCTGCCGGAACATTTCGTTCGCCGTCAGGTTGGACATACATTCCAGAAGGACATCCGCGCCTTCCGGAAGTTCCACCGTCTCCAGATCACGGTAACATTCTATGGTCGTAAAGTTTTTTTCCGCCCGCATCCTGCGGTGGCGCTGGATCCTGCGATGGCTCTCCTCATCATAGGGATCCATCGTGGCGATATAGATCCTGCAGTCCCCCTGCATCGCCAGGATCTGTTCCTCCGCATATGCCGACTTCCCGCTCCCGCTTCCGCCTGTAATCAAATGCATCATGTTCGTGTATCCTTTCTCCGGTCTCTTAACTCAGCGGGACATACGCCTCGATGTGCGTACTCTCAAACGTCGCCATCTCACGGTAAACCGCCAGCGCCATATCCAGAACCGGGAAAAGCATCACCGCGCCGGTTCCTTCTCCCAGGCACATCTCACAGTGCAGAAGCGCTTCTTTGTCCAGTTCTTTCAGCAGCATTCCGGCAGCCGGCTCTTTGGAAACATGGGACGCCAGGATATAACCGGAGGCGAGCGGCGCAAGGCGCACAGCGATCAGGGCAGCGACCGCCGAGATAAATCCATCGATCACAACCGGTACATGGTGAGCGGCTCCCGCCAGAAATACACCTGCCATTCCGGCGATGTCAAAACCTCCGACCTTGGACAGCACATCCACAGGGTCTGACGGATCCGGATGATGAAGGTCGATCGCCTGACGGATCACCTGGATTTTTTTCTGCAGTCCTGCGCTGGAAAGCCCCGCGCCCCGTCCGGTTACCGTTTCCGGATCTTTTCCAAGAAGCACAGACGCAATGGCGCTGCTGCTGGTCGTATTTCCGATGCCCATCTCTCCGGTAGCAAGGATCTGATATCCATCCTTAATCTTTTCCTCCGCGGCATGGATTCCCGCTTCCAGAGCGCGGACCGCCTCTTCCCGGGACATTGCAGGTTCTTTCGCCATATTTTTGGTCCCGTATGCGATCTTACAGCTGGGGATACAGGTATCCTGCGCCACTCCGATGTCGTAAGGGAAAATATCCGCTCCCGCGTGGCGGCAGAGAACGCCCGCCGTTGCCCGTACCTGAAGGAAGTTTTCCGCTACGGCTTTCGTTACCTCCTGTCCGCACTGAGTTACCCCTTCTTCCACAACGCCGTTGTCCGCACAAAAGATCATCAGAGCTTTCCGGTCCAGAGAAACTCTGGGGTTTCCGGTGATTCCGGCAATCTGCACGATGGTCTCCTCCAGTTTTCCAAGACTGCGAAGAGGTTTTGCGATACTGTCCCAATGCTGCCATGCCTGTTCCATCGCTTTTTCATCCAGCGGCTCGATCGCCGCAATCGTCTGTTCTAAGGTCATTGTTCCATCCTCCCGTAAAAATAAGGGTGCCTCAGTAATTTGAGACACCCTTCATTATTTATGATTTTCTCACCCAGTCCACAAAGAAAATATGAGAACTGGAGCGTTTCTGACCGGTGGAAGTCGTCCATTCATAGGTGTATACATAGGACTGGCATTTTACCGGATCCAGATTTAACTGTTCAAAAGCTGCAGGTGTCATAAAATACAGATAATCAAAATCTGCTCTTGTATCCCCGAAATTCGGAACCACTCGATTGGTACCATTGGTCTTATATGCCGTCATGATCCGGTCGGATTCATCCACCGCCGTATAAGCGCCTGTACTGTTCAGTTCCTGCAGAATGCTCGTGCTGCCGCTGCTGATCCCTTCCAGGTATCTGGTCAGAGAACCGTTCCGGGCCGGCTCAAACTGCTGTTGTCTGTAAATCGCAGTTTTCAGAGAATAGCCGTATTCATCCATACGGTTGCGGATTACCATCGCCACAGCGGTCATTCCCGTTGTTCTCTGATTTCCCGCTTCCGCCTCGCAGATTGCCGCCATCAGATCCCGGTCGCTGACCTGCGGATCGGTAAAATACTGATGCTCCATGACATAGTAAATGCCATTGACTGAATCTTTTGCCCGCACATACCTCGGACTCGCGTAGTTGCAGGCTCCGGTGCCGGAAAAGCTGTAATAGTAATCGCTGCCGTCTTTCTGTGTCTTATAATAGGTATCCGTCAGCATGGCTCCGTTGCTTCCCGCATAATAGAAACCAATGGCAGGTTCCTGGCTGGAAGGCTTTTTGGACGTATCAAACCACTGATTGCGGTAAGCCCTTCCCTGCCCGTCAAAGCTGTACCAGTCACTGCCGATCTGGAACCACTGTCCGGTGAGCACAGAACCGTCGGATGTTCCGTAATAAATATTCCCATCGGATGGATCGGTGAATTTTTCATTGTGGAAAGCGGCTCCCCAGCCACGGAAATAATATCGCTTCCCGCCTTTCTCGATCCATACATTGGTTGCCATGGAACCGTCTTCCAGGCCGTAATAAATATTCCCGTCTGCCGGATCCCGAAAAATCTCATTGCGGAAAGCGGCTCCCCAGCCGCGGAAATAATACCACTTTCCATTGATTTTGATCCAGACGTTCTTCGCCATGGAACCGTCGGCCAGACCGTAATAGACATTTCCGTCTGCCGGATCCGTAAATTTCTCATTGCGGAAACCGGCTCCCCAACCACGGAAATAATACCACTTTCCGTTAATCATCACCCATTCACTTTTTACGATGGAACCATCCTCAGTGCCGTAATAAATATTTCCATCTGCCGGATCTGTGAACTTTTCATTGCGGAAGGCAGCTCCCCAGCCGCGAAAATAATAGTCTTTTCCATTGATCTTGATCCAGGCATTCTTCGCCATGGAACCGTCGGCCAGACCGTAATAGATATTTCCATCCGCCGGATCTGTAAACTTCTCGTTGCGGAAGGCGGCTCCCCAGCCGCGAAAATAGTAATATTTCCCATCAATCTGAATCCATGCGTTCTTGGCAATGGAACCGTCGGCCAGTCCGTAATAAATATTTCCATCCGCCGGATCCGTAAACTTCTCATTGCGGAAGGCAGCTCCCCAGCCGCGGAAATAATAGTCTTTTCCGTCTGATTTTATCCAGACATTCTTCGCCATGGAACCATCGGTCAGACCGTAATAGATATTCCCATCTGCCGGATCTGTGAAGATCTCGTTGCGGAAAGCAGCTCCCCAGCTACGGAAATAATACCACTTTCCGTCGATCTGCTTCCAACCTGTCGCCATGGAGCCGTCCGGATTCAGATAATAGAGATGTCCGCCTTCTTCCAACCATCCGGTCACACGGTTGCCATTGGCATCGTAATAATACCAGACGCCGTTTTCCTGCTGCCACTGCTGATACAGGGTCATTACCTGCGGAATCTGGGCAGGATCTATTGTCTGCTCTGCTTCCGGTGTCTCTGCCGGCCCCGTCGATTCCGGAGTTGCTGTCGGCTGCTCTGCCTCCGTCGGTTCCGGAGTCACTGTCGGCTGCGCCGCTTCCGTTGGCTCAGGGGTCGTTGTCGGCTGTGCCGCTTCCGTCGGTTCCGGGGTCGCTGTCGGCTGCGCTGCTTCCGATGGCTCAGGGGTCACTGTCGGCTGTGCCGCCTCCGTCGGTTCCGGAGCTGCTGTCGACTGTGCTGCCCCCGTCGGTTCCGGGGTCGCTGCCGGCTGCGCTGCTTCCGGTGTCCCCGTCGGCGCTGACTCTGTCACTGCCGGCTGAGGACTTTCCGATGCCGATGCAGCGGCGGTAGCGGAAGCTCCCATGGAAACTGTAATGACAGCAGCGATCAGGGCGCTTACAATTTTTCTTTTCATTATGTACTTTACTCCCTTAAGTCTGCATATGATTTCTGTCAAAAGCTATAACCGCCCAGTCCTCCGCCTTCCGGCGAATTTTCGGACTGAACGGTCAAAAAGTTTCTCATAAAGAATAACACAGTCCCTTATATGTGTCAAATCATCAGATTCCAAGAATTTTTTTCACGATTTCCGGCATTTCATCCGCTTCGCAGACCGTCTGATGGCGTACCGGAGCCGTGCGGATTTCCTCGATCGCCCTTGGAATCTCCGTGTTGGAAATCTGAGAGAGGACATCCATCTGCTCAAAATCTCCGAGGCTGTCATAGGCAGAATCTATCGCATGCAGAACACTGCGGGTAAATTTATAAGGACTTGCGGTGGATGCCAGAATGACCGGTGTCGTATCACCGCTTTCTTTCCGATACTTATTGTACACAGAAGCCGCAACCGCTGTGTGAGTATCGATGACATAACCGGTATCCTGATACAGGGAAGCGATCGTTTCCGCAGTCTCTGCCTCATCGGCATAATCGCCGTAGAAATCTTTCAGCTGCTCCTTCATCGCTTCATCAATCTCATAGGTTCCGCTTTTCTTAAGCTGTTCCATACATGCGCGCGTCTTTTCCGGAGACTGTCCGGCAATCCAGTAGAGCAAACGCTCAAGATTACTGGAGATCAGGATATCCATGGACGGGGAAGAGGTCAGGATAAATTCCCGGTTTCTGTCATAGACCCCTGTCCGGAAGAAATCTACCAGGACCTTATTCTCGTTGGAGGCACAGATCAGCTTTCCGATCGGAAGTCCCATCTGCTTTGCGTAAAATGCCGCGAGAATATTTCCAAAGTTTCCGGTGGGAACCGTCACATTGACTTTTTCTCCATCTTTGATCTCTCCGTTTTTCACCAGAGAAGCATAGGCATAGACATAGTAAACCACCTGCGGGATCAGCCTTCCGATATTGATGGAATTGGCGGAGCTGAACTGAAAACCGGACGCAGCCAGTTCTCCGGCAAACGCCTTGTCATTAAAGATGTTCTTGACTCCCGTCTGCGCATCGTCAAAGTTTCCGTGTATCGCCACAACATGGGTATTTTCCCCTTTCTGCGTCACCATCTGTTTCTCCTGAACCGGGCTGACTCCGTCCTTCGGGTAAAAGACGATGATCCTGGTTCCCGGAACATCGGCAAATCCTGCCATCGCGGCTTTTCCGGTATCTCCGGAGGTCGCAGTGAGGATTACAATCTCATTTTTTGCATTGTTCTTTCTGGCAGCCGTCGTCAGAAGGTGAGGCAGAATGGAAAGAGCCATATCCTTGAACGCAATCGTCGCGCCATGGAACAGTTCCAGAAAATAAATTCCTTCCGCTTTTGTCAGGGGAGCAATTTCTTCTGTGTCGAACTTTTCATCATATGCTCTGGCGATACAGTCTTTCAGTTCTTCCTCTGTAAAGTCTGTAAAGAAACGGCTCATAACTTCATACGCCACTTCCTGATAGCTCATTTGCGCCAGAGTTTCCATCGGAATATCCAGGGCTGGAATCCGGTCAGGCACAAACAGCCCTCCGTCCTGTGCCAGGCCTTTCAGGATCGCCTGTGACGCAGTCACACCGTTCTCTCCACCGCGGGTGCTTTTGTATAAGATTTCCATACTATCTCGTCTCCTTCTTTCATTTTGGCTGCCGTCTCCGGCAACATTAATCTCATTATACTGAATCACTTCAAAAAAAACAACTGCTAAATCAAAGAGGAACATCTGACAGAAAATTTTTTTCAGAATTTCATGATCTGTTTAATCTTTTCGGAAACGCGCGAAACTCTCACAGGACAGGAAAAAGAGAGCGCGAACACTTTCAAACAAAAGTTCTTCGCGCTCCCTTTCTCTATTACATATTGTTGATCGCAGTCACAAGAGCATCAATACTTGCCCGGATAATATCCGGATCAACACCTGCGCCCCAGGACAGAGAACCGTCCGGTTTTCTGACTCCGACATAAGCGATTGCCTTGGAACTGGAACTCTGCTCCAGCGCGTGCTCTGTATAGGAAATCAGATCATATTCCAGATGGTATGCCTTCTTCAGCGCATTGCTCACTGCGTTCAGACGGCCGTTTCCTTCCGCTTCCGTCGTTATGTACTCGCCGCCCTCATAATTGGAAGTCACCTGTGTGGAAATGTTGCCTTCCGGAAGCTGTTTGAAATGTACGCCGTTGATATTGTACGGTGTTGTCACATTTTCGAAGGTATCCTTGAACAGCTGGAAGATTTCTTCCGGAACCAGTTCCTTGTGAAGGTGATCGGACACTGCCTTTGCTGTGTAGCTCATCGCCTCGCGCATCTTTGCCGGAAGGTTCAGTCCATATTTCGTCTCCAGAATATATCCGACACCGCCCTTACCGGACTGGCTGTTGATACGGATCACGTCCGCGTCATAGTTTCTTCCGATATCCGTCGGGTCGATTGGAAGATACGGAACGGTCCAGGTATCCGGATGTTTCTCGTCGATCCAATGCATACCTTTTGCGATCGCATCCTGGTGGGAACCGGAAAATGCCGCAAACACCAGAGCGCCGCAGTAAGGGCTTCTCGCATCAATTTTCATTCCGGTATATTCTTCGTACTTTTCACAGATTGCCGGCATATTGGAAAAATCAAGTTCCGGATCCACACCCTGCATATACATGTTCATGCCCAGGGTCACCACATCCACATTTCCGGTACGTTCGCCGTTTCCGAAGAGGGTTCCCTCGATACGGTCCGCACCTGCCAGGATTCCCATCTCCGCATCCGAGACACCGCTTCCCCTGTCATTGTGCGGATGCAGGGAAAGCACAACGTTTTCACGGTATTTCAGGTTTTTGCTCATGTATTCCACCTGGCTGGCATAAACGTGAGGCATGGACAGCTGTACGGTGCTCGGAAGGTTGATGATCGCTTTGCGGTCTGCCGTCGGCTGCCATACGTCCAGGACAGCGTTGCATACTTCCAGTGCATATTCCGGCTCTGTTCCGGTAAAACTTTCCGGACTGTACTCAAACCGGTAATTCTCTCCGGCTTCCTCTGTCAGCTCTTTCAGAAGTTTTGCACCCTCCACCGCAATCTTCAGGATATCCTCCTTGGATTTTTTAAATACCTGCTGACGCTGTGCATAGGAGGTGGAATTGTAAACGTGAACGATGGCATTTTTGCATCCGCGCAGTGCATCGAAGGTTTTGCGGATGATATGCTCTCTTGCCTGGGTCAGAACCTGGACCGTCACATCATCCGGAATCAGGTCTTTCTCGATCAATGTACGCAGGAATTCGTACTCCGTCTCAGAAGCCGCCGGGAAACCAACTTCAATCTCCTTGAATCCGATTTCTACCAGCATTTTGAAAAATTCAATCTTCTGCTCCAGGCTCATCGGAATCACAAGCGCCTGGTTTCCGTCACGCAGATCCACGCTGCACCAGACCGGCGCTTTTTCCACATACTCTTTGGATGCCCAGTCCATACACGGAACCGGCGGCATGTAATACTGTCTCTGATACTTCTTTGGATTCATCATTTTTCTTTCCTCCTGTTTTCCAGCTAATTTTAGATAAAAAAAGTCTTTCGCTCTCATACATTCATCGAAATGTATTTAAGAGACGAAAGACTACCATTCTCACGCGGTACCACTCTTTTTTCACAGCCTGTGCTGTACACTCTGCAGATACGGATTTCCCTGAAATCTTATATCCTTCCCCTGTAACGGTGGGACTCCGTCTGCGTTTACTCTCCCTGCATTCAGGATTTCAGGCAGCTGCTCCAAGGTCAGTTCCAACGGATCCTTCTGCTGCTTCGCATCACCCAACAGCTTTCTGAAAACCGGTATCCGGTGTAATACTCCTCTTCTTCGCTTTGTGTTATGACTTGCTAAAATAGTATCATTTTATCCACCGGCTGTCAACTGCTTTTTCCAATGGATTCTGATAATCGGGGCAACAGGATTTGAACCTGCGACCTCACGGCCCCCAGCCGTGCGCGCTACCAAGCTACGCCATACCCCGTAACGACCTGTTTATTATAACAGAAGAAATGCAAAAAAGCAATACTGTAGTTTTTTGTTTTCTGCAATCAGGGTCAGCACTTTCACTTTTTCCTTAACCAGAGCGTTTTGGGAAGCAGTCAGCAGAACGGCAAAACAGAAAACACATTACATGGTCTTCAGATACCCGCCCAGACGTTTCATCATCTCGTGGCTGAGAAGCCCGATCAGCAGGCCGGTGACAAGACCGGAGAGCAGAAGAAACGGCAGGTAGTAAATGATCCTTACATTTTCCACCAGAACTGCCGCCACACAGATCTGCCCGATATTGTGTGTCACTCCTCCGGCGACACTGACGCCATATACGGTGAAGCCGCCGTATCTTTTTGCCAGACACATGAATCCAAGACTGAGCAGGCCCCCTGCCAGGGAAAAGGCAATGCTGAAAAGATTTCCAAACAGAAATCCCACCACGACGATCCGGACCAGCTGTACGATCAACGCATCCCTGGGGCTAAAAAAATACAGAGTCAGGACGACCGCCAGATTTGCCAGTCCCAGCTTCATTCCGGGCACAAAGAAAAATACCGGGATCAGGGACTCCACATACCCAAGCAGGATTGCCCCTGCCGAGCACATTCCAAGAAGCGCGACTTTCTTTCCCATTGCCAGTTACCTCCACTCCATCCTGATCATTTGTTTGCTGCCGACAAAAAACTGGTCGTCTCACCGTATCCTGGAAGGAACGAATTCTCCAAAGAAGCATCGGACACGATCGTATCGGGCTGCCCTTCGTCCTCACCGCCAAGAATGGTCAAGGTTACACGGTTCGGAAGACATACGACAGTCTCATTGTTTCTGCTGATCTTGCTGTGGTGTACGCACAGTTGATCCGGGCAGTCCGCCCATTCCATCCACGCGGCTCCGTTTTCGATCCGGCAGATGTTTTTTTCACCGATTTCTATGGTCTGGTCCGTGTCCAGATCATAAATCCCATAGACCTCTCCGTTTACGGAAATTTCCACCTGGGCGCCCTGCCCGGTCTGAGTCAGCATCAACGCAAAACCCGCCAGCGCCGCAATCAGCACCAGAACCACCAGCGCTGCGTCTCTCCTGTTCATATGCTATCCTCTTCCATCCTTTCCGGCATGTGCTTCTGTTTTCGAGTACCTTTCACTCTGCATACTGAATCTCAACGTCCTCAAACTGTGACGCCAGTTCTTCCCCAGCTTCCTCGCCGATCAGCAGACAGGAAGTGCTCAGTGCGTCTCCCAGCAGAGAACTGTCGCTGATGATCGTCACCTGTGCCGCTTCCACATCCTTCGGATATCCGGTGGATGGATCCAGCAGATGATGGTACAGGATTCCGTCCTGTTCAAAATTTCTTTCATAAGTCCCGGACGAAACCACCGACTTGTCCGCCACCTCGATGGTCCGCAGAATCACGCCCCGCTCCTGGTGGGGATCCTGGATTCCCACTCGCCAGGGATTTCCATCCAGTCTCGTTCCTACCGCCATCACATTTCCGCCGAGATTGATCAGCGCATTGTCCACACCGTTCTCAACCAGATATTCCTTCAGCTTATCCGCAGCGTATCCTTTTGCCAGCGCCCCCAGATCAATCTGGGTATCCTCTCTCTCAAAATGAAGAACATTTCCCTCAAGGGAAAGAGAACTCCCATCAACCTTCTCAACGGCTGCCGCCAACGCTGCCTCATCCGGAACATGAGGATCATCCCCGGTAAAATTCCAGAGATCCAGAACCGGAGCAATGGTAATATCAAGGGCTCCATCGGTCAGCTCATAGAATGTAAGGCCTGTCTCCAGCACTTCCCGCATCCAGTCCGATACCGTCACTTCCGATTCTGTCCTGTGATTGATCCGGTACAGCTCGCTGTCCGTTCTTGTCCTGCTGAAGGTTTCCTCAATCTTCTCACACACCTCGAAGGCCCCGTCCAAAAGCTCTTCGTGTTCCTCCGGGACAGAAATCTCAATGATGGTATTAAAATAGAAGCCTTCCTTCGAAACCGTATTCTGACTGGGCTCTTCCTCCGTGCATCCTGTCAGAAGTGACAGGATACACAGAAAAACCGCCATGAAACTTATCCGTCTCATTTCTGAATCGTTCCTCTTGGGCAGACTTCCATACATGTTCCACAGTTTGTACATTTACTGTAGTCAATATGCGCTACTCCGTTCTCCACTTTAATCGCATCGGACGGGCAGTTCTTTTCACATTTCTTACATCCGATACAGCCAATCTCGCAGGCATCCATCACTGTCTTGCCCTTATCGCTGGACATACATTTTACATGATAATCCGCGCCGGCATAAGGAACCAGTTCGATCAGATGTTTCGGACACACATTGATACAGGCGCCGCAGGCCTTGCATGCCTCTTTGTCCACGACTGCCACACCGTTCACGATATGGATCGCGTCAAACGCACATGCTTTCACACAGGAGCCATAGCCCATACATCCATAATTACAGCGTTTCGGACCGCCGCCCGGTACAAACGGCACCATGGTACAGTCTTCCACACCGGTATAAGCATAATCCGTTTTTGACTTTTCACAGTCGCCACCGCATTTTACAAACGCGGTCATCCGGACAGTATCTCCGACTTCCTGTCCCATGATCTCTCCAATAGCTTTGGCACACGCCGCGCCGCCCACCGGACAGACAGTAACCGGAGCCTCTCCTTTTACGACCGCAGCCGCCGCGCCATCACAGCCCGGATATCCGCAGCCGCCGCAGTTATTTCCCGGAAGGACTTCTCTTACACGTTCCTCCCGCTCATCTACCTCTACCGCAAATTTCTTTCCGGCAACTCCAAGCAGAAGTCCGATGATCAGACCGGCTCCGCCTACGACCAGAACAGAAATCAACACAATCTGCATACTCATTTCGCTGCTCCTTTCCTAGATGATTCCAGCAAAGCCTGTGAATGCAATGGACATCAGCATCGCTGTCAGAAGCACGATCGGCATTCCCTGGAAAGCTTTCGGGACATCGTTGTACTCCATTTTCTCACGAAGACCTGCCATCAGAACGATCGCGATAGTAAAACCGACCGCCGTTGCGAATCCGTTGACCACACCTTCCAGAATGCTGTAATTTTCCTGTACGTTCGTGATCGCAACACCCAGCACTGCACAGTTGGTGGTGATCAGAGGAAGATAAACACCCAGCGCCTGATACAGCGGCGGGAGCACTTTCTTCATGAACATTTCAACCAGCTGCACCAGAGCAGCGATCACCAGAATGAATACGATGGTCTGCAGGTATTCCGTTCCTGTAGCAACCAGGACAAATTTATAAATCAGGCTGGTGATCAGGGATGAAATGGTAAGTACGAAAATAACCGCGCCGCCCATTCCGGCTGCCGTATTGATCTTCTTGGATACACCAAGGAAAGGACAAAGTCCCAGGAACTGGCTCAGTACCACGTTGTTTACAATGGCGGAGCCAATCGCTATCATCAATAATTCTCTCATTCCAGCCCCTCCTTATAATTTCTTGCCGCCGCAGGCAGTATTTCCGCAGCTTCCGCAGCCCTGACCGCAGGAAGACTGCTGTACTGGCTGTCCTTTGGCTGCTTTTTTATTCTTCACATAGTTCTGTACCGCTACCAGAAGCGCCAGAACCAGGAATGCTCCCGGAGCCATGATAAAAATGGTCACCGGCTCATAGGAAGCCGGAAGGATCTGGAAACCAAACAGCTGTCCGGCGCCGATCAGTTCACGGACCGCGCCGATACTTGTCAGTCCGATGGTAAATCCGATACCCATTCCAAGGCCGTCAAAGATGGACGGGATCACTTTGTTCTTGCCTGCGAATGCTTCCGCACGTCCCAGGATAATACAGTTTACAACGATCAGCGGAATATAAATTCCAAGAGCGTCATACAGTTCCGGAATATAGCCTTCCAGCAGAAGCTGAACGATTGTTACGAAAGAAGCCACGACACCGATGTAAGCCGGCATACGCACTCCGTCGGGAATCATCTTCCGGAGAAGAGAAATCATCATATTGGACAATGTCAGAATCACAAGAGTGGTAAGTCCCATACCGATACCGTTGGTCGCGGAGGTTGTTACCGCCAGAGTCGGACACATACCGATCATCATAACAAAGGTAGGATTTTCTTTTATGATACCATTATATAACCGTTCAACCGGTGAATTTGTTTTCATCAGCCAATCCCCCCTTCACTTAATAACTGAAACACACAGAGACCTGCGTTGACGCCGTTGGTTACCGCATTGGTCGTGATGGTAGCGCCGCTCAGCGCATCGATCTCTCCTTCCTGGGTTGCTCCCGTTTTGGAGTAACTGAACTCAGGAACATTCTGATCCTTGAACTGGTCTTTGAAGCTGTCAGTATCCGCGTTCATTCCAAGGCCAGCAGTCTCACTGATGCTCAGGAAAGAGATGCCAAGGGTGGTCCCATCCAGAGCAACGCCCATGGAAAACTGGATATCTCCGCCGTATCCCTCAGCGCTTGTCACAGTAATAACGTAACCGGCAGTTTCACCGGACGCATCCAGCGCTTCATATACTTCATCAACGGTCTGTGCCGTATAGCCGGCCTCATCCAGGGCTGCACGGAAGTCTTCCGTGTTTCCTGTGATGTCCATCGCCTCAAAGGAATCCGCATCCGGAAATACTTCCACACATGCTTCCTGTTTCGCCTTCAGCTGCTGCTGTGCAATCGGCTCCTTTGTCACTTCGTAGACAACGCCAAGAAGCAGACCGATGACTACAGTGATGGCGGTAAGAGCCAGCGCATTCTTGATAATCTTACTCATGACTTCTTACCTCCTTTCTGCTTAACGATGCCAAAACCTCCCGGAAGTGTCAGACGTTCAATGATCGGCACCAGAAGGTTGGTAAAGATGATCGCATAGGAAACGCCTTCCGCGGAACCGCCGAAAATACGGAACACGCCGGTCAGGATACCCAGGATCACCCCATAGACATACTGTCCTTTGCCGGTCACCGGACGGGTTACATAATCTGTCGCCATAAACCATGCGCCAAGCATCAGGCCGCCGCCGCAAAGCTCTGCAGCCACATAGCTGAGGTCGAAACCATGGCCGCCGAACAGAAGCGCGAATACCGCAAAGGTTCCGATATAGGTCAGCGGAATCCGAAGATCGATGATCTTCATGACAACCAGAAAAATACCGCCGATCAGAAGGAGCAGGGCGGAAGTCTCACCGATGGTTCCGCGGGTATTTCCAAGGAACATGCTCATCAGGTCCCAGGAACCGCCTGCTTTGATCTCAGCCAGAGGCGTCGCACCGGAAACCGTGTCCACCAGTTTCGCGGTTACCGAGTCGCTGGTGCTGAAATCGGTCATTCTTGCCGCAAAAGAAATCATCAGGAAACATCTTGCCGCCAGCGCCGGGTTCATAATATTCTGTCCCAGGCCGCCGAACAGCTGCTTTACTACAAGGATTGCAAATACGCCACCCAGCACAGCCATCCACCATGTAGCACCGGACGGCAGGTTCAGAGCCAGCAGAAGGCCGGTTACCATGGCACTGCCATCCTTGATGGTGATCGGTTTGTGCATCAGACGTTCATAAATATATTCTGTTGCCACACAGGTTACCACAGAACAGACGATCAGGATCAGAGCCGGAACTCCGAACAGATAAACGCCCATGCAGGTCGCAGGCAGAAGCGCGATCAGTACCATGTACATGATCCAGTCTGTCGTTATCTTGGAACGGATGTGCGGGGAAGAAGAAACATGTAACAGATTGCTCATCATTCACCCTCCTTAACCTTTCTTTCTCTTTGCAAGCATGATCTTTCTCATGGAACTGATGGACTGTGTCAGCTGGCGTTTTGCCGGACAGACAAAACTGCAGCATCCGCACTCGCAGCATTCCATTCCATGATAAGCCAGGAACTGCTCTTCATTTCCATGCTCCGCAAATTCCGCAAGACGTACCGGAAGAATCTGACCCGGACATACCTTTGCACATCTTCCGCAGTTGATGCAGGCGGTAGGCTGATTCTTCGCCACCTCATCTTCGGTCATGGCAAGGATCGCGGACGAAGTCTTGATCACAGGAACATTCAATGTGAACAGTGCTTTTCCCATCATCGGACCGCCGGAAATGATCTTTTCAGGCTCATTTTTGAATCCGCCGGCCGCATCCGCCACTTCCTGATGCAGCATTCCGATCGGAACCAGGAAGTTCTGAGGATTTTTCACTGCATCTCCAGTTATTGTCATGATGCGCTCCATCAGCGGTTTTCCTTTCAGGACAGCCTGGGAAATCGCGACAACGGTATCCACGTTGTCCACAATACATCCGGCGTCCGCCGGAAGCATCGAAGAGTTGATCTTTCTTCCGGTAACCGCGTAGATCAGCATACGCTCAGCACCCTGAGGATATTTGGTCTTCAGCGTTTTGACCTCAATCCGGGAATCACCTTTCGTACACTCTTCCATTTTGCGGATACAATCCGGTTTGTTGTCCTCGATACAGATACATCCTTTGGCTTTCGGGAAAATTTTCAGGATCACCTGAAGTCCTGCCACCAGTTTTTCCGGCTCCTCCAGCATACGGCGGTAATCACTGGTCAGATACGGTTCACACTCCGCACCGTTTACCAATATGTAGTCAATGGCTTCCGGATTCTTCGGCGCCAGTTTTACGTGGGTCGGGAAGCCTGCTCCGCCCATTCCGACAATACCTGCCTGAGTGATCCGTTTCAGGATCTCCTCTTTCGTCAGGCTGTCCAGCGACGCCTCCTCATAACTTACTTCCTCCATCTGTCCGTCGTTCTCGACAACGATACAGTCCGCCATGTTGCCGCCCGGCATACGCATTTTTTCAATTCCCTTTACGGTTCCCGATACGGTCGCATGCACCGGCGCAGATACAAATCCGCCCGCCTCTGCGATCATCTGTCCGCGGCGGACATGGTCCCCCTTGGAAACTACCGGTTTTGCCGGTGCGCCGATGTGCTGGGATGTTGAATAATACAACACCGGACCCGCCTGAATGGCCGTGATCGGTTTTTCCTTGGACAGCGCCTTTCCGTCATCCGGATGGATTCCGCCCCGGAATGTCAAAAATCCCATACTCAAAAGCCCTCCTTTTCCTTTTTCCTTTTCCTCTAAGGAACACACGGTCAGAAAATATCCGCATCTCCAGATATCCTCTGACCGTCTTTTTCCCTTGGAAGATGTCAGCGGCAGCTTCACACACTTGCGCCTTTCCGGAATCCCTCCGTCCCAGCGCTGTTCTCCTGTGCTTTTCACAAAATCACACGATTTTGCGCCTGATACCGCTTATATAAAAATATTATAGCATGTGCCGTCAGGTACCGCCACCATTGTTTATTAAATAACAATTTCTCCCTGAAAATCTTTCTAAAACAGATAAAAATTGTAGATAAAAGCGTGTTTGAACACCATTTTCTGCAGGATGTGTGTCACAAATTGCAGAAATGTATGTTCAAACACGCTCTCTCATGGTTATCTCACAGCTATCTCATAAGCTGCTTACTGAAATGTATTTCTTCTATATATAATAGATTCCTTATTTGCTGCTCTGGCTGTTGATATAGTTGATCAGTCCCTCGGCGCGGATGATCTTCTGCATAAACTCCGGAAACGCCTGCCCCTGATACTGGGTTCCTTTCGTATGGTCATAGATGATGCCCGTGTCGAAATCCACTTCCACATCGTCTCCTGCCTCAATGGCTTTCGCCGCCTCCGGACATTCAATGATCGGAAGTCCGATGTTGATGGCATTGCGGTAGAAGATCCGCGCAAATGTCTCCGCGATCACGCAGGAAACACCGGAAGCCTTGATCGCAATGGGCGCATGCTCTCTGGAGGAACCGCAGCCAAAGTTTTTGTTTGCCACGATCAGATCGCCTTTCTGAACCTTTTTGACAAACTCTTTATCGATATCCTCCATGCAGTGTGTTGCCAGCTCCGCCGGATCTGAGGAATTCAGATAGCGGGCAGGAATGATCACATCGGTATCTACATTATCTCCATATTTGAATACATTTCCCTGAACCTTCATCTTCTCTTCCTCCTTATAATCCCAGTTCTTCCGGTGCGGAAATCTTTCCGGTCACAGCGCTCGCCGCCGCTACCGCCGGACTCGCCAGATACACCTCGGAATCCACATGGCCCATACGGCCTACAAAGTTTCGGTTGGTGGTGGAGATACATCTCTCACCTTCCGCCAGAATACCCATATATCCGCCAAGGCACGGACCGCAGGTCGGCGTGGCCACAACCCCTCCCGCCTCCATAACGATCTTCAGCCGCCCTTCCTCCCGCGCCTGCAGATAAATCGCCTGGGTTGCCGGGATCACGATACAGCGCAGCCCCTTCTTTACTTTTCTTCCCTTCAGGATTTCCGCAGCTTCTCTCAGATCCTGGATCCTTCCATTGGTACAGGAACCGATCACCGCCTGATCCACTTTCACGTCCTCTGTGATCTCATCGATGGTCTTTGTGTTCTCCGGCAGGTGCGGGAACGCGATGGTCGGTCTCAGTTCGCTGAGGTCAACCGTGATCTCTCTTTCATATACCGCATCCGGATCTGCCTCAAAAATCTTGTACGGACGTTTGGAATGCTCGTTCATGTATTCGATGGTTTTTTCATCCACCGGGAAGATTCCATTCTTTCCGCCCGCCTCGATCGCCATATTGGCAATGGTAAAGCGGTCATCCATGGACAGATGCTTCACACCTTCACCCACAAATTCCATAGACTGATACAGCGCGCCGTCCACGCCGATCATACCAATGATATGTAAGATCACATCCTTTCCGCTGACCCATTTGGATGGCTTTCCGATCAGATTGCATTTGATCGCGGAAGGAACCTTGAACCATGCTTTTCCGGTCACCATGCCCGCTGCCATATCTGTACTTCCGACACCGGTGGAAAATGCCCCCAGCGCACCGTAAGTACAGGTATGGGAGTCCGCGCCAATGATCACGTCACCTGCAACCGTCAGACCTTTTTCCGGAAGCAGCGCATGTTCGATTCCCATCTCTCCCACATCGAAATAATTGGTGATCTCGTGACGACAGGCAAATTCACGGACACATTTGCAGTGCTCCGCGGATTTGATGTCCTTGTTCGGAATAAAGTGATCCATAACCAGAGCGATCTTATCTTTGTCAAACACTTCCTGCTGGTTGAATTTATCCATCTCATGAATCGCTACCGGAGAGGTAATATCATTGCCCAGCACCAGATCCAGCTTTGCTTCGATCAGCTGGCCCGCCTCTACTTTTTCCAGCCCGGCTGCCGCCGCCAGAATTTTCTGTGTCATTGTCATTCCCATAACCCGATGACCTCCTTTGCTTGTTGTTGCTATTATACCACGCTTTCTGCTATAATTGAAATATATATTGAGAATACTTAATATAACTATAAGTCATATTATTTTATCTTCTGTCTGCCCTGCTGCAGGCTGGAGCATGAAGGAAAGTTCTTCCTGAATTTTCAAACACGCTTTAAGATAATTATTTCTTGCAAAAGGAGCATCTTATGAATCAGAATCTTTCTCTTTATCAGATTTTCTATGTCACCGCCCGCCACGGAAATATTTCCCATGCGGCAAAAGAACTTTTTATCAGCCAGCCGGCGATCAGCAAATCCATACGAAAACTGGAAGAAGCCCTGCAGGTTCCACTGTTCACCCGCAGTTCCCGCGGCGTCACGCTGACCGAGGACGGAAAACTTCTCTATGAACAGGTTCAGGAAGCTTTCCGTTCCATCGATCTCGCCGAAGAGACACTGCGCCACCGCCATGCCCTGGGAATCTCTCAGCTTCGCATCGGTGTCAGCACAACCCTGTGCCGGTACATCCTGCTTCCCTATCTCCAACGATTTATCCAGGAGTACCCGCACGTAAAGGTCACCATCCACTGCCAGTCCTCCTATCAGACCATAGAACTTCTGGAAAACCGCCAGATCGATCTGGGGCTGATCGGGCGTCCCGCCGGAAAACTCGCCTGCCACTACCAACCGCTGCAGAGTATCCAGGACACCTTCGTCTGCACCCATACCTATCTTGAAAACCTCCAGATCCGCGAAGGCAGCAAAAACCTGACCGAAACCCTGAAAGCAAACGCCACCTTTATGCTCCCTGACGATGCCAACATAACCCGCCAGCATATCGACGCCGCTCTGAAAAACGGCGGGATCGAACTGAACTCCTTCCTGGAAGTCAGTACCATGGACATGCTCATCGAGTTTGCAAAGATCGGGCTTGGCATCGCCTGCGTCATACGGGAAGCCGTACAGAAAGAACTGGACACCGGACTTCTCACGGAAATCACCCTTGGTCCCAGAATTCCAACGCGTGAAATCGGCTTTATCTGCCGCAGAACGGAACAGGAGATTCCCGCAATTCAGGCTTTCCTGCACATGTTCCCTGTACTTGCCCGCACGCCATGAACCCACGGATCTCGATGCGGAAACCGCAAAAGCAGCTCCTCCTTCCGCTGTTCCATGATTTTTCAATCATCGGTTTTTCCATGCATTCCCTGATCATGGGGCATCTCGGATCGGATGCCACCGCCGCAGCTTCCATCACATCCGTTGCCCAGGAACTGATCACCTGTGTCTGCAAAGGATTTTCCTCCGGTGCCGGAATCATGGTCGGAAACATTGTCTGCGGCATTTTCCCTGTAGGCGGTGATTCGGTATACGATGCAAAGAGCGTTTTCTTTGCGTCATGGTGCTTCGCCCTGCCGCTGGCGCTTTTAGGCACTTTCGTATTTCACTGGCCGGTGATCATCGTATACATTTTGATGTGCTCCGACGAAATTATAAAACTGCCCTGGCTGTATCCACGGTACCGGAAATATCTGTGGCTGAAAAACCTGACAAGGGAAGAAAAAGATTCCTGAAATACATATTTCTTGTTTTTCCGCAGTGCGATGCCCGCGGAGCGTTTTTCTTTCATGGAAAGCAATTTCCCATGAAAGAAAAAAATCTCCGCATGACACCATGCGGAGATTTTTTTGAAAACCGATCGGAAGATTTTCCAATCAGTTGTTGATCAGTTTGTTTGCGTCGCTCCAGCTGTACAGCTTGCGGATTTCTTTTCCGACTTTCTCTGCCGGATGCTCGGATGCCAGCTTCTTCATCGCTCTGAAGTGTGCCTGTCCGCCTGCGGACATCTCAAGCAGGAAGTCTTTCGCGAAGGTTCCGTCCTGGATATCGCTCAGGACTTTCTTCATTGCTTTCCTGGTATCTTCGGTGATGATCTTTGGTCCTGTGATGTAATCACCGTATTCCGCAGTATTGGAAATGGAATATCTCATGCCTTCGAAACCGGACTCATAAATCAGGTCTACGATCAGTTTCATCTCATGGATACACTCGAAATATGCGTTTCTCGGATCATATCCTGCCTCGCACAGGGTCTCGAAACCAGCCTGCATCAGTGCGCATACACCGCCGCACAGAACTGCCTGTTCACCGAACAGGTCTGTCTCGGTCTCTGTACGGAAGGTTGTCTCCAGAACACCTGCTCTCGCTCCGCCGATTCCCAGCGCATATGCCAGAGCCAGATCCAGTGCTTTTCCGGTGTAATCCTGCTCAACCGCTACCAGACACGGAGTACCTTTTCCAGCCAGATACTCACTTCTTACGGTATGGCCCGGAGCCTTTGGAGCGATCATGGTTACGTCTACATTTGCCGGAGGTTTGATCTGTCCGAAATGAATATTAAAGCCGTGTGCAAACATCAGCATGTTGCCCTCTTCCAGATTCGGCTCGATGTCATTTTTGTAAAGAGCCGCCTGTTTCTCATCGTTGATCAGGATCATGATGATATCTGCCTGCTTTGCAGCCTCTGCCGCCGTATATACGGTCAGCCCCTGAGCTTCTGCCTTTGCCCAGGACTTGCTTCCCTCGTAAAGACCGATGATAACGTCGCATCCGGACTCTTTCAGGTTCAGCGCGTGTGCATGTCCCTGGGAGCCATAGCCGATAATCGCTATTTTCTTGCCCTCCAGCAGGCTCAAATTACAATCTTCCTGGTAATAAATCTTTGCTGCCATTGTTACTTCCTCCACCTTTTAGATAAATTATATTGTCAGGGGCATGGCAGAACTGCCGTTCCATAGCGATCCGCCAGCGGATCCTCCGGCCGGTATTCCTTTTGCAACATGCCCTCCAGCAAACGATAAGATTTTTACAGATACCGTACGTCATGGGTACCTCTGGAAAGTCCGGTAATACCCGTACGAGCCAGTTCAAGGATCTCATAATCCTCCAGCAGTTCCATAAAGCCTTCCAATTTGGATTTGGATCCCGTCAGTTCGATGATCAGGCTTTCCGTTCCCACATCAACAATCTTTGCGCGGAATACATCGGAAATCATGATAAGATTCTGACGTTCCTCTTTGTTTGCGCGAACTTTGATCAGCATCAGTTCTCTGTGAACGCTTTCATTTGGTTTCAACATCTTGATATCGATCACATCCACCAGTTTTTCCAGCTGTTTGGTGATCTGTTCCAGAATCAGTTCATCCCCGTGACAGACAACCGTCATACGGGAATAGGCGGGATCTGCCGTCGTGCCTACAGTGAGGCTGTCGATATTGTAGCCTCTTCGGCTGAACAGCCCGGACACACGGCTGAGTACACCGGACGTGTTATCAACTAATAACGATAAAATTCTCTGCTGTTCCATCTGTCAAACCTACTTTCCTCAATATCTTATGCACTATATTAGCAACTTCAATCTCCTTTGTCAATGAAAATTGCAAAGTAAATACAATCCTCGGCAGAAAATATTATGTTTCCGCCGGGATTTTATGCTAATTTATGCTGTTTAAATTCAATTTTCTCCGGGCATCTTCCATGCATGATGATCCGTGTGAAGCAGTCTGTGCGCCTTTTCCGAGAGCGGCGCGCCGAGGTACTTCTGATAACACTCCTGGATGGAAGGGTTCTCATGAGAGAACCTCAGTGGATTCTGCTGATCCAGCCGATAGAGCACTTCTCCCCGCACATCTGCCAGTTCCACACCGTCATGAATCGGCTGCCCGCCTCCGCCGGCACATCCTCCCGGGCATGCCATAACCTCCACGAAATCATAGGATACCTCTCCTTTCCGGAGCGCCTCCATCAGCTTTCTCGCGTTGCCGAGCCCATGGACCACCGCTACATGCAGCGTCTTTCCGGCGAGCTCAAAGGAAGCCTCTTTCCATCCCTGCATTCCGCGCACCGCAGCAAACGCGTCCGGATCCGGATTCTTTCCGGTTACCAGCCAGCTCGCCGTCCGCAGTGCAGCTTCCATCACTCCGCCGGTAGCTCCAAAGATCACACCGGCTCCCGATGCCGTTCCCAGCGGCTGGTCAAATTCTTCCTCCGGAAGCAGCTCCGGCAGGATCTGCTCTGCCCGGAACAGGCGTGCCACCTCTCTGGTCGTCAGCACCACATCCACATCCTGACCGGCGCCGGCATCGTTCATGGACGGATACGCGCATTCCTGCTTTTTTGCAAGACAAGGCATGATGGAGACACAGAAAATGGAAGCGGGATCCACCCCGAGCAGCTCCGCATAATAGCTTTTTGCTATCGCGCCAAACATCTGCTGAGGTGATTTCGCACTGGAAAGCTGGTCCACCATATCCGGATATTGGGATTTCAGGAAACGTACCCAGCCAGGACAGCAGGAAGTGAACATCGGAAGTTTACTCTCTTTCTCCTCAGAAAGTCTCTGAACGAATTCGCTTCCTTCTTCCATAATCGTCAGGTCCGCGGAAAAATCCGTATCAAAAATATAATCGAATCCCATCTGCCGCAATCCAGCCACCAGCCGTTTCACCGTGGCTTTCTCCGGCGAAATTCCAAGTCCCTCGCCCCATGCCGCGCGCACAGAAGGAGCGATCTGTACGACCGTGATCTTATGTTCGTCCGCCAGCGCATGTACCACCTGACCGATATCATCCCTTTCATGCAGCGCGCCTACCGGACAATGGGTCACACACTGCCCGCACAGCGAACAGTCCGCTTCGGAAATCACCCGGTTTCCCGACACATCCACCGTTGTACGGGATCCGGTACTCGCCACATCCCAGATATGAAGATCCTGGATTTTATCGCACACCTGAATACAGCGCATACATTTAATACATTTTGCAGCATTTCTCTGAAGGGGAAATTTTCTATCCCAGTTATTTTCCGGTATCTCTTTTTCAAAGGGAACCTCCAGGATCCCGAGATCGTTCGCCAGACGCTGAAGGGAACAGTTTCCGCTGCGGATGCAGACTGCACAGTTGCTGTCATGCTGGGAAAGGATCAGTTTGACATTGGTCCTTCGTGCCTCCATGGCTTTCGGACTGTTGGTATGGATCACCATCCCTTCCTGTACCTGGTTATTGCAGGCAGTGACAAGCTTTGCGTATCCTTCCACCTCCACCGCACAGACGCGGCAGGCGCCGATCTCATTGATATCCTTCAGATAGCACAGCGTCGGAATCCGGATTCCCGCGGATGCGGCAGCCTGAAGAATTGTATTGTTTTCCTGTGTCTCAATGCATTGTCCATTGATCGTAATCTTTACCATTTCTCTACTCTGCCTCCTTTGAAAATTCCGAATCCGAAATGATCGCAGCGCAGACATCTGCCGGCTTCCTGCTGTGCCTCTTCTAAGGTCATCGGACATTCCATCAGTTCAAAATCTTTGACTCGTTCCGCAGCGCTGCGCTCTTTCATATTGACTCGTCCGCAGCCCGGCCGGTCGTCCAGTCTTACGCTCGGGATCTCCACATCCGCCGAGATCACATGGTGGCCGCCCAGATATTCATCGATATTTGCCGCCGCCACTTTACCGGCAGCAATTGCACGGATTACCGTGGCAGGACCTGTCACGCAGTCTCCGCCGGCAAATACACCTTCACTGTCCCGCACGCCGCTCCAATCCATCGCCTCGATCGCTCCGCCGCGCCGGATCGGGATTCCGTATTTTTCAAACTCCCGGCTCTCAATTCCCTGGCCGATCGCTACCAGCACGAGGTCACAGGGCAGCCGGAGAGGTTCTGTCGCAGCGCTGTACGGCGCCGGACGTCCGCGGGAGATCTGTCCGATCACCTGGGGCTGTACCCAGAGTGCACAGACTTTTCCCTGTGTATCCTGCTCGATCCTGAGCGGCGCATGCAGTTCCAGAAGTTCGCATCCTTCCTCCATGGCGCCCTCCACTTCCTCCGGGATGGCAGTCATATCAGTCTTTCTCCTCCGGTATACGATCTGGACACGGTCTGCCCCCAGCCGGACCGCAGAACGAGCCACATCCATCGCCACATTTCCGCCTCCGATCACCGCGACTTTCCTGCCGGTGTAATCCGGCATTTCTCCGTCACCGATGCCGCGGAGCATTTCCACTGCAGAAACAACCCCTTCGGCTGCCTCTCCCTCGATTCCGATTTTCCGGTCAATATGTGCGCCGATTGCCAGATACACCGCGTCGAACTCTTCCCGTATTTTGGCAATGGATGGATTTTCACCCACGCAGGTCTCCGTATGTACCTCGATGCCCAGACTCAGGATCTGTCTGATTTCACGATCCAGGATGTCTCTCGGAAGACGATAATTGGGGATTCCGTACCGCAGCATTCCTCCCAATTGTTTCCTCTGCTCATAGATCACCACATGGTGCCCCATCAGCGCCAGATAATAGGCCGCGCTCAATCCTCCAGGGCCTCCTCCGATCACCGCCACCCGCTTTCCGGTGGAAGCCGCCGGCTTCGGTACAGGAACTTCCCCCGCATGCTCCACGGCAAACCGCTTCAACCCGCGGATATTGATCGGATCATCCATCATTGTCCTGCGGCACCGGGTTTCACAGGGATGTTCACAGATCAATCCGCAGACTGCTGGAAGCGGGTTATCCTTACGGATCAGACGGACCGCATCTGCGTACCTCCCTTCTTTCACCAGCGCCACGTACCCGGGAATATCCACACCTGCCGGGCACTGCGCCACACATGGAACCGGCTGGTCCAGAGACATGGAACAACGTCCGGTCTGAATATGGCTCTCAAAATCGCTGCGGAACCCACGGACCGCTTTCAGTACCATACGGGCTGCCTCATACCCGATGGCACAATCAGCAGAATAAAAAATGCTCTGTGCCGTTTTTTCAATCACCTGGATCGTATCCATATCCGCATGATGATCCAGAACAGAATCCAACAGCTTTTCCAGCTGCCCCAACCCGACTCTGCATGGTACACATTTTCCACAGGACTGGGCATGACACATCTTGAGAAAAGAACTGGCAAGATCCACCGGGCACAATCCCGGAGGGCTGGCTGTAATTCTTCGTTCCAGATCTTTATAAAGACCTTCAATCGTCATCTGAGCCCGATTTTCAGTAATAATACTTAGTCTGCTCATAGTTGCTCTGTGCCTCCTTCTTCAAATCTTTTGTAACAGTTCAGCCCTGCTGAACCGTTACATGCAAAATCCATTTAAAATCGCCTTCGGCGATGGGATTTTGCACTCCTGAATCACGTTCTTACGGTCTGCGCAGCATGTGCGCAGACCTGGGCTGAACTAATACAATCTTTTACTTTCTTTTTATTATATAGGCGCATTTCCTAAAAAGCAAGAAAAGACAGACAAAAACACGAAAACGGATTTTTATTCAGCAGATTTCTGAATCCTTTGCCGATTTTTCGTATTTCTGTCTGTCTTCTTTTAAGGAAATTTCACAGTGCTTTTGTCAGTCTGTAACAATTCAGCCAATGGAACCATTACATCAATTCTGCGTATTATCATCCTTCTGGCTGCTGTCTTTTCCACCGATCTTGCCCATAACCATTACGCAGAGCATGATGATCAGGATCGTCACAAAAATTCCAAGCATACCCTTACCCATAATTTCAAGAGCTGCTATTACGGTTCCCAAATCAAAACCATTCATTATCTATTCCTCCTTACAGCATACTTGTTACCAGGTTAATGATCATACCTCCGGCGATAACGGACGCAATCTGTCCGGATACGTTTGCACCGGCTGCATGCATCAGGATAACGTTGCTCGGATCTTCCTGCATTGCAATTTTCTGAACAACACGGGAAGACATCGGGAATGCAGAGATACCTGCGCCGCCGATCATAGGATTGATCTTCTTTTTCAGGAACAGATTGATGAATTTCGCCAGCAGAACACCACCGATGGTATCCATAACGAATGCGAACAGACCGATTACCATGATCATGATCGTCTGGAAGGTTACGAAATTCTCAGCCTGCATACTGAAAGAAATAGTGATTCCCAGAAGCAGTGTGATCAAGTTTGCGAGATTGTTCTGTGCGGTATCGGACATGGTTCCCAGAACACCACACTCACGAATCAGGTTACCAAACATCAGGAAGCCAACAAGAGCAACAGAGGTCGGTGCGATCATGCCAACAACGATCGTAACAACGATTGGGAATGCGATACGCATCTGACGGCTGACATTCTGCGGATTGTAATCCATATGAATGCGGCGCTCTTTCTTTGTGGTAACCAGTTTGATGGCTGCCGGCTGAATGATCGGAACCAGAGCCATGTAAGAATAGGCCGCCACCGCGATCGGCCCAATGTAGTTTGAATTCATGATCTGTGATACCAGGATGGAAGTCGGACCGTCTGCAGCACCGATGATACCGATGGATGCCGCGTCTTTCAGGTCGAATCCCAGCAGTGCCGCAAGCAGAACCGCTGCGAAAATACCGAACTGAGCGCCCGCGCCAAACAGGAACATGACCGGATTGGACAACAGCGGACCAAAGTCGATCATTGCTCCAATACCGATAAACAGCAGGATCGGCATTGCCTCGGAAGCATCAATACCGACATTGAACAGCCACTCGATAATACCATGAGACTCGATGCCTCCCTGCAGCACCTGGTCAAGCACGCCGGAAAACGGCAGATTGACCATGATTGCTCCAAATCCCATCGGCAGCAGCAGTGAAGGCTCGTACTCCTTCTTGATCGCCAGCCAGATCAACAGAATTCCCACTGCATACATGACTACCTGTTTCCAGGTCAGGGCCATAATGCCTTCAATCAAAAACTCCATATACGTTTCTCCTTCTTTATAAAATTATAAAAGAATCATAGCCGTCAAAAAGCGGAATTTCCTACAAAAAGAGACTCTTATTACAGCGATTTTGAATTCAACTGCAATAAAAGTCTCGCTATTTCAATCTTCCGCGGATTGCAGTCCGGAATTTATTTGAAAACTTCTTCCTGCAAGTTTCAAATACATTCCTCCCTCAACCGGTATGGCGCAGGAAAATCCATCTTAAATGGCAGCTACTCCCCTTTATCTTTTCTAATTATAAACATTTTATAAATTTCTGTCAATTCTTTTCCCGGTATTTTCATCCATCCCGTTTTTTTCGGCACGATGTATAAAAATTCACATAAATTCTGTTCAATTCGCTGAAATACATTTTCGGAAAACACGAAAACAGCCGAAAAAATTTGTCTTCCCTTTCAGAGGGCGCTCAGATTTCTTTTCCCGCCAGGATCTCTTTATAATCTTTATAATTTTCCTCCAGCAGCTGCGGTGTATTCAGTCCATAAGGACATTTCTTCATACAGGCTCCGCAGTGCAGACATCCTTCGATCTTCTTCATCATCTCCTGTGCCTGAGGGGTGAGCTGTGCAGCGGACGGAGCACGGCGGATCAACAGACTCATACGGGCACAGGTATTGATCTCAATTCCAGCCGGGCATGGCATACAATATCCACAGGCTCTGCAGAAGTTTCCGGAAAGTTCTTTGCGGTCTTTTTCAATCTGCGCTTCCAGTTCCGGCGTCATCTGCGGCGGACAGTCTACATATTCCAGAAATTCATCCAGTTCCTTCTCTCTCTGTACACCCCAGATCGGAAGTACGTGGTCAAACTGTGCCAAATACGCATAAGCAGCCGCGGAATTGTTGATCAGTCCTCCGGAAAGCGCTTTCATTGCCAGAAATCCCATCTGTTTTTCCTTACATTTTTCCACAATCTTCAGATCCTGCTCCGTGGCAAGATAACAGAATGGAAACTGCAGCGTCTCGTAAAGACCGGACTCCAGGATCTCATCCGCCACTTTCAGACGGTGGTTGGTAATGCCGATATGGCGGATTTTTCCCTGCGCCTTCGCCTCCAGCATTGCCTCATACAGACCGGTTCCATCTCCTGGTTTCGGGCAGAATGCAGGATTGTGGAACTGATACAGGTCGATATAATCTGTATTGAGCATTTTCAGGCTGGTTTCCAGATCTTTCCAGAACTGATCCGCATTCTGCGCCATCGTCTTGGAAGAAATGTATACCTTGTCCCTCATATGCGAGAACGCAGCACCCAGCTTTTCCTCACTGTCCGTGTAAGCTCTTGCCGTGTCAAAAAAGTGCATCCCGCCGTCATAGGCTCTCCGCAGAAGTTTTACAGCATCCTCTTTGCTGATCCTCTGGATCGGGAGAGCGCCAAAACCATTCTTGTTGACTGTGATCCCGGTTTTTCCAAGCGTTACTTCTGTCATTTGTTTTCCCTCTCTTCCTTTGAAATTCTTATCTGTCCCTTTCCATTTCCTCGCAAGATTCAAAATGGATGTCTTTATTTTACCACATCAAAAGTATAACCGCAAAGAGTTCTGGTTATAGTAAAAGAAAAAAGAAAGGGATTCTATATGACAACTGATTTCAATTCCAGCAAAACCAGAGAAAACCTGATGCGCGCCTTCGCGGGAGAAAGCCAGGCGAGAAACCGCTATACCTTTGCCGCCTCCTGCGCCAAAAAGAACGGGCTTGCCGTTGTGGAAGCCGTCTTCCGCTTCACTGCCAGCCAGGAAGAAGAACATGCGGAAATTTTCTACAATCATCTTTCCTCCCTTGCGGGAACCTCCATCACCATTGACGGCACATATCCGGTGGATCTGTCGGAAGATGTGGCACAGCTTCTTCGCTTTGCACAGCACAACGAATTTGAAGAACATGACGATGTGTACAAAGCTTTCGAAAAGACCGCGCGGGAAGAAGGATTTTTATCCGTTGCTTCCTCTTTCCATATGATCGGCGCTGTGGAAAAGCTCCACGGGGAACGCTTCGGACTGTTCGCGGACCTTCTGGAACAGAACAAACTGTTTGTCTCCGATGTGGAAACCTCCTGGATGTGTCTGTCCTGCGGCCATATCTACCAGGGAACAACCGTTCCGGAGAAATGTCCGAACTGTCATCATGACCGTGGATACTTCGTCCGCCTTGAACTTGCGCCTTATACGGCGCTGAATCTGATCAACCGTTCAGACATCTGAACGATTACGCATATTACGCAGCTGCAGAATTGACATTTTTTCAACCAAAAAATGCCGCGGCTCAGAGGTTCTGTCTGTTGCTGCGGCAGCTTCTGCGAAAATCTTCTATTTTTATGGGTTCCGATCATTCATCCCGGAAAACAATCTCTCCGGTCTTGTCATTCATGGATTCGATGATTGCAAGAGATTCCACACGGATTCCTTTGCGGCGCAGTTCGTCTCCTCCCGGCTGGAATCCTTTTTCAATTACAATACCAGCGCCTACCAGTTCTGCGCCGGACATGGTTACCAGTTCAGCAAGTCCTTCCAGCGCTTTTCCGTTCGCCATAAAATCGTCGATGATCAGCACCTTGTCGCCTTTTCCAAGGAATTCCTTCGCTACAATGATGTCGTAGATCCGTCCATGAGTAAAAGATTCTACTTTCGTTGTCCAGGTATCACCGGCAATGTTTTTGGTCTGCGTCTTCTTTGCGAATACCACCGGTACGTCAAAGGACTGTGCGACAATACAGGCGATACCGATTCCAGACGCTTCAATGGTAAGGATCTTATTGATCTCCTCCCCCTGAAAACGCTTCTGAAATTCTTTTCCGATCTCCTGGAACAGATGGATGTCCATCTGGTGATTGAGGAAACTGTCCACCTTCAGCACATTTCCTTCCTTGACTTTTCCGTCCTTTCTGATTCTCTCTTTCAACAGCTCCATGAATAGAAACCTCCGTGCTTTCTTTTTGATTTCCTACTATTGTATCTTTTTTTCTATTTCTTTGCAAGCACTTCTGTCGTTACGACAGAAAAAAGTGTCCAAGAAACGCGAAAATCATCAGAAACTCCATCTCATGGCGCACCAGAAACGACCCGCTCCGAAGACCTTTCCAGCGGATTTTGATCCGCAGCAGCTTCATTCCTCCAACGTCACGGACCCGGTGACAGAAAATACCAGAGAAGTATACAGGATCAGCAGATACGCCCATACAAAGTGGACCGTCCTAAAAGACTCCTTTGCTTTTCGTCCCTGATACACCATGAGAATATGAAATAAAATACAGAAAGGGAATACACTGAGTACAGATTTCAGTAAATACATACGTGTTTTGTCTCCTTTTTCTTTTCTCTGTTCAAACACATTCTAGGATAAAAGAAATTTCTTAAATTCATATACGCGTTTTTCTTAAAAGTTCATGATTTTTTCACGGAGAGATTTTGAAAAGTTTCAGATTCTCTTTATAAAACCTTTAAGTTCTGTACACACTTTGCACACATTTTCCCTTTATACTTGGTATTGTAAACAAGAGGACGGCAATGATTCATCTTCGGATGCATTGTTGTTGGTCCTCGCCTAACAAACACCTAACTTTTTTATAAATCTTCTTTTTCACAGGGGTCGATGTTCCGCATCGGCCCTTCCTCCATGTTATGGGCTTTTCGGAACATGTATGAAAATTGTTTTCTACATTGTCTTTTCTCCTATTTTATGATATCTTTTTTTCTGTCAAACAAGTCAAATACCCCGCAGCAAGCTACGGGGCATCAAACATGCAGCGCAGCAGAGCTGCGGGGTATCTGACCCTCGCGGCAGTCGCCAAATGGACATGCAAGCATGTCCGCTTGGCTCGTTGCCAGCGGGAATGAAAAAACGTGCAGCAGGAGGTTTTTATATGGAATACACGGTTTCAGCTCTCAGCAAGGATGCGGAGAGCATCCGCACAGAAGTTTTTATCGAGGAACAGGGGTTTTCTAATGAATTTGACGAGACAGACTGCATAGCAGAACATATCGTATTTTATGAAAATGGAACTCCGGCTGCCGTATGCCGTTTTTATCCGGATCATGAAGAGGGCGTACAGGCAGTTCCCTTTTATCAGAAAAACGGTTATCACTGTGTCGGGGAGTCCTATCTTGACGAATTTTGTCCGCATATTCAGATGATCAAAGAACTCTGAACATAGGGAGAGGGCAGCGCTGCTGAGGCGCTGCCCTCCTTTTCTTTTCAGCCATTCAGCGGATATTTATCCGTCAGGCTTTTCACCAGCTCCAGAGCCTTTTCCCTGTTCTTCTCCGCATCCTGAAGCATCAGCGCGATCGCCTCGGCAATCACGTCCATATCTTCCGTATTCATTCCCCGTGCGGTCACCGCAGGCGTTCCAAGTCGCAGACCGCTGGTCACAAATGGTGACTGTGGATCGTTGGGAATCGTATTCTTATTTGCCGTAATGTTTACGCTGTCCAGCAGAAGCTCCACTTCTTTTCCGGTTTTTCCCATTGCCGCCAGATCTACCAGCATCAGGTGATTGTCCGTTCCTCCGGATACGATCTGGACACCGCGTTTCATAAGCCCTGCGCAGAGAGCCTGTGCGTTCTCCACCACATTCTTTCCGTACTCTTTAAACTCATCGCTGAGCACCTCTTTGAAGCAGACTGCCTTTGCCGCGATCACATGCATCAGAGGTCCTCCCTGAATACCCGGAAAAACCGCTTTGTTCAGCTTGTGCTCCTTTGCAAATTCCTCGCTGGAGAGGATCAGTCCGCCGCGGGGTCCGCGGAGCGTCTTGTGCGTTGTAGTCGTCGTCACATGAGCATAGGGAATCGGACTCGGATGCTGCCCGGATGCCACAAGACCTGCAATATGCGCCATATCCACCATCAGATAAGCGCCCACTTCATCGGCGATCTCACGAAACCGTTTGAAATCAATGATTCTCGCGTATGCGCTGGCTCCCGCCACGATCAGTTTCGGCCGATTCTCTTTCGCCAGACGTTCTACTTCATCATAGTCGATCACACCGTCCCCGTTGACTCCATAAGGAACAATCCTGAAATATGCACCGGACATATTTGCCGGACTTCCATGGGTCAGGTGCCCTCCGTGCGCCAGATTCATTCCCATCACCGTATCGCCGGGCTTCAGCAGCGCAAAAAAGACCGACATGTTCGCCTGAGCGCCGGAATGAGGCTGCACGTTTGCGTAGGTGCATCCGAATATTTTTTTCGCCCGCTCGATGGCAAGCGCTTCCACTTCATCCACCCACTGGCATCCGCCGTAAAACCGTTTTCCCGGATATCCTTCCGCATATTTGTTTGTGAGTACACTGCCCATCGCTGCCATCACAGCTTTGGATACCCAGTTCTCGGATGCGATCAGTTCAATGTGACTGTTCTGCCGCTCCTGCTCCTTCACGATCAGGTCTGCAATCTCTGGATCCACCGCCCTTACTTCCTCTAATGAATACATAATTTGTTCCTCCTGGAAATACTTTTGTTTTTGTGACACGCACATTATGAGTACATATTAGTCAATAGAATGGGCTTTGTCAAGAGAAAGTTTCAGCTTTATTCCCTGTGCGTACCGCGGATCACCGGAATCCCCTTCTCTTCTATCATCTGACAGATTTCCATCAGCCGTTCGCACTCTTTCCGCTCTCCGTTTTCGGTCTTCTGAAAACGGCAGACACCCACATGCACCGCTTCAATCCCTTCCTGGCTCAGCCGCTCTACTTTTTCCAATATGCCCGGATCCTGACGGGGTTCCGCCGCCCCGTCTTCCGGGCATCCATTACATTTCATAAAAGCAAGCAGCCGAACATCTGCTCCGTATTTTTCAAAAAAATACCGGCGCTCCGCAAAAGCCCGCAGGCAGAAAACACTGGCACAGACCTGTCCGGCGCGCAGACAGGTCAGGATTCCTATATTCTTCATGAAAATTTTTTCCCTTCCGTAAATAAAATATGCATTTTCCCGTTTCGATCCCGGACAATTTCTGACTCCACCTGGTAGACCCGTCGGATTGTCTCCGGCGTCAGAAGTTCCTCCGGCGTGCCGCTGCCCACGATCTCGCCATCCTTCAGAATGTACAGACGGTCGCAGTACATAGCGGCAATATTCAAATCATGAATTGCTGACAAAACAGTCACATTCAGCCCCCGAACCAGTTCCATCAACTGCAGCTGGTGGGTGATATCCAGATGATTGGTCGGTTCATCCAGTATCAGGCAGGGCGTCTGCTGCGCCAGCGCCCGCGCCAGGATCACCCTCTGCTGCTCGCCGCCGGACAGCGTGGAAAAATTCCGGTCGGCAAATTCGTACATTCCAACTGTTTTCAGCGCCTGATCCACAATCTCGAAATCTTTCGCCCCGTCCTTCTCCAGCATCTTTTTATGAGGCGCCCGCCCCATCATCACCACTTCGCGGACGGAAAATTCAAAATTATAATAATTATGCTGGGCGACGACCGCCACCTTTCGGGCAGAATTCCTGATCTTCATTTCATGCAGCTCCTGATCGCCCAGCCAGATGCAGCCGCCATCGGGCTTCAATACCCGGTAAATACATTTGAGCAGCGTGGATTTTCCGCTCCCGTTTGGACCGATGATCCCCACGAACTCTCCGGTGTGGGTCTCCAGGGAGATTCCTTTCAGTATCCTTGCCGCTCCGTAGGACAGAGTCGTGTCCTCTGTGCGTATTTCCATTATTCTGCTCCTCCAAATCCATGAGATTTCCGTATCATCAGATAAATAAAGCAGGGAGCGCCCACCAGGGAGACCAAAATGCCGATAGGCATCTCAGAATTTTCCAGAATGACCCGGCACAGCACGTCGCACCAGATCAGGAAGATCGCTCCGCAAAGCGCACAGAGAGGGATCAGCTTCCGGTGATCCGTACCGAACAACAGGCGCACCGCATGGGGGATGATCAATCCCACAAACCCAATCATTCCTGCCGCATACACCGCAAATCCCACGATCACCGACACCAGGATCATATAACACATCCGCACGTTCTGCAGATTCGTTCCCAACGTGATCGCTGTCTCATCTCCGTACAGCATCAGATTCAGATTCCTGTACTGAGTCCAGAACAGAAGGCATCCGATCATGATCACAGGAAAGATCACCTTCACATTTTCCCACTTGGCGCCGGCAAGACTGCCCATCGCCCAGTAAGTCACTGACTGGGACGCGCCCTTGTCGTTGGCGATATACAGCACAAAGCTGGAAAACGCGGAAAAGACCGCACTGACCGCCATGCCGGCAAGGATCAGTTTTGCCGCTCCCGGCCTCCCTCCGATATTGGAAATAAACAATACCAGAAAGGAAGCCGCCAGCGCGCCGAAAAACGCCATGATCCCCACAGAGTTGCTCCCGAACACCGTTCCGATCCCCAGCATGATGGCAAGGGTAGCGCCCAGGGTGGCGCCGGAAGAAATTCCAAGCACATAGGGATCCGCCAGGGAATTTTTCACCACTGCCTGCATCACTGCGCCGCATACAGCCAGACCCATTCCCACAGCCACCGCCAGAACCGCCCGCGGAAAACGGATCAGCCAGACAACGTCATGGATCGCGCCGGTTCCATATTCCTCCAGGCTCTGTATATGGAATACCTCATAGAGAACCACCTGATAGACTTCCCGCACGGAGATATCCGCATTGCCAAAGGTGATGGATATCAGTACGGAGAAGACCAGAAGCGCCAGCAGTGCCGCCGTCACCAGCAGATACCATGACGCGTGCTCCATCCACTTTTTTTCATTGACGTTTTTCTTCTTTCTCACCGTTTACTCTCCCAGATCAAGCTTCGGATACAATCCTTTTGCAAATGTCTCGATTCCATCCTGTGTGCGCGTTGCGCTGGCATACATCTCACTCAGCATGATCGGAACCACCCGGTCATTCTGAACCGCCTGCAGACTCTGCAAAGACTCGTCTCCGATAATCGTATTCAGGTTCTCATTCTTTACCTCTTCCGGATCATCTCCCGTATAAGGCATGTAAACAACAAAAATCACATCGGGATCTGCCGCGATCAGATCTTCTTTTCCCAGGGAACTGCCGTCCGGATTCGCCAGAACGCCGCCAAGCTGTGTCACCATGTCTCCTCCCAGGCTGGCCGCTCCATAGTTGCGGAAGCTGCCGTCCCCTGCTTCAAGGATCAGAGTCGTCGGCTTTTCTTCCATATCCGCCGTCTTTTCCTTTACGCTCTCGATCGTATCCCGCATCTCCTGGACGATCGCGTTGGCTCTGTCCTGTACGTCAAAAATCTTACCAATATTCAGGATGTCCGTATATTCATTTTCCAGCGTACGGCTGTAAGCTTCATCACTGGGGCGGGTGTTGCTGTTCATGTAAATGTTCGTTCCCTTATCCACCCATCCCTGGGCGTCTCCAAGTGTCTTCTCTCCGAACAGAGAGCCCCAGGAAAAGATCATATCCGGTTCCATCATCGTGATCGTCTCAAGGGATGGGGTGAATTCATCCAGATAATTGATCGTGGAGAACGCGCTCTTCTGATCGTCCGGCACTTCGTTGTCCAGTCCTGCCGCTCCGGCAATATGATCCTCCAGCCCCAGTGCCAGCATCGTTTCGATACTTCCCTGGTAGACAGCCAGAACTTTCTCCGGTGCTTTTTCATAGGTCGTTGTCAGTTCCTGTCCGTCTGAGCCGTAAGTTGTGATCGTGAGGGGATACTGGGTTTTCTCTCCCTCAGCCGTCTGGTCCGTCTCAGAGGAAGCGGACGATGCCCCGCTGCTGTCAGAGCCGGAAGAGTCGGACGGCGCTGCGCTGTTGTCAGATACCTGATTTTCCTGTACAATCTGGGACGCATCTTTTCGCTCAGCGTCTCCGCTGTTATTGCCGCCGCTCCGGCAGGCGCCAAGGCTCATCACCATTCCGGCAGCCAGAACGACTGCCGTCAGTCTTTTCGTCAGTTTTCCATGTTTCATTTTCTTCGTTTCTCCTTTTCAGTATTTCCTTTTTGGAATCACTGTATCGTCGAAACCGTGAATCTCACGGGGTCCCGCACCCTCCGCCGTGCCTTAACTGATACAGCACATTTGTCCAGGAACCGCAGGCTTTCTGCAGCCGTTTCCACAGTTCCTTCGGGACTTCCTTTTTTTCAGGATCTCTCCCAAGTTTTTCGCGGATCTCCCGAAGCTTCCCCAGATCGCTTACTGTCCTTTCGTCGGGATTTACCAGAAGATAACAGCAGTCATAAAGAGCCCGGCTATGCTGCCGGGAACGGGACGTTTTCCGGTAATCAATATAAGTAGAGGAAAACGGATGAATCCGTACCACCGGTTCCAGCCCCACTTGATAGAGCGCATTTCTCCAGCTTTTACAGCTTGCCGTAAGTATTTCCTGTACCTCTCTCGGAACCTCACTTTTTCTCGGAGGTCTTCCCGTCTCTTCCGCCTTCCTTCGAATTTCCATCAGATAGTTTCTGGATCTTTCATCCAGATCTTTCACCTGATATACCGCGTATTTTTCAAAAAACTCTGCTGAAAGACCGGCATCCTGTACGACAGTGCTCCAGTTTTTCTGGTATTTTTTCAATTCTGCGCATAATTCCGGAACGTCGGAGGGATGAGGAATCCGGCATAGTTTCTTCGCCTCCTGGCACAATTCTCTCAGCAGATGGTGATATCTTCTTCTTTCCTCCTCCATCTGGTTCCAGGAACTGCCGCCGGAACCGGAAGAGCGCTTTAACCCCGCTGCCTCCAGGGCGTAGGGCCACTTTCCGAACCTTTTCCGAAGGTATTCTCTCAACACCCAGAACACCTCTTTCTGAGACGGAGAATGATCCAGTTCCTTCGCCCTTTCCCGCAGCAGCCTCAAAAGGCATTCATCTTCCAGGCTCTCATAAAACTGCCTGCCCTTTCGCGACTCCAGAGAATACTCCTGATACAGGATACCGGAAACATTCTGACTGTTTTCCTCCATATCTCTGGCAGACGCAGCAATTTCCTGCAGTTTCCGAAGTTTTTCTCTCTGCCCGGACTCCTTGTTTTTTTCAACTTTCATGATTTCCTCCATCTGACGCATCTGCTGTGTTATCAAAATTTAAGAAAGAATCCTGCTTTCAGGATTCTCCGCCTTCGGCGGATCGCATAAGCGACCTCTTCCACTCCGCCGCAGTGTGATCCTCGCGGAGCCTTTTTCTTTCATAGGAAAGTACTTCCTATGAAAGAAAAAAACCCATTCCTTCCGGAACAGGTATCTGCAAAATTGTAAAAAACAGACTGCCACCTGGGAATTTCCTGCATGATTAATACGACCATCTCACCGACTTGTGCCACCACTCACGGCATCTGTGCCGGACTTTCACCGGACTTATGATTAAGAGTTACTGTACCGCTTTTACATTCCTCATCGCATCTGTTTTTTATTCTATTATCCTTCTGCTCATCCTCTGGTACGGCAATTGCCCCGCAATGCACACTACCGCCCTTTGAATGAACCTTATTCATTATACTTCTGTGTTTTCATCTTGTCAATGACGGATGTGTTTTCGTAATAGTTCAGTCCAGGTCTGCGCACATACTGCGCAGACCATAAGAACGTGATTCAGGAGTGCAAAATCCCATCGCCGACGGCGATTTTCAATGGATTTTGCATGTAACGGTTCAGCAAGGCTGAACTGTTACGTGTTTTCATCCTGTTAGTGGCGATACGCCTTGTCTTTCTCTTCCTGATAGGCTATAATAAAAGTTATTCACCCATATTTTACAGGAGGCATTTCATGAAACCAAACAAAAAGGATCTCCGTCTGATCCAGATCTTTATTCTCGCAGCGCTTTTCATTCTTGGCATCAAATATTTCGACGTGCTTCTGAGTATAATCGGAAGACTCTGGGGCATCATCCTTCCCCTGATTGTCGGCGCCGCTATCGCCTTTACGTTAAACATCCCTATGAAAGCTCTGGAAAAACGTTATTTTCCACAGAGTACGAATAAATATATCATAAAAAGCCGCAGACCTGTCTGTATTTTTCTTTCCATCATTTTTATTCTCCTTGCGGCAGCATTTATTATTCGGATGGTGATCCCTGAACTGATCAATGCATTCTCTCTGATCATCAAGGAAGTGATTGCATATCTTCAGATTGGGCAGGAATGGCTGATGGAAAACTCCGAAGATTTTCCTTCTTACCTCAATCAATTCGTCAGGAAAGAAGTGAACATCCAGGATACGGTTCAGAAAGTGATGAACTTTATCATCCAGGGTGTCAGCGGAATTCTGGGATCTGCCTTCAATGTCTTCGGTTCTGTAGCGGGCATTGTGATGGACTCTGTCTTTGCTGTCATCTTTGCTCTTTATCTGCTGTTTGGAAAGGAAAAGCTGATCAGCCAGTTCCGCAGACTCTGCAGCCGTTATCTTGGACGCAGTTTTACCATCCGTTTGGGATATATCCTCAACATCTTAAACACGAAATTCCAGAACTTCATTATCGGTCAGTTTCTTGAAGCGATCATTCTCGGCGTGCTCTGTACGATTGGCATGACACTTTTCCGTTTCCCGTACGCTCTGATGGTCGGCGCAACGATCGCGGCCACCGCCCTGATTCCAATCCTGGGTGCATATCTGGGCGCAGCCATCGGCGCTTTTATGATTTTTACGGTCAATCCGCTTCAGGCACTTGGATTTATCGTTTTTATTGTAGTGCTTCAGCAGATAGAAGGCAATGTGATCTACCCAAAAACCGTCGGTTCCTCCATCGGACTCCCCGGCATCTGGGTCATCGCCGCAGTCACTGTCGGCGGAGGGTTTGCCGGAATCCCGGGCATGCTCCTTGGCGTTCCGCTTGCCGCTTCTGTTTACCAGCTGATCCGCGATGACGTACATCGGGCAGAACGGAAAAAAAGAGTGGTTCGGGCACCTCAGATCAAAAACGATTCCGACACTCCGAAGGAGCAACAGGAACCTGTCCAGGAAAAAAATAATATGTGATAACGAAAGGCGTATGCTGCAGTTTTCTCCTGCCGGCATACGCCTTTCGCTATAATGTCAAATTGTTTCCCACGTTTTTTCAGGAAACTCTCCCGTTTTCCATCTCATAGACTACATCGGCAATGCCCATCGTGGATTTCCGGTGAGAGACCAGAACAACCGTTTTTTCCCGGCACGTCTCATTCAGAGAGTGCAAGATAATTCCTTCGTTCAGAGAATCCAGATTACTGGTCGGCTCGTCCAGCAGAAGGAACGGCGCATCATGGAGAAAGGCGCGGGCAATCCCGATCCGCTGGCGTTCGCCTCCGGAAAGCGTATCTCCCAGTTCTCCGACCTCCGTATCATAACCGTTCGGCAGAGAAAGGATAAACTCATGGATCGAAGCCTTTTTCGCCGCCTCCATGATCTCCTCCCGGGAAGCACCCGGTTTTCCCACCGCAATGTTGTTGGCAATCGAATCATGGAACAGGTAAGTCTCCTGTGTCACGTAGGATTCCATATTCCTCAGATTTGCCGTGTTGATCTTCCGGATATTTTCATCGGAAATCTTCACCGTACCGCTCTGTACATCCCAGAACCGCATCAGAAGTTTCAGAAGTGTAGATTTTCCGGAACCGCTGCTTCCATGAATGCCCACGATCTGGCCCGGCCGGAAATCGATGGAATAATCTTTCAGGATCTGCTCGTCCTCATAGGAGAAATCCACATGTTCACAGGACGCGCCGGAAAATTCCACCTGGCATCCGTCCGTGATCTCCTTCACCTGCGATTCCTCTTCCAGAATGGAAAGAACACGCTCCCCGCTGGCGAGAGTCTGATTCAGATTGTTGGAAAGGCTGGACAACGCCACCACCGGACCGAAAGAGCCCATCATCGCGATCGTACAGATCACCACCGCGTCAAATCCCACCTGACCGTTCCGATACAGATACATCGTCAGAAACAGCATCGCAAAGGAAAAGACCAGGATCATCAGGTTGGTGACCCCTCGCTGGGACGCCTCCATTTTGCTCAGATCCCTCTGCATCTCCCCCAGTTTCCGGGAGCGCTCGCTCATCTGTTCCTTACGTGTTTCTCCCTGTCCATACTGAATCGTCTCATCCAGACCGCGCAGGGAATCCAGCACAAAGCTGTTCAGATTTCCGAATTCTGTCCGGAATTCCATTCCCTTCGTTCCTCCACGCTTTCCATTCCAAATAGGAAGGACTGCTCCGACAACCCCATAAGCCGCCAGCGCCAGCACGCCTGCCAGAGGATGCCAGCTTCCGATAAGCAAGGTCATCACCAGGGAGGTGAGGATCGCGATGGCGATCGGTGAGATCGTATGGGCATAAAAGACTTCCAGCAGCTCAATATCTGTTGTGATGATGGAGATCAGGTTTCCCTTATCTCTTCCTTCCAGCTTCGCCGGACAGAGGGTACGCAGAGCGGCAAACACCTTATGGCGGATGATTGCCAGCAGCTTAAACGCGATAAAGTGATTGCAGTATTGTTCCATATAATGAAACACACCTCGAAGAACCGCAAGGACAACCAGAAGGACAAAGATTCCCGTAAAAGAAATTCCGTCAAACAGACCGCCCTGCAGCTGCACAGGCATCTGTGACACCAGGCCGCGCACCATGGCGCTTCCGGCAAGGATCGTCAGAAAAATGGCGCAAAGGTAGCCGATCACGCCCAGCACGATCGCCGCCAGCATGATATGGATCAGCGGTTTCACAAGACCAATCAGGCTTCCCATGATCTGGATTCCGTTTCTTCTTTTCTTCATCTTGACGCCCTCCTTCTGTAATTTTCCAGCTTCTGCTGGCTCTCAAACAGCTTCTGATAGCTTCCGTCCTTCTGCATCAGTTCCTGGTGTGTGCCGGCTTCCCGGATTTCGCCCTGAACCATCATATAGATGCAGTCAGATGTCACCACATTGGCAAGGCGGTGGGAGATCAGCAGAACCGTGTGGGTCTTCGCCAGCTCACGGATCACCTCCATGATCATCTCCTCACTCTCCACATCGATATTGGAGGTTGCCTCGTCAAAAATATAAACCGGAGTATCATGCAGGAGCGCTCTGGCAAGCGCGAGCCTCTGACACTGGCCGCCGGAGAAATTGCTTCCCTTTTCCTGGATCTTGGTATCCAGTCCCTCCTGTGCCTCAAGGAATCCCCAGAGATTCACTTTTCTCAGCACTGCGATCATTTCCTGCCGGTTTGCGTCCGGCTTGCCCATCCGCAGATTTTCTTCCACCGTTCCTTTAAACAGATAACTGTTATGAGCCACACGGGTCACTGATTTCATCAGGCTCTCCTCGGACACCTCAGAAAGCTCCACACCTCCCAGGCGCACACTCCCCTGATAGCCCCTGTTTCTTCCCATCAGCACCGCTGCAGCCGTACTTTTTCCGCATCCGGATTCTCCTACCAGAGAAACCATAGACCCTGCCGGGATCCGGAAACTGATCTCTTTCAGGATCTGCCGGTCTTCCTCATAGGAGAACGATACATTCTCAAAATCTACATCCAGACTGCTTCCACCCGACTCCTTCGTCCCTTTCTCCGGTTCCGGCAAATCCAGAAGGCAGAAAATTTTGTCGCTTGCCGCCATTCCGTTCATGGCAATATGGAAGAAAGAGCCGAGCAGACGCAGCGGGATGAAAAATTCCGAAGCCAGCAGGATGATCGTCAGCGCTCCCGCAAAGCTCAGCGTTCCGGACAGATATTCACTCACCGCTACGATCATTCCTGCCGCCGCTCCCCCATACGCCACAATGTCCATGACACTGGTGGAATTCAGCTGCATGGTCAGCACCTTCATCGTGATATTTCGGAACCGTTCCGCCTCTTGGTCCATCTCCTCAGCTTTCTGACCATCCGCCTGATAAATTTTCAGGGTAGTCAGCCCCTGAAGATTTTCCAGAAAACTGTCACCCAGTCCTGTATAAACGCCCCAGTACCTGCTCAGCAATCTTTTTGCAAACTTCTGCACCGCAACAATCGAAATCGGGATCAGCGGCACACAGATCAGCAGTACCACGCTTGCCTTCAGGCTCACAAAGCTCAGAACCGCAAACAGTGTCACAGGAGCCAGCAGGCTGTAAAACAGCTGAGGCAGATAACGCCCGAAATACGTTTCCAGCTGTTCCACTCCCTCGGCAGCCATCTGCACCACCTCAGAAGTCGCTGTCTGTTCCCTGTAGGACGCCCCGAGGCGCAGCAGCTTGTCATAAATCTTTTCTCTCAGTATTCTCTTCACATCTACGCTGGCCGCAAAGGACGCATGTGCCGCCCCCCTGTCACAGCCAAATCGAATCAGTGCCGCAGCGGCAAACACAGCCGCTGTCCGGACCATATCCTGTGTCTGAAGGTTCCCTGTCACCGCTCCTTCCAGCAGAGCCGTGATGGAAAACACAACTGCGATCTGACACAGCAGCGCGAACCACTGCCACAGGACATTGTACACAATATACTTTCCCGCATGAGAAAGCAGTTTGATCAATCTTGTCTTTATCATGTCAATCTCCGTTCTTCTTTTGTTCTCTTTTGCTGCATATTACATGCCAAAGCGCCAGTCCCGGCCGGTGCAGGAGCATCCTCGGCCCGGAATACCGCATAACTCTGCGGATGTTTTCCCGCATTTCAGGCTTGTAGCAATGTACCTTACAATTGCTGCAGAAGGTCTTCTTTTCCATAAAGGGACACTGGGCGCTGCGCGCCTTTGCGTATTCCAGCAGTTCCTGGCATTCGGAACACAGAACGCCTTTCGCCGGCTGTGTGTGATTTCCTCTGCAGTACAGATGGATCATCTGTTCCACCGCTTCCTGCTCTTTTTTCCTTTTTCTTTCCAGATCCTGCGTTTTCATTTCCCTGAATTTCCTTCCTTCTGAAGTCCCACGGCAATATGCCGTTGTAGCCGCTGTATCGGTACTTTTTTTGCAGCTATACATACAGCAAGTTAGTTTCTATGAACTAACTCATCGTATTTTTTATCATATTTTTCTCTTTCTGTCAACAAAAAGGAACTGCAAAAACTATACGATCAAACGACAATCGCGTAAACGATATGAATGACCACCAGAAGGCATACCACTGCGGCAAGACCGCTGTGTATCCGGTTCCAGGATCTTGTTTTCATCTTTTTGCGGAACAGGGTCAGCAGGATCAGGATCAAAAGAACCATCCACGCCAGCTTTCCTGTCACCATTCCCGGCTTATTCCCCGCCAGGATTCCATGGACAAAAGCCGCAGCCAGAAGAACCACTCCATACAGTGTGTGGCATCCAACAATTTTTTTCACCCATGGATTTCTTTGGGCAAAGGCTGTCTTTTTCAACGGTGCAATCATACAGCCGATCAACAGCAATACGGATACAGCGGCCAACAGTCTTTCCAGAATCATCAAATTAAAAATCCTCCGTTTTTCTCATAGGTTATTTAAGACTAACTCTTATGTTTATAACAGAGGATTCTGATTTGTAAAGTTTTTTTGTTATCCCTTCTCTTTTCAAACACGCTCCAGCAGCTCTTTGCTGAGTTCCAGGATCGCAGGACCGTATTTTTTCCTGCACTTCTTTTCCAGATATTTCATAACCGGGTAAGCCGCAGCCATCAGAGCCATTCCAAGAATTCCTACCAGAATCCCCGGAACCTGAAAGTTCCATACGAGAACCAGGCTCATCCCTGTGCCAAAGATCAGCATTCCTCCGATTCCCAGCACCAGTGCCGCCGTCATGCTGACCGATCTGGCTTTTCTGTCCAGTTTCCGAAGCTGCTCCAGTTTTGTCTCGCGGGAATCTTTCTCCTCATACCGGGTGCGGATTGCCTCCACTTCCCGGCGAAACTTTTGATTTTCTTCTGCGGAGTAAGTATAGGAAAAACCCTCCTCCGCCTTCTGTCTTTCTTCCATCTATGTTCTCTCCTTCTGTCACTGTGATAACCGGATACGTACCGTAAATACCGTTCCCTGTCCCCGGCGGCTCTCCACGGAAATATCCCCTTTGACAAGATCCATCACACGGCGCACCATCGCAAGTCCCAGGCCGTTGCCCTCCTGTTTATGAGAAGAATCCCCCTGATAAAACTTATCAAAAATATGCTGTCCGGTTTTTTCATCCATGCCGCAGCCGGTATCCGCTACCTGCACCACAGCAAAGCCGTCCTCATTGTGCAGGGATACGCGGATCGTTCCTCCCGGATCGGTGAATTTTATCGCATTTGAAATCAGGTTGTTCCACACGATTTCCAGCAGCTCATCGTCCCCAAAGAGATCCAGATCGTCAATATCGATCTCCAGTTCCAGATCCTTTTCCTCCCATTTTTCCTCAAAATTCAGCAGGCAGCACCGAAGCTGTTCCCCCAGCGGATACCTTTTTGATTTCGGGTAAATCTCCTGATTTTCCAACCGGTTCAGACGCAGGATATTCATGACCAGTCCCGACAGCCGCCGTGCAGTATCTGCAATAATCTTCTGATATTCCCTTCTCTGTTCCTCATCAGGGGCGGTACTCTGGAGCATGGACGCATGGTTCTGGATCACCGCCAGAGGCGTTTTCAGTTCATGGGAAACATTGGAGATAAAGTCCGTCTGCAGTGTCTCCACATGACTGAGTTCCTCCGCCATCTGATTGATGCCCTCCAGGATCATATCAAACTCATCCCGCCGCTTTCCTTGGTGCCGGATGGGCGCACGATAGGAAAAATCTCCTCTGGAGATACATTCCACCGCCTCCATAATTTCATGGACCGGCTTTTCAATCGTGATCTTTTTCCGGATCCCATCGATCAGGCAGATCAGAAAAGCCAGAAGAAGCATATTTCCGATACTCATAAGCGGAAGCAGGATTTCGCTGTGGGCTCCGGTATAGCGATGGAGGATACTGCCGTACAACAGCAGGGAGCAGCTGCACACAAACACCGTCAACAGCAGGAACATTCCATAGGTTTTCCATGAGAAAATACTGTGAGTAATCCCTCTTGCCTTCCGTATTTCTTTTTTACTTTCCATTTTCATGCAGTACCGCCTTATACCCCAGCCCATGCACCGTCACAATCTCAAAGGCAGTGCAGGCTTTGAATTTATTCCTCAGCCGCGTAATATAGACGTCCACGGTTCGTGAATCGGATTCTGTCTCGTATCCCCAGAATTCATCCATCAGCTGTGCCCTGGTAAATGTTTTCTTCGGATAGGAAAGCAGCTTATACAGAATATCAAATTCACGGACAGTCAGCGGCATCTCCTCTTCGTCCATATAAGCGGTCCGCTCCTCCGAGTCCATCACCAGATTTCCCACACACAGACGTTTCGAACTGGCAATGCCCGCTCTGCGGAGCAGCGCCTCCACGCGCAGCAGCAGTTCATCCAGCTCGATCGGCTTCACCATATAATCGTCGATCCCGATTCGGAATCCTTTCCGCTTCGACGCCATGTCATCCAGCGCCGTCATAAACAGGATCGGAACCTCCCTGTCCTGCTGACGAACCGCATCGGCAAATTCAAATCCATCCATTCCAGGCATCATTACATCTGTAATGATCATATCAAAAGGTTCATGTTCCATCGCTTCAAAAGCCTCTGCGGCGCTGCCGCATCCGATCGGCTGATAGCCATAATCTGACAGCAGACGGCATACCAGGCGATTCAGCCGGACATCATCCTCCACTACTAATATTTTTACCATCTCATATCCTCCTGACCTGCTCTTACCTTCGATCGTATTTTGATTTTCAAACATACTAACACAGAAATATGAATAAAATGTTAAACTTCCAAAAAAGAAAAAGGGGCTGTGAAATAACGTAAATCCGTTTTTTCACAACCTCTTTTCAGCGCATGTTTCTCAGAGAATCGTTTCCATTCCCACTTTCTGGGGCTTCAGCCCGCATTTCTCATAAAACTTCATAGCCCCTTCGTTCAAGGTCCAGACATTCAGGGTCACATTGTAGCATCCGCTCTCCCTGGCAAAGGCGAGCACCGCCTCATACAGGGACTTTCCGATATGCTGCCCGCGGATGGTCTCGTCCACACACAGATCATCGATATACAGCGTCCGGATATCCGTCAGGATGTTGTCGTCAAGGTGCTGCTGAAAGATGCAGAACGCATACCCAAGCACCCGTTCCTGATCATCCACCGCCACAAAGATCGGCCGGGAATCGTCATGGATCAATTCTCTCAGCTGTTCGTCCGTGTATTTTTTCTTTCCCGCCCGGAACAGATCCGGACGGCCCTGATGATGCACCATATTTACCTGGACCAGCAAACGGTTGATATCTTTCATATCGCACTCCCGTGCTCTTCTTATCTCTGCCATTCCTCAACACTCCTCTTTTCCTATGATGGCTATCTTCTGATGGCGGCATACTTTCCAATCCTTCTGCCAAGAACCAAAGCCAGAAGAATCTTCAGCACATCCGGCAGCAGGAACGGAAACACACACCATCCCAGTACGGTGAGCAGCCCCACCGGACCTGTGGACGCCATATAAACAACCATAAACCAGGCGGTCCCGAACGCATAGCAGACCAGCAGCCCCAGAATCATGATCAAAACCTGCATCCAGGGTTTTCTTCCCGCAAGCTTTTCCATGCCCCACATCACCAGTGCAGAACCCAGAAAACCGATGATATAGCCTCCGCTTGCCCCCGCCAGCGCTCCAATCCCGCCCTGGAATCCGGCAAACACCGGAAGTCCGACGACTCCCATCAGGATATAGACCAGAACCGCCAGGGTTCCCCGTCTCCCGCCAAGCACGGCAAACGCGAAAAATACCGCAAAGGTCTGCATGGTAAACGGCACGGCTGCCGGAATGGATATCCAGGAACAAACCGCCATGATTCCGGCAAACACTGCAATGTATACAAGATCCGCCGCTGTAAGTTTCTTGTTCTTTTCCATTGTTGATGTACGCATCTTCAGATACCCTCCTTTTTCCGCAGATTCCTTTCCCTGGAGCGTGTTTGAGCCATCCTGTACTTTTCAAACATCCTCTGAAATCCTGCGGTATCTTCCATAAGAATATCACAGAGCCTTTCTAATGTCAACCTGTTTTTACTATCAGTTTACAATTCCGGGTTTACCTTTATACAACCGCGTACATGATCATCATCATTGCTATCCCCAGCAGAATGCTGACCGAATTGATCTGCGCCGCTTTCGCGCCGTCTCCGCCTGCGTTCTCCGTCAGAAGCGGGGCAATACTTGCCACCGGAGCCATCAGCAGCACACAGATTGCCTGGCGGATATCATGGGGGAACGGTACCAGAAATACCACTGCGGCAGACAGCAGGATCAGCACCAGATACCGGAGGCTGAAAAATTTCACCAGCATTTTCCGGTTCTTCTTATCCATATTCCACTCAAACAGAATGCCGATGCTCAGCATTGCCAGAAATGCATTGGCATTGCCTGCCACACTTGCAAGCTTCAGCACAGGTTCCGGGAGACGCAGCTGCAGCGCCGCCAGCACGATCATGATCAGATAAGCATCTGTGACCGGAGAACAGAAGATCTTTTTCAGCAGAAGCTTCGCGGAAAATCCGCCGCCGTTTCCTTTTCTGCTCTCTGCCAGGGAATAATCCACACCATACAGAAAGATTGCGACCGCAATATCAAACAGGCAGAGCGCCGCGAATCCGTTGGTGGAGATCAGGCCTGTCAGAAACGGAATCGCAAAATTGCCCACATTAAAGCTGTTAAAACTGAACAGATACTGCAGTTTTCCGTCGGCGTCACTCTTTCGGGAAGCGGCCATTCCCACCGCCAGCAGGACGGTACACGTCACAAATCCGATCAGAAAACACCAGAGAAAGGAGGTCTGCAGTTCCAGATCTTTCAGACCATTGACTGCCGTCGCGGGCATCGTTATGTACAGGATCACCGATTTCAGGAATTTTGTATCCTCCACCTTAAAGATCCCTGCCTTTTTGAATCCGTACCCCAGAAACAAAAGGGCCAGATATACCACTGTCTGTATAAATACGTTACTCATAATTCATAGCTCTCCTTCTTCCCTTCCTGCTGAATCTCACACACCATCAGCACATTTTCAGACACACGGAAATGTACCGTAAGTCCCGCAAAGCTCAGACCGTAAACCCGTTCCGGATCTTTTTGATAGGCAGGCCGCGGGTCATTGGCGAGGACCCCGGCAAGCGCAGCCCGTTTCTGCTCCGGAACCTTTTCCAGCCACTGTTCCGGAATTTCCACCTGAAGCCCATAATCTTCAAACTGACGGGAGAATCCGCCGCAGGCATCAGGATGGCTGTCCACATGGGGCAGGTACGGTTTGATATCCAGGATCGGCGTTCCGTTCATCAAATCCGCACCCCGGACACGGAGCACATAGCCGTACTCCGGATGGTGTTCGATGGCTTCCAGACGCACGCTGGACAGCCCGATGGGATTCGGCCGGAATGGGGAACGAGTGGCAAAAACGCCCATCCGTGTATTTCCGCCAAGACGCGGCGGTCTCACGGTCGGAGACCATTTCTCCATCACCGATTCGGAAAATTCCCAGATCAGCCAGATATGAGAATATTCCTCCAGCCCGCGCAGCGCCTCGGGATTCCGGTATTCCGGTTCAAAAATGATCAACGCTTCCAGTTCCTCCACCAGCCCGCTCTGGCGCGGAATCCCGAACTTTTCCGGAAAATCATTCCGGATACGCGCAATCCTGTGAAACGGAGGGAGCAGATTCTTTTCCTCTTTGCTGTCTCCTGTTTTCGTTTCCTCAGCTTCCTGCATCTCTCTTTCCTCCTGCTTTTTCTCTTCGCTTCGTCACGCTTCTTTTTTCATCACTTTCCACTCTTCCTTTTTTCACGAAAATCCGGACAAAACTTACCCTTTATTATACTCCCTGTATCCCCTGTATCGTCAAGTATCCTGCCGCCAGATTCCGATAATTTTTGTTACCAGATTCCGGTCAATTCTCTCCGATACCGGAAAAAGAACAGAAGCAGCGAAACGAGCACGCTGACCGCAGTTCCCGCAAGGAACAGATTCCGGTTCACCCACCCGTCGGCGCTGCAGATTCCGAAGCTGAATCCTTTCTTCAGCGGGTACAGCAGACGGACATTCCGCCGGTTCAGCAGATCGATCGCCATATGAGAAAGCATCGCAATGGAAAAATACGGCGTCATAGCGGGATAAATAAACGCGGTGATCTGTCCCAGCAGGATCCAGCCCAGAAACGAATGCATAAACGAGCGGTGAGGCTGATTCTTTCCAAAGGTGCAGACTGCAAGAAAGGCGGCAAACCCGAGGATCAGACGGAAAATGCTGCTCTCCCTGTCAAAATTCCGGATAATTCCAAGATCCCACCATGCCTCGGCAATGCCCACTGCCGCCACGGCCAGAACAGAAACCGCTGTGATCCGATTGAGCGTTTCCCGCGAGTCGGAGGTTGTCACGTCGATATCGCTGATCACCGAACCCACCGCCGCCGCCCCGATACAGAGCACCCAGTCTCTCAATCTCGCCGGCTGTGTCACGCACAGGGCTACCGCTGTTCCTACCGCCCAGTGCGTTCTGCCCGTCAAATCTGTTTCTCCTTCCTGCATAACTGTCCGGATTTCATTGGTTCTTTTTTTCTTTTCATCCCTTGTTTCTCCCCTTTCTTAGCAAAACACTTGTTCGCCCATTCAGTATACCCTTTTCCATCTGGCATGACAAGCATTTTCCGCTCCCTTGACTGGGTTTTCTTTTTCCTGTATACTGAATAAGAAAAGAGCATCTGCGAATCATATGGATATGATTCGCAGATGCTTTTTTTCTTTCAATCAGAACAGGAGGTATCTTATTTTATGAAACAGAATCATTTCACGTCCGGCACAGTAAAAAAATGGGGTCTTTCTCTCCTGACAGACATACTCGGCGGCATGCTCATCGCAGTGGGGACCTACAATTTTGCCGCCATGGCTCACTTTCCGATGGCGGGGCTCAACGGTATCGCGCTCATTTTTTACCATCTGTTCAGGCTTCCCATCGGACGCGTGGTCCTGTTCCTGAACATCCCCATCGCGATCCTCTGTTTCCGCATCCTCGGACGGGACTTTTTCCTGCGTTCCATCCAGACGATCATCATCAGTTCCCTGCTCATCGACTACATCGCACCTCTGTTCCCGGTCTACAGCGGCGACCGGATGCTGGCGGCCATCTGTACAGGAATCTTTTCAGGGCTTGGGTACGCACTGATCTATATGCGAGATTCCTCCACCGGCGGTGCGGACTTCATTATGCTCTCCATCAAAGCCCTGCATCCGCATTTATCCCTGGGCAAGATCGCGTTTGTGATGGATACTGTCATTGTTGTGACCGGAACCCTGCTGGTCTCCCGCGATATGGACAGCCTGATCTACGGAATGATCATCACGTTCCTTCTGTCCGCCGTGGTGGACAAAGTCATGTACGGTATCGATTCCGGTAAAATGACTCTGATCGTCACCGATCACGCAAAGAAAGTGGCGGAAGAGATCAACGAAGTCACAGGCCGGGGCGCAACGTTTCTGAAAGCCGAAGGAAGCTATTCCTGTGAAGAAAAAGACGTTGTCATGTGCGCCTGCAACAATAAACAGATGTACCTGATCCGAAGCGCTGTCAAAAAGCTGGATCCGGATGCCTTTATCATTATCATGGAGTCTAATGAGGTGGTAGGAGAAGGCTTCAAAACGCACTGAATGACCCGTAACCGTTCCGCTGGCCAAACAATTGCAAAGACCCATGCCACGACTGAGTCTCTGCTTTCTTTTTCCCCGGTTCTGTGCTACAATTTATAGCAGAAATTCTATGAAAAGGAGCGGAAATACGGCATTTCCAAAAGAGGGCATGAAAGTATTAAAAAACAAGGTCATTTATACCGGAGACGGAAAAATAGAATCCGGCTATATCCGGTATGACACAAAAATCGTGGAAACGGGTGATATGAGAAATTTTCTTCCGAGAGAAGGCGATGAGGAGGTTTGCCCGGAAGCGGCCGCTGTCATTCCTGGTTTTATCGACGTACACAGTCATGGAGGATACGGATCTGACAGCATGGACGCCTCCCCGGAAGAGATCGACGAGATGGTGCGGCAGATGACTGCAAAGGAAGGCATCACTTCCTACTTCTGCACCACGATGACCCAGTCCTGTGAACAGATTGCGCAGGCGATGACAAATATCCGCCTGGCCGCTGAAAAGAATCCCGTCATCCAGGGCATCCATCTGGAAGGTCCGTTTGTCTCGGTCAAATACAAAGGAGCACAGAACGAAGCTTATATCAAAAAACCGGACGCAGAACTCCTGTCCCGCTGGAACGAACTGAGCGGCGGCAGGATCCGCGTGGTAACTTACGCCCCGGAAGAGGCGTCCCCGGAGTTTGAAGACTGGTGCCTGTCCAACAGCATCATCCCAAGCGCCGGCCATTCCTGTGCCACTTATGACCAGCTCTGTCTCAGCAGGGCACGTCATATCACCCATCTCTACAACGCACAGCGCGGCCTGAACCACAGGGAACCAGGTGTCACCGGCTACGGGCTCCTGACCGACGGTGTAATGACGGAACTGATCTGCGACGGCATCCATATCCGTCCTGAGATGGTTCAGCTGGCACTCAAAGTAAAAGGAAGCAGCGGTATTGAACTGATCACCGATTCCATGAGAGCCAAAGGAATGCCGGACGGGGAAAGTGAGCTTGGAGGACAGACGGTTTACGTCAAAGACGGAACTGCCCGGCTTGCGGACGGCACCATTGCCGGCAGTGTTCTCAGCTATATCCGCGCGTTCCAGAACATCATGCGTTTCACAGGTATAGGCATCGAAGAAGCAGTCCGGATGACTTCTGTCAATCAGGCAAGGGAATTCGGTCTGACCCAGAAGGGAGGCATCACGGTCGGCAAGGACGCAGACTTTGTTCTCCTTGATCCGGAATGTAACCTGAAAGGAACTGTTTCTCTGGGAACGCTGGTTCTTCCATAAATCAAAGAAAGAAAGCGAACATAAAACGGGATTGTATGATTCAGAACTCCGCGAAAGCGAATTTTTCTGAACCACACAATCCCGTTTTTGTTTTCTCTTATGCCGCTCTGCCAGGCGGTAGTTTCATATCTATTACTGTCCTGTCACAAGGATTTCACCTTTTGTGTCCGGAATATCCCGGATGATCTCACCCACCGCCGGAACGGTAATCCTGCCGGACAGAGGATTTTTAATGCTGAATACCGGTGTGGTAATCACCGCTTCCACCTCTGACCGCTCAAAAGCCAGGTCTGTATCGATCATTTCACAGTTGATCAGCTTCAGTCCCTTACAGTAGCACAGAGGCTGTGTGCCAATGATCCTGCAGTTTTCAAAGGTGACATTTTCACAGTACCACGCCAGATACTCTCCTTTTACGGTACTGTTCCGCACGAGAATGTTTTTGGCATGCCAAAAAGCATCTTTCGTATCGAACTGACAGTTTTCAAATACAGAGTTCTCAATATACTGGAAGGAATATTTTCCTTTCATCTGTACGTTCCGAAAATGAAGATCTGTGGAGCGCATCATAAAATACTCACTCTCAGCCGTACAGTCCTCCATTTTTATGCCATGCACCGACCAGCCGAATTCCGGAGAAATGATATCACAGCCCCGCATGGCAACTTCTTCGCATTCCCGCAGAGCCTTAATTCCATGCAGTTTTGTGTCCGTAATTTCCACATGATCTGAATACCACAGCGCCGCCCGGCAGAGTTCTGTCATCTCGGAAAGATGTATTTTCAGCCCGTGGTCATGCCAGAATGGATACCGCAAATTGAAAAAGCAGCTCTCCACCTGCACATCGGAGCACTCTTTGAAAGCGCTCTCTCCGTCCGCCGGACCATCAAAAGCACAGTCCTTTACCAGAATCTCCCTGCTGCCGTACAGCGCGCGTTCTTCGTCAAATCTTTTGTTTTCTATTATGTTCATATCTCTTGCCTCTTTCCATTGGGTATTGCTGTTTTAATATTAATATAATACATGGATTTAGGAATAGCAAATACTTATTGGCTATGGTACTTCATAGCTTTTTTTCATAATAACCCTCCGTCTGCATCAGCCCTGCACCTCTGCATCCGATCTCCGCGTCATACCTCTGCATCCGAATCCCCTGTCCCTCGTTCCGTCAATAAGATCTTCCGTTTTGCCAGATAATAGAGAATCCCCAGCCCATCGGCCAAAAACCAGCCGATCGGCACAGACCACCAGATTCCCATAACGCCAAAAGCAGGCACCGCGGACAGTGCATAAGCCAACACCACCCGATTTCCAAGAGATACTACGGTAAGTACCACAGACATACCGGGCTTTCCAAGCGCGCGGTACAGTCCATAAAGCAAAAACAGAAGACCGATCAGGAAGTAGAAGACTCCTTCAATCCGGAGATAGTGTACACCTTCGGCGATAACCGCCGTCTCTTCCGCGTCAATAAACAAAGTCATCAATGGCTCCGCAAAGACAAAAACGCAGGCAGAGATCAGTAAACTGAAACTCACAGAAGTCAGAACTGCCACACGAATCCCCTTTTTGATCCGTTCCGTCTGCCTTGCGCCATAATTCTGTGCGGTAAAAATCGAGAACGCATTGCCAAAATCCTGAACCGGCAGGTACGCAAAGGCGTCTATTTTTACCGCTGCGGCAAAAGCCGCCATGATGGTGGTGCCAAAGCTGTTCACCAGCCCCTGGACGGCAAGGATGCCAAGATTCATAATGGACTGCTGCAGACAGGTCAATGCAGAATAGCTGGTAATTTCTTTCACACGGCTCATCCTGAGGCGAACCGTCCGGTCAATTCTTAAGAGTTCCGGAAACTTCATCCATGTATAGACGGCAATTCCAATCCCGGATACATACTGGGAGATCACCGTAGCTTCCGCTGCACCTGCCACCCCTCGGTCCAGACCCGCGACAAACCATAAGTCCAGCGCTATGTTTAAAATTGCCGAGACAGCCAGAAACAGAAGCGGCACCAAGGAATTTCCAAGAGAACGCAGCAGCGAAGCAAAAAAATTGTACAAAAAAATACCGATCAGCCCTGCAAAAATAACTTCCAGATACTCCCGCATCATAACAACCAGATCCTCCGGCGTACGAAGCGCCCATATGATCCAGTCGATTCCAAGGAACACGGCAACATTTAAAAGAACCGTGACAACCCCAAGCAGCGCAAACGAAGCAAAAATTCCTTCTCTCAGCCCGATTTGATCCTTTTTTCCAAAGCGCATGGAAAATACCGTTCCGCTTCCCATCGCCAGCCCAAGCAAAATGGAAGTCAGAAAGGTCATCAGGGAAAACGCAGAACCTACGGCAGCCAGCGCTCCGGCTCCGAGAAACCGCCCCACGATCAATGTATCGGCAATATTGTAGCACTGCTGCAGCAAATTTCCGAGAATCATGGGTATTGCAAAGCGCAGCATGGTTTTCATGACAGGTCCATGAGTCAGATCTGTGTTCATCCTCTCTCCTCACTTTCGTTATGCAAGTTTTAAATTAACATTCGTAATTCATTATACGTTTAACTCATCATACTGTCAATATTATTCCATCCTTCTGCTTGACTTCTTGTGTTAAACCGCTGTATAGTAGCTATAGGTAAAATGTTGTTAACACCAGGAAGGAGGTTCTGACAGATGTTTTTCGACGGTCTGGATGAATTAGACCAGAAAATTTTAGAGCTGCTGATCCAAAACGCCCGGATCTCTTATTCCGATATTGGTGAAAAAATAGGACTGTCCCGGGTAGCGGTACGAACACGCGTACAGGCGCTGGAACAGAAAGGGATTATTGAGGAATACACGACGATCATCAACCCGCAGAAAATCAGCGGAGCGGTTTCCTGCTATTTTGAAATTGAGCTGTCTCCGGACACCCTGATGGAAGCTGCCGCGATCCTGAAGCAAAACGACACGATCACGCAGATTTACCGCGTGACAGGAAAAAGCAAGCTCCACGTTCACGCGGTTGCTTCGTCGAACGAAGAGATGGAAAAATTAATGTACCAAACCATAGACAAACTGCCCGGACTGCGGGAATGTACTTGTAATATGATCTTCTCCAGGATCAAGGACATCAAAGGTCTGCGGCTGTAAGAACTCTGACGCCGCGAAATATCCGAAACAAGACATCGAAAAAAGGACGCCCTGAAAAAGCCAGTGCGTCCTTTTTCCTGTCATTTTTTGTTTGCCATCCGCCTGTACAAAACTTAGATCAGATCCAGAATTCCCCGGATATCTTTCACCACATAATCAGCGTCTGCCTCCAGATAGGTCTGCTCTGCCTTTTTGTCTGCCGCTTCCCGTGCTTTCGGGGTCAGCGCCTCGTATTCTTCCTGTGTCAGTCCCATCACAGAGCTTCCCTCCAGGATTCCTACGGTTACCATGCCTGCATTCTTTCCTTCCAGAATGTCGGCAACAGTGTCTCCCACTTTCATGACTCTGGATACGTCCTTCAGTTCCAGTTTTTCCATATTCCGGAAGATCATGTAAGGATACGGTCTGCCCTTTTTGTTTGTGGAATCCGGGCTGAACCATCAGTCCGGAGCATATCCAAGCTCTGCGGTTTTTGGCACCACAAGCGCCATCATCTCATCGGTATAGCCTGTGGTGGAACCGATTTTCAGACCCATCTCTCTCAGTTTGTTTACGGTTTCCACCACGTAAGGCTTCGGCTCCGCATAATTATGTACGATTTCCAGGATCTTGCTCTCGCTGAGCTCATAAACCTCCTGAACATCTTCCTCGGTCCATTTTCTTCCCTGCTTCTCTTCCCACAGTCCTGAAATCCGGTCCATGGACAGCATGGTTCTTACATGATCAATCTTCAGCATACCCATCGGTTTCCTTACTTCTTCCAGCGTAGGGGTGATCCCATACTGCTCAAAAGCCTCAATAAACGCTTTCACCGGAGCAAAGCATCCGTAATCCACGGTCGTTCCCGCCCAGTCAAAAATAATTCCATCGAACTTCATCGTTTTATTTCTCCTCCAAAAATTCTTTGGAGCGGTCTCGGTAACTCAATATAGCCCGTATTTCCGCCCCTTTTTCTTGTTCTTCATTTCTGTTTCCCTCCATATTTCGGGAAACAATTTCATAAAATTTTTAAATAACTATTGACATTGCCTCTGAATTGTGCGGCGCATTTGATAACTGTCCCAGTTATCAAATGCGCCCTTGTAATTAAGAAGTATTCCACCACAACTTACTTACAAGGAGGTTCCGCACTATGATAAAACACTGGCAATCCATGCAGGACTACAAATGTTTTTTCCTTAATTCCAAGGTCTCTTTCGATTCCTCTGAAAGGACCAGGCTTCATACTGACCTTTGGATCCCCTGGCAGAAACTACATCTTTTCGACACTGATATCGCCATGGGGGTCCTCCTGCCTTTTTATTCCTCTACTGGCAGACCCGCTAAAAACCAGCCTCAGATCCTGCGCTCTTTCATCCTCTTTTTCCTTTTGGTCTCCATGGGCCTTACGCCGCCTTCCCTCACCCTCTGGGTCTCCAGGCTCTCCCATGATCGCGTCCTCGCCGCTCTCATCGGCTGCCCTCTGGATTCCCTCCCGCCTCTCGGCTCTTATTTTGATTTTATGGACCGCCTCTGGATCCATGCCGCCACGGATCTTTATTCCCGGAAGAAACTTCTCCCCGCTTCCTGGAATTCCTCCAGGCCTGACAGGCCGAATGGGAAGCATCAGAAAGCTGTCGAAAGATCCATCAACATCACGGAAAGGATTGTCTCACGTATTTTAAATCACAAGGAGATCCTTTTTAATTTTGAAGCCAGGCTCCAGGCATTTTTTTACCATGTGGCCGTCCTTCCTTCCATCCGCTGCGGAGTCATCCCTTCTGCTCCCCTTACTGTCTCGGGCGATGGCACTGCCGTACATACTCACGCAAACTCACGGGGCAAACATACGAAAGAGCAGCGTTCTTCTCTTTCTCCGGAGGAACTATCCACCGCACCCCGACACTATTCTGACCCGGATGCCAGCTGGGGATGGGACTCTGCCCTTGATAAGTATTATTTTGGTTATACCCTGTTCCAGCTCTCCTGCTATAACAGTTCCCTCTGCACGGATGTTCCCCTCCTGCTTCGTTTTACCAGTGCAAAACGACATGACTCCGTCAGTTTCCTTACCGCTTTCCAAGAAATGGAAAAACATATGCCTGGCCTTTCGGTTAAAACTATGTGCCTGGATTCTGCCATGGACAACATGCCCACTTACCGCCTCCTAAAAGAACGCGGTATCAGCGCTTTTATCGATCTTAACACGAAATGCGGCAGGCCAAAAACAATCCCTGACACCATCCGGATCGATAAAAACGGGACGCCCCTATGTGATGCCGGTCTCCCTATGGTTCCGAATGGGCAGGACAGGCGCACTGGCTATCTTATGTGGCGCTGTCCTTTTGGCAAAGACCATGGATCCAAGTGTTCCCGGATCTGTTCCAATGCGAAATATGGCCGTGTCATAAAAACCAGACCGGAATGGGATATTCGTTTATATACGGATGTTCCCCGCGGTACAGAGGCCTACAAGAGAATCTACAGACAACGTACAGCAACCGAAAGAATCAACAACCGCATCCTGAATGATTACAGGCTGCACCACATGATGATACACCGTAAAGACCATTATTCTTTTTATGCCACAATGATCGGCATCTGCATCCATCTGGATGCCCGGTTCAAACAACAGACAGCGGTTTGATGACCGCTTACTTCATAAGACCTTTCTTGGATCTCCTGTCCCTTGGAGGTCTTAAAGTTATGCCCGTATCAACCGGTAGTTCTTCGCTATACACTCTGAAGTCTTTCCTGATTGCTCAAGCATCCCCCTTTTCTGACTCAGTCTCAAATTTTCTCAATTGTTTATTGAGTTTCCGAGACTACTCATCTGAATGCAAGCAGTTGTCTTTCCCTGTCATTTTTACAAGCCTGAAGCATTTTCTTAATTCTTTCAGCTTGATCTTTATCAGAAATTGAGACACTTATTTTTTCAATCAACTCATCTATAGTTTCTACTTTAGGCTCGCCCTGTTTTTTATCATCTAGATATTCTTCTGGACGATTATCCTGTGATGCAATAAATTTGGTCACTTCATTCCTTACCATCCAGTCAACATAATGAGTCGTATTATATTCAAGATTGTCAACATACAGCGAATTCACAACTTTCTCCCGAAGTTTTTCTACACAACCCATCAATATGTCTCGACTATATCCAATTCGTGGTTCATATTTTTTCATAGTACCTACAATCATCGGAACATATGCATTCAAAAAGCACTCTAAAGAAGTTTTCTCTCCCTCCGCTGCTGCTCTACCTAAGGATTCACGTTCTGATCGAGTACATGAAAGTGCAGATACCATATGAATCAGTTTTTCACCATCAAGTTTGTCCGGAACAACATCGATATTCGAAACAAAACATTCCCAGCTTTTGTAATAATCCATAATTGACCTCCTCGAAATTATCTTGCACAGATACTATTCACAAATACGATGTAACAGCCAAAATCACCAATCGTCTTCCTGTAATATCTGTTACCTTCATCATCCCCAAGTGCATCGCGCCAAGCCGCTTTTTTTCCTTGCATGCGCAGATATCTTGCCAACATATTAAAATGAATGATCACGGAATTATGATGTGACGTCCGTAAAGAATCGGTATCCATTTTTTCTTCTCGTGTCATTCGCCCCCACTTTGCACGGATAGCTGCATATTTTGTTGCTGCATCAATCAGCTCCTCATATAGTTCAATCGTATCAGGGTCATCGTCAATCTCCGAGAGAAGATCCTCATGTAACATCTTCATCTGGTCAAATTCCAAGGCATATGGCTCTTTGATATAATCAGCAAACGTATTTTTCATCATAGTCTATTTTCCCCCATAACCGCATCATAATCCTCTATTTCAAATAGTATATTTTATCTATATTACCACATCCAGGTCAAATCCTCAATTTCGAATTGACTATTTCAATCATCACTATCCACAAATTCAAATTGAACAAAATCGCTGCGCGATGGCCTGCCAAGGCTGTGGCATAGTGATTTTCTGTTTTCTATAATGTCGTCCCGCAAAATAAAGTTCCTATCTCTTGCGCAAAAACAGCGAATTATAATCGCATCTTCATAAATTTATCTCTTACAGTGTGCCAGAAAAACGGCACGCTTTTTTTCTTGTGCGTTTCTGGGATTTCCGTTATAGTTGTCTTAGTAGCCACAGAAAAAAAAGAGAAAGAACAACCCCTACCACAGCGCGTTCTTTCTCTCACCCGTGAGTGCTGCAAGCAGTGCCATTTGCAGGATCTATGTCCTAATGGGATTGGCTTCTCTGCTGATAGCAGTCACCTCAACACTATTATGATAAGAAAAAACGCTCTTTTTTGCAAGTTAATTCGTATAAAAAAATCATCAAAAGTTTTGTTCGAGTCCTACATGGCTTCCTTCCGCCCGGAAACGGAGGCCTGCCCCATTTGCGGTTCCTCCGGCAACTGCCATGTCCATGCGTACTATGGCCGCCGCATCATCGATTTTATCCATGGGAAGCCCGTTATACAGGAAATCACGGTCCTCCGGCTGGTCTGCGAAAGCTGCGGGCACACCCATGCCGTCCTCCCGGATATGATTATCCCCTATTCCGGTTATGGCCTCTTTTTTATCCTCCGTGTCCTGGCGGAAGCTTTCCTGGACCGTTCTTCCGTCGAGGCCCTCTGTGAACGCTTCCGCATTACCAGGAACCAGTTTTATAAATGGAAACAGATCTTTTCCCAGCATAAACAGGAATGGCTTGGGATGCTGGAACACTCCGAAACTTCCGGACTGGATTTCCTTCTGGGAATTGTCCGGCTGCCGGAGTATTCCCTTTTCTCCTGCAGCTTTAGGGATAAAACCGCTTATTCCTTCCTGCAGACCCACAGAAATCCCCCGGCCATGGCCTGATCCCCGGCGTCTCCCGGTCTGCGCTTCCATGTCCCTGCACCTGTCGTCCACTGACCACACGCCATGGGGATGGAGACTCTTCTGATTCCCATCTACAATGGTGGAAAACGAAAAGGAGGTTCCTGTTTCATGGAAAATCAAAAACAACAGCTCACTGACGCAGCAAAAATCGCGCAGTTCCGGTTCTCTGTCATTGCCCCTGTGATCCACGGGCTTTATCCGGACGCGTCCAGGAATGCTTATTACCGGCGGGTCACGGAAAAACCCCTGACACTTCCGGACGGCTCCACTTTCCAGTACAACCCAAAGACCATCAGCAAATGGGTATCCCTCTACCAGACAGGCGGGATTGACGCGCTGATGCCAAAGGAGCGTTCGGACAAAGGATCCACCCGGGTGCTGCCGGACACTGCCATCGAGGAGATCTACCGCCTTAAGGAGGCATTCCCGCGGCTCAACGCCACCCAGATTCACAAACAGCTTGTGGAGAATTCTTTTATCCCCGCCACAGTCAATGTCTGCGCGGTCCAGCGTTTTATCCGGAACCATGACCTGAAATCCGCCCGGAATCCCAACATGAAAGACCGGAAGGCTTTTGAGGAAGATGCATTCGGGAAAATGTGGCAGGCGGACACATGCTACCTGCCGTACATCACAGAAGACGGAAAACGCAGGCGCGTTTACTGCATCATGATCATTGACGACCATTCCCGCCTCCTGGTAGGCGGCGGGCTCTTTTACAATGATAATGCCTACAACTTCCAGAAAGTATTCAAACAGGCGGTGGCGGCCTACGGGATCCCAATGAAACTTTACGTGGATAACGGGTGCAGCTACTCCAATGAGCAGCTCTCCCTGATCTGCGGCTCTATCGGAACAGTGCTCCTGCACACGAAAATCCGGGACGGCGCCAGTAAGGCCAAGATCGAGCGCCAGTGGAGGACCTTAAAGGAATCCTGGCTCTATATCCTTGACCTGGATTCCATCCATTCCCTGGAAGAGTTCAACCGTCTCCTTGCAGACTACATCCGCACCTATAATACATCCTTCCACTCCGGGATCCGGGAAATCCCGCTGGAGCGGTACCGCCGCACCTGTATGCAGGTAAGGATGCCAAAATCCCGGTCCTGGCTGGACGAATGCTTCATGAACCGGGTTGTCCGCAGGGTTAACCGGGATTCCACGGTCTCTATTGACCGTATTTATTATGATGTGCCTATGCAGTTCATTGCTTCCAAAGTGGAGATCCGTTTCCTGCCGGATGATATGTCCTGTGCATACATCCTTTATGAAGGGGAACACTACCCGATCCGCCAGACAGACCGGAATGGGAACTGCCGGACAAAACGGAACAACACACCCTCCCTTGACTATTCACGGATGGGAGGTGGTTCCTGATGTCCCTTGCGTATTATAGGCTTTCTTTCAATCCTTTTGACAAGCAGATGGTACAGGAAAAAGACCGGTTTCTCTCCCGTGACATAACGGAGATGACGCAGCGCCTGGATTACCTGAAGGACGCCCGGGGGATTGGAGTCTTTACCGCCCGCCCCGGCATGGGGAAATCCTTCTGCCTGCGCTGTTTCGCGAAGAGCCTGAACCCCAACCTGTACCACATGGAATACATCTGCCTCTCCACCGTCAGTGTCATGGAATTCTACCGCCAGTTCTGCGCTGCGCTGGGCGTCTGTGACAAAGGAGGCAAGCCGGGGATGTTCAAATCCATACAGGAGCAGATCTGGTATCTCTATAAGGAGAAACGCCAGCCCCTCCTTCTGGCAGTGGATGAAGCCCAGTATCTTTCCACCGGCATCCTGAATGACATCAAGATGCTGATGAATTACGGATATGACTCCGTGAACTGTTTCACCCTGATCCTCTGCGGCGAGGCGCACCTGAACAATACATTAAACAGGCCGGTCCATGAAGCCCTGCGCCAGAGGGTTACGGTCCATTATAACTTCTGCGGCCTCTCTGATGAGGAAGTGGCAAGATATGTCCTCCATAAAATCGCCTGTGCCGGCGGGAGTGAATCCATTATGGATAAAGCGGCGCTTTCCGCGATCCACAGCCATTCCCAGGGTAACCCGCGTCTGATTGATAACCTGATGAGCGATGCCCTTGCCCTCGGTTCCCAGATGGAGAAAAAAACAATCGATGCGGAAGTGGTCCTGGCAGCCGTCAACAACCAGAACCTGATATGAGGAGGGATCCTATGGAATATCAATGCACACTTATAAGGGGAAAACGCAAAGAACGCTGGCAGGGTGAGATCCGGCTCATCCACTATTCCGATACCTGTTATGAAGCAGAGATCACAGGCCGCGGCACGTATTTCCATGTGATCGCGGGGAAACACCGCTATGGGAACGATATCTGTATCCCAAACCACGATGTAGGAAGTGAACTTTCCGGATTCCGGGATTTGTTCTGGAACACAGAGCGTCTCTCCGGTCTCATAAAAAAGGTGGATGCGGTAACCGTTGCACATGGAATCTGCCATCTGGAAGAGTTGATCCATCCGAAAAACTCTATCGATAACTAAATCCTGGTCACGGGGTTCCTTCCGAGCTCCGTGATTTTTCAATGTGAGACGATAAAGTGCCGAATGATCGGTTTTATCGCGCAGTCAGCCCCTAGACTGCGCAGTCACTTCTCCGATGTTTGGAAGAATAATCTGCTGTTTGCGTCTCCCTTAATTCGCCGTCCAACAATTTACGTTCATCCTGTGTTTTTAGATATTGCTCAACTAATGCCACCACTTCTTTTGCTGTTTCCAATTGCTCTTTTGCGTCCTCTATTGATACAATGTAAAAATCATCGTAATCGCTGGCATGGCGTACTTCCTGTGCTCTACTGATTTTCCTGCTGATTTCTTTTGGGAACACACCGGTGTGGACAAAATCCTTATTAAAATTTCCAATTACCTGAGCATGCTGCTTATATGCTTTAAACTCCAATGCAAGACATGCTGAAATTGCCCTGAAGATAGCATAATATGCTCTGTTGTTTGATGATCTGTAATGCCCTCCCTCAAAATTCATTTCTGCGGCTTCCAAATCATCTTTCGCAACATTGATTCTATGCAAAGCCAGTTCTCTGGCTCCTCCAATATCGTCTAAATTATGCTGCATATAATTCTACTCCTTCGTTCTTAATATTGTTATAGAACGGGTATGATCTAAGCCATTTATTAAAATGATCCAGGTTCTTCACAATGGGCATGATTTCTAAATCGTTATCAAAATTATAATCAAAGGTCAGATTGGAAAGCATATGCCCTTTAAGTCTTATTTCATCGTCGGATAAGTCCACCAGGATCATAATATCGATATCTGAATCTGTTCTAAAATCGCCTCTTGCGTAAGAACCATATAATATTACCGTCCTCAGCTTTTCTCCATAAATTTTGTGTACATCTTCCACATATTTTTTTAATATTTCATTTAAAGTCTTAGACATATTTTTCCTCCTTCCTGCCTGTTTTCTAATTATAGTATATCCACTCCGCAGAGTAAAATCAACCAGACTTTTCTCCATTCTGTATTATCCGTCTGAATTATTCTGCCTTGCCATCAAATGCTCAGCTCGATCTCGCTTCGCTCCATCTCGCTATCCATACGTCGCGCAATAAATATACAAAAAGAGCCACAATTACGAGTAAACTCGCATTGTGACTCTTTTTGTATATCTCACACGCTTATACGAAACGCTTAGTTTCCAGCCATCTGCTTTGCAACTTCCTCAGCAAAGTTCTCTTCTTTCTTCTCGATACCTTCGCCAGTCTCGAAACGAACAAAGCCTTTGATCGCGATCTTCGCGTTGTTTGCCTTAGCAACTTCCTCAACGTATTTTGCAACAGACTGTTTTCCGTCTTCTGCTTTTACGTATACCTGATCCATCAGGCAGATCTCTTTGAGCTCTTTTTTGATACGGCCCATAACCATTCCGGTAATGATCTTGTCGTTTGCATCCGGTTTCTCGTTCTTAGCTGCTGCGGTCAGGATCTCTTTCTCATGCTCAATGTAAGCCGGATCCACTTCGCTCTCGTTGGTATACAGCGGTTTCAGAGCTGCAGCCTGCATAGCTACGTTCTTCGCCATCTCTTTTACTGCATCGTTTACAACGTCTGTCTCAACGTCAACCAGAACACCGATCTTTCCGCCCATATGTGTATAGGAAGCGATGAAACCATTCTCTTCCTTTACCTGCTGGAAACGACGGATGTTCATGTTCTCACCGATGGTAGCGATCTGATGAGCCAGCTCTTCTGCAACAGTCTCTTCGGTGTTCAGTTTCCACGGCTCAGCCAGGAATGCTTCTACATCTGCAGCGGTTGTATCCATAGCCTGATCAGCAACCTGTGCAACGTATGTCTGGAATTTCTCGTTCTTTGCAACGAAGTCAGTCTCTGCGTTTACCTCTACGGCAACTGCTTTCTTTCCATCCTCGGATACCTTAACCATAACGATACCCTCAGCTGCAATTCTTCCTGCTTTTTTCTGTGCAGTAGCCAGACCTTTTTCTCTCAGGAACTCGATTGCTTTGTCCATGTCGCCGTCGGTAGCTGTAAGAGCTTTCTTACAGTCCATCATACCAGCGCCGCTCATCTCTCTTAACTCTTTTACCATTGCTGCTGTAATAGCCATTGTTCATTCCTCCGTATCTGTTTTCATTAAACGGGTGTAACTGTCCGCCTCCTGTCTCGCGACAGGAGGATGCCGGGCAGTTACACATCATCATCCATTACTCTTCAGCTGTCTCTTCAGAAGCTTCTTCCTCAAATACTTCTGCAGCATCCTCAGCCTCACCCTGTCTTGCCTCGATCACAGCGTCTGCCATCTTGGATACGATCAGTTTTACGGCACGGATTGCGTCGTCATTTCCCGGAATTACGTAATCCAGTTCTTCCGGATCACAGTTGGTATCACAGATACCGATCAGCGGGATACCTAATGTATGAGCTTCCTGAACACAGATTCTTTCTTTCTTCGGATCAACTACGAAGATTGCATCCGGCAGTCTCTTCATCTCTTTGATACCGCCCAGGTTCTTCTGCAGTTTCTCAAGCTCTTTCTTTAACTCAATGACTTCTTTCTTCGGAAGCACATCGAAAGTTCCGTCTTCCTGCATTGCTTCGATCTCTTTCAGTCTTGCAATTCTGCTCTGGATGGTCTTGAAGTTTGTCAGCATACCGCCCAGCCATCTCTCGTTTACATAGAACATTCCGCAGCGCTCTGCCTCTGTTGCGATTGCGTCCTGCGCCTGTTTCTTTGTTCCTACGAACAGGATTGTGCCGCCGTCAGCTGCGATGTCTGCAACTGCTTTGTATGCATCGTCAACCATTCCTACAGATTTCTGCAGGTCGATGATGTAGATTCCGTTACGCTCTGTATAGATGTACGGAGCCATTTTAGGATTCCATCTTCTTGTCTGATGTCCGAAATGAACACCTGCTTCCAGTAACTGTTTCATTGAAATAACGCTCATTGTTTTTCTCCTTTTTGGTTTGTCTTCCCTGTGTTTTTTTACCTCCGAACCCATCCCCGAAACCTCCCGAAGGCAGGCACCTTCTTCGGCATCCACACAGGTGTTTTTTTGCAACGGTTGAATTATATCATAGGAAAACTGGAAATACAAGGGTTTTTCTGTAAAAAACCGCGCTTAATATTGTCATTTCCAGCCGTTCGGACATCATCCAGCGGCATGCCGGAACGTTCGATACCGTTCGGCAATTATGCCCGTTCCTGGTTTCTGCATATTTTCTTTATCATTGTACAGTAAACCACCACCAGCAGGAGCGACGCTCCAAACCATGCAATCGGACTTGCCAGACAGATCCCCACGTAGCCCAGCAGATACTGCAGACCGAACGTTGCGGCGATACGAAGGATCAGCTCGGTGATACAGGCGGCAAACGGCGCTTTTCCGTTACCCATGCTCTGAACAGAAGAACGGACGATAAGCAGAAGACCCAAAAGCAGATAAAAAGGTGCGACCGACAGCAGATAACCGTTGGCATAACCGATGATCTCCGCCGTCGGGTTGTCAATGAACATCGGAACGACCAGATTTCGTCCGCCAAGGATCAATGCACAAAGGAAAATGTTCACAATCTCTGTCTGTATCAGCCCCGCTTTCACCCCGCTGCGTATCCTGTCCCACCGGCCCGCACCGTAATTTTGTGCCACATAACTGGCGATCGCCACACCAAAAGCATTGTTGATCAGCACAGAAAGCTGATCCACTTTGGTAGCTGCCGTATATCCGGCGATGGCTTCCGGCCCGATCGCATTGACCGCTGCCTGCATGGCAAGCTGGCCGATACACATCACAGACATCTGAAATCCCATGGGAAAACCGGTTTTTAAATGGATAATCATATCCTTATGCATATTTTTAAAATCTGCCCGCCGCAGACGCAGAACCTGAAATTTTTTCGCGCCGAACAGGGTACTGAGTATCGCTGACAACAGCTGGGAAAGAACCGTTGCCCACGCAGCGCCTCCGATGCCCATCCCAAAGGTCAGAATAAACACAAGATCCAGTACAATATTCAGCAATGAGGAAATGACCAGGAAATACAGCGGCGTTTTACTGTCTCCAAGCGCCCGGAGAATGTTGGAAATCATATTATAAAATACAGTAGCACCGGTCCCGAGCAGAACGGCAAACATATATTCATAAGCCATATCATAGATTCTGTCCGGCGTCTGCATCCAATACAGGATCGGATGGGCAAGCAGACAGCAGACCGCTGTAAGGGCTACGGCAGCAATCATGCTCCATACCGCCGATACCGCGATGCTTCTGCGCATCCCGCTTTCATCTTTTGCCCCGCATCTCTGCCCAAGACAGATGCCGAACCCTCCCGTCAGGCCCTGGATAAAACAAAGGACCAGGTAAACAACAATGCTGGTGGCACCCACGGCTGCCAGTGCATCCGGTCCCATCGTTTTTCCCACGATCACGGTATCCGCCAGCGTATAAAACAACTGAAAAAGATTTCCTGCGATCACCGGCAGGGAAAACTTCAACAGAACCTGAAAAGGCTTTCCTTTTGTAAGATCCTGTGTCATAATGTAACAAAACCTCCTCTTTTCCGTTTAAATAGTAAGCAAATGAAAGGATTTTCATTATGAAGCAGATCATTCAGACAACCAGCGATCTTCAGGAGCTATGTGTCCACGGCACACCGGATTTTCCCCTGCAGATCAACCACGACAGCATTGAAGACTTCCAGGACAACTATATCCGCTGTCACTGGCACAATGAAATCGAAATTTCCATCGTTGTGGAAGGTGTTGTACTCTATCAGGTCGGCGGAACCTCCTGGCGCCAGGAAACCGGCCAATGTCTGATCATTAATGCAAATACCCCTCATATGATGACTCCTGCAGGAGGGAATGCCCGGATTCTCTCTATCATTGTCCACCCGTCACTTCTCTACGGAACGCCCGGCAATTCCCTGGAACTGGAGATTCTCCGACCCTATCTGACTTCTCCAAAACTGGCTGCCGTCCCTGTCCGTCCTGACATGGGAGATGCTTCTGTTCTGGATACCTTTTTTCAGATCGACCGGATCTGTACAGAAAAGCCTTTTGCCTATCAGCTTCGGATCCGCGGACTGCTTTGTACCGCTTTCAGCGAAATAATCCGTGCCAATCGGACACTGCTCTACTTTGAGCATCCCGTCAATCCGCTGAATCTCAATCGGCTTCAGATTCTGTTGGACTATATCCATACCCACTATGACACACCGCTCTCCCTTTCCCAGCTAGCTGCACAGATTCCTTTTACCCGCGAAAACTGCTGCCGCTTTTTCCGACAGATGACCGGCTGTACCATATCTGAATATCTGACTGATTACCGTATTTCCAGGAGTATACACCTGTTGAACGCGACCGATTACTCCATTTCTGATATTGCAGCCCGTACAGGCTTCAGCAGCCCAAGCCGCTTTGCCTCTGCTTTTCGTGCAAAAACAGGGCTTCTTCCGTCAGAATACCGCAAAAATCATCCTACGGTATCTTAGTACAAAAGAAGCCCTGTTTCTATTCGGATATTGAGAAATTTGATACAGATATTGATTTTTTATCGTCGGTCCCCTGCAGAATGTCTTCTGCCTGTCTGCCTGTACAGAAACAAATACCAGAACGTGACGACGCAGATCACCGCCTCAGCCAGAATCAGGGTGGTTCCTCCTCCCGGAAAATGGCTGCCCAGGTAGTCCATCAGCTGATGCCGGAACAGTCCCCAGATATTTTCCCCGATATGAGCCGCAATCGGAGCCCACAGGGTACCGGTGCGTTCATAAAGAAGGATCAGCAGGAAACTGAGAATCGTTCCATAAACAAACTGAACCACATTTCCATGATACAATCCGAACAGACCTCCGGAAATCACCATCGCCCATCCGAATCCCCAGAAGTCTTTGGCTCTCTGATAGATCATTCCACGGAAAGCCAGTTCTTCCGCCACGGAACTGAGGATCCCGACAGTGATCACCAACAGCAGCCAGTTCTGTCCTTCATAGATATCCGAGGCGAGCTGGGAATAACCGCTGAAAAATCCGGTGAATCCGGTGACATTCAAAAAGGCATTCAGAAGATGCCCGAAGCTCATGGTCAGAAGGACACAGGCCGCAGCCACCGGGACGTTCCACTGATGCCGCTGCATCGTAAACATCCCTTCGTCCCCTTTCATCTGTTTCCAAAGCAGCGGAATCGAGATCAGACAGGCAATTCCCGTCATCAGCGCCGAAGTCTGATACATCTTTTCTTGCAAACTTCCGGATCCTGTGAACAGCAGGAACACCATTGCTCCCATGTAGGTGACAAGGATCAGGATAATATCATACGTCAGCATCGGTTTCAGGATCCGCCATACCTTGCTTTTCATGGAAATCTGAGCCATCAGGTCATTCTTTTCCTTTGCTTTTTCTTTCTTTTGCTGTCTGAGCAGTTCTTTTCTCAGCGGAAAATTTCTCCAGGAAGGCCTCCGCACACGCCGGACCAGGATTTTTAAATCTTCTACCGTATCCGCCACATAGACGGCTCCGGCATGTTCCAGTTCCTCCCGTCCTCCATATCCGTAAGCGGCGCCAATACACTGAAGTCCGCAGGAAGCTGCTCCCTGCACATCGTGGAGGCGGTCCCCCACCATCAGCACATTCTGACGGTTCTTCTCACATCCCAACTGCCGCAGCGCTTCTTCGATCACTTCCGCTTTGTCCGTCCTGGTGCCGTCCAGTTCTGCACCGACCACCACTTCAAAGTACTGACGCAGGTCAAAATGTTCCAGGATCTGCTCAACAAACACCTGCGGTTTGGAGGACGCGACGCCAAGCACTCGTCCCCGGTCCCTGCATAGCTGAAGCAGCTCAGGGATTCCCTCGTAAACCGCATTCTCAAAAATTCCTTTTTCCGTATAGCGTTCCCGATATTTCGCAACCGCTTCCTCCGCCTGACTTTCACTGAATCCCGCATATTCCATGAACATTTCCTTCAGCGGCGGTCCGACAAAACACTCCAGTTTTTTCAAATCCGGCTCATCGATCCCGAAATGCCGCAGTGCATACTGTACACATCGGGTAATGCCCGGAGCGGAATCCGTCAGTGTGCCGTCCAGATCAAACAATATAATTTCTGACATTCTTTTTTCTCCCGGTTCATGATAAGATCTTTCTCTGCCCACGGAAAACCCAGAGCGTAAATACTCCTGTGTTCTTTCGAGCGTATAGACATTTTATCACAGGCAGGCAGGATTTTCAATGTGAGGAAACAGCAGCCTATATCTCCTCGTAACAGTTCAACCCAGGTCTGCGCGCATGCTGCGCAGACCGTAAGAACGTGATTCAGGAGTGCAAAATCCCATCGCCGAAGGCGATTTTAAATGGATTTTGCATGTAACGGTTCAGCAAGGCTGAACTGTAACATCTCCTCCAAAGTCAATCTCACTTCCCGTATCGTCTGATACCTGTCCGCAGGCATCTCCCGCGTACACCGGATCAAACATTCATCCATCCATTTCTCCATCTGTTTTTCCCTGTCTGTTCTCCGTTCCCACATCTGCCGGATCAGGACGCCAAGACTGTAAATATCCGCTGTTGATCCCGCTTCTCCCCGATATTGTTCCGGCGCCGCAAACCCACGGGTTCCGTACATAACCTGCTCCGGCATTTCCTCTTTCCAATACCAGGCTGCGGCGGCGCCGAGATCCGTCAGCACGACGATCCCATCCGGTTTCAGGAAAACGTTATCCGGATTCAGATCCAGATACAGCACCGGCGGCGTCTGGCTGTGCAGCGCTTCCAGAATGCGGCATAATTCCACAGTCATCCGGAGAATTTCCTCAGCATGGAATCTCTTTCCTTTTCTCAGCAATTCACCTGCCGTTTCACCCTGCAGATATTCCATCACCAGACATTCTTTTCCCGCGTCCTGGAAATACTCATAATAGCAGGGAATGTTGTATAACGCAGGATACTCTTTTGCTGAAAGCGTCAGTTGTTCCAAAAGCCTCGCCTCCGCTTCCAGCGTCCCCAGCCCGGAAGCACTCTTTTTTTCCCGGATCTTCACCGCCCGGCATTTCCCCCAGGGAAGTTCCACCGCCAGAGAAACCTGCGCGGTTCCGCCGCTTCCGATCTCCCGAATCGGAACATAAATATTTTTTCGTCCTTTCAAAAAATGTCCAGCCATAAGTTATATCTGCTCTCCTCTTCTTTTCCCAGTTCTGCAGACACCTCGGAAGCATTAATATATCTCTTGTTTTGTGCCATAGAAAAATGCCGCGATGGAATCTGAGATTTTGTAACAGATCCCATCGCGGCAATTTTTTTACATTCTTTCCGGAGCGTCAAAGCCCAGAACATCGATACTGGTTTCCAATACCTCTCTTACCAGATCCAGCAGCGCCAGATAAGAAGCTTTCCGTCCCTCATCCTCTTCGCTCAGAATCTTGGTCTCATGATAAAAATGATTGAACTGATTTGCCAGTTCATAGACATACGCACAGATCTTGTGCGGCGCCTTTTCCTCAAATGCGCCTTCCATCATTCCGTTGAATGCAGCGGTGGAGAGCATCAGAGATTTTTCGCTCTCGCTGACCGGCGCGAGCATAACGCCTTTCTCCAGGGTTCCGCCCTCCTGCGCATACCGTCCCAGGATCGATTTGATACGAACGATGGTGTAAAGGATGTACGGTCCTGTATTTCCTTCAAAAGAAGTAAAGCGGTCGATATCAAACACATAATCTTTGGATGCCTGGTTGGACAGATCGCCATACTTCAGCGCGGAAAGACCGACAATTTTTGCAGTGCCTTCCGCTTCTTTATCCTTCACGCTACGGTTTTCCACAATCTTCCGGAACATCTCCTCATTGATATCGGAAATCAGACGTTCCAGACGCATCACACCGCCGTCGCGGGTCTTGAACGGTTTCCCGTCTTTTCCATTCATGGTTCCGAAACCGATGAAGGAAAGCCTGGTATCCTCATTCACCAGCTTGGTCTTGCGGGCACAGCGGAATACCTGGGTGAAATGAAGCTCCTGGCGTTTGTCAGCAAGATAGATCATCTCGTCCGGATGGTATTTTTCCATACGGTCCATGATCGTCGCCAGATCCGTTGTCGTATAGAGAGCGGCTCCGTCGGATTTCAGGATGATACACGGCGGGATTTCTTTCGTGTCACTCTCCTCTTTGATATCCACGATCAGTGCGCCCTGATCATAATACGCATAACCCTCTTCCTTCATGGCATCCGCCATTTTCGGGATAATGTCCTGAACGTCGGACTCGCCTTTCCAAAGATCAAATTCCACATTCAGATTGGTATAATTCTTTTTCAGATCGGCAACGGAGACATTCATGATGTGTTTCCAGAGTGCCCGGTATCCCCGTCTGCCCTGCTGCAGTTCAAATGTTGCCGTCAGGGCTCTTTCCTTATATTCCTCATCTTCCTTGGACCGTGCGCTTGCCGCCGGATAAATTTCTTCCAGTTCGCTGATGGTAAACGGAGCTTCCTGCGGATATTCACCCGTATAGCGCTCATCAAAATACGGCAGTTCCGGCTTGCGCTCGTGCAGTTCCGTAATGATCAGTCCCATCTGCAGACCCCAGTCTCCCAGATGTACGTCGCCGATCACATGGTGTCCCATAAAACGTCCCATTCTCTTGATGCTCTCGCCTATGATCGCAGAACGCAGATGTCCTACGTGGAGTGGTTTTGCAGCGTTTGCTCCGCCGTAATCCACGATAATGGTTTTTGGCTCTTTCGCCTTTTCCACGGACAGGTCTTTGTCCTTCTGCATCTCATTCAGATAAGAACTGAGCGCCTCCGGATTTACTTTCAGATTGATGAATCCCGGATTCACCGCTTCCGCTTCTCCGATCACTCCGCCTTTTTCCAGTGCTTCTACTACCGCTGTTGCAATATGGATCGGCGCTTTCCGGTACTGTTTTGCCGCTGCCATCGCGCCGTTGCACTGAAATTCACATAAGTCCGGACGGTTGGAAACAGTAACCTTCGCATAGGACGGCTCATAGCCTGCCGTTTCGAATGCTTTTACCATTTCTTCCCCGATCTGTTCCAATAACTTTTTCATAAATCGCTCCTCACTTTTTACGCGTCTGCGCTTTTCGTTTCCCTGACTGCGCTTCTTGGCGTTCCTCTACTTTCTTTACGCATTCTTCGCGTACTCTTCCTCTTTGATCCCACTTTTCTCATAGCAGTACTGGATGATGTCCTTTCTTCGGATGATGCCGATAAATCTTCCTTCATCATCCACCACCGGAACAAAGTTCTGCTGCATGGAAAGCTCGATCAGATCTTCAATATTACAATTGATATTGACGGATTCATAAGCCCATCTTCTCGGAACCTGCCAGACCGGGATATCTTCCGCCGCATGCAGGCTCAGTGAATACTGTTCCTTGATGATACGGAGCAGATCCCCTTCCGTGACGGTTCCTATGTAATTGCCGCTGCGGTTCAGAATCGGAATCGCTGTATATTTGTGATGTTCCATTTTTTCAATGACCTGCCGAAGGGTGAAATCGTCGTAAATGTATGCCGTTTCACTTTTCGGCGTGATAAAAAATAAAATGTTCATGTTTTCCTCTTTCCTGACACATTTGCTGCGTCATCAAGGTAGATTTGGAAGTTTACTTCTAAACTTCTCTCCCAATACTTTTTTCTACGTCGGAGGCTTTTGAAACGGTACCCGCCTACCCGTTTCCGATGCTCCGGTACCCTTTTATTATACCATGACAAACAGGAAATATCTGTGAACGATTCTTACTTTTTTATAAATCTTTGCCGCCGCATTGTAGTATAAACGACTTTGTGAAAAATGTAAAGGTCTTTGCACAAATCAAGCACGCCAAACGCATGAATGGTTTTTCCTACCCGATGATTACATTCTCATTTTTTA
>ERZ1036420.165-NODE-165-length-85209-cov-11.136600_pt1 | contig 85209 bp, 88 predicted proteins | sample MGYA00514220_ERZ1036420 | MGnify/ENA primary metagenome ERZ1036420 (study PRJEB33795, sample SAMN09464938) | human gut metagenome | host: Homo sapiens | place: USA: Stanford, California | collected 2016-10 | study: EMG produced TPA metagenomics assembly of the...
GAGCGCGGAGCCGTTTTGGAGGGGATTTTCCCGCTGGCTCCCGACCTTTCCGGCGCGGAGGTCAAAACATTTCTGATTGCCCTGTCCCATCTTCCGGGGGCTGCGGAATTGACTGCAAACCTGCCAAAATCCGGGGACACGCCATAAGTCCCTTGTTTACAAGGGCACGCCATAAGTCCCTTGTTTACAAGGGCGCACTTATACACCGTTGCCGGTGCTGTGCGCCCTGCCGGGGGCATTGCGTACTTCGTCCGCGATGGGAAGCTACGCTCCCCAAACCCCTTGTGCGCTCTGCACAGCCAAACACCCGCTTTGCGTTTGTCCGGCTCCACAGAGCCTGTTATGCCCTCACTGAAAGGAGGTGTTCCCCATAGATTTCTGTCATATCCCCGTCAGTATCATCAAGCGCAGCGCAGGCCGTTCTGCTGTTGCCGCAGCTGCTTACCGCAGCGGAACCAAGCTGACAAATGAATGGGATGGAATGACCCACGACTACACCCGGAAAGGCGGCATTGTCCATGCGGAGATCATACTGCCTGCCCACGCCCCGCCGGAATTTGCAGACCGATCTATCCTCTGGAACAGCGTGGAGCAAATCGAGAAAGCAAGGGACAGCCAGCTTGCCCGCGAGATTGAAGCAGCCCTGCCCCGTGAACTGTCCGGCGAACAACAGCTCGCCCTTGTGCGTGCCTATGTGAAGGACAACTTTGTAGACAAAGGAATGTGTGCCGACTTTGCTATCCATGATAAGGGAACCGGCAACCCCCATGTTCATATCATGCTGACCGTCCGGCCCCTGAAAGAAAATGGCGCATGGGGCGCAAAGTGCCGCAAGGCATACGACCTGGACGAAAACGGCCAGCGTATCCCGGACGGGAAAGGCGGCTGGAAGAACCACCGGGAGGACACCACCGACTGGAACGACAAAGGGAATGTGGAGATTTGGCGGGCGGCATGGGCGGCCTGCACCAACCGGGCGTTGGAATCTGCCGGCAGACCGGAGCGCATTGACCATCGCAGCTACAGGAGGCAGGGCATTGATAAAATCCCCTCTGTCCATCTGGGGCCAGCTGCCAGCCAAATGGAAAAGCGCGGCATCCGCACCGACAAGGGAGAAGTAAACCGGCAGATCGCCGCCGACAACAAGCTGCTGAAAGAAATCAAAGCCCGCATTACCCGTCTTTATCGCTGGTCGAAAGCCGAAACGGAAAAACCACAAACACAGCAAAGCAGCTTGACCGCCTTGTGGGAGGCCCAGCAGCAGTTGGACGCTCCCCGCACCCGCACCGGCAAAATCCGGGCTTTGCAAGAAAGCGCTGCACTATTCAGCTTTTTGCAGGCAAACGGCATCCAGTCTATGCAGCAGCTTCATGAAAAAATCACTGATATGAACAGCCGTTACTATGACCTGCGCGGAAAGATCGTCAAGGCCGAGCGCCGGATCACTACCCTTACCGAGCGCAGGGAGATGTGGGAACAGTACAACCAGTACAAGTCCATCCACAAGCAGCTTGCCAAAGTAAAGCCGGAAAAGCGGGAACAGTTTGAGCAGCGCCACAGCCGGGAACTGATTCTGTATGACGCAGCGACCCGGTATCTGAAAGACTTGAAAGACAACGGCGAGGCAATCACCCCGAAGACATGGCAGCTGGAAATTGACCAGCTGGCCGCTGGAAAGCAGACGGACACGCTTGCCATGAAATCCATGCGGGAGGATTTGAAAGCAGTGGAACGGCTCCGCAAAACCGCCGAGCAGCTGTCCAGACAGGAACGGGACAAGTCTCACGACCGGGAGCCGGAGCGGTAAGGGCTACCGCGTTTCACGACATACTTTTGCACACAGAAAAACCGCCGTACAGGTTTCCCCATACGGCGGCAGACTGTTTATTTGCCGAACAAGTCGCTGTGTGTGCCGGTGCGGGCCAGCGTCAGCACCAGAACATCATCTTCTATGCGGTAGACAAGCAGCCAGTCCGGGAGAATATGACATTCTCGATGGCCTGCCCAATCGCCGGACAAATCGTGATCGCGGTTTTTATCCGGCAGCGGTTCGCCCATCGACAGCAGCGCCACGACCTGTTCCAGCAATTCGATTTTCAGGCCGCGCTTGATTGCCCGCTTGTAGTCCTTTTTGAAAGCGGTCGTGTACTTGACGGTGTACTTTGTTTTCCTCATTTTTTCAGGTCGGCAAACAACTCGTCAAGGTCATTGTATCCCTTTACAGACGGGTCTTTTGCAATCCTTTCCGCTTCCAGCATGGCAGCAATCGTTTCCTTGTTCGGCTGTTCCAGCCTTACTTCAAAGGGAATGCCGCCTTCACGAAGCGACTGGCGCACAAAGATGTTAAACGCCGTAGTCAGGTTCATGCCAAGCTCAGTAAACAGTGCGTCCGCCTGCGCTTTCAAATCTGCGTCCATGCGGATACTGATGTTTGTGGTATTTCCAGCCATACGATCAACCCCTTTCTGCTGGCAATTATAGTATATGCCATTTGCACGAAGAAAACAATACTTTGCACGAATATTTAACAATAAATTCATTCAAGGAGGTTACCGGCTTTATGAAAGAAATCATTTATGAAGAACAATAAGTCTGAACCTATCCCAGTCATGGATTACCGCCAGTACCGCAGAGTGCGGAGGCTGGTGCATGAGTGCTGTAACTACATCGACGGAAACTGTATCGCCCTGGACGATGGGGAGAAATGTGTCTGTGTCCAGTCCATTTCCTATTCCCTGTTGTGCAGGTGGTTTCGGGCGGCGGTATTGCCGCAGGATAAGGAACTGGAAACGGCGCTGTTCCACCGGCTGAATGCTAAGAAATGCTCCGTATGTGGGGCGCTGTTTACCCCCGGTTCCAACCGAGCCAAATACTGCCCGGAATGTGCCGCACGCATGAAGCGGATCAATGCCGCAAAGCGCAAGCGGAAACAACGGGAGAAATGTCACGCTTTAGGGGCTGAAAAACCTTTGTAAATCAAGGCTTTTTTCGAGGGTGTCAAAGGCAGGCTGATAGATTTATCCTCTGACCCATAAAACGGCCTTAAAATGCGTGCAGAATCCCAAGAGAAACCCCAAGGAGGAACCCTATGTCAGACAACCGAAAATATTATTACCTGAAACTCAAAGAAAACTATTTTGACGATGATTCCATCGTGCTGCTGGAAAGTATGCAGGATGGTGTGCTGTATTCCAACATTCTGCTCAAGCTGTATCTGAAATCGCTGAAACATGGCGGACGGCTTCAACTTGACGAGGACATTCCTTACACGGCGCAGATGATCGCCACCATTACCCGCCAGCAGATCGGCACTGTGGAGAGAGCCTTGCAGATCTTTTTGAAGCTGGGTCTTGTGGAGGTGCTGGACAGCGGCACATTCTACATGAGCAACATCGAACTTTTAATCGGCCAGTCCTCTACCGAGGCCGAGCGAAAGCGTGCGGCGAGGCTCCAAAACAAGGCTCTTTCCGCGCCCCGGACAAACGGCGGACATTTGTCCGACATTCGTCCACCAGAGATAGAGATAGAGTTAGAGAAAGAGATAGAGATAAAGAGAGAGATAGAGAAGGGACGCTCCGCCCGCGCCTATGGCCGTTACCAGAATGTTTTCCTGACGGACGAGGAACTGGCAGACTTGCAGGCCAGTTTTCCCACTGTATGGGGCCAGTACATCGAAAAGCTGTCCGAATACATGGCCTCTACCGGTAAGCGGTATCAGAGCCATGCCGCCACCATCCGGCGCTGGGCCGGTGAGGACGCGAAAAAGGCGGCCCCGCCCACCCGCAACCGTGATTACAGCGTAAAGGAGGATGAAACCGTATGATGGAGATTACCGCAGAAATCCGGGCGCTGATCGACAAGGCAGCCGCCGGTATGGAACTGGCCGGGGACGAGTACATAGACCCGGCAGACGGCCTCATTCACTGTAAAAAGTGCGGCGGCCAGAGGCAGACCGTTGTGCCATGCTTTGGGAAACCCGGCTACTTCATGCCCCGCTGTATCTGCCAGTGTCAGCGGGAGGCCGAGGAACAGCGCAAGGCCGCCGAGGAACGGCAGCGCCGCATGGAGCGCATCAAGCGCCGGAAGGCCCAGGGCCTGCAAGACCGCTATCTGTACGACTACACCTTTGCCAACGACAACGGCCAAAATCCTCTGATGGACAAGGCCCGCGCCTACGTGGAGAACTGGAAGGAGGCATACAGGAACAACACCGGCCTGCTTCTGTTTGGGGATGTGGGAACTGGCAAGTCCTTTTTCGCCGGTTGTATCGCCAATGCCCTGCTTGACCGGGATGTACCGGTGCTGATGACGAACTTTCCCACCATCCTGAACCGTCTGACGGGAATGTTTTCCGAGGACAGGGCCGACTTTATCGCCAGCTTTGACGAGTACGACCTGCTTATCATTGACGATTTGGGTGTGGAGCGCAGTACCGAGTATGCGATGGAGCAGATGTTTTTCGTCATCGACAGCCGCTACCGCAGCCGCAGGCCCATGATTATCACAACAAACTTGAAACTGTCCGAGCTGAAAAACCCGCCTGATCTGGCCCACGCCCGTATCTATGACCGTATTCTGGAACGGTGTGCGCCGATTCTTTTTGACGGGAAGAATTTCAGGGAAGAAAATGCCGGTGCTACCCGACAGGCAGCAAAAGACATTGTAAACAGTAAGCAAGACTGATTTTTTACTGGGCGGCACAGACCCGCCCGGAGAAAGGAGCGCCATGAACAAAGAACCCCGTACTATGCAGGTGGCAGACGCCGCTACTGCGTCCAGAGCGCCGGAAAACACGCCGGCGATGGTAAAGAAAATCGGCAAGACGACCTACAAGGTTCATGTCCATTTCAGCAATACCAGCACAGAAACCATGAGCGATAAAATCAAGCGTATGCTCAAAAATGAAATTCAGCAGATGTGACAGACTGATAAACGAAGCCGCCTTGTGCTAAACTGATGATGGTACGCACCAAAATTTTTGTCAAGGAGGACACGAAAATGCTTTACACAGAAAAAGAGAAACATGAAATTGAGCGAGTAAAGGAAGTCTTTGCGGAACATCTGCGGCAAAGCCCTGATTTTGAACTGCTCTGGTCGGACAAGGTGGGCTATGTCTGGCTGACGATTGGCGTAAATCCTGTCTATGTGGATACCGGTATCAGGATAGAATCTGCCGCTGATCTCTGCTGCAAGTGTTTGGATGATGTTGCTATGGATGTTTTGTATATGACGGGCAACGATCATGCACTGGAGGAAGCCGATCCGCTGGAATTGGCCGAAATCAAGCGGCGCTGGGAGCCATATATCAACCAGCTGCCAGACTATGCGTATCTCTGCAAAGACCTGCTGGACGGAAAAATGTAAGCTGTTAAACGAGGTGTCAGGAGCCATACGGTGCTTCTGGCACCTTTTTTGTGAATTTGATTAAAAAGTCCTTGACAATTTGTCTCTGGAAAAACCGCCAAGAGCATATTGATTTCCTGCGGTGCAAGGCTGGCTCCCTTTGACATTCCACAGCTCCGGGAGATCATGTCCTATGACGAGCTGGAGCTTGATAAGCTGGGGGACGAAAAATCGGCGCTGTTCTTTCTTATCAGCGACACGGACACCACCTACAACTTTTTGGTTGCCCTCGCTTTTTCGCAGATGTTCAACCTTCTGTGTGAACGGGCTGACAACACCTATGGCGGGCGTCTGCCCTACCATGTGCGGGTGCTGTGGGACGAGGCTGCCAACACCGGGCAGGTGCCGGGGCTGGAAAAGATTGTGGCCGTCATTCGCTCCCGGGAGATCAGCCTGACGCTCTTTTATCAGGCTATGAGCCAGTGCAAGGCATTGTACAAAGACCATTCCGAAACCATCATGGGAAACATGGACAGCATCGTGTTCCTCGGAGGCCGGGAGGCTTCCACCCTAAAGGATATTTCGGAAAACTGGCTGGGCAAGGCCACCATCTCCATGCAGACCGAGGGCCGAAGCCGTGGACAGTCTGAAAGTTACAGCCAGAATATGCAGCGGCTTGGCCGGGAGCTGATGACCACCAGCGAGATCACCACCATGCCCGGGGATAAATGTATCTTGCAGCTTAGGGGGCTCCCGCCCTTCCTGTCCCCGAAGTATGACTTGAAAAAGCACCCGAATTACAAGTACACAGCCGAATTTGATAAAAAGAAAAATGCCTTCCGCTTGGAAAGCCTGTTCCGCCACCGGCCATTGAGACTAAAGCCGGAGGACGAATACACGGTGTACGAAGTGGATGGCTCCGACACGGACGAAGAAGCTGACCTGTTGAATTTCGATGATCTGGACAGCGACGAGTTTGTGTAACTTCGGGCCATGATGACCCGAGGCGCCGCCGATGTGGGCGGCTTTTTTTTGTACCCAAAACCATCAAACAAACAAAATGGAGGAACGTATATGGAATTTTTCAATCAGGCAATCGACATTCTTAAAATTCTGGTCATGGCTCTTGGCGCTGGTCTGGCGGTATGGGGCGTCATCAACCTTCTGGAAGGTTACGGGTCGGACAACCCTGCGGCAAAAAGCCAGGGCATTAAGCAGTTCATGGCTAATTAGTTGGAACAAAAAACGAAAGGAAAAGCACAATCCAGACGGTATCAGCGGCAGGCTACAAGAATAAATTGTGATTTCACAAGATTGGTGCTATAATAAGAGAAAAGTTCCTGCCGGGGCAGCCGCCCCGGTGGTATAGATAGAAAGGCAGGAAAACAATATGCACATCAGCTATAAGCCACTCTGGCACACACTGTTAGAGCGTGATATGAGAAAAGAGGATTTAAGGCTTGCCGCTGGTATGACAACAAATATGATTGCCAACATGAGCAAAGAGGGAAAGCACATCAGCATGGATACATTAGCCCGTATCTGCGAAACGCTGAATTGTGAGATTACCGATGTGATTGAGTTAGTACCAGACGAGCCTGCTTCCACAGGAGGTAAGGAACATGAGCGAATTGAAACCAAGAATAACGGAAAACGGAATTGATTATATCCTTGTCGGAGATTATTACATCCCGGACTTGAAACTGCCGGAGGAACACCGCCCTATCGGAAAGTACGGACGGATGCACCGGGAATATTTAAGGGAAGTCCACCCAGCCAGATTGAATACATTGATACTGACCGGGGAATTGTGGACATATCTTGCAGACCTGAACGAACAGGCACAGGAACGGTTAGACACCATCATGGAGCAGATGAAAACTGCCGAGGGCGTAACCGAGGAATTGAAGCGTACCCACCAAATGGAATGGGTGCAGCGTTGCAATAACATTCATAACCGGGCAGAAGAAATTGTTTTGCATGAGATGATTTATTCATAACGGGAGCAATTAAATCGGAGGTATATAAGATGATTGAAATTGTATTTGGTGAAAGTGCCTGTGGAAGTTTGAAAATTGCCCAAACTTACGGCAAGGGAAAGTATAGAGGAAGTGCTGTTTCAATATTTATGAGGCATGAAGACGGGAGTGTTCCATCTTCAGATGAAATGAAAAAAGCACAGCTTCAAGCACAGGAACAAGAACGCATTGCTTGGGAGAATGCTATTCCATTGGGAGGCAAGAGCTGTGATGTTTATTGTTTTGATATGGCTCTTAGTGTGGGAGATATTTCTGATAATGGAATTGGCGAACAGCGGAAAAATGTTTTCAAGAAAATGCTGTCTGTCTGCTTTGTAGAGGATTTAGATTATCAGGTTGAAGAAAAAATACAGAAAATTAAAACTACATTGACCTCAGTGATTGAACGATATGTAGCTGGGGAAGAAATTCGCATTTGGTATAGCTATAATCCAGATGAGCTTTGTGGTATGTATTGGCTTATGAAACAACTTCAACCCTTAAACTGCCAGACAACAATTTATTTGGTTAAGTTACCTACATGGGAATATGGAAAAGAAAATACTATGACATCCAAAATAGCATGGGGCGAGGTCTCTCCTGGCGAATGGGGAAACTATATAACTCTACAAGAGAAAGCTAATCCTGTATTTCTTTCAGCTTGTGCTATGAAATGGAATCAACTTCAAAATGAAAATGCACCTTTGCGTGCAATGTTAAATGGTAAATTGCAAAGCGTTTCAGAAGATATATATGATAGTTTCATTCTTCGTGAAATTGCGGAACAGCCAGAGCAATTCAAAATGGCTATTGTCATAGGTAATGTTTTAGGAAAATATCAACTTGGAATTAGTGATGTATGGATTTCCAATCGCATTGATAAAATGCTTGAAGATGGTGTGTTGGAAATTATACAGGACGCACCAAAGGGAGAAACAAATTATCGCCGAATATTAAGAAAACGAATGAAGTAATAACCACAGCACAAACCGCTGCTACATGGAATCCAACAAACCATGCAACAGCGGTTTTCCTTTACCGTTTTTTCCTCTGGTTGATAGGCGTTCCCGTTTTCTTTGATTTTTGGAGAATCCGAATAAGCCAGCGAAATTCTTCATCTGACAGATTTTTATAGTTGATACCGAGCTGCTTGCAGTAAAGCACTGCCAGTTTTTCCAAACGGCTGCCCTTGAAATTTTCGACCGCTTCCAGATTTTCTTTCAGTTCATTGGCAACAGTGGTCTGGGGCGCACTCTCACTATCCTTTTTATGGGTTTCCCGAATATCCCGGATAATCAGGTTTAGGTCATCCAGAACCATGTGGCTGAAATATTCATCATCACTGATATGGGCGGCTTGCAGCACTTTCAAATGTGGGTCATCTTCGCCAGGGCGATACCGTTCTATGATTTCATGTCGGACAGTATCGACAAGGGTGTTGAGGTTTTGAATCTGCATGGTGGCAATCCCATCCACATAAATCTCAATGTCCGCAAGAAACTTGATAAAGTCCTTATGGGTGGCAAGTTCGCAGAGCAGACGGTTGTTGATCCGACCGCTTTTCAGAAGTGCAACCATTTCATCGTTCAAATGCAGCTCCGTCAGTGGCGTGTTGATCTGCTCCCTGTTCTCTGTCCGGCACAGCAGATAATCGACGGAAACCCCATAGAAGTCTGCCAGCGTGATAAGGTTGCCATGATTGATTTCCTTAAAATCTTCTTTTTCATAACTGCCAAGGGCTGATTTAGAAATACCCGTTAGTTTTGATAGTTCTTCCAGATTTAAGCCTTTGTCCTTGCGGAGTTCCCAAAGGCGTTCCTGTATGCTTGTTGCTCCTTTCATGGGCACACGCTCCTTTCCAACGGTTTCATTGCTGCCGCTTATCTGGATTATATCACACTTTCCGTAATCGTGGAAATTTCTGATTTTTACCCTTAATTCCTACTTTGTGGACATACGGCACAGGGCACAAAAATGTTCTATGATACAGGTAGTTCATCGATGGATTATTCCAATCGAATGACCAGCCTGTGTGGGATATGCTTCCCCGGCGATGTAGCGCCATGAATTTTGGCAGGGATATGGAGGAACCCTGACCAAAACGAGCGTACCAAAGGGAGCGATACGCCGCTGTGAGATTCAGGGGAGGAACGACACCGGGGAGAACTGGCGAACTGACACCGAAATGATACCGAAACACAACAATCTGATAGGGGGACAGTCTACCCTATCGCTGATACTTCGGGAGATTTTAAGCGGCTCTATGGCTGTAATTTTACCGAAAATCGCCCCGAAACCATACACTAAAACGGGAGGAAGCGCAATATGCCGAGAATGAGCAAAAAGAGGAAGTATGAGCTTTCCTTTTACCTCAATGACCGGGGGCGTGTCACTTACAACGAATTATGCCGGAAATGCCAGCATGGGTGCAAGCAGAGCTTCCGGGCGGTTGTGATTGACTGCCCCTGTTATTTATCCAAACGAGCAAAGAAAAAGGAGGAACACACAGAATGAATTTTGAATTTATGACGATAGACACACCATTGCCGCCCTGTATGCCTTTTCCCAGAGCGTTGACAGGATTTCCAGTCAGCAGCACCGCAAAGGTCATGTACTGCCGGATGCTGGACGCTATGCTCTCCAAAGGGCAGGAGGACGAGAACGGAATCCTCTTTGTCTGCTTCCCTGTCACAGCCATTGCCGCAGTCCTGTCCCGCAGCTCCATGACGGTCAAGCGTTCTCTGAATGAACTGGAAACTGCCGGACTTATCATGCGGGTGCGTCAGGGCATTGGAGAACCAAACCGGATTTATGTGCTGATACCGGGAAAGGAGGACGCTGCCCTTGCCTGATACCTCAAAGCTGGAAAAACTCAATCGGGAGTTGGAAAAAAGCGAAAAGAAACTGCGGAAAGCCATCAATGATGAAAAGGCATTGCAGCACCAGTTGAAACAGCTTACCCGAAAGGAACGGACGCACCGGCTCTGTACCCGTGGCGGTATGCTGGAAAGTTTTCTGCAAGAGCCGGAACGCCTGACAGATGATGATGTCATGCTGTTGTTGAAACTCATTTTTCACAGACAGGACACGCAGGAACTATTGAAAAAACTGCTGGAACGGGAGATGTCGGAACCCCCTTAGTTTACTAAGGGCGCAATTATACACCACCCAAAGGTTGGTGCATTGCGTTCTCCGAAGGCTCCTCGCCGGAGGGCTGTGATTTTCCGCAGTCATGGTCTGCTCCAAATCATACAGGGGACGCTACGCTTCCCCTGCGCTGGCTGTCGCCAGCTACCCTTTTGTGGACTTGCCGCCCGGAAACACCTTGCGCTGCAAGCTGTTCCCGTCCAGCAAGTTTTATCAGTCGAGCTATCCTTATCTACGGTAATTTAGTATAATAAGGTCAAAAAACAGAACGCTATCATTGTGCAACCGATATGCAACTGATAATTGCTTGATAGTTGGTGGTAGCAACACGGTAATTCAGATAGAATAAAGCCAACAAAGAAAGGAGGTCATCCAAATGTTAGTAAACATCATTATGATTGTAGTCGGAATAGTTTTCTCATGTATCTTTGTCGGCTTGCTTATCCTTGTTATTCGTGCATTGCTTAAATATATCCGTACAGAGAAATGAAGCCAACAGCAACATTAGGAGGTGGTCAAATGAAAGTAACCGTATTTATGATAATCGTTGGAATAATTTTCTTATGTATCTTTGTTGGTTTGCTTACCCTTATTGTTCGTGCATTACTCAAATATATCCATTCAAAAGATGTACGGCAGGAAAAATCCGTAGTGAGGAAATCGTTGGGTGAAGCACTCAAAGTACACAGAACACAGTGCAAAATGACGCAGGAATTTGTTGCTGAAACGATTGGTGTTAGCAGGCAGGCTGTTTCAAAATGGGAAAATGGAACATCCGACCCTTCCACATCAAATCTTTTTGCACTTGCAAAACTTTACGGTATTTCTGTTGAAGAATTACTAAAAGAAGTTGAATAATCTTCATGCAGATATTTTATTTCATCATCGGGCCACCCTGACCCGAACTTTCAAAACTGAATACCAGCCGCCCACCGGCGGCACCACCGAGCAGGAAATCTGAAAAGGTCTCCTGCTTTTTTTCTGCCCCAAATGAGGTGGTAAAACGCCACCCCATCCACCAATTACCGAAAGGAGGGACACGAAATGCCCTGTCCACACAACGAAATCTCGATTGTGCAGCGAAGCCAACAGCAGTCTGCGGTTGCCGCCGCTGCCTACCAGAGCGGCGAAAAGCTGTTCTGTGGATACGATCAGGAAGTGAAGCACTACCCGGAAAAGCGTGGTATCGTCCACAATGAAATCTTGCTTCCGGCAAATGCCCCACGGTCGTATGCAGACCGCAATACTTTATGGAACGCCGCCGAAGCGGTGGAGAAGCAATGGAATTCCCAGCTTGCAAGGCGGTGGGTGCTTACCATCCCCAGAGAGATACCGCCCGACCAGTACGCCGCCCTTGTCCGGGATTTCTGCAATCAGCAGTTTGTTTCCAAAGGAATGTGCGTGGATTTTGCCATCCATGACAAAGGGGACGGAAACCCTCACGCTCATGTCATGCTGACTATGCGGGCAATGGATGAACATGGGAAATGGCTTCCCAAGAGCCGCAAGGTTTATGACCTTGACGAGAACGGGGAACGGATAAAACTTCCGTCCGGCAGATGGAAAAGTCACAAGGAAGATACGGTTGACTGGAACGACCGCAAGTATTGTGAAATCTGGCGGCATGAATGGGAGATCATCCAGAACCGCTATCTGGAAGCCAACAACCGCCCGGAGCGGGTGGATCTCCGTTCTTATGAAAGACAGGGGCTTGATATTATCCCTACCGTCCATGAGGGTGCTGCTGTCCGGCAGATGGAAAAGCGAGGGATTCAGACCAACATCGGAAATCTGAACCGGGAAATCAAAGCCGCCAACAGCCTGATGAAGTCTATCCGGCAGCTTATTAAAAATCTCAAAGGCTGGATTATCGAGCTTAGTGAAAAACGAAAAGAACTGCTTGCGGAAAAAGCTGCGGAGGAAGCGGTATTTCTTCCCAATCTGTTGATGAAGTACATGGAGGTACGAAAGGCAGAACGGAGCGACTGGACACGGGCGGGACAAAACCGTGGAACTTCCAAAGACTTAAAGGCAGTCAGCGAAGCCCTGTCCTATCTTCAGAGAAAGGGACTTTCCACCGTGGAGGATTTGGAAAACTTTATAGAAACGTCCGGGAAATCTGCCGCCGACTACCGAAAGCAGATGAAGCCAAAGGAAACCCGCAGCAACGTGATTGACGCTATCCTTGCCGCCCGGACGGACTGTAAGGAATGTAAGCCCGTTTATGAGAAATACCAGAAGATATTTTTCAAGAAAACTAAGGAAAAATTCAAGCTGGAACACCCGGAGGTTGCCCGGTTTGAGAAAGCCAGTGCCTACCTTGCCAAGCACCCGGATGATAAGGACAGCACGAAAAAGGAGCTTTTGCAGGAACAGGCGAAGCTTGTGGGCGAAATCGCAGACTTGAAAGTACCGTTGACCGAGGTGCAGGAAGATTTGAAGAAGCTGCGGGACATCCGCTACTGGGTACGGAAAGCCACACCCGGCACAGAGGAAAGCAAAGAGCCGCCCAAGAAGCAGCCCCTCAAAGAAGTCTTGCAGGATAAGGCTGACGAGAAGAAAGCACAGAAAAACGCCCCGGCGCAGACGAAACACAAACAACAGGATATGGAACTTTAACAGGCACTTGCCATTTTCAGATTGAGAATGATAAGTGCCTTTTCTTTTTTACAAGGAGGAATTGATTTGAATGTATTTGAAGCTGTGAAGCAGTCCGTTACGACAAGACAGGCTGCGGAGCATTACGGAATCCGGGTAAACAGAAACGGGATGGCTTGCTGCCCGTTCCACAACGATAAGACCCCCAGCATGAAGCTGGACAAGCGTTTCCACTGCTTCGGATGTGGTGCAGATGGGGATGTGATTGATTTTGTAGCTGCCCTGTACGGGCTGGGGAAAAAGGAAGCCGCCGCACAGTTGGCGAGTGACTTCGGGCTTGCCTATGAGGACTGGAAGCCACCGGGCAGGGCAAGGAAGCCCAAGCCCCGGCAGAAATCCCCGGAAGAACAGTTCCGGGAAGCAAAGGCACATTGCTTCCGTGTCCTTGCCGATTATCTACACCTCTTACGGGTATGGAAAACCGACTATGCCCCGCACTCCCCGGAGGAAGCGTTTCATCCCCGGTTCGTGGAAGCCTTGCAGAAGCAAGCCCATGTGGAATATCTGCTGGATGTGCTGCTGTTCGGGGAGACAGAGGAAAAAGCGGTTTTGATTATGGACTACGGAAAGGATGTGATACAGCTTGAACAGCGAATGGCAGAGCTTGCAGCCGCAGACGCAGCAAGAACTAAAAAACACCATGAACGCCATGCAGCCGCCCCAGAGCGTTGAGGAAGTAAAGGCAACTCTGGAAACCACCGAGAAAGGCGGCGTCCGCCAGAGCATACGGAACTGCCTGACCGTATTCCAGCGTGACCCTGTGCTTGCCGGGGCAATCGCCTACAACATCCTGACCGACCGCAAGGACATCATAAAGCCCATCGGTTTTCACAGAGAAAGCACAGCCCTGACCGATACGGACATGAAGTATCTGCTTCTCTATCTGGAGGAAACCTACGGGCTTACCAGTGAGAAAAAGATTGAAACCGCCATCGGGATTGTGGCGAATGAGAATAAGTACCACCCCATCCGGGATTTTCTGAACAGCCTTGCATGGGACGGGACTGAGCGCATCCGCTTCTGTCTGCGGCACTTTCTGGGAGCTGATGTGGACGATTACACCTATGAAGCCTTGAAGCTGTTCATGCTGGGGGCGATTACAAGGGCATTTAAGCCCGGAAGCAAGTTTGAAATCATGCTGTGTCTGGTAGGCGGTCAGGGGGCTGGCAAATCCACCTTCTTCCGGCTGCTGGCAGTCCGGGACGAGTGGTTTTCCGATGATTTGCGGAAGCTGGACGATGATAACGTGTACCGCAAGCTGCAAGGTCACTGGATAATTGAAATGTCGGAAATGATGGCAACCGCCAATGCCAAGAGCATTGAGGAAATCAAGTCCTTTCTAAGCCGCCAGAAAGAGGTTTACAAAATTCCCTATGAAACTCACCCGGCAGACCGCCCCCGTCAATGCGTGTTCGGCGGCACTTCCAACGCCCTTGACTTTCTCCCCCTTGACCGTTCCGGCAACCGCCGATTTATCCCGGTCATGGTGTACCCGGAGCAAGCCGAGGTTCACATTTTGGAGGACGAAGCCGCTTCCAGAGCCTATATCAGCCAGATGTGGGCGGAAGCAATGGAGATTTACCGAAGCGGCATGTTCAAGCTGTCATTCAGCCCAGCCATGCAGCGGTATCTCAAAGAACACCAGCGGGATTTTATGCCGGAGGACACCAAAGCCGGGATGATACAGGCTTACCTTGATAAGTACACCGGGGAAACGGTCTGCTCCAAGCAGCTCTACAAGGAAGCCTTAAACCACACCTTTGATGAGCCGAAGCAATGGGAAATCCGGGAAATCAACGAGATAATGAACCAGTGCATTACCGGGTGGAACTACTTTTCCAATCCGAGGATGTTTGCGGAATACGGCAGACAAAAGGGCTGGGAGCGTGAAATCCCGGCAACGGACACCGACAACCCGCCCGAAAAATCTATGGACGGTTTTGTGGAGGTCACAGAGCAGATGGAGCTTCCATTCTGAAAATGACAGCCCGTTGCCGACTTCGTTGCTATCCCGTTGCCGAGCCGGTTGCCGGGGAAAATCCCTTATTTCCGGGCTTTTTCCCTCTCTGACAACCAAAACAACAGAAAAATAAAAGAAAAGTATAAATAGTAATCAACGCCAGATTGAGATTGTTTGCAAGGTCTTTTGAAGCCCGTTGCCGGACTTCGTTGCCGACCGTTCTCTGTCTGGCTATTTTCATGTATGGAGGATAACTGCCTATGGCGAAAAATAAGACCAAGATTGAAGTGACAACCGTATTTGACGGGGAACTGGACGCCACCGATGTGTTCGTCAGCCTGATTTCCCAGAAATACGGCAAAACAAATACAAAAGAATATCTTGCTAAAAAGAAAGATTTGAAGTATAATGAAGATGAGGTTCAACAGAGCCAGATACCGTCTGGATTGTGTGGGTAAATGGCTATGATGAACGAAATGGAATACAGAACAATCGGTTCAGCACTTGCCGGGGGCTATCGTGCGGCGGTCTATTGCAGGCTGTCAAAGGACGATGACCTGCAAGGCGAAAGTGCCAGTATCGCAAACCAGCGTGATATGCTGGAAAAATACTGCGAAAAGCAGGGATGGGAGGTTGTGGCAGTCTATCAGGACGATGGCTTCACAGGTCTTAATATGGAGCGTCCTGATTTACAGAGAATGTTGAGAGCCATTGAGCGCAGGCAAATCAACCTTGTCATCACGAAAGACCTCAGCCGACTGGGGCGTAACTATTTGCAAACAGGGCATTTGATTGAGGACTTTTTCCCAAGAAACGGTGTCCGCTATATCGCCATGAATGACGGTATCGACACCCTGCGGGATAACAACGACATCGCCCCGTTCAAGAATATCCTGAACGAGATGTACAGCAAGGATATTTCCAAGAAAGTCCATTCCTCTTATCTTCTGAAAGCGCAGAAAGGACAGTTTACCGGGTGTCTTGCCCCGTTTGGGTATCGGAAAGACCCGGAGGACAAAAACCATCTGCTCATTGACGAGGAAACCGCCCCGATTGTGCGGCTGATTTTCGGATATGCCCTAAACGGTCATGGTCCGAACTATATCCGCAGACGGCTGGAGGAAGAAAAAATCCCCTGCCCCACATGGTGGAACCGGGAACGGGGGCTTCGCAATACCCGCACCAAATGGGAAAAGAAAGACCCGGAAAACGGGCGGTATATGTGGGACTTTTCCGTTATCAAAGACCTTTTGATGAATCCCGTTTACACTGGGGCGATTGCTTCCCAGAAAAAGGACTACCGTTTCAAAATCGGCACGATTGGGGAAAAGAAGCCGGAGGACTGGATTGTAGTGGAAGGACAGCATGAACCGCTGATTGACCGCATGAGCTTTGACATTGTGCAGAACAAGCTGAAATCCCGCCAGCGTCCGGGGCAGACCAATGAAATCAGCCTGTTTGCCGGACTGATAAAATGCGGCGAGTGTGGGAAGTCTCTGACGGTACGCTACACAAACGCAAAACATCCCCAGCAGATTTACTCCTGCAAGACCTACAATGCCTTTGGAAAGAACCACTGCACCCAGCACCGGATTGATTATGACACCCTTTACAGTCATGTGCTGCGGAAAATCCGGGAATGTGCCAGAGCTGCCCTGATGGACGGGAAAGCGGTTGCTGACCGCCTGACCAATACCTGTGAAGCCGAGCAGCGGGAACAGCGGGAAGCAATGGAACGCTCCCTTACAAGGGACGAGGAACGGATTGAGGTTCTGGACAAAATGGTAATGCGGCTTTATGAAGATATGATTGCAGGGCGTATCAGTGAGCAGAACTTCAACACCATGCTGGAAAAGACACAGACCGAGCAGACGGAACTTAAAACAAAAGTGTCCGAGGGCAGAAAGCGGCTGTCCGATGAAGTCCAGCTTGCCAATGACGCAAAACAATGGGTGGAAGCCATTCAGGAATATGCCAACATCACAGAGTTGGACGCAGCCACCCTCAACCGCTTAATCAAAGAAATCGTCGTGCATGAGCGCATTGACGAAGATAAAACAAGACACATTTCTATCGAAATTCATTTTAATCTCAAACCCATCCCGGAGGTGGAACAGGTCACTGCCTGACCTGTCCCGCCGGGACGGTTCTCTTAAAAACACCATATAGATTTTTTGTACGCCGCCGCCCGCCATCGAGCAGAGTTTTACACCTAATTGGGGATAAAACAGCTCATGGCGGGCGGCGGTGTCGTTCTGATCGGCCTTCAGCTTATCCCTCTGCTGTCCGGCCTGTTCAGCTAAATGTCACCCGTTGTCCCTTTTTCCAGAAAAGGAGCTGATGTATGGACTTTATCATCGACGCAATCGTTGAATGGCTGAAAGGTCTGCTCGTCGATGGTATCATGGGGAATCTGGACGGCCTTTTCGATAACGTCAATCAGAGCGTTGGCGAAATCGCCACACAGGTAGGCACGACCCCGGCGGACTGGAACGCCGGGGTCTTTTCCATGATACGACAGATCTCCGAAACTGCCATTCTGCCAATCGCCGGGGTCATCCTCACTTTTGTTATGACCTATGAACTGATACAGATGCTCATAGAACGCAACAACCTCCATGAAGTTGACACATGGATGTTTTTTAAGTGGGTGTTCAAAACCTTTGTGGCTGTGATGATCCTGACGAATACCTTCAATATCGTGCTGGCGGTCTTTGATGTGAGCCAGCATGTGATCCAGCAGTCAGCGGGCATTATCCAGAACGGGACAGAAATCACGCCGGATGTGCTGGACAGTCTGCGGACAGAGCTTGAGGCGATGGAGTTAGGCCCTCTGTTCGGACTCTGGCTCCAGTCCTTCCTGATTCAGCTTACCATGATTGCCTTAAACATCGTGATTTTCGTCATCGTATATGGCCGTATGATTGAAATTTATTTACTCACAAGTTTAGCACCTATCCCGTTTGCCACAGTCCCCAACAGGGAAACCGGACACGTGGGGCAGAACTATTTCCGCTCCCTCTTTGCGGTGGGCTTTCAAGGTCTGTTGATCTTAGTCTGTGTCGCCATCTATGCGGTGCTGATCCAGAGTATCGCCACCGACGGCGACCCCATCGGGGCGATCTGGGGCTGCGTGGGATATACGGTGCTGCTGTGTTTTACCTTATTCAAAACAGGCAGTCTTGCAAAATCCATCTTCGGCTGCCATTAAGAGACTTCGGGCCATGCTGACCCGAAGCGGAAAGGAGAAATCCATGCAGGAAAAAACTGCGGGCGGGACACCAGCCGCCCCTATGAAACTGGATGTAAGCGTGCGGGTCATCGAACCTGTGAAAAACCTCATGGGCTTTGCCAGCGTGAAATTCAATGACTGCTTTGTAGTGGAAAATCTGAAAATCGTACAGGGCAGCAAGGGCCTCTTTCTTGGGATGCCCAGCCAGCCGGACGGCAAAGGCGGCTATCGGGATATGGCCTACCCTGTCACAAAGGAGTTCCGGGAACAGCTCAATACTGCTGTTCTGCAAGCCTATGAGGCAAAGCTGGAACAGATGGCGGAGCGCGGCTCTGTGGGGCGTGCGTCCATCAGCGACCAGCTCAAAGCCGGAAAAGCGGCTGCCGAACAGGCAAAGGTAGAGCGGCCTCCGAAGGAAAAGCCCAGCCGCAGTGCAGAGCGTTGACCTCGGGCCATGCTGGCACGAAGCAGAAAGGAGGCGGGAACCATGCCACGCAAACGGATGGGCTATGACGCGGCCTGCTATTACGACGGAAGACTGCTGGGCCGCTGTACCAAAGCGGACAGCGACGCCTATACCCTGTTGATGAACGCCTGCGGCGGGGAGGCCGCCCGTGTCCTTCGGGAATATGCCTATTTTTCCCCGGAACTGAAAGCCATCTTGGAAAAGGCAGCGCTCATGCAGGCGGATCGGAGCCGGACGGGCGGAATGTTCCATGCGCCGAAAAGCTCCCCGTGGGGCGAGGTGCAGAGCTGTGAAACCCTCTGTCCGGGGGTGTTTTTGGTATCTACCGCCAGCCACGGCGGAACGATGGTGGCAAACGAGGTAGCCGCCGTTCTCTCCCCGGCGGCCAAAAAATGCGGCTTCAAGGACAAGGGCTATATCTGCTATGAGGAGGACGCACAGGAAAGCGTAGTGCTCCGGGAGCTGCTGGACAAAAAGCTCTGGAAGATCCCCGACCGTATCAAGGACAAAGAGCGGTTTGAAGAAAACCTCAATCAGTCCATCCGGCAATACAATCCCGAATACTGGCGGGCAAGGCAGAGCGGACGGGAGGCCGCCGAAGCCGCCCGCAGCACAGCCCCGGCCAAAGAGGCCGTAAGGTAGCTTCGGGCCATGCTGGCCCGAAGCGGCAAAGGAGGTGTAACGAAATGGCCTATGTGCCAGTACCCAAAGACCTTTCCAAAATCAAGACAAAGCTGGCCTTCAACCTAACGAAGCGCCAGCTTGTTTGTTTTTCCAGCGCGGCGGCGGTGGGCCTCCCGGCTTACCTGTTTTCCCGTGGCAGTATCGGGAACAGTGCCGCCATGTTCCTGATGATCGGCCTCATGCTCCCGTTCTTCTTTCTGGCTATGTATGAACGAGACGGTCTGCCGCTGGAAAAGGTGCTGAAAAACATCATCCGCACCCGGTTCCTCTATCCCCGTGTGCGGCCTTACAAAACCGAAAACTTCTATGCGCTGCTTAGCGCCAGAAAGGAGGCGCAGCCGATTGCGAAACAGCAGAAGGGCCGGAAAGCCCGCAGGCAGAAAGCCTGAAAAGCAGGGCCTTACCGGCCTGTTCACGAAAGGAAAGAACATTCCCACCACCGCCCAGCAGACCCTCCCTTACCGGGAAATGTACCGGGACGGGGTGTGCCGGGTAGCGGACCGCTATTACACCAAAACCATTGAATACGAGGACATCAACTACCAGCTCGCACAGTCCGAAGATCAGGCAGCCATCTTTGACGGGTGGAGCGCCTGCCTCAACTACTTTGACAGCAGCCTTCCGTTCCAGCTTTCCTTCCTCAACCACCGGAGCCGCCCGGGCAGCCGGTACAGCGTGAACATCCCCATGCAGGACGATGATTACAACAGCGTCCGGTGTGAGTATGTGGAAATGCTGGAAAACCAGATCGCCAAAAGCAACAACGGCATTGTCCGCACAAAGCTCCTGACCTTCGGCGTGAATGTGGACGACCTTTCCACCGCCAGGGCAAGGCTGGAACGTGTAGAGGCGGACATTTGCGGGAACTTCAAAAAGCTGGGCGTCAAGTGCCGTTCCCTTTCGGGGCTGGAACGGCTGGAGCTTCTTCACGGGCAACTCCACCCCGGCAGCGGCTCCCCCTTCCGGTTTTCATGGGATATGATCCCCAAAACCGGGCTTTCCACCAAAGACTTTATCGCCCCGGACAGTTTCGATTTTCGTTTCAGCCGTCTGTTCCGGGTGGGGACGACTTGGGGCGCTGCCTCCTACTTGCAGATTTTGGCCTCAGAGCTCTCGGACAAGCTGCTGGCGGAGCTTTTGGAAATGGATGCGGAAATGACCATCACTCTCCATATCCAAACCGTCGATCAGGCCGCCGCCGTAAAATCTATCAAGGCCAAAGTCTCCGACATTGACAAGATGAAGGTGGAGGAACAAAAGAAGGCAGCTCGGTCAGGGTACGACATGGACATACTTCCGCCCGACCTTGTAACGTACAGCAACGACGCAAAGACCCTTCTGGAAGATTTACAGAGCCGGAATGAAAGAATGTTCCTGCTGACCTTCCTTGTGGTAAACATGGCCCCGACCCGCCGGGAGCTGGACAATGACCTGTTCACGGTGTCGGGTATCGTCCAGAAATACAACTGCACCTTGAAGCGGCTGGACTTCCAGCAGGAGGACGGTTTTCTTTCCAGCCTTCCGCTGGGTCATAACGGCATTGAGATCAAGCGCGGCATGACGACCAGCTCCACGGCCATTTTCGTTCCCTTTATGACGCAGGAGCTCCGCATGGATGGCGAAGCCGTCTATTACGGGCTCAACGCACTTTCCCATAACGTCATCATGGCAAACCGGAAAAAGCTCAAAAACCCCAACGGCCTGTTCCTCGGCGTGCCGGGCTCCGGCAAATCCTTTGCCGCAAAGCGGGAGCTTGTGAACGTGTTCCTTGCCACCCGTGACCGGATCATTGTGGTTGACCCGATGGGCGAATATTCGCCCCTTATCAAGCGGCTGGGCGGTCAGGTCATCGAGATCGCCCCGGACAGCCCCCACCACATCAATCCGATGGACATTGATTTGAGCTTCGACGAGGAAAACCCGATGGCGCTGAAAGCCGACTTTATCCTGTCACTGATGGAGCTGATCGTCGGCGGCAAGGACGGCTTGCAGCCGGTGGAGCGTACCGTCATTGACCGCTGTGTGCGCCAGATGTACCGGGAACACTTGCAGGACCCGGAAACAAGCAAAATGCCGACCCTCCAAACCCTGTATGACCTGCTCTGTTCCCAGCCGGAGGGCGAGGCGGTGCGGCTGGCAACGGCCCTTGAAATTTATGTGTCGGGTTCCCTTAACGTGTTCAACCATGAAACCAATGTGGACCTGAACCGCCGTCTGGTATGCCTTGACTTGAAAAAGCTGGGGGCCGGGCTTCGGACGATTGCCATGCTCATTATGCAGGACTTGGTAAACTCGCAGGTGTCTATGAATTTCCTGCGTGGTATCGCTACATGGTGCTACTTCGACGAGTTCCATGTGCTGCTCCGTGACCGGCTGACGGCAAGCTACTGTGTGGCGATCTGGAAAATGCTGCGAAAAAAAGGGTGCGTTCCCAGTGCTTTAACGCAGAACGTAAAGGATTTTCTGGCAAGCCCGGAGATTGAGAACATCTTTGAAAACTCGGACTTCCTTGTGCTGCTCTCGCAGGCACAGGGGGACCGGCAGATTTTAGCCAAACAGCTTGGGATCAGCCCCCACCAGCTTTCCTATGTGACCCATACCAATTCCGGCGAAGGGCTGCTGTTCTTCGGGAACACCACCATCCCGTTTGTTGACCGCTTCCCGCAGAACACAGAGCTGTACGCCATTATGACCACCCGCCCGGAGGACAAAAAACAGGAAATGAACCGGGCATAACACACTTCGGGCCATGATGGCCCGAGGTTTGGAAAGGAGGGATACATCATCGGAAAGAAACCGGACAAACGGAATTTTCAAAGGTCGGGGCCGACGGAGGATACCGGGGGCAATCGCCCCGGACCGGCTGAACGGGAAAGACCTTCCCCCGCACCATCCCGACGTCTGCGGTTTGAGGACGAGGATACCGGGCAGGACAGTCCTTCGGGCCACGATGGCCCGAAGTCCAAAAGCGGCAAGTTTCAAGAGGACAGCCGGAAAGCCCGCCCTTCTGACCGCATGAGGCAGGAGGATGACAAGGGCGGTCCGCAGGATACCGGAAAGGCGCAGGAGCCGGAAGGCCCCGCCGAGAAGGCCGGGAGCAAAAAGGACAAGTACCAGAAGGCGCAGGCCAAAGCGGAGCGCGCCGGGGAAAAGCTGGGAAAGGCCCGGGAGAAGCTGGATAAGGTCGAGGCGAAACGGGCGGCGCAGAAGCCACCGGGGCTTGCAAAGAAAGCTGTCCGGGGAGCCCGCACCGAGGCATGGTTTTATCTCCACAACAAAATCAACGAAGTCGAACATGAAAATGTGGGCGTGGAAGGAGCGCATAAATCCGAGCTGACCGCCGAGGCCGGGACCCGGAAACTGGCCCGGTATGCCAAACGGCGCTGGCAGGAACACCCGGCCCGGAAGGTGGCAAAGTGGGAACGGAAGGACATAAAAGCCCGGGCTAATATGGATTTTCAGAAGATGGCTTCCGATCACCCGGAGCTTGCCAGCAATCCGCTTTCCCGTGTGCAGCAGAAATGGAAACTGAAACGCCGGTATTCCAAAGAAGCAAAGGCGGCTGCAAAACAGGGCGCAAAGGCCGCAAGGAAAACCGCTGCCGCTTCGGGAACTGCGACCCGTCGGGCGGCGCAGTTTGTGACCCGTCATCCAGTGGCGGTGCTGGTCCTGCTCCTGCTGTTGCTGCTCTGTTTTCTTGTGTCGGCGGTAAGTTCCATTTTCCCCACGCTTGGCAGCGGCCTTGCCAATGCGTTATCCGGCACTTCCTACGCCTCGGAGGATACGGACCTGCTGGGCGTGGACGAGGACTACACGGCGCTGGAAAACGAGCTGGCGCAGACGGTAGCGAACATCGAAAGCACCCATCCCGGCTATGACGAGTACCGCTATTCCGTGGACGAGATCGGCCATAACCCCTATGAGCTGGCGTCCTATTTCTCTGCAAAGTACCATGTCTATTTCCGAGAACAAGTGCAGGACGAGCTGCGGGAGATTTTCGAGGCACAGTATGAACTGACCTTGACGGAGGAAGTCGAGATACGCTACCGCACCGAAACCAGCACCGACCCGGAGACCGGGGAAACCACCACCGAGGAAGTTCCCTATGAGTATTACATTCTCAATGTGACCCTCACAAACAAGACGCTGCCTGCCGTGATCCTACCGAGGCTTAACGAACAGCAGCGGGAAATCTACATCGTTATGCAGCAGCTCAAAGGCAACAAACCCTATCTGTGGGAAGGGATTTACAACGGCGGCGAAGATACTGGCCCCAGCTATGAGATACCCGGCGAGGCGCTGGATGACCCGGCTTTTGCGGCGCTCATGGAAGAAGCCACAAAGTACATCGGCTGGCCCTATGTGTGGGGCGGCTCCAGCCCGTCCACCTCCTTTGACTGTTCGGGCTTTGTCTGCTGGGTGTACACGGCCAGCGGCGTCCACAACCTGCCCCGTACCACGGCGCAGGGCATTTACAACCAGTGTGCTATCATTTCCCCCTCCGAGGCAAAGCCCGGCGATATTATCTTTTTCACGGGAACCTATGACAGCCCCGGCCCTGTGTCCCATGTGGGGATTTATGTGGGCGACGGGATGATGCTTCATTGTGGTTCGCCCATCCAATACGCAAACATCAATTCAAGCTACTGGCAGACACATTTCTATGCCTTCGGGCGTTTGTGAGCCAGAGGAAAGGAGTCCTTGCATGAACAAGATCGACAAGCTCGATAAGGAACTGGAAAAAGCCCGGGAGAAGGCTGCCGAGTGGCAGGCCAAAATCCGGGAGCTGGAAAAGCAGAAACAGGAGGAAGAAAACAGCCAGATCGTGCAGGCGGTGCGCTCCCTCAAATTGACGCCCGCCCAGCTTATGGCTTTTCTGAATGACCCCAAAAACAGCCTTACCGCTTCGGGTCATACTGACCCGAAGCCGGAGGCACCCGAAAAGGAGGACACAGCCCATGAAGAAAATTAAATACCGCAGGCTGGCGGCGATGGCTGCCAGCCTTTTGTGTTGCCTGATCTTTACAGTCCCGGCTTATGCACAGAGCAGCGAGCCGCAGCCGGAGACAGCTCCCTCCCCGGCAGAAACCGAAGCAGAGCCGGAAACCCAGAACCCCTTTACCCCGGACGGGACGGGAACCGTGGTGGACAACGCCACCGACGAGGATGGAAAGGAGTTCTACACCATCACCACCGCAGACGAGAGCGTGTTTTATCTGGTGATCGACAAACAGAAAACCAGCGAGAACGTCTATTTCCTCAATACCGTTACCACAGACGACCTTCTGCCTCTTGCCGAACAGGGTAAGGAACCGCCCAAAGAAGTGACCCCGGAGCCAGAGCCAAAGCCCACTGAACCGGTGGAGGAAGTACCGGAACCCGAGCCGGAGAAAAAGGACAGCCCCCTTCTCTCTCTGCTCCTGATTGGTGCGGTGGTGCTGGCCGGCGGTGGGATTGGTTACTATTTCAAGATTTACAAGCCGAAGCATGAGGCCCCGGATTTGGAAGATGATTACTGCGAATATGAGGACGGGGAGCTGGAGGAGATCGCAGAGGAACCCGAGGACGAAGATACCCCGCCGTGGGAGGAAGATACGGAGGAATGAGAATGAATTTTACAAGCAGCCCTTTTGAACGAATGATGAAGGAAGTACCGCACCCCGGCTGGGACAATGACAACCCTTGTAAGGGATGCCGTTACTACAAGGAGTGCAAAGGAAAGAAAAAACAGTGCCGGAAGAAGTTCCGGGCGCTGATCGTGGAGCCCCGCCCTTCGGGCCATCGTGGCCCGAAGTCTTAAATGGACGCCCGGGAGCTGACCCGTGACGAGAAGAAGAAAATCCGTTCTCTGGTCACGGGGATGTGTGCCAACTATGACAGGGAAAGCGGCCTGTGCCTTCCTCTGGACTGTGCCTGTTATATGCTGCACAAGTGCTGGACAGGGGCGTACTGCCGTTACTTCCGTGAGGCTGTCCTGCCCCTTGACCCGGAGCTTCAAGCGGCGCTGACAACGGAAGGCATCTCCCCGGAACTGCGGGCCTGTGCGGTCTGCGGAAAGGCGTTTTTGCCCGAGGGGCGTCAAGCCTACTGCTCCGACGTCTGCAAGGCCGAAGGAAACCGTCGGAAAAGCCGGGAACGCATGAGGAAAATGCGGGAGAAAAGGCCGGGCGGCTGTTACGATTTGCCGCCTCCAAAGGCTTGACATTCCGGGCTTTTTTGAGGGTGTTTCCGGGGTGGGAATATCTTATTACATTCCTCCCCGGTCTGCCCTCTTATTTCGTAACATCCAGCACTTCGGGTCATGTTGACCCGAGGCACAGAAAGGAGGGATCTCTTGGAGGCAGTACAAGGATATGTGATTCTGAAAGCTGCCACCTTTGAAACCGGACACGGCTTTGCACTGGGGCATAATCCGGGAGCGCCGAGCCCCTTTGTGACCTGGCAGTTTACCGAGGGGGAAAACGGCCATCGGGATTACTACTGGGGCCGCTATGGAACCAGTCAGGCGTGGGCGCAGAGGGACTTTGACCGCCGGGTGGACGACTATCAGCAGCTTTACCATGCGGTGGTCAAGCATACTGAGCTGGGACCGGAGGGCGTTTACCGCTATTATTCCACCCAGCGACCCGTGGACATAGGCACCTACCCGAAGCCGCCGGATAACCAGCCTCTTTCCATCGTCAACTACGATGATGACAGGCGGCGTCCTGTGGCAGACGGCAGGCTGATGGCATGGGGCGAACTGACCTACGCAAAGCCGCTGACCGAAAAGCAGATGGAGGATTATGAACTGAAACCAGCACCGGGCAATCCTGACCGGGTGCGCCCATCCATTACCGCCCGGCTCAAAGAAGGAACCAGAGGGCAGGCCCCCCCGAAGGAGCCCGGCCAGAAGCGGAGCCATAAAAACCATGAGGAACGATAAAGGAGGATCGCCATGCACGAAAAAGACAACTATCTGAAAACCGCCGAGCTCTCCACGGAGCAGAACTGCAACATGATCGACGGCGTACCCAACAATACGCCCATCCCACCCACGCCCCCGGAGCTGGACGCAAAGCCGCTGGACAAGGTAAAAGAGCCCAAAGAGCGCCGGAAAGGCCGGGAGCTGGAACGCTGATGGAGAACCGCAAGCGGAATGTCCATCTGCATGTCATGGTAACGCCGGACGAGCTGGCAGCCATCCATGAACGGATGGCTGAGGCGGGCATTTCCAACGCCGGCGCTTATGTACGGAAAATGGCTCTGAATGGGTATATCCTGCACATCGACCTTGCGCCCGTAAAAGAGCTGATCTCTCTGCAACGGCGCTGTTCTAACAATCTCAATCAGGTTGCCATACACGCACATACCTATGGCGTGTACCCGGAGGAAATCGACGGATTGAAGCGGGACTATGAAAAGCTGTGGGGCGAGGTGTCAAAGGTGCTGCGGGAGCTCTCCGAGCTGGTGGCAAAGTAAGACGAGGGCGGCAGGTTTTGCCTGTCGCCCTTCCTTTTTCATTTTGATGATAACTTTTGCCTACTATGACATTGATAACTTTTCTATATAGTCGTATAATTAAATTGATTGTAGATTCTGACAATATTTTTAAAGGGGGTAACTCGATGGCTTCCAGCAGTATTTTTATATATGAATTGCGTTCACCGGCAGAAATCAATGTAGAATCAATATATTCACGCTTGAAAGGTTATCCAGAAGATAAAAATACCTATTTTAATTTGGAAATGATTAGTGCCAATGAACTACTGGGCGAATATGTCATTGTCCAAAATGCTCAAGAATCTTATTATAACCCTGAGCAGAGAGTTTTTGAATATCGTATTGTTCCTAAAGCAAATGTTATTTCTTTCAGCATTACGGATGATTTTTTAGAAATTTGGGGAAACAAAACTTCGGCAAACAAATTAGTATTTGAGCTATCAAATTTGTTAGCACCTATTTCCATTAATAGTGTCGAAGTTACGATTGACACTCTATTAGAAAAATTGAAAGGTTATAAATTAAAAGTCTCTAAAGTCTGCTTTCAAGATTTTCTCTTTACGGAAGATATTGTTGGCAACTTTACTGTGGATCTTTCATCGTATGGAGATGCTTTTTCTATCCTACAGAAATATAATGATAAAATTTCAAGCATGACTATTATTCTTTACTGTGATAATAGTTCAATTAAACTCCGGATTACAGCAAAGGGGCGAGTTACCGTTTATAAGTCTCGTTCTTCGATGGACGATGAAGAAATATTGTTTCTCCATCAAATCTTGCTAAATGGAGGTGAACATTAATGGGCGAACTTAGTCAAAGAATTGGAAAAAAATTAGAGCACTATGGAAATTCTATTTTTGAGCATTTGGAATGGAAGATTTTAGCTCAAGATGTTCAAATTGATTGTATAAGAGCTGCACATAAAAATGCAAAATCTTCTGACAAAAAAACGCATGGTGTAGATATATTAGCAGGATATTATAATCCTTTCACTAAACGCCAAGAGGCTTTTATTATAGAATGCAAACATCGCGAATGGTCTAACTTTATTCCAAGTAATTTGTCATTATGGGTTGAGGAATTGTGTAATACTATTGAGTGTGCTTCAACATCTCCTGCCTTAACTACATATTTAGAAGAATATACTTTAATCGGTGGGATTTTATTATATAATTCGAGTGATAACATATACGAGATGAAACGTGCGTTAAAAAGCATTTCCCAAATTAAGGTTCCAAGACGTCGCCATCCTCTAATGATTTATCTTGCAGATAATAGTAGGCTTGAAAAATGGTGTTCTTTTAATGCTGAAATTGCGAAAATTAAGCAAAACAGTATTGAAAATAGCTTTGGCATTATATATCCATCCATTGGTGGTTCTACCTGGGATCGTTCACCTGTAGTCACGCCAACATATTTATTTTCCGACTACATCTTGGCATCCTATATTAAAAGTGTAACTAACCAAGGCATTACAACAAAGGTTGATATAAAGGCCCTGTTTTGTTTTGAGCATGTTACAGATGATTCTTTAAAGTATTTGCAGGATATGATTAATGAATTACAATTAGAATCGAGAAGTGATCGTTATCAAGAAGTTCATTTCTATTTTTATCCTGAAACAGAAAAAGACATAGATCACATTAAAGAATCTTTTTCAAAAATGTTCGCAGAGAAAGATACTTTTAAATATTATCTGATGGATAATCGTCGTTTATCAAGAATCTATTATGAGTCATAAGGGAGGCGAGAATAATGGCAGTTCAATCCTTTGTTAAGGGGGATGACCTTAAAAAATTAATAGACGATAAACTAATTAACGCTCAAAGTGTCAAATATGTTTTACGGCAAAAAGGTATCCTTCCCGTATGTACTAATTCAGAGGCTCTTTCTGACTTGATACACCATCATTTTTTTGGCTCTGCAACTATGACTCAGATGCAAGAGGTTATGAATTTTGAGCAAAACAACTTGAAGTCTACTGTTGTCATAATCTCTCCTAAAAGCGAACAGTCCAAAGAAGATTTTCTGACGAGTATAGCAGATGAATTTGTCAATAAAGGCCGTAGTTCGAATACTAAGTATACATTAAAAAACATTGCAAGAAATCAAACCAGCGTAACATTGCAGTACATATATAAAAAACCCCAAAGAGGCCGTATTAAAATTGCTGAAACGCGAACAGTGACTTTAGATGTTACCATTTCCCCGTTAGAAGATGATTCGCAGAAGTATAAAGTTAGCATACGGCACGAAGGAATGTCCGAATCAAAACAGTTTGTCACACTTCTGGATGAAATGATTCAAGAAGATAGTGAGCAGGCTGTATTTGGTCTTAAAAGAATAACTTTAGCAAGTCTTTTAAAGGCACACAAGGTAGATTTCTTTGATGATTTTGGCGCGTACACTCACAAAGAATGGAAACTAACAGACATTATTAATGTTACTGTAAACAAAGATGAAAAAAGCATTGATGATGAAAATGACGAGACTACATCAGGCGAAATTGATGCTTCTGAACCCACCGGACGCCTTTCGGGAATTAGTAGTGCGATTTTAAAAGGTGACGGGTTAAGAAATAATGATTTTGTAAAGGAATGTATGTCTCAAGGTTTTATTTTTTCAAGTATGAGTTACAAGTTATCGCACAAGACACTCCCGATAACAATAGTAATCGATGTGAATTTTAAGCAAACCGACTTGAAAATCAATATTGTAAAAACATACCAGCTTGAAGATGACGGTATAGAACGTTTGGCCCCTTTACCTGCAAGTGACCAGAGTTTGTATATCGATTATTTTCAAAATGTTGCTTATGCAGTTTACTCAAATCTCATTGAGAAACAAAAAACTGAACTGGTTAAGCAAACTATCAAACCAGAAAAATAGAATATGTTTAAAAACGGATGGTTTCATTAGACCATCCGTTTTTATTTGAAAATAGATTTAGGACAGGATTCACTAATCTTTCGCAACATTTATGTCCCCGGACAGGCATGGTAAAATGAAGATAGAAAAGATAAAGGAGGTTTTGATGATGAAGATACTGCTGAAAATATTGGTTGCGCCCTTCGCTCTGGCGCTGTCCCTTCTGACGGCTCTGCTGGTATTTCTGCTTGATATTTGCGCCTTCCTGCTGACGATTGCCTCCGTGATCCTGGCAGTGCTCGGTATCGTCCTCTTTTTCACGCCGACCCCCATCGGCGGGATTGTATTTCTGTTCCTCGCCTTCCTGCTTTCGCCGTATGGACTGCAAGCAGTGGCGGGCTCCCTTCTTTGGGCACTGGACGGAGGCAAATCCGCTCTGTACCGGTTTCTGGAAAGTTAAGCAGCCTCGGGCCATACTGGCCCGAAGTCGGGGCGGTCTGAATGGGCCGCCTCTTTCTTATGGAAAGGAGGGATGATTTTTGGCTACTACAACTTTGTTGCAGCGCCATGCGGGCGAAGGCGAAACGATTGCTGAGGCTATCCGGGATTGTCTGGACTATGGCAAGAACCCGGAAAAAACAGAAAGCGGAAAGTACATCTCCGCTTATGAATGTGATCCGGCCACCGTGGCGGACGAGTTCCTTTTGGCAAAGGCCAGCTATGCCGCCATGACGGGGCGGGAACAGAAAAAAGAAAATGATGTGCTGTGCTATCAGATACGGCAATCCTTCTATCCGGGCGAGGTTCCCCCGAAGGAGGCAAACCGTATCGGCTATGAACTGGCTATGCGCTGGACGAAGGGGCGGCACGCTTTTATCGTTACCACGCACACCGATAAGCAGCACATCCATTGTCACATTTATTACAACTCCACCACCCTTGACTGCACCCGGAAATTCCGAAACTTTTGGGGCTCCAGCTTCGCCCTTCGGCGGCTCTCTGACAGGCTGTGCCTTGAAAACGGGCTGTCCATTGTAGAGAACCCGAAGCCCCGGAGCAAGGGCAAGTATCGGAATTATGGAGAATGGCAGAAAGAACGAAAAGGGCCGCTTTCCTATCAGGACAGACTGCGCCTTGCCATTGATACTGCGCTGGCGGAACGCCCCGCTGATCTGGACGAATTTCTCAATCTGATGAAGCGGGCCGGATATGAGGTCAAGAAGGTTCGGGGCGGCGGTATCAGCTTCCGGCTGACCGGGCAGGGACAGGAACGCTTCACCCGTCTGCGCGCCTCCACGCTGGGGGACGGCTACGACTTGCAAGATGTTCTGGCCGCCATTGAGGGCAAAGAAAAACGCCCCGGGCACTTGGAGCGGAAAATCAGTCTGGCGGTGGATATTCAAGCGAAGCTGGCTGCCGGTAAGGGGCCGGGATATGAACGCTGGGCGAAGGTATTTAACATTAAGCAGATGGCTGCTGCCCTTGCCTATATACAGGACAATGGCCTGACCGATTATGAGCAGTTGGCACAGAAAGCCACCGAGGCAGCAGACCGTTTTCATGCCATTTCCGAGCAGATCAAGCAGACGGAACAGGCCATGAAAACCAATGCCGGGCTAAAGGCCGCAACGGTTCAGTATGCCAAAACCCGTCCGGTCTTTGAGCAGTATAAGGCGACGAAGTACAGCCGGAAATTCCTTGCGGAGCATGAGGCCGACCTTGAACTGTACCGGGCTGCACAAGCGGAAATGCGCTCTCTGCTGGGCGGGGCGAAGCTCCCTAAAATGGATGTGCTGAAGGAAGAAGGCCGTAAGCTCACAGCAAAGAAAAAACAGCTCTATGGAGAATATCAAAAGGCACGACGGGATATGCAGGAGATCGTCACAATCAAGGCGAACATTGACACTCTGATGGGCTACACCGATCCGGGAAGAAATCAGGAAAAGGAGCGTTAAGGTTATGAAAATAAGGAGCAAAGCGACGCTGACACTTCGGGCCATGTTGGCCCGAAGATACGGGTTTGGGGCGAGCCCCAACAAGCCGCCTTTGTGCCACTTGTGGCCACAGAGGCATTGCTTGCCACTTAGCGACAACCAATAATTGGGGCTTCTAAGGTATATCTGAAAATCCCCAGCACTGTCTTATTTATATAAAAGCAATACTACTTGAAGGAACATCGTCCGATCTTTGTAGCAGCCTGATTTTGGGCGAAAAGCTGTACCCGCACCTGTTGGAGATTGACCGGGCGGCGCGGGAGCGGATGGATGCCATGCTGCCCCGGATGATGGAGGCGGCGGGCGTCACCGAGGAACTGAAAGCCCGTGACCCCATGCGCTGGGTGGGGCTGATGAACACGCTGAAAGCGCAGGCGGAGGAAATCGTTTTTCAGGAATTGATCTACGGATAAGTATAGTATAAAAGAGGCCGGAATTTGCCGCCACAGGGCGATAAATCCCGGCCTTTATATCATGCTATGTAATTAAAGCTGCCATCCAGCGGATGCGAGTTTGAGGTTTAGGAAATTTCTATAAATTCCCTCTTGTGAAATCAAAGACTGGTGAGTTCCCTGTTGAGCAATTCTACCCTGATCTATTACAATGATTTGATCTGCGTTTTCCACTGTACTCAAACGATGGGCAATCGAAATTAAGGTTTTATTTTTCGTCAGTTCTGAAATCGCAGATAAAAGTGCCTGCTCATTTTCCGGATCAACGCTGGAAGTGGCCTCATCCAAAATAATAATAGGTGCATCTTTAAGAATCGCTCTGGCAATAGAAATTCGTTGCTTCTCTCCGCCGGAAAGTGTAGAGCCTCCCTCGCCGATGATTGTATTGTACCCATCTGGCAACGCTGAAATAAAATCATGGCAGCAAGCACGTTTTGCGGCAGCTTCTACTTCCTCGTGGGTAGCATCAGGCTTTCCAAATTTGATGTTGTTTTCAATAGAATCGTGGAAAAGATATACATTCTGAAAGACCATGCTGATATGCTCCAAAATACTATCCGCAGTATAGTTTTTTACATCCTTTCCGCCAATTCGTACAGCGCCATCCTGCACATCCCAAAACCGGGCAATTAAATTACACAAAGTTGTTTTTCCACTTCCAGATGGGCCAACAATAGCACAGGTAGTATGTTCTGGAATGTTCAGAGAGATGTCATGGATGACCTGCCGCTTGTCATAGCCAAATGATACATGATCCAGTGTTATATCGTAGTGGGAAGTTTCTAATTTGTCTGTGCTGGTGTCCATTTGAGGTATATTGGTGACTTCTTCTAACCGATCCAGTTCTGTATTGATTTTCTTGCTCAAAAAGGCGCTGTTTCCCATTGTTTCTAAGTCAGAGTACACAGTAAATGCGCAAAACAGGAAAGTCAAGCAGTAGGGCAAACTTATTTTTCCAGCCATAAAAAGCAAACCCGCCGCAGCAATCAGTACACAGCTCATGAGCTTATAGACCAGAATATAAAAACGGAGAACCCCGGCCGTAGCCTTTTCCTGCCCATAATCTGCATCCCACTTTTTTTGAAATGCGCTGCGTACTTCTCGTTGTCCTTCCTCACCTTTGGAGAAAGACCGTAGAACAGAAATCCCTCGGATATATTCCATTGTTTTGCTCACCAGGTTTTCCTGTGCTTCTTGATAAATAGGAGCATATTGCGCGGCTCTACTGCGGACCCAACGAAGAACAAGTAAACCTAATAATAGTCCAATCAAACTTAAAATGGCAATGATAGGGTTGAAAAAGAACATCATAATTGACATGAGAGCTGCCATAGCAACACCGCTTGTCATCTGCTCGATTGCAAGCATGGAGTAACCCTCTAAATCAGCAATCGTCGTAGTAAGTATTGTCTGAATAGTTCCTAAATTTTGCTCTGAAAAGTAGCCCATAGGAGCCTGTTTCAATTTTTCTCCTATTTCCAGACGATAATCACGGAAAATATCATATCCCGTTCCACTCATGGTACGGTCATACATCCATTGGAAGAAAAAGCGTCCGATAACACTTCCTAATACAACACCAAAGGCTTGTAGAATAATAGTAGGTGTAAGATTTTCTAAATGTAATAAAATCCAAAAAACACCGAACATCATAAAACCATTGAAAAAGGATTTGAGAATATTAAATGTGATGCCAACGATGATTTTCTGTCGGCTTCTACCCGCAATCTTAAAAATCCGGCGTATCATTTCAAGCATGGTTTTCCACTCCTCCTTTCAAGTCTGCTTCTTCTATGGTTCCGGCATAATCTTGCCACATCTTTTGATAGATGGGGCATTCCCGGAGAAGTTCTTCTTGTGTCCCACGGCCTGCAATATTTCCGTTTGCCACAACCAGAATTTGATCGGCATTGCGAATCGTATTCAAACGGTGCGCTACAACAATCAATGTCTTTCCGGCCACTAATTTGCTGATTGCCTGTTGAATTAGCGCCTCATTTTCTGGATCAGCATAGGCAGTGGCCTCGTCTAAAATGACTACGGATGACGGTTTTAGCATGGCCCTCGCAATCGTAATACGTTGGCGCTCCCCGCCAGAAAGTCGGTCTCCGGCATCACCGGCCAGTGTGTCATATCCCTGCTCTAACTGCATAATAAAGTCATGACAGTTAGCAGCTTTTGCGGCATCTTCTACTTCTTCATCTGTTGCTGCCGGATTACCCATGCGGATATTTTCCCGAATGGATTTGTCGAATAGGAAATTGTCTTGTGCCACATAACTGATTTCACCCATCAACTGCTCAAAAGGGATTTGACGAATATCCTGGCCGCCGAAACGCACAGAGCCAGAAGTCACATCCCAAAAACCAGCCATCAGTTTTGCAATCGTGGATTTACCAGAACCGGAAGGCCCAACAATAGCCGTCATAGTGCCGGGTCTGGTTTGAAAAGAAATACCGTGGAGAACTTCGGTTTCTTTATAGCCGAAATGTACGTCCTCAAATTGGTAAGTACGTTCTCCCAAAGATACAGGTTCAGAGGGTCGGACAAGTTCCGGGGTTTTTAGGAAAGCGGTTACTTGCTCCAAATTACCTTTTATCATGCTGACTTGCTCCATCGCCTCGGACACTTTCATCAATGGAGCAACGAACCCCAGCGGAACTACTAAAGATATTAAAAATACGGGAAGTGAAAGCGTTCCTTCCATGTAAAGCCATGCGCCTACTGGCAATGTACCCAAAAGAGTAGAAGGCAGGACAGCTCGTGCCGCTGCATTCCAAAACCAGCATTGACTCCACCACTCCATTGTAGAATCGTGAAAATAGTTGACAGACTTTGAGTATTTTCCATAAGAGGATGCAGAACGGTTAAACGCTTTAATGACTTGAATGCCGCTGACATATTCTACTAAGGAGCTGTTCATATCATTGGCAGAGCGCATATAGTTTTCCATTCGAGGGCCATAACCGCGCATCATAGCAGCGAAAAAGAGAATACCCAGTGGAATTGTGATTAGGGATGCAAGCCCCATGCGCCAGTCCAGAATGAAAATCAGGAGAATACTGCACAACGGCGCTGCAATATTCGATGGCAGCTCTGGCATAAAATGAGCCATAGAATCCTCTAACTTTGCAACATTATCTACAATTAGGTTTTTGAAAGTTCCCGTAGGCGTTTCCAGCATAACGCCCATTGGGACTTTTGCCATCCGATCTGTAATTGCTTCACGGATATTTTTCAAAATTGTGAAGGAAATTTTGTGGGACATAAGAGAAGATCGCCATGTGAGAAGCATTTTTATAAGCTGACATATGGCGGCTATTCCACTAAAGAACAAAACACGCTGTATGGTGGCTGTACCGCGGTAGAGTTCATCCGCCAACAGCGCCACCATTAGGAATGGTACGATACCAAACATTTCCCCTAACACAGCAAGAAGAATGGAAATACGCATTTTGCTGTTTCTCTCGCCCACAAAAGCAAAGAGTTGGCGGATTGCACCCGGTTCTTTATTTGGCATAAGAAAGCCTCCTTTCGAGCAACTGAAAATACAAGGAGGGTATTGCATTTTCGATGGCATCGTGATATAATCTGAATTACGGTGTAATATTACAGTGTAATTCAAGTATAGGATGGAGGGATGGAAATGTCAAGGGATTTTCAGCAGACCCATGAAAATCTTTTGGCCTGTGCAAAAAAGCATTTTCTGGAAAATGGTTTTGAACGTGCCAGTATTCGTGAAATCTGTAAGGCCGCCCATGTGACAAACGGGGCATTTTACAATCATTTCGAGGACAAAGAGGCTTTGTTCGGCGCACTTGTCGAACCAGTGGTTCAGGCGGTATCTGAGATGTATTCCGATTCTGTCATCAAGCATTTTGAATTAGCTCGGACGGATGAATTAAAGCAACTCTGGAAACTGTCGGAGGACACGATTCGCCAGATTATCGAATACATTTATGAACATTTTGATGTATTCAAACTGCTGCTGATGCAGTCTGCGGGGACAAAATATGCTTCTTTTCTGGATGATGTGGTGCGTTCCGATGTTCGGGAGACACAAAAGCTAATTGCGGAACTGAAGGAACGCGGAGTTCCCGTACATGATTTGGAGGATGACGAGTGGCATATGCTTGTTCATTCTTACTATTCATCTATCGCAGAAATTGTCTTGCACAATTATCCGAAAGATGCCGCGATAAAATATGCTCATACATTGGCCGCTTTTTTCAGTTCCGGGTGGCAAACTGTTTTGGGGATTTGATCCCCAAAATTTTTGATTGGCAGTTAGCGTAATCTAACTAACTGTGATAAAGGAAGGTGGTTTAATCTCTCATATTTAAAATGATTCTTGCTTCTTAATGTATCAATCGAAATTATATTGAAAGGACTTTTTGAAAATGGAAAACACAAATAAACTTACAGGCAAAGATCTTATCAATGTTGGTATTTATTCTGCAATGACTCTCGTCATTTTCTTTGTCGTTGGACTATTAACTGCGTTACCAGTAGTATATCCATTCCTTTTTGTGATTTGGCCGATTGTATGCGGTATCCCTATGATGCTGTATTACACAAAAATCAAGAAATTTGGAATGCTTACCATTACCGGCATCATTGGCGGTATCTTCTTCTATTTAATCGGCTATGGCTGGATCGGCCTGCTCGGCTGGGTGCTCGGCGGCATTCTAAGCGATGTTGTGCTCAAAATCGGCGGCTATCAGAAATTCAAAGTCACTGTTCTGAGCTATGCCTGCTTTTGCCTCGGTATCATGGGTTGCCCCGCCAATCTCTGGTTTGCCGGTGAAGCGTATTGGGAAAACATCCACACCTCCATGGGTGATCAGTACGCAAACACCTTGCAATCCCTGATGCCCTCCTGGATGATGTATGTGGGCTTTGCGCTGCTGTTTGTGGGCGGTATTCTGGGCGCGCTTCTGGGCCATAAAATGCTGAAAAAACACTTTGAGAGAGCGGGCATTGTGTAATGGAGCAGCTTCAAGCGGTTGTTGAAAACAGAACAGGCTTTTGCTTGGACCCACGAACCAAGCTGTTGCTGATGGCCGTTGTCGCTACCGCAGAATTTCTATATAGCCACACCGCGTTTATGATTGCGGTAGCCTTAATCCCATTTGTGTTGCTTTTAACGAACAGGCAATATAAAACGGCCATTGTCTTTTTCTGCTTATTTACAGCAGGACTGTTTGTGCAAGCAGTTCAAAACTCCATTCAATTTCCTATGGTTATCAACATGCTGGTGGTTCTGCTGGTGGGTTTAGTGCTGCGATTATTTCCTGCCTTTGTTATGGGCGCATATATCATCAAGTCTACTACGGCCAGCGAGTGCATTACTGCGCTGGGCCGAATGCACATTGGACGGCAGATCACAATACCGCTCTCTGTCCTGTTCCGTTTCATTCCCACTATGCAGGAAGAATCCGCCGCTATAAAGGATGCCATGCGGATGCGTGAGGTGCAATTTGGAACGAAAAAGTTTTGGCAGAATCCAGCCGCTCTCATTGAATACCGTTTTATCCCTTTGATGATTTCGGTAGTCAAGATTGGGGACGACCTCTCTGCGGCTGCCCTGACACGCGGATTGGATAATCCTGTCCGCCGAACCAACATTACCAAAGTCGGTTTTACCGGCTGGGACTTGATAACGGTGCTGATTGCCGGAACCGCGCTGATAATTACATACTTTTTTAGTCCGTGGTAAGGGGGTGCAAGAATGATAGAGTTAAAGGATGTTTCTTTCACTTATGAGAGTGGAGAAACGGAGAATAGCCTAAAACACATTGATCTCACAATCCATGACGGAGAAACAATTTTATTTTGTGGGGAATCGGGATGCGGCAAAACAACCTTGACCCGCTTGATTAACGGTCTGATTCCGCATTATTACACGGGCAAATTGGATGGGAAAGTGTTGCTGGACGGTAAGGAATTAAAAGACTACCCTCTGTACCAAATCGGACAGAGGGTGGGTTCGGTGTTTCAGAATCCGCGAACACAGTTTTACAACGTAGATACAACCAGCGAGATTGTGTTCGGGTGCGAGAATATGGGATTGCCGGTTCCTGAAATGACAAGGCGCCTTGAAGATACTACAAAGAGTTTGAAACTGGAAAAGCTGTTAAACCGAAGCCTGTTTGCATTGTCAGGTGGCGAAAAACAAAAAATTGCCTGTGCCTCGGCGGATGCGATCCATCCAGATATTTTCGTGTTGGATGAACCTTCCTCAAATTTGGACATTGCAACGATTGAAGATTTAATTCAAGTCATTCGCCATTGGCAATCCGAGCAAAAAACTATTTTGGTAGCGGAACATCGGCTTTATTATCTTGTTCCTTTAGCTGATCGCATTATCTACATGAAGCATGGAGAGATCAGCAAGGAATTTACAAGGCAGCAATTTCAATCATTGTCCCCCGAAACTTTACAGGGAATGGGGCTACGTGCCCTTGATCCATTCAACCTTCCACCGGAGGCCAAACCAAAAGCGAAACCGCCGACTTTACATATCAAGGAATTTCGGTTTTCTTATGATAAACACGGCCCTCTTATTGTGGACATTCCTGATTTGACGCTACCACAAGGAGAAATCATTGGAATTATTGGGAATAACGGCGCGGGAAAATCCACATTTGCTCGTTGCCTGTGTGGATTGGACAAACGGGCTTTGGGTGAGTTAGAACTTAATGGACATTCTTATCGTGCAAAGCAGCGGTGCCACATATCTTACATGGTTATGCAAGATGTAAACCACCAACTGTTTACCGAGGATGTGTTGGATGAATTGCTTCTTAGTATGGACGGTGAGGACGAAAAAGAAAATACAGAATGGGCAAACCAGATTTTATCCAGCCTTGATTTAGCAGCCAAAATCAAACTGCATCCCATGTCTTTATCTGGCGGGGAAAAGCAACGGGTAGCGATTGGAAGTGCTATCGCCTCAAACAAGGAAATCCTTGTTTTTGACGAACCGACCAGTGGCTTAGACTATTTCCATATGGTAGAGGTGTCTGATAATTTGAACCGCTTAAAAGACATGGGAAAAAGCCTATTCCTGATTACCCATGATCCTGAATTGATTTATAAGTGTTGTACTTATCTTCTGTTTATTCAAGAGAATAAGGTGCTATGGCATCGGCCAATGGATGATGAAGCAATCAAACTCTTACGGGCATTTTTCTCACATGAAAAAGGAGCAAATATAATCAATGCGTCTTAGCAAAACGCTTCATGCGTCCGGGGAGGACTACATGGAAACCATCCTTGTTCTCCAAAAGAAACTCGGTATGGTGCGCTCCGTAGATGTGGCCCGGCACATGGAGGTGTCAAAGCCCAGCGTGTGCCATGCAGTGTCTACCTTGCGGGACGGCGGTTTTCTCACGATGGACGAGGATCACTTTCTCCAACTGACCGATGTGGGCCGCGAGGTGGCTGAAAAAATCTATGAACGCCACTGCTTCTTTACCGAGCAGCTTATCGCCGCAGGCGTTGACCCCAAGACTGTGGAGGCCGACGCCTGCCGGCTTGAACACATCATCAGCGATGAGAGCTTTTCGCGGCTGAAAGAGGCAGCCGCACAAGAGCAAGAATAAACCGAATAAGCCAAGCGATCCTGCCCCGACCAACGGGGAAAAGAAAAAAACCGTTGCAGGGCAGGTAGCTTCGTGCGCCCATAATGGATTTTCAGGGTACTGCGGCGGTTTTGAGTAACATCAAGGCCGCCGTTCCTTATGCCCTCGACAAAGGAGTGACGACTACACGCTGACACGGCGGCTTTAGGAGGGAACCGCCATGAAGCACATTGACCGCCGACAAATTCAGACGATATTTCACTACCGTCAAAAAAAGCCCAGTCAACGAACAGGCTCCGTCTGGTAGCCGGTGCGAAAATTGTCATTCTGTAAGTGAATATTGGAGTTTTTGCGCTCGAATAGCTTTCTGCTGTCCGGGCGCTTTTTTATATTTCCGAGTTTACTTCGGGTCGTGTTGGCCCGAGTTCATACCCCGGTGTCGCTCACCACCGCCTCCGTTTCGGCTACCCGTCAACCCGAACACCCGAAACGGAGGTATTTATGAAAGTTATCAATCTGCGGGATATTTACCCTCATTATACACAGGATTGTTTTGTTGAAGTAACTGACGAAGTGGCCGATCTGTTTTCCGAGTTCGACCACAAAGAAGCGGCTTACCGTCTGCGTACATACCGGCACAAGGCATACTACTCCCTTGACCGGAACGACGGTATTGAGCATGAGGCTCTTTTCGTTGCACTTTCTCCGCATGAGCTGTATGAGCGCAAAGTGACTATGCAGGAACTTCATGCCGCCATTTCCCGGTTGCCGAACAAACAGGCGAAACGTATTTACGCCCATTTCATTCTCGGCATGACCAAAAAAGATATTGCCCGGGCAGAAGGTGTCCATGAGAAAGTCGTGCGGGTCGCCATTGAGCGCGGTCTGCGGAGCCTGGAAAAAATTTTGAAAAAAGTTCTGTAAGGCGTACCGATTTAGACCAAAAAATGAAATGGTATATGAGAGGCAGTCAAAGCCTCGGGCCACATTGGCCCGAAGTTCGGACAAGCCTTACGCAGCTTGAAAACTGAATAAAAAGATACCCGGATACGAAGGGTGCTTGTGTCCAGTGACAGGCCCGCCATGATCTCTATTGTCAGAGGATAGAGGGAGCGATAAGGCCCATGCCGCAGGCGGGCCTTGGCAGGTCAGCCGGATAAAACACAAAATCCCGGATACTTGCGATTAGTCACAATCCGAGCGTGCAGCGGTGTTGCGAACCGTGAGCCGTCGCAGGTAATGAGATCGCCTTGCCATCAGAATGGGGAGAGCTGAAATGCTATGGGGAGGAACGCCAGCCGCCCGTCCGGTCTATCTGAAAAGCACTTTTGACCCGTGGGGACCCCGCCGCTATTCTGTCTAATGATAGAGCGACCTTTCCGGCGGGGCCCCATAATTTTATGAACAGGAGAACCTTATGAAGAAAACTTATCCGTCCATTCCGGGATTGGAACCGGACGCGTGGAGCAATGACGCCTGCCGTGGTTATGTGATTATGGCAATGCATGACTGTGGCTTCTCCCATGAGGATATTCGCCGTGTGGTACGGCAGCTTCACGAAGCCTTTGACTTCCATACCATCAACGAGGCCGAGCAAAAATATTATCATGGGGACTATTGACCTCGGGCCATGTTGGCCCGAAGCTGGGGAAAGCTCAAAGAGCGGCACCTTCCGGGGTGCCGTTTTTTGATGTTTCCCCATTCGGACAAGAGGGAGACTGGTCGGCATTAACCTATACTGGAAAAGGGAGGTTTTCAATGGTTCAAGCTGTTACATACCAAAGCGATAAGCAATCTGTTTATTTTCAAGGCAAACTCATTGTGCTGGAAAACCTGACGCCGATACTCTCCCCGGAGGAAAAGAAGAAGCGAAAAAGAGAAATCGAAAATAACCTGTACGATATATTCAGCAAGTACGGGGACAGGTTTCGCTAATCAATCGCAACATTGTCGTCCGGGGCTGCTAATGGTATAATATAGTTGTAAGGTTGGTAGCTCCATTCCATACGGAAAGGAGCCCAATATGGACATTATCAGAGAAGATTGTATTTACGCAAGGCAGTCAGTAGACCGAAAGGACAGTATCAGCATTGAAAGCCAGATTGACTTTTGCAAGTACGAACTGAAAGGCGGGAGCTGTAAGGTATTCAAGGATAAAGGCTATTCCGGGAAAAACACGGACAGGCCGGAATTTCAAAAACTGCTGGGAGAAATCCGAAAAGGCAGGGTACGGCGGGTAATCGTCTATAAGCTGGACCGGATCAGCCGCTCCATTCTGGATTTTGCGAACATGATGGAGCTGTTTCAAGAGTACGATGTGGAGTTTGTTTCCTCCACTGAGAAATTCGACACCTCGACCCCGATGGGACGGGCCATGCTGAATATATGTATCGTATTCGCACAGCTTGAACGTGAGACAATCCAGAAGCGCGTGACGGACGCCTACTATTCCCGGTGCCTGAAAGGCTTTCACATGAGCGGGCAGGCTCCATATGGTTATCAGTTGGAGCCGACAGTGGTTGAAGGTATCCGCACAAAAAAGATGGTTGCCGACCCCGTAGCCGCCGACCATGTACGACTGATGTTTGAGATGTACGCCGAGCCGGAAACCTCTTTCGGAGACATTACCCGCTACTTTGAGGAACAGGGTATCAAGATTTACGAAAAGTCAATGGTTCGGAGTTTCCTTTCCCAGCTTTTACGGAACCCTGTTTACGCACAGGCCGACTTGGAACTATATGAGTTTTTCAAGAGCCAGGGCGCGGCGATTGTCAATGACGCTTCCGATTTTGCCGGAACCAACGGCTGTTATCTCTATCAGGGCCGTGATGTAAAGGAGGATAAGGACAGGTGCCTGAAGGACCAGATACTTGTGATTGCCCCACACGAAGCACTCATACCGTCTGATGTTTGGCTGAAATGCCGGAAGAAGCTAATGATGAATAAGACCTTTCAGCAAGGCCGCAAACCCAAAAATACATGGCTTGCCGGAAAAGTCAAATGCGGGCGTTGCGGATATGCTTTGAAAGCAACCCATGTTCCGAACAGTCCGGGATATTTCCGCTGTACAAAACGGGCAGAAAATAAGGGCTGTCCGGGATGTGGGAAAATCCGAAAGACTGAATTTGAAGAATTTATCTTCAATGCCATGCGGAAAAGATTTAAGAATTTTCAAGTCCGGCATGACAGGGAAGAAAAAGTAAATCCGAAACTGACCGCCCATCAGATCGAGCTTGCACAGGTCGAGGCTGAAATTGAAAAACTGCTTGATACACTGACCGGAGCCAATGCGACACTGCTTGCCTACGCCAACAAAAAAATTGAAGAACTGGACACTCGCCGCCAGACTATTTCAAAGGCGATTGCAGAATTGTCCGTTGAAACAATGTCGCCCCAAAAGGAACAGGAGCTTTCTTATTTCCTTGACCACTGGGACAGCATTGACTTTGAGGACAAGAGAAAATCCGCTGACGGCCTGATTATTTCAATCAGCGCAACCAGCGACCACGTTCAAGTAGAGTGGAAAATCTGAACACTCTTGATTTTGCCACTCTACTTACTTTCAAATCTAACATTTCTTTTTAATCTTGTTTGTACCCCTTGTACACCGATGCTTCCCAGTTTTCATAAATATTGACTGTGTCGCCGGCAATGAGATAATAGCCATCCTCTGTGTTGACACGTACGCACTGAGAACCGGGAGTGTGTCCGGGAGTCAAGAACACTTCGATGCCGGGAATAATCTCTTCATCGCCGTCCAGGACAACCAGCTTCGTGCCGGCAGAAGCCCAGACAGGTGTCAATCCGCACTGCGGAGACTCGTAGGTATACCAGTGTAGTTCCACAGGATTGATGGCATACAGGACTTCCCGCTTCTGGGTATAGACTTTTTTGCTGGGGAAGCAGTCATTGTTCTGGCAGTGGTCCCAATGCAGATGCGTGCAGATGATGAAGTCAATATCTTCCGGTTTCAGTCCGTGCTTTTCCAAGACCTTGAGCAGGTGAACCTCTGGGGGCACGTCTGCCTCCACATGGCTGTGATATCTTTTAATGACCTCCAGATTTTTGGGGCCGGTGTCCACCAGAATGTTCTTCCCATCACCCTGTACCAAAAAGGCCAGATAGGGAGAGTGCATCTTGACACCATAGTCAAAGGTGAATGTGTGCATGGATTTTTCATACCTGGTCATCTCGCCCAGGTACAGCGGTTTGATGGTATAGGTTGGTTTGTTCATAGCTGGCCCTCCATTCACACGTTATCCAGTTCCACATCCAGCAAATAGGAGCAAAGGCACTTCCCGTGGGTATCCAGCCGCAGGCTGCGGGTCACACCGCCACCCAGGGTTTTGGTCAGGACGAAATTCAGCGCGCCGATCTTGGGTAGCTCATACCGGGTGACTGTCCCGCGGCAGTATCCGGCAAATACCTTGGCTACCAGCTCAACCGTGACTTTTTCTTTGATGAACTCGTAATCCTTCATATCGTAGGCGATGACAGAAATATTGGAGATATCGCCTTTATCGCCGGTTCGGGAGTGTGCGATTTCCAGCAGCTTCATCTTACAAAACCTCCTCCACATAAGAGATCTCGATATCTTCACGAGGCACCAGGACAGACAACACCGCGACCAGCTCCGTGATATGGCGTTCCATACCGCCGCAGTTGGCGGGGCCGTCAATAGTAAAGGCATCCACCTCATTGAAGATCATGGTGAGCATCTCTTTTTCGGCATCGCGTACGGCAACCCGCATCCGCAGCTCCAGCGGCTCGGCTCCGCCGGGGAACCCCTCCGACAGGTCCCGGGGATACAGGGAGTTGTAGCCGATAATATCCACCCGGTGCTCTGCAGGATGGTAGTAGGTCTCAATGATCTTCTCCATGGTCTGAACAGCCAGTACCATCCGTTCAAAACACTTGGGGCCTCCGAAGCTCAGTCCGCAGCTCCCGATGTACCCGTCTTTGTATCCCACACTGACTTTCAGCGTGTCGGTCCGGGGGCGGCCGGTAGCGCCTGTTACCCGAACACGGTCCTTTCCGACCTGTTCAAAGGCGACTTGGGAGAAGTCCGCCACACAGTCTGGCGTATAGTAGCTGGAGGGATCGTGGATCTCGTAAATCAGTTGCTCTGAGCAGGTCTGCACGTCTACGCGTCCGCCGGTCCCCTCCAACTTGGAGATCTCGATGGTGCCGTCCTCACTGACATCCGCATAGGGAAACCCCAGATGCCACAGATCTTCTACATCCTTATATCCGGGCACGCAGAAGTTACCGCCGCTGACCTGTCCGGAGCACTCCAGAAGATGTCCCACAACAGTCCCCTTGCCCATCAGATCATAGTTATCCATGGGCCAGTTGAACTCGTATACCAGCGGCCCGAGAAACAGCGCGGGATCGGAGCAGCGGCCTGTGATGACGATATCTGCACCGTCCTTAAGAGCCTGCACGATGCCGGCGCAGCCCAGATAGGCGTTGGCGGCCACTTTGTTCTTCAAATCGCCAAGCCGCTCACCAGTTTCAAAAATGGGGTAGTCCGCGTACCGGTCCAAACGGTCAAAAATGTCATCTCCCAGCACACCTACAATTTTTAGGCCGGAGATTCCTGCACTTCTGGCAATCTCTGCGGTTTTTTCAACAGCTTTCTGAACATTTGCGCCACCCATGTTGGTAATGACTTTCACATGTTTTTCCGCGGCGATAGGCAGGATCTTCTTCATACGATATGCGAGATAAGGATTGTAACCAATGTTGGGGTCTAGATTTTTCTCCTTTTGTGCAATGGCTATGGTCCGTTCTGCCAGACACTCCAAGCAGAAATAGTCCAGCTGTCCCTTCTCAAGCAATTCAATTCCGGGTTCTACCCGATCATTGCTGAAGCCTGCGCCAGAACCGATGCGAATTGTCCGCATTTGAAAAAATCCCTCCCTCTTAATGTCATTTTTTGATGGCTGGTTTTGTTAGGACCTCTCAAATTAGTATCCTCTGTAAATAATTTAGCATTGCGAAAAAAGGGACTCAATGTTACAATGGTATCAATTTGATGGCTGGATTTGTACTCATAGAATAAACCCATTCTACAGAGGAAAGGTGAAACTGTGCAAAATGTGCAAAATTGACTATGAGACGATCCAAGAATTTCTGAGCTTTTCATTTCATTACAACAATATGGATCTGCTGGTAGATCGGGCAGCGGAGGTGCTGAAAAATCCCATTGCAGTGTTTGACAAGAACTACTACACGGTATCATATTCTGATACCACTGATGTTCAGGATGAGGTGTGGACTGCCGGAAAGAAGCGAGGATACTGTCTTTTTGAATATGCGGCTATGCTCCATGGGGTGGAGAGTATGCGGGGAACTCCGCTGCCCTTTCAAATCTTTGATGACTGGGGGCCCCATCGGAGGCGAATATGTCCTCTGATCTCCAACTCTCTGACCATCGGGTATCTTTCCGTGCTGGAATACCATACCGCTTTTGATGCGGTCCCTGGGGAGATCTACGATCTCGTGGCAGGCGTTTTGGTAAAGGAGCTTACCATCGAACAGGCAATCAGGCTTAGCCACCAGCATGACTCCGCAGAAATGCTGCTATCCAGCATACTGAATGAAGGCTTTGCCAATCGTGCGCTTTTTCTCCAGAGAATTTTGGGAACAGTTTTCGAGCAGGCCGGTCCTTATTCCCTGATCGGTATCAATATGCACGCGTTTTCTTCTCGAGTCTCCGGAGAGCGGCATTTCAAGGCACGTTTGGGAACGATCTTTCCAAAGGCGTGGTCCCTGTTTTTCCGAGAATATGTGGTCTTACTGGTGGAGTGCGGAAAAAGCAGGCAAATTCCGCAGGACGGATTGTAGCAGTTGGAGGGATACCTGTCAGAGCATGATCTGTGCGCCGGTATCAGTGATACATTCTCAGACCTGTATGAGATCCGGCGTTACTTTAATCAGGCTGCCATGGCAGAAAAAATGGCCAGGATCTCCGGGAGTGATGCCAGGATCGCCCAATATGATGACTACAGGCTTTGGCGGCTTGCTGCCTCGATCCCCGCAGAACAGCGGACGGACTATGTCAGTGCTTTTTTGCGTAATCTGATGGCATACGATATAGACAATCAGTCCGACTATGTAAAAACATTGTTTATCTATCTGAAAAACGGACAGAGCTTGGCTTTGACGGCCCAGGAACTGCATGTACATCGAAATACAGTCGTGTACCGGATTGAAAAAATGCGTGAAAGGTTCGGCGGTGTGTTTGATTCTCCTTACCATAATTTTCAGAATTTTTTTGGTTGCCTGCTTTTGCTGACCTCTGATGGGCAACCCGGATCCACGGATTATTTTGATACCATTTAACAACATCTTGTCTATTACTCCATATATTGGGACGATCTTGCGACAGCGTTCTCCGCAAATTCCGTTGAACGCTGGAACTGGTCAAAAAGCCAATTCTCTGTCAAAATACTGATAAGCGTTAAAAGCAAGAAAGCCTCCGCAATGCAAGGATTTCAGTGAATTTGTACAAGTTTCTCGTCATTTGCAAAAAGGCCCGGAGCCATTGCGATGCAATGGCTCCGGGCCTTTTTGCAAATAGTGGTCAGGCTCACACAGCTCGGTTCAACCGGCTCGCCAGATCAATGAAATCTTTTATATCCTCCCGTATTTGACGTTTATGAAAGCAATATGCTTTCGGCAGTTTTTGTCAAGTGTTGCAGGTCGCTTCCTCAGGAAGAAGTGGAGTGGAGTATTACACTGGCGAAGTACACGGAGCTGTGGCTCCGTGAGATCGCTCCCGGCAAGCTGACCAAGCCTACCCCGGCCAGGGACCGGCAGGACATTGATTGCTTCCTGCCAGTCCTAGGGCACTACAAGCTGACGGAACTTCGGCCGGAGTATTTCCGGCAGCTCCACTCCGGTCTTCGGAAAGTGAAGAATCAAAGAACGTGAAAGCCGCTCTCCGAGTGCACTGTGGAGGGTGTACACGCAACGCTGTGTACGATCCTCTCAGATGCCATGGAGGGCGGCTTTCTGGACCATACCCCGGCTTGGCGGACATACCACTATACCGGGAAAAAGAAAGAGAAGGTGATCGCTGGCGAGGCCACCGCCCAGCAGCTCATTGCCGTACTGGAGGAGGGGAACCTCAAGTACGAGACCTACTTCAAGCTCATCATCGCCACCGGGATGCGCCGGGGCGAATGCTGCGGGTTGCAGTGGGGCGACATCAACTGGGATGAGCGGTCCATTCACATCCAGCAGAATGTGGTAAAGGTCACCGGCGAGGATATCATCGCCAAGGAGACAAAGACTGTGGCCGGAGGCCGGTATGTTTACTTCTCTCTGGAGATGGTGTCCCTGCTGCAGGAGTTCCAGCGGGAGTGCGCCTGGGAGACGGAAACGTATGATGGGCGGGAATTAGAGGATACGGACTATATCTTCCGCCGTCACGGAGACCGGCTCCCCATGACGCCCTCCACCTTCGCCTGGCGGTTCAAGCTGATCTTAAAGAAGCACGGCCTGCCCCCTGCCCTGAACGTCCACTCCCTGCGGCACACCAACGCCAGCCTCCTGATCGCGGGCGGGGCCGACGTAGCCACAGTGGCGGGACTGCTGGGCGCCACAGTCAGCCCTCCACTACGCTGGACATCTACACACACGCATTTAATAAGAACAAGAAAGCGGCCAGTCAGGTTCTGCAGGAGGGACTGGAGATTTGATGAAATACAGAGAAACGAAACAGCCGCAGATCCCCGTCAACCACTGCGCCTGGTGCGGATCGTATAACCTGGGGATCGGCTGGCAACAGAACGAGGCCATCGTGACCTTCCGGCGGAATGGACCCCCGAGCAACCGGCTGAAGTATATCATTTACCGGAACTGCGACGCTGTGCTGTACCAGTGTGTGGCGGAGCCGCGGAGGTTTCCTCTGGCTGAGTGAAAGCGGCAACAGAAAGAAATCCCCCGTCCTTTGGACGGGGGGTAATTCTTCGATGGCAGCTCATTTTTGTTGGACAGCCCCGACAAACGCCTCAAAAATTTTCCTGCTGGACTCTTCCTGCAGGGACATCTCCGGATGCCACTGGACGCCCCAGACAAAGGTCTTGCCGGGCAGATACATCGCCTCGATGAGGTCATCTGTGCTGCGGGCCATTTCTACGAGACTGGGGGCTAAACTCCTGATCGCCTGGTGGTGACAGCTGTTCACCTCCAGTTCCGTCTTTCCCAGCAGAGAGGCCAGAGGCGTCATCGGCCATATATGCACCGTGTGGGCCATCCGGTCGTAGGGCGGCTTCATGGAATGCCCGATCTCTGACGGGTGCTCCGTGGGCAGGTCCTGATAAAGGGTTCCGCCCAAGGCTGCATTTAGGAACTGAATACCCCGGCAGATGCCCAGGATGGGCTTGTCCCGCTCCAAAGCCTGTCGGAGTAACTCCTGCTCCAGAGCGTCCCGGGCAGGGCACAGCTCGCCGCAGAAGGGCTCCATGGCCTCCCCGTACAGCTGGGGATCGACATCCTGCCCACCAGTAAAGAGAAAACCATCGCAGAGATCCGCGAGCTGGGCAATATCCGCCCCATTGGTTGTCAGCGGCAGGATGACGGGGATGGCACCGGCTTCCTTCACTCCTTCCAGATACCCCGGCAGCATCCAGTAGGACTTCTTTTCCTCGTCCCACAGGGGCGTTACCCCGATGATGGGTTTCTCCATAGTTCATCACCTCTGATTGATAAAAGCAAAGAGGCACTCGAAATTCGAGTGCCTCTTTGCACGTGGTACGCCCGACTGGATTCGAACCAGCGGCCTTCAGAGTCGGAGTCTGACGCGCTATCCAACTGCGCCACGGGCGCATACCTAAACTATGTTCTATTATAACACGGGATTTTCAAAATTGGTAGTCAAATAGTAGTCAACGGAAACAGAATTTTTTCTCTCTGCCCGTTAAAACCAAAGACTCCCAACGCTTTGCGCCATCTCTCAACTGAACGAGCCTGAAATGTCGGAGTTATCAGGCCGTCAAAGGAAAAACCGTTGTGGCGCAAGGGTTTCAGTTGGGTTGCACAAATTTTCCACCATTTATAGAAAACTCCCGGAGCCATTGCGGTGCAATGGCTCCGGGCATTTTGCAAATAGTCGTCAAATAGTAGTCAGCAATCCGAGACCCATTAAGCAGTCTCCTCTGCATCCACTCCATGCTCATACAAATATTCCGGAGCAATGTCGATCTCCCCGTCGTTCCAGACTGCAATGCCACGGTCAATATAAACGGAGCGAAACACCTCCTCATCTGCCAATGGGGCAAATGCCGGCGTTTTAAGCAGAGGTCTAAAGTCCATAATTTTTGCAGTTCCAGTACTGAAGCGTACCCACAGCTTATGATCCTTCATCGGTCGGACTCCACTTACCTTGATCATAGGAGCAGGATCTCCAGCATAGGCAATTCCATCCACAATATACATCTCTGCACCTCCTTACCGCAAGGGTTCAATCTTCCCGAAGGGCTCATTCCGGACTGCTTTGTTCCAGGTAGCATATAGTTCTTCCTCGTGGATTGCAGCCCAGGCCTGCACCAGTTTCAGCTGTTTGACAGGCAGGCTGCCTGCCAGTAGCTCCCCATCCACGCCAACAGATGCTTCAAACTCTGCGTAGTACACATGGAAGTGAGGTTTATTATGCTGGCTATTGTCAGAATATAGCATCTTGATAACAATATTGTAAAAACGGCAAAGTTCTGGCACTTTTCCAACTCCCTTCATCGCAATTTAAATCAATTCAAATGTCGCAATCCGCGCTTTATTTGAAGTCGTGCTTTCTAAAGATCATTCCGTATTCAGGAGTTTTTGTGGTAGTATTTTACCACAATTTCAAAATAATCACAAGTGCCGCTTGATTGGTCCGGCTATGATATTCGGTCACAACCTGATGCTTTTCGCTGCCAGATCGTTATGTCAGGGACATAAACTTTCCTGTAATTTATGTTCGCTTCTCGGCTCATCAGGTTAAGTGCGATAATGCAATAATAAAGGAGCGGGAACCTGTACAGGCATTTCCCGCTCCTCTGTTATTCGATATGATGGTTTCTGCAAGATCTGTGAAGGAGATGCCTTAGAACTCCTGGATCAGTTCATCCTTCCAGCCCTTCGCCGGATCAGCCACCAGGGTGTCCTTAAACCGGAGGGTGGAGATGTACCACTTGCCGTCGATCTTCACATAGTCGTCGTCATAGTAGCCCTGCTCCAGGAAGCCGACGCCGGCCCCCTTGCTCTCCTCACCACTTTTGAAGGCTCCGAACAGGTGCCAGTGGCCATGGGCATGGGTATCGTCGTCAAAAGTAATGATGGGGTTGGTGATGTTATGGCCCAGGCAGCGACCGTCCATCTGCTTCTGGAAGCCTTTGAACAGCTCAATAAAGGCCTCTCTGCCCACGGCGCTACCCCAGGGATCGTCGGGAGAGCCCTCCCACCGCACATCGGGGGAGAAGATTGTGTCCACCAGCTCATAGTTGTGGTTGTCGTTGCACATCCGGGCGTAGCGGTTCTTCAGGTCTTTGATGGCCTCAATATCCATCAGTCTCTGGACTTCCTTCTCAATGTTCATACTTTTACCTCCATGATATTTTTTCCGCATCGCGGTGGAAAACAATGTTTCTTATCCGTGCTGTTGATCCGTGTTCTTCTTTCCATACACCATCTCATGGGTGGGTTTGATGACAAAGTAGGCCGCCACGCCGATCACCATGAGGATGATGCCGCTGACCATGATGTTCATGCCGGCACCGCCACCGAAGAGATTGCCCACCACAGGCACAATGTAGCCGCACAGGAAGACGCCGGAGCCCTCAATGCCCGCCAGAAGTGACATGGCCGTGGTGGCGTTTTTCCCGGTGGTGGCCAGCCCCAGGTAAGTGGTCAGGCCGGAGACGACAATCAGATTGAAGAACTGGCACAGGATGCCGCCCGCATAACACCCTGCGGCGCTCTGCGTCAGCTGCGGCAGCAGCATGGCCACGCCGCACAGGATGAAGGCCAATGTCATGCTGAATCGCTTGGTGGCTTTGATCCAGAACGCCACCACCAGGCCGGAGACCGTGCCCGCCACACTGCACAGGGAGCCGATGACGCCTGCCATAGCCGTGGTGCCCAGCTGGGCCTCGTTGACAATGTAGTCGGAATAGTTCATAAACCAGGCATTCCAGAATATGGCGCCGAAGAGATAGAGCAGCAGCATTCCTACGGCTACCATGGGGAACTTTCCATCTCTGGCAGGCACCGTCTCTGTCTCCTGCGCACCGCCGGCAGCCTGTGCCAGACTCCGGTCCTTATCCACATTGGGATAGAATAGGATCACCAGCACTAGAATCGGAATTAGAATCAGAACCGTCTTATAGCCGTCCTGGAAGCGTCCGGTCTCCCCGAATATGCCGCCCAGCAGCTGGAAGGTGGCCATACCCAACATCATCAGGGAGTTGTGCCACCCAAGCACCTTATCCCGCAGGTTGAGGGGCGCCACAATGGCCAGAACCGTCGGATTCGCGGAGGCGATGGTGCCACCCGGAATGCCCAGCAGGGACGAGCAGATAATCACGCCGATCAGCGGCATCTCCACCAGCAGGATCAGCGCCCCTGCCACAATGGAGATTGCCATGCTGACCACTACTACCAGCTTCCGGTTGCAGACCCGCAGAATGACACTGGATGCAAAGGCCGCCAGCATCATGACAATGGTGGGCAGCGTGGAGATCAGAATGGCCACATTCTCCTGGCCGGGATAGGCCTGGTAGATCAGGCCCAGCACCACCGTTGCAATGCAGTAGATCCAGGCGGCAAAGGACGACAGCAGCACCACCGCCACGCCCAGTCCACGATGTTTGATCATAGAAATCCCTCCATGTGCGTGTTCTCCGGCGCCTTACAGGTGCCGGCCCAGAAGATACCCCTCCCGGATGGCGGCGCCGGCCAGGCCGGGCTCCTTGGCATCACCGATGATCCGCACATCCACACCTGCGGCGGTCAATTCCTCCGCCAGAGCGGTATTGGAAACCCGGCCGATGGCCAGCACAACCGTGTCCGCGGGAATCTCTTCGTTGTGGGCACCGGAGACGATGACGGAGTGATCCGTAATCTCATCCACCGTGGTGCTGGTATAGGCCTTCGCCCCATTGTTGGCCAGGTCCTGCAACAGGTCCTTGCGGGGGGCCGGCCCCTCATCCAGGGCAATGCCGTCCCGCATCTCCACCACGGTGACTTCCTTCAGCAGGGAGGCCAGATGGTTGGCCACCTCCACGCCCACCAGGCCGCCGCCCACCACAACGCAGCGTCTGCCGGTGTTGACGGCACCCTTCAGCACGTCCTGTCCCAGGACCACATTGGGGTTCTGCACGCCGGGGATTTTCTTCGGAACGATGGGCGTCACGCCGGTGGCCGCGACCACTACGTCCGGCTTCTTCTCCAGCACCAGTTCCTTGGTGACGGTGGTATTCAGGAAGACGGGAACATGCAGCTTCTCCAGCTCCCGCACCTGCCAGCGGAGGAAGGCCGTGATCTCGCCCTTTCCGGGCGGGATGGAGGCAATCCGGTACTGGCCGCCGGCCCAGCGGTCGCTGTCGTATACCTCCACCTGGTGGCCGCACTCCGCCGCCGCGATGGCGGCCTGCATGCCGGCGGGGCCCGCGCCCACTACCATTACCTTCTTGGGGTGCTCCGCCGGGACTGTCTGGTATTCCGGGTCGCTCTCATGACCCACCAGCGGATTTAGCTCACAGGAGCCGGCCAGGCCGGTGTCGATGTGGCCCACACAGCCGTGGAGGCAGCCCACGCACTTGCGGATATCCTCGAAGCGTCCCTCCCGCGCCTTATTCGGCGTCTCCGGGTCCGTGAGGGACTGCCGGGCAAACCCGATCAGGTCCGCCTTGTGGGACCGCAGGATGTTCTCGGCAATCCGGGTGTCGTTGATGCGGCCCACCGTAATCACCGGCTTGCAGGTGACATCCTTCACCTCCTTGGCGTAGTCCGCCTGATAGCCGTGGCGGTAATACATGGAGGGAATCATCTGGTCATCTGTGGCATTCACCGCGATGGAGATGCTGAAGTAGTCCACGCCGGCCTGGTCCAGGTAGGGGACGATGGCTTTGGTGTCCTCAATGGTGAGACCGCCGGTCACCCGCTCGTCGGCGGAGAGCCGGTATCCCAGAATAAAGTCTGGGCCGCATTTTTGGCGGACATTCTCAATGATCTCCAGGGCAAACCGCATCCGGTTAGTCAGGTCGCCGCCGTACTCGTCGGTGCGCTTGTTGGTGTACATGGACATGAACTCCGGAATCATGTAGCCGTGGGCACCGTGGAGCTCAATGCCGTCAAAGCCTGCTTTCTTAGCCCGCAGGGCGGCGTCGCCGAAGTCCTCCACCGTCTTGTGGATCTCCGCAATCGTCATCTCGTGGGGCATCTCCTCATTGTGGTAGGGGTCCGGGATGGCAGAGGGAGCCCAGGACTGGGCCTTGGCATATTTTTCAGAGGCCTGTCGGCCGGGATGGTTCAGCTGGGCGATGATGACGGTATCGTATTGATGCACTCGGTCCGTCAAGTCCCGGAAGCCGGGAATGTGTTCATCCTTCCACAGGCCCGGAATCCACTGATAGCCTTTTGCGACAGAAGTGACCGCCACATTTTCTGTGACAATCATGGCGAAGCCGCCCTTGGCCTTGGCCTCGTGATACGCCGCAAACCGCTCTGTGCAGGTGCCGTCCTCCTCGCAGAAGTTCATCAGCATTGGGGTCACCACGCAGCGGTTTTTCAAAGTCTTTCCGTTGATGGTGAGGGGGGAAAACAATCGATCCAGCATGTCTCGCTACCTCCATTTTCTCCTGTTATTTTCCGTTTTCTATTTTTATAACTATTATTTTAATTATTATTGTAAGTATTTAATTTAACAAAGTCAATGGTTTTCCTTCATTTACGAAGAAGTTTGGATAGTTAAACAAAAAACAAACAACGCCTTTGGCGATCCCCACAAAGGAGGCTTCGCCAAAGGCGTTCTCTGCGCTTCATATGCCGTGCCGCTTCCGTCACTGCCAGTATTCGATTGCCAGGTCAGCCTTCATCTCCAGTGCTTTCTGGTACATTCCCTCCAGATAGTACTGATCTCCCCGATGATCTGCCAAGCGGAGTTTCGGCAGGAACTCCGGCGGAACCGCCTTGGCGCACGCCGTCTGAACCGCCTCCATCATCTCCCGATCCACCACGTTTCCGGCAAAGAGCAGTTCGTCCGGGTTTAACACCGCAATGACTGAGAGTGCCGTCTTCACGATCAACTCCAGCCCCTTCGGACTCCCCTGGGCAATGACCTGGATCTGCTCCTCCTGACTCATCCCCCACGGCATATATCCGGTCATTCCGGCAAAGCCGTTCTTGCCGCTGACAATTCTCCCCCCGATTACAGATGCTGTGCCTGCCAGGACATTTCTCATGCAGAACAGCAATGTCAGCGTCTCGCTGGTATAACCCGCATCTTTGTAAGCTCCATAAACACGGTATTGACAATCGTAGGTCATGTAGATCGGCCGCTGCTGCGCCACCGTCCGGAGCGCATCCAGCAGGTGAGCCTCCTCCAGCTCCGGGATGTCAGAGAGCCGCAGTACGCCGTGGTCTATAATTCCGCTGGTTCCCACCAGGATACACGAGATGTTGGGGAACTTCTCCAGCATCTCGGTGATTTTCCCGGCCACACGGTCCATATCCAATATCGTGAACTGCGTCTGTTCCTGATAGAGCGTCGACCGCAACATGGAGAGCACGTCACAGAGGAGAAGCCGATTTCCCTCTGAGTCCAAATCAATCCGGACACAGAGAATACTCTCATAGTCCTCGTTGATCTGATAGACGCTGGTGCTTCTGCCCACCCCATTGAGCTGGTATTTCTGACTGTACACCTCGCCGCTTCGCTCCAACTCATTCAGCAAGGTGTTGCAGGTGGCAACACTTAGGCCCGTGTCCGCCGCAATGCTCTGCTTGGTGTGCTCGCCGCCCCGCCACATGACAGCCCGGATGGCGTTCATATTCATCTTTCGGACATCTGACGTGTCAATCATACTGTCCCGTCCTCTCTGTATCGTCTTTTGCACATATTACTCCAAAATATGATTTCTCTAAGTTATTATAACAGTTAGAAAAATAAAATCAACCATTTTCTCCCATACTTCCTGAGGAATCGCAAGCCGGGGTGGACTGTCACATAGACAGTCCACCCCGGTCTTCAAGTTTCTGTGTTAGTGTCGGCTTCCAGCTTTCAGATTTCCATAGGCTGCTTCGTGGGCAGGTTTGATGACGAAATAAGTCAGAATTCCAATTCCCATCATGATGATCCCGCTGACCAGGATGTTTGTCCCCGCTCCGCCACCGAAGAGATTGCCCACCAGGGGGACAATATAGCCGCACAGAAATACGCCGGAGCCCTCAAATCCCGCCAGAAGAGAGAGGGCGGTCGCCGCATTTTTCCCTGTGGTCACCAGACCAAGGTAGGTGGTCAATCCGGAACCAATGATCAGGTTGAAAAACTGGCAGAGGATTCCGCCGGCATAGCAGCCTATGGCGCTTTGGGTCAGCTGCGGCAGCAGCATGGCCGCTCCGCCGAGAATAAACGCCAGCGAAATACTGAACTTCTTTGTCGCACGAATCCAAAACGCAACCACCAGGCCGGAGACTGTCCCTGCCACGCTGCAGAGGGAGCCGATCATGCCGGCCATGGCCGAGGTACCCAGCTGCGCTTCATTGACGATGTAATCTGAGTAGTTCATATACCAGGCATTCCAGAAAATGGAGCCGATGCCGTACACCAGCAAAAGTCCCACTGCAACCTTGGGGAATCGCTCCGGCTCCGCCGTGGGGACCGCTGCGGAAATGTCCGCATTGAGGACATCTTTCGTTGGTTCTCTATCTACATTGGGATAAAAGAGAAGGACCAGAATCAGAATAGGCAGCAGCACCAGCACGGTTTTGTAGCCATCCTGAAACCGTCCGGTCTTTGCGAACACGCCGCCCAGCAGCGTGAAAATAGCCATTCCCAGCATCATCATGGAGTTATGCCAGCCCAACACCTTGTCCCGCAGTCTGGGCGGCGCAATTTCCGCCAGCACCGTGGGATTGGCGGAAGCGATAGTCCCGCCCGGGACGCCCAGAAGCGCAGAACATAGGATCACGCCCGCCAGGGGCAGCTCCAGAAAAAGAATCAGCAGCCCAGCTCCAATGGAGATCAGCATGCTGATGATCACCACATATTTTCGGTTGCAGAAGCGCAGCAATACACTGGAGGCAAACGCCGACAGCATCATCACCAGTGTGGGAAGCGTGGAAATCAGCACTGCGATGTGCTCATGTCCGGGATATGCCTGGTAGATCAGGCCCAGTACCACAACTGCAATGCAATAAATCCAGGCGGCAAATGACGCCATCAGAATCACTGCAATTTGAAAAAATGATTTCTTTTTCATGGACTCCTCCCTATACCCGCATGCGTTTTATGCCATCGTATATCTCCGGTCTGGTTTCTTATTTGGAGTGTTTATTTTTATTGTTATTATTTTAATTATTATTTTAATTATCATTTTTAATGAAGTCAACTTTGTTTTAAAGCATTCATAAATATTTGGATAGTTAAACAAAAAACAATCTCGTACTTTGTCAAATCGGCTGATGCAACTTATCTCGGTACCATCAAATCGTTTTGGAGAGGAGCACAACCAGGCAGCACATTGCTCGGTCTTTTTTGATTCTTTTGGATCATGGAGTAATGCCTCCTCCGTCCGATGCCAGTACCGTCCATAGTGGGACGTCAAACCCACATCCAGGATTGACTTCAGTACAAAACAGCGGAACCTCGATATGGGAATCGAGGTTCCGCTGTTATTTGATCCACGTCTTTTGCGGGGTACAGGAACCAGACTCCTGCCCTGCTTCCCGCTGTGCCTCCTGAAGAGTCTGTTGGATGTCCAGCCACCGACCGTAGGCTCCGCCGTGGAGGTGTTGTTTTACTTTCCGGATGGCGTTCTTGTATGCCTTCTCCGCTCCGCTGGGGCCGTTATAGTTCAGGCGGATGGCCAGCTCCTGAAACGTCATACCCTGCTCCTCCGGCTGACCGATTCCCAAATGACAGCGTACCAGGTTCAGCTCCCTCGGTGACAGAACTTCCTCGATACGCTGGAAAAGCAGTTTTTTCCGCATCTGGCGGTCGTAGGCTTTTGCGGGGTCTCCGCCACCGCTCACTTCAAACACCTGGTCTCCCAACTCACAACTTTGGAACAGCATTCGGCTCTCCAGCAGCAGCGACCGTGCCACGGATTCCGAAACCCGCAGGCTCTCCATAATGTGTGAGAGCAGCTCCGCTTCCGATGCTTTTTCCCTCTCTGCCATGAGCCGCAGGACCTGCCGCAGCTGGTGATACCGTCCGGCCGGGACCGTCAGCGGCAGGGCGCTTCGAGCGGCGCAGTCCCGCATCGCCGCCTGGATGACAGGCGTGGCATACGTCAAAAAATGATTTCCCAGTGTAGGGTCGAACTGTTCAGCGGCCTTCAGGATCGCTATTGCCCCCTCCTGCTTCAGGTCTTCTTCCAAAGAGGGGCCGCGCACCGTCCTGTCATATTGCTTTGCCAACGCGGTGAGGTAATCGCTGTTCTGGCGGAGCAGCAGTTCCGAGGCGGATGGATCTCCGCTCTGAAATCTGAAAACCAATTCCTCATTTGTGGGGGAGTCCCCGGCAGCAGAGACACTCTGTTTTGTCATGGGACTACCCTCCTTCTTTTTCTCTCACCCGTTTCCGGGCCTCCCCGTAGAGGTGCTCCTGCTCCATATCCAGGGCATAGCCGTGTTCGGCATAATCGTTGTCCAGAAGGGCCTTGTCCCGGTACTCCTCCGCCAGCTTTAGGGCGGCCTGCCGCAGCTCATCGGAGATCTTCCCTCGCTGGTGGTGCTTGCGGATGGTGTTGGTCCGGGTGCTGAAGATGCGGTAGACCGGGTGCTGTTTGTTCTGCTCCTTCTGATGCTGCATGGCCCCGTACTGCCGGCAGGTCATGCGGCTGTCCTGAGGCGCAATGCCGTCGCAGTACTTGGGCTGATGTCCACTGGTCGTCAAAAAATACCGTCCGCAGTTCTGGCACCGGCTGGGCGCGTGGACGTGATGCATCCCGTTCAGCAGGTCAAAGCAATAGAACTGCATCGGTGTGGGAAAGTTGATCCGCTGCACGAATACCATCTCTTCTTCGTTCCTGGGACTTTGAGCAAACACATAGGAGGAGGCGATCGCAGGAAAGATGGTGAATGCCTCAATATCCGCCATAGGCAATCCCCGCATATCTGTCCAGAAGTCCTCACTGGTGAAGCAGTCGTGGGTGGCGATCGCAAAATGCGTCTCCGTCCGCTTTTTGAGGCGGTGCAGGTATCCCGCTTCAAAATACCATCCGGCGGCTGCAAAATGAAAGATCCCCAACGGGATGCTGAACCCCGCGGTCAAATAGCGGAAGAAGAACTGCCGGACCGGGGACTCCGGCTTCAGCAGCTCGTCGACAAGTCCGGGATCGAAGAGGACATCCAGCGCATGGAGTTCCTTCCCTTGGTCCAACAGGTTATACGGCGGACACTTCCATAGGGCATCCAGCAACTTCTCCATGGAGGTACGTGTCTCCGGCAGCAGTTTGATGAACTCCTCGTGTCCGGCATTGGCCAGCGCCTCCACCTGAAAGCTGATCTCTCCGCCGTGTGTAAGGAGCTCCCGCATCGTCTCGTCGCTGACATTCAGGATGTCGGCAGCAAAGTACCCGGCGGGAAACGCGGAATCGTTGAAGAAGATCTGATCCTGCCAGACATCCAGTGTCAGACTCAGGAGATGATTGTTCTGCTCGATCCCCAGCGGCATGGCCTCGGCCTCCTGTCCCATATCCGTTTTCATGCTGTCTTGTGATACTCACATTTTATCAAAATCCGAAGAATAATCAAGTAGAGGAAAACTTCCTTCTCTTCAAAGCGCTCACAGTTGCGGGCGCTCTTTTCATATTTGAACCAAGGAGGTCTACAACATGAAATTCAACATCTCACAGCTCCGCACCGTGGATGGCGAGACCCTGATGAGCCAGCCGCTGCGCCCGCCGGATTTTGTGGTAAGCGGACTGCTCTCCAAAGGTCTGCACATCCTGGCAGGCTCCCCAAAGGTGGGAAAATCGTGGCTGGCCCTCTGGCTGGCGGTGACCGTAGCCAAGGGAGAGCCGGTCTGGAACATGGCCACTAAACAGGGCACCACCCTCTATCTCTGTCTGGAGGACTCTGTCCTCCGCATCCAAAACCGGCTGTTCGAGATCACGGAGGAGGCTCCACCCAGCGTCCACTTTTGCACAGAGTGCGCTTCCATCGGGCAGGGGCTGGAGGAGCAGATCGACTCCTTCGTGTCGGCGCATCCCGGAACGGTGCTGGTCATCATCGATACCCTGCAGATGATCCGGCCCATCCACGACACGACCTACGCCAACGATTACCGCGACCTGACTGTGCTGAAACGGCTGGCGGATCGTCTGGGCCTCGCCATTCTGCTCATCCACCACCTGCGGAAAGAGAAAGCGGAGGATGTATTCCACCGAATCTCCGGCACCACCGCCATCAGCGGGGCAGTGGATTCCAGTTTCACTTTGGTGGAAGAGCGGCGCGGCAGCGGCCGGGCAAAGCTCACCTGCATCGGCCGGGATATCGAGTTCCGGGAGTTGGAACTGGAGCGGAACGAGGACAATGTGTGGGAGTTACTCTCCGACAGCAAATTGCAGCCGGAGTTATTGGAAGGCCGCATTGTGATTCTTCTCTCTGCTTTTTTGAAAGATCAGAGAGAATTTATCGGCACTCCCACGGATCTGTCTCAAAAGATCGACCCTGGTGGGCAAGAGGGCATCACTCCGAAAAAGGTAGCTCGCCTGATCCTGCAAAACGTTGATGCGCTAAGGAAAGCCGGTATCACAGCCGCCATCCGGCGCAGCAATGGGAAGCGGATCATCCAGCTCACCAGTGCCGATCGTGACGATAACGAGGCCCACAAAGAAATCGGCACTATCGACCCTGTTGACCAGCTGGCCGAAGGTAATGCGGAAGGGTCTGATAACGGAGATTCCTCTCTTTAGAGAGGGCAAGCATCGCGTCCGGCTATACGCCGGCCGCAGTTTCGGGGCCCTGCCCCGCCCCCAGCCCCTGAAGGGGAGAAAGGAGTACGAATGCCGAGAGAAAAGAAAACCGAGATCATCACGCTCCGGGTGACGCCCCGAACAAAGGCGGTCATCCAGGCGCGTGCGAAAAGCGTAAACAAGACCGTCACGGACTACCTGTGCCTCTGCGGCCTGGGTAAGGAGATCGTGCAAGTGGATGGTCTGGACAAAGTGCTGTCCGAACTGAAAGCCCAGGGACGGAACCTGAACCAACTCACCACTCTGGCCAACATGGGCAAGGTCACAATCCTGCGCGGCGACACCTTAGCGGACAAGTATGGAGAGGTCTGTGAGCAGCTCCGTCAGCTGCTGCGGGAGGTGACCTGATGGCTACTTTCACCGCCATCAAGAACCGGGGCGGCGGCCGGGGCGCTCTTGCCGGAGTGCTGTGGTACACGCAGCAGGAGGAAAAGACGCTATGGGAAGGACAGCGGCTGGTGAGCGGCTGGAACTGCATCGCCCAGTCTGCTCTCTCTGAAATGCAGCTCACCAAGGAGCGGTTTCGGAAAACAGACAGGCGGCAGTACTACCACTTCGTCCAATCCTTTGCGGAGACAGACGACCTGACACCCCAGGAGGCACTCGCCATCGGCCTGGAGCTGGCCCAGCGGGAGTTCCCGGACTTCGAGGTGCTGGTGGCGACTCACATCGACACCGATATTTTGCACAGCCACCTGATCGTGAACAGCGTCAGCTTCCGGGACGGCCGCAAGCTCCACCAGAGTGCTGCGGACCTGCAGGCGCATCGGGTAGTCAACGATGAGATCTGCGCCGCTCTCCATCTGTCGATTCTTCCGCCTCCGCAGAAACAAGTCAAGGAAAAGCGGATGGGCACCCGGGAGTATCGCTCCGCCGCCAAGGGCGAGAGCTGGAAGTTCCGGCTCATGAACACCATCGACCAGTGTATGCAGTTCGCCGCCAGCAAGGAAGAATTCATTTCCTTGATGGAGAGCGAGGGCTATCAGGTTCGATGGACTGCCAGCCGGAAGAATATCACCTACACCACGCCCCAGGGGATGAAGTGCCGGGATGACCGGCTCCACGAACTGAAGTACACGAAGGAGGTCATGGAACGTGAGTTCCGAGTCCGAGCGGAGATTATCTACAGAGGAATTGAAGCGGCTGAACCAGCCGCAGGAGATGAAGTCCAGCACGGCGTCTCCCCCACCGATGGTATTGCTGCCAGCAACGGACTGGAATATGCTGTTGACCCGGCTGGATCGTCTGGAGGCCAGCGTTGCGGCACAGGAGGCCCTGCTGCGGGCACTGTCCCAGCAGGTGGGGCAGCTCCTCGCCCAAGCCCAGCTGGAGGCGCTGGCGCGGGATGTGGCCCAAATGCGGGCGGAGTTGAAACAGGCTGGGAAGAAGAGAGAGCTCTCTATCTCGCCGCCCAGTCTCCGGGCCGCGCTGTCGGTCTCGATCTGGCTGGCCCTGATCCTGCTGGCGACCATGGTTGGCATGGTGGTCTTGCAGACGATCTGGTCCGGCTTTGCCGCACTCTGGAAGGTGGTCAGGTTGCTGTTCCCGTGAGAGATTCCACCACCACACATCAGCACACTGACCGCAAGCTCCGGCAGAAGGAGCGGCAGAAAAAAATCGCCCTCGGTCACAAAGCGGACGATCACGAGAACGAAATTGATTTGACTCTGAAAGGATATTGAATATGGCAAGTATCAAGCAACTGGACGACCGCAGATTCAAGATCACCGTCAGCAACGGCTACCGCCCCGACGGGAAGAAAATCTGCAAAGCCAAGACCATTCGGGTGCCGGAGAGCATCCCCAAACGAGGCATCCCGCAGTATGTGGCTCACGAGGCGGAGGAACTGGAGCGTCAGTTCAAGACTGGGTACAGCGAGGACGGGAATATGACATTCGAGGAGTTCGCAGAGCGGTGGTTGGCCCGGCAGGTCCGGTACGCCCCCAGCACGTTGGAGAGCTACCGGAGGATGCTGGGGCGGGTATATCCCTTCATCGGCGCCATCCCCATCAACCGTCTGCGGCCCATCGCATTGGAGAATCTGCTGGCGGAGTTGCGGAAGCGGACATACCGGGGCAGACCCATCGGGGAGGCCACGGTGCAGAAGTACCTGACCGTGGTCTCCGCCGTTCTCAGCGACGCCAAGCGGAACGAGATCATCCAGAAGAATCCGGCCCGGATGATCGATCTGCCGATGACACACCGCACCGCTCAGTACATTCCCTCTCCAGCAGAGATTCAGAAGCTGCTGGATGTCCTGGCAAAGGAGCCGCGGCACTACCGGATGTTCTATCTCCTCTCCATGTGCACCGGCTGCCGCCGGGGTGAGCTATGTGCCCTCAAGTGGGAGGATTTTAAGTGTAGTGGAAACGGCCTGCTCCTCACGGTCAGCCACTCCCGCAGCATCGTCCCGGGAAAAGGTGTCGTGGAAGGCTCTACTAAGAACGGCCACAGCCGTGAGATCATTCTCTCATCCGACATCCGTGGGATCTTGGTGAGCTACCGCCGCAGGAAGCAGATGGAAGCCTTGCAGGCACACCGAGAACTCAGTCCCTATCTCTTCACGGACGAACATGGGCAGCTCATTCACCCGGATACGTTCACCAAGCGGCTGCGGAAAATCTATGCGTCCATAGGATTTCCGAAGGAATATCATCTGCACACGCTTCGCCACTACTATGTGACCTCCCTGCTCCACTCCGGCGTGGACAAGCAGACGGTGGCGGATCTGGTGGGCCATGCGGACACTGGCTTTCTGGAGCGCACCTACTGCCATCCGCAGGAGGAACAGAAAGAGCAGGCCGCCGGGGCCATGCGTTCTATGCTCCGTCCGGAGGGCGAAACCCTATTCAACCTGGCCGCCGCGTGTCCCGCCAAACCCCGCAGTGCCTGATTGTTGCTTTCGTAGAAAATGGGTTTCTCCGAAAGTTTCAATAGCTTTGCTTCTCCACTTGCAGTATGTTGTGTTTGCAAAACCGGCCTCAACTGGAACGAGGCCAAGGAAAGCGAGGTCAACACAACATGGCAAGTATTCGAAAACGGGGCAGCAGCTATCTCCTGGTGGTCTCCATGGGCTATGACTACAAGGGAAATCGCATCAAGCCCAAACAAAAGACCGTCCATTCGCCGGAGGGACTGACGCCCAAGCAGAGGGAGAAATGGCTCAATGAGCAAGCAGTCCTGTTCGAACGGGAGTGCAAGGGCCTGCCGCAGGAGGTGGACCGCTCCATTACGCTGGCAAAGTACACGGAGCTGTGGTTCCAAACCATCGCCCCCGGCAAGCTGGCCAAGTCTACCCTGGCCCGGGAGCGGCAGGACATCGACCGCTTCCTGCCGGTCCTGGGCAATCTCAAACTGACAGAGCTTCGCCCCGAGCACTTCCGGCAGCTCTATGCCAATCTGCGAAAAGTCAAAAACCAGAAAACGGGAAAGCCGCTCTCCGAGTGCACCGTTGAGGGAGTCCACGCATGTCTGTGTGGAATCCTCTCCGATGCCATGGAGGGCGGCTTTCTGGATCACAATCCGGCCTGGCGGACCTACCGCTATGCGGGGAAGAAGAAAGAGAAGGTAATCGCTGACGAGGCTACCACCCAGCGGCTCATTACCGCGCTGGAGGAGGAGAGCCTCAAGTATGAGACCTACTTCAAGCTCATCATCGCCACCGGGATGCGGCGGGGCGAGTGCTGCGGCCTGCAATGGGGCGACATCAACTGGCAGGAACGCAGCATCCACATCCAGCGGAATGTGGTGAAGGTCACCGGCGAGGACATCATCGTCAAGGAAACGAAGACTGTGGCCGGAGACCGGTACGTCTACTTCTCTCTGGAGATGGAATCCCTGCTGAAAGAGTTCCAGCGGGAATGTGCCTGGGAGGCAGAGACCTATGATAATCGAAAGCTGGAGGACACGGACTACATCTTCCGCCGCCATGGGTACCGGCTCCCCATGACGCCCACCACCTTCACCTGGCGGTTCAAGCTGATCCTGAAGAAGCACGGCCTGCCGACCGCACTGAACGTCCACTCCCTGCGGCACACCAACGCCAGCCTCCTGATCGCCGGCGGCGCTGACGTGGCAACTGTGGCGGGCCTCCTGGGCCACAGCCAGCCGTCCACCACGCTGGACATCTATACTCATGCGTTCGATAAGAACAAGAAGGCGGCCAGCCAGGTGCTGCAGGAGGGGTTGGAGATTTGATGAACAGCAGAGAGAAAAAACAGCCGCCGATCCCCGTCACCCACTGCGCCTACTGCGGATCATATGACCTGGGGATCGGCTGGCAACAGAATGAAGCCATCGTGACCTTCCGGCGGAATGGATTCTTAGGAAACCGGCTGAAGTATGTGATTTGCCGGGACTGCGGAGCCGTGCTGTACCAGTGTGTGGCGGAGCCGTGGAGGTTCCCGCAGGTGGAATAGTTTCAGAAAGGTCAACCTTTGACTGCGATTTGACCAACGAAAGTGTCGAACTTTTTTAAGAGAAAAACCGCCGAAAGCGATACACTTTCGGCGGTTTTTGGTACGCCCGACTGGATTCGAACCAGCGACCTTTAGAGTCGGAGTCTAACACTCTATCCAACTGAGCTACGGGCGCATATGGGGGTACCGCCTTTTCGGCTGGTTACCGCTTTTTTGAAAATAGTGGTCAAATAGTCGTCAACGGCGAAACTTTTTTCTCCCTCTGTCGGCTCTTTCCCACTCGCTGCAAGGGTTTGCGCCGCCTCTCAACTGGACCGGCCTGAAACGTCGGAGTCTGACGCGCTATCCAACTGCGCTACAGGCGCATACATCAACATCTTCTTCAAACAGCTTATTTAGTATACCAACATTTTTCCGCTTTGTAAAGCTTTTCTTGAAAAAATTTTTCTTAAAAAGATTGTTAAAAAAATTGACAAGTCCCTGATTTTGGTCTAAACTTAATTGAGAATGATTTAACAAATAGCAAGGAGTGACTTATATGCGAAAGGAAAACATCTCCGACGCCGTGATACGGCGTCTGCCCAGATATTACCGCCAGCTCACAGACCTCTGCAACCGCGGCGTCGTGCGCATCTCCTCACACTCCCTGGGGCAGGAGATGAACATCACCGCCTCTCAGATCCGCCAGGATTTCAGCTGTTTCGGTGAGTTCGGCCAGCAGGGCTACGGCTACAATGTAGAAGAACTGCGGGCCGAGATCGGTCATATCCTGGGCGTGGACAACAACCACCACCTCATCATGATCGGCGTTGGCAATCTGGGCCACGCACTGCTGCAGAACTTCCCATTCTCCCAGAGTGGGTTTACGGTGGACGCAGCCTTTGATGTCTCCCCCGCCGTGATCGGGACTGTGGTGAATAATGTGCCGGTATACGCCATGTCCGAGCTAGATCACTTCCTACAGGACCACCCGGTGGACGTGGTGGTGCTGACCATTCCCCAGTCCGTGGCCCAGGACACCGCCAGCCACCTCATCAATCTGGGCGTCAAGGGCTTTTGGAACTTTACCAACATTGAGCTCAGCAGTCAGCTCCCGGATGTGCAGTTTGAGAACATTCACTTCGCAGACAGCCTCCTGACCCTCAGTTACCGCATCGCCAACCGCTGACGCTCCAGCGTGGAAGGGAATCATCTATGACAAGGAAGACCAAGACTGCCCTCATCACCGTCTGCCTCTTACTTACCGTCACCGTTGTGTACGCCTTGGCCGCGGCCGGCGGGGCCTCCGATCCGCTGGCCTCCCTCTCCTATCTCACCGGCACTTTCACCGATGCGGTAGACCAGCGGGTGGAGGAAAAACTGGACGCCTCTGACCAAGCGCTGCTGAACGGAGACGCGGCTCCTTCCGACGGCGGGGCCGCCACGTGGATGGAGACCCGTCTGAAGGCAGGCGACGCCCTGACCGGCTCCACCGGCACGGGCGTCCTGTTGCTGGCGGGCGGTATGCAGGTCACGTTCAACTCCGGCGCTGTGGTGGATGTCACCACAGGGACCATCGTTACCAGTGGCAGTGCCCTTACAGCCAGCCACCGGTATCTGGTGGCTGAGGAAACCACCGCCGTGTTTACCGTCACCTCCAAGACGGCGGTTGTGGATTATCAGGGCCCCTACGCCTTCAGCTACTCCACCAACACGGACTACAACGCCATTGCTGTCGCGCTCAAGACCATGCACCTGTTTCAAGGCAGCTTCACCGGCTACGGAGATGGATATGACCTGGAGGTCGCCCCTACCCGCCTGCAAGCCCTCATCATGTTCATCCGCGTCCTGGGCGAGGAGAATGATGCGCTGGCCTACACCGGCTCCACTCCCTTCACGGACATCACCTCCGGGACCCAGAGCGAGAAATACGTGGGCTACGCATACAGCAAGGGCTACACCAACGGATACTCCGCCACCACCTTCCGGCCCAGCCAGACGGTGACAGCCAGCCAATACATGGAGTTCATCCTCCGGGCACTGGGATACAGCTCCGCGGACAACAAGGACCTCTCCGGCACACTGACCAATGCCTTGACCAATGGCGTCATCACGGAGGGCGAGCTGGCCGCCCTGCAGGGCGGCACGTTCCTCCGTGCGGATCTCGCATACGTCTCCTACTACGCGCTGGATGCCGCGGTGTCCGGCAGCAGGCAGACACTGGGAGACACGCTGATGGACAAGGGCGTCTTCACCGTGCGGGAGAAACAGGCGGCCGACGCACTCGTCACCAGCGGCCGGAAATAAAACCGGAACCCCTTTGCCGGTCCGGCATACTATGGATTGAGACCGGTTCGGTCGGTCTACGATTTCATAGGAGGTTCCGGTATGTGCAATAACGGCTTTGGCGGCGGCAACTGCTGCTGGATCATCATTCTGCTGATCATCATTTGGTGCTGCTGCGGCAACGGCAGCTGGGGCGGCAACGGCTGCGGCTGTGGCTGCAACAACAACTGCGGCTGCAATCCCAATCCCTGCTGCTGAGATTTCATAAGATAACCAGCGCCCCGGGCCAAAGGGCCCGGCCGCATAAGGGTATCATTTAAAACCGTCCAGGTTCAGTAAGTTGGGACACATGCTACACACCGTGTGGCATGTGTCCTGCTTTTAATTATACTTCAATTACATATCCTTGTTGAAATTAGAATACACTTGCGTTATCATTTTCTTTAGTCAATCACGATTTCCAAGAAAGGGCAAATAAGTATGGCTGATGTTGTTGATATTCCGGAATTCAGAGCATTTTATTATACAGATGATACGCCCCGCCAGTTTTATACCCTCCGGCGATACGAGGATGAGAGCGGGTCTGGGAAAATGCACTGTTATAATATTGCGCCAGGTATTCAACTGTCTTTTAATGATCTAAATCTAAGTTCTTGCTATCAGCCACTAAATGTCCAAAAAGATTTTTTAGAAATAAATTATTGCCTTGAGGGCGGACACGAAGTTGAAATGGTCGGAGGCGGAATTACCTTCTTGGGTGAAAAGGATTTAAGTATATCTGGCCTATACCATGATAAACGGGTTATTGTCAATTCAAGAATCCCTTTCAATAAATATAAAGGTATAACCATTCTCTTGGAGCTAGAAACAGCCCAGACGACTCTCGACAATGAATTCTCTAAGTGGCATATAGACTTGCAAAAAATCCGCACAACTCTATGTCCGGAAGGACGTGTTCTTTTAATAAAATCCAAACAAAAAATCGACCATATTTTTGCAGAGATCTTGAGCGTTGAGAACCAGATAAGATTGCCGTATTACTGGCTGAAAATCCTGGAAATCTTACTTTTATTAAGCCAACTGGATAACAGTTATGTGGAGCCGCCCCAACAGTTTACGGAGAAAGTATCCCGGCGGACTCAACAGGTCTATCAGTATATTATTGAAAATCCTTTTACACAAAAAAATATTTCTGAGATAGCAGAGATTTATGGGGTTTCGGAATCAAGTATGAAACGCTGCTTTAAGTCAATTTCCGGTGCTTCTCTAGGCACGTTTATGAAAAGGAAACGGATGGAGGCTGCTGCGGAATTACTTAGGTCAGAGCCGACATTGAGTGTGGGTGAAATTGCCAGTCTTGCAGGGTATGAAAATCAAGGAAAGTTTTCTGGGGCATTCAAATCAGTATACGAAATGACTCCTATCGCATATCGTTTGAAATACTCGTGACCTAAATGGATTAAGACTTGACCTAAACAGTTATAGACGAATATATGATCTTGTGCTATCATAATTGACGTTAATTAGAGAATGGTGAAAAGAGCCGCGTTCAGCGGTTCTTTTTAAGGGTGTTAGTTAGCGATGTCTAACCTCGAGCGAATGGGGGGCAAATCAGTTGTTCAGTATGGGGATCAGTGCGCGAATTGTAAAACGTATTATAACCTTGCTAATTGTGACTTTGGGAGTCGTTACTCTCAGTTTTTGCTTGCAGATATTTACCGGTACAGATCCGGCAGAAATGCTTGTAAGAAAGACTACATTGTTCGCAACAGAAGAGCAAATCCAAGCAATGAGAGTTGAACTTGGCCTGGATGGTACACTCTCTGAGCAATATGCAGATTATATAAAAGGACTACTTACCGGGGACTTGGGTATTTCAATTACCAATCGAAAGCCTGTCATTGATAATATTAGAAATGCCCTTCCTGTTACATGTATGTTAGTTATTATGTCTATGCTCTGGGTTGCTATTTTAACCGTTTTAATATCAGCGTTTTCTGTCATATGGAAAGACAAAGCATTTGACCATGCAACAAGAGTTATCTGCATAATTGGTATATGTGTTCCGAGTTTTTGGCTGGCACTCATTCTGCTAATTGCTTTTGCAGTTGAGATTCCGATATTTAGTGTGATTTCAGACGGGAGTATTAAATCCCTTATATTGCCATCTATTTCTATTGCCATTCCAATTGCTTGTATTTCTATCAGAGTTTTGCGCGCTGCTGTAATAAACGAATTAAAAAGTGACTATGTTACTTACGCTAAAGCGAGGGGGTTTTCCACATCTAAAATTGTATACGGCGAGGTCCTGAGGAACGCATTTCCATCGGCCATAACACTTTTCGCACAATATTGCGCATCAGTTTTTGGAACCTCTGCACTGATAGAAACTGTCTTTTCCATTCAGGGTCTTGGATACTATTTAACTGAAGCGTGCGAAAGTATGGATGTATATGGAATATCGGGTGTGGTACTTATTTGCGCAATCCTATTTGTTCTTTTTAATACTGCAGCAGACATCTTCTCGGGCATTATTTGCCCTGCGTATAGGAGGAAACGTGTATGAGGAAACATCCACAAATTGTCATTGGTGTTTTGCTTATTGCGTTATTTATTTGTATTGCGATAACTGCACCCCTCCTTGCCCCAAATGACCCAAATGCAACAAACCTTGCACTAAAAAATGCCCCGCCATCAGCCGAGTATCCTCTTGGATGCGATCAAATGGGGCGGTGTGAACTTTCGCGCTTAATTTACGGAGCGCGATATTCACTAAGCCTTACGGTGCCTGTGCTGATAGTACTAGCAGCGATTGCATTGTTTATTGGATGCTACACTTCTTATAAAGGTGGCCTAATAGATGAGGTCATCCGATTGTTGTGCGATATATTTATGGCATTTCCGCTTTTAGTAATAGCAATGTCATTAGTGTCAGTTATTAACAATTCTGTTGCGAGCATTATCACTGCAATTGGTATTTCTATGTCTGCGTGGTTCTTACGCATGGCGCGTTCTTATGCAAAGACCGAGTGTGGAAAGGGGTATGTAGAATCCGCAAGAGTATCTGGTGCATCTGCAATGCGGATCGTACTTCACCACATTATCCCGAATGTATTGCCACAGTTTGTTGTCTATTTTACCACGGGAATAGCATCAGCAATTCTATCGGTATCAAGTTTTGCATTTTTGGGTGTGGGCCTTATTGCTGGTACTCCGGAGTGGGGAGCCATGCTTAATGACGCTCGAAACAGCATTTATACAAATCCCGCCCTAATTGTTTATCCCGGCATATGCCTCATTATCTGTTGTGCGGGCTTTAATTTATTAGGTGAAGGTATTCGGGATTTTATTGGCAAGGAGGACCAGATCAGTGTTTCTTGACGTCAGAGATCTCACTATTACTCTCAAAACGGGTGAAGAAATTGCAAAGGATATTTCTTTTTCAATAGATGGAGGAGAAATGTTGTCCATTGTGGGCAGCTCTGGGGCAGGAAAAACGACGGTATGCAAGGCCGTTATGGGCTTACTTAGTTCTAATTATTCCATTTCAGGTGAGGTGCTTTATAGGGGGGAAAACTTGCTGCACTGTTCAAAGAAACGATTGCAGGCAATCTACGGTAAAGAAATATGCTATATTATGCAAAACCCCATGACAGCATTTAATCCATCGCTGCGTATTGGAAGGCAATTAGAAAAAACATGTTACTTACATAACCCCCAAATATCGCGGCAGGAATTACAACTATTAGTGAGCAACACACTACAACAGTTGGGCCTTGATGATTTGAAACGGATACTGAAGAGTTACCCTGATGCCCTTTCAGGTGGGATGTTGCAGCGGATTATGATTGCAGCAGCACTAATCAATCAGCCTACTATATTGGTTGCTGATGAAGCGACTACAGCAATAGATGCCTGTAACCGAATTGAATTGATGCAATTACTTAGGCAGTTATGCAGTGGCGGCATGGCGATCTTATTTGTTACACATGATTTAAGAGCGGCGTCAATGGCGGATCGAATTTTAATAATGAATGATGGCCAGTTGGTCGAGGCAGGGACAACAGAGCAGATATTCAATGAACCTAAAGAAGAATATACAAAATATCTGCTTAGTGCTTGTACGTTGGAAAGGCGGTGATTATCTATGATTGAGGCGAAAGATGTAAGTTGCACTTTTGCCCGCAATCCGTTTTCCAAAGAGGGATTCATGGCGGTTTCCCCAGTTTCAATCCAATTCATTGATGGTGAACGGTATGCCATCGTTGGTGAGTCAGGGTCAGGTAAGACAACACTCGCCAGAATGATTGCGGGCCTCCAGCGTCCTACGACGGGGAATATCTATGTCGATGGGATGCCTGTTTACGGTAAACACAAGGTTCATACAAATTACTTCAAGGAAGTCCAAATTATTCAACAGGACTCTTCATCTGCATTAGATCCTAAAATGTCCGTGGGTAGATCAATCGAAGAACCTCTTTTGTGTTTTTTTCATTTAGACAAAGGAGAACGCAAAAAAAGGTGTCATGATCTGATGGATTTATGTAATTTGCCTGTTGAATACTACTCGCGTCTTCCCGCAGAATTATCTGGGGGCGAGCAAAAACGAGTCGCTATTGCAAGGGCCTTGGCAGCAGAACCTAAGTGTCTAATTTTTGATGAGGCAACAAATGGCTTTGACCTTCCTTTACGCAAGAAGATCATTGAAGAAATTGTTGACTTGCAGAGGAAACTCGCATTTACCCTTATATTTATTACACATGATATGGAGTTAGCCGTCGTTATTGCTGACGTAATTTTGGTTATGAGAAATTCCACCTTGATTGAACAGGTTGAATTTTCTGGAGATATATCAGTATTTACAAGCGAATACAGCAAGACGCTTTTATATGCGAGTGGAATTACTGATACATAATCATTGTTGGAATTGATCATAGCAGAAATAAAATGAAAGGATAGTTTGCGATGAAATTCAAAAGACTTGCAACGATTCTTATGGCTGCGGCCATGATGGTTTCGTTGGTTGCCTGTACAGGCGACAATGGCGAAAACTCAGAAACGCCTGTTACTTCGGGCAATGATGTTGTGGAGGAAACGGAAACCAACCACATCACTTTGGCCGAAAGTTGGGGATTTGAAAATTTCTATACAATTATGACGCCCGATGTATCGGCAAGCAACTTCGGTATCACATATTATCTTAGCAATTTCTACGATGTGCTTGTAGAATATCAAGATGGAGAATACGTTGGTGGTCTGGCCGAGGATTGGACAATTAGCGAAGATGGAACGGTCTACACATTCAATCTACGGCATGATGTGAAATTTTCTGATGGTAGCGATCTGACTGCGGAAGATGTTGCCAAATCGCTTTTGGCCGTTCCCATCAATTTGGGGCAATACAATGGAACCTATGGCCGCCTGTCTACAATTATTGAAGATGCAGTGGTCGTTGATGACTATACTGTTGAAATGCATCTGACGCAACCTTATTATAATGCGCTGCGGGAGCTGTGTTTGGCGAATCCATTCGGAATCGTATCGAGTGAACAACTTAATGATGATTTAACGAAAAAGGATACTTTTGAAACTGCAACCTATGGTACAGGTCCCTATATGTATGCTGGAGATAATGACGGGCAGACCTGGAATTTCGAGAGCAATCCCTACTATTGGGGTGAAAGACCTGATGTTGAGAGTTTTTCTATCAAGAGCATTCCTGACAATGATGCTAAAATTCTCGCATTGAAAAACGGGGAGATTGATTTTGTCGCAGGAATCACGAACGTCTCCAACGAAAGTTTTGTGGAAATGCAAAACACTGAGGGATTTGGCGCCAAGGTTGACGACAAATCTTTCCGCACCGGATATATTGGTTACAATTTAAGTAGCTCTATGTTCGGTGATGAAGTTGTTCGCCAAGCCATTACATTGGCCTTAGACAAAGATGCAATTTCTGAGAGCATTTATGGCGGCCTGTATGAAAAAGCAGATACATTCTTCCCGAAGACCCTACCCTATTGTGATGTAGAGCAAACCGTATACTCTTATGATATAGACAGGGCAAACCAATTGCTTGATGAAGCAGGATACATTGATACGGATGGCGATGGCATCCGTGAAAAGGACGGTGAGAAACTATCCTCTCCGTTCCAGTACCAAGCAGGCTCCGCTTCTGATGATAACTTGGTTGTTTATATCTGCGACCAGTTAGGGAAAATCGGAATCGAACTTACACCGCAGTCTGCACAAATGATGGACTGGTATGCAATGATTACAACTGGAGAGTACGGCCTTACCTTATTTAAAACACAAGGCGGTTTCTATGATCCGGGCAATACGATCGGTAATATCGATCCCAGCATGGCCATGGACCCAATTATCTCCCAGGTCGCTGCATACTTGCCGGGCGGTGCCGATCTGATTACAGAATTGGAATCTACTACTGACGAGGAACGAATCCAAGAGATTTATGGAATTATTTTGACTACGATGGCGGATCAGTGCCTTACTACACCTCTGGTGTATCCTCACCAACTTGCAGTATATAGTGATAAGATTGCAAACTACGATTTTCCGCCTGATGCAAACTTTACTGCTGTACAAAATATCACATTAAAGTGAGCATTTTCCCATTCTGCAAACGGCGTGCTATGCAAAACATAGCACGCCGTTTGTAGAAAGAGAAACGACATATTGCAAATAGATTACAGAGAAGTTATGTTAAACCATATATTTGCTCTGCCGGTTGAAAGGAGTCCAGATATTGGTGAGCAATCAATCAAAAGGAATTAAGCGGATTCTCAGTTTTGCCGGCAGATACAGGGGCCTCTTGACTTTTGCCCGTTGCCTTTCCGGCATCAGTGCGTTGTTTATTATAGGCCCTTTTATCTGTGTATATTTTGCGGCAAGAGAACTTATCGCTGTATTTTTAGGCGATCAATTGAATGGCCAAGCATTATTGAATTGGGGCCTTTTTGCATTAGGATTAGAACTCGTGGGAGTAGTACTCTACTTTTTGGCTTTGCTATCTTCTCATATCGTTGCGTTCCATATTCAAAAAAACCTGCAGATGGCAGCATTAAGGCACCTTGCTCATATGCCAATTGGCTATTTTAATGCCAATCCAAGCGGAAAATTGCGTAAAATAATTGATGAAAACAGTTTTCAAACGGAGACCTTTATTGCACATCAGTTGCCAGATTTAACAGGCGCCCAAGTAACCCTGATTGCTGGTGTTTGCTTTATGATCATTTTTGACTGGCGTATTGGAGTTCCACTTATTATCTTATATGGAATGGCCTTTTATCTGCAAAGCTCTCTCATGGGAAAGAATAGTGCTGAGTTTATGAGAATTTATCAAGACGCTCAAGAAACAATGAACCATGAGGCTGTTGAATATATTAGAGGAATCGCCGTTGTCAAGGTGTTCGGACAAACTGTAAAGTCGTTCGCCAAATTTCATAATGCGATAGAGACCTATAAAAAGTACGCACTTGCTTATACTATGTCTTGCAAGAAAGGCATGGTTGCATTTAATGCTATCGTAAACTCATCCTTTTTAGTGCTGGTTCCGATTGGCTTTCTAGTTGGATTTACGACCCCGACACTCAGAGATTTTATTCAAAGTTTTCTGTTTTACGTGATTTTCTCTCCGGCATGCGCAGTGATGCTTAATAAAATTATGTATATGACTAGTTATAAAATGCAGGCAGAGGAGTCTATGCGTAGAATCGATATGATTTTAACTTCTAAACAGCAACCAGAACCAGCGATCCCCCAATATCCTGATACATATGAGGTCGCTTTTGAAGATGTGACATTTGCATATGATAATACCGATCACCCCGCAGTTTCACATCTCACTTTTATGGCAAAAGCAGGAGCAATAACGGCCCTTGTGGGACACTCCGGGTCAGGTAAAAGCACAGCGGCCAGTCTGATCCCTCGGTTCTATGACGTGCAGGATGGCGCAGTAAAAATTGGCGGCGTTGACATCAGGGAAATCCCACAGGGTGATTTAATGAAAATGGTGGCATTTGTGTTCCAAGACCCCAAGTTGTTTAAGGATAGCCTATTAGAAAACATAAGAGCCGGAAGACCATCGGCAACCCGTGAGGAAGTTCTAAAGGCAGCTCATCTGGCGCAGTGCGACGACATACTGAAAAAGCTTCCAAACGGAATAGATACAATTATTGGAAGTCAAGGTATATACCTGTCCGGGGGCGAAACACAGCGCATTTCTATTGCCCGCGCTATTTTAAAAGATGCTCCTATTGTAGTTTTAGATGAGGCGACAGCATATGCTGACCCCGAAAATGAGCATCAAATCCAGAAGGCCTTTGATGGACTTATAAAGAATAAAACGGTTATTATGGTTGCACATCGGCTTTCGACTGTCCAGGATGCAGACCAAATATTGGTGATGAAAAACGGTGCGATAGCGGAAAGCGGAACACATTCTGATTTGATAAAGCATCAGGGCGAGTATGCTAAAATGTGGGACAATTATAACAAAACGGTGCAGTGGCATATAGAAAGTTGAGGTGCTGTCTATGCTAAAACGTGCGTTTGCATTAAGCGATCAAGGCGCAAAAGATTTAGCGAAAGGAATTATAGCAACTGCCTGCGCCAATTTGATACAGATCATTCCAGCAAGTTTGTTGTTGATGGTAGTAATGATGCTTTTAGAAAAAGCGGCGGGGACTCAAGTTAATGTAGGTCGGAATATTCCGTTCTTTGTCGGAATTACCCTGGTGCTTTTTGGCATGATCGCGATTGCCCAATTAGTACAATACAATTTGACATACACTGCTGCATATAAGGAAAGTGCAAACCGAAGAATTGTGCTGGCTGAAAAACTCAGAAAACTTCCACTGTCATTCTTTGAAAAGAAAAATTTAGCCGATCTGACAACTACTATTATGGGGGATTGTACAGCATTAGAAAGGACATTTTCTAATGCGATTCCACAGTTGTTAGGCACAATTCTTATGTTTGTTATTATGTCCGTGGGGCTGGCAGTTTTAGACTGGAGGATGGCTCTTTGTATTATTGTCCCGGTACCAGTTGCCTCAATTGTTGTTGTTCTTGCTCGTAAGGCACAGAGTAAGGCGGAACTTGAAAATCTGGAGGCAAAAAGGTGCGCCTATGACGCAGTACAAGAATATATTGATACTATAAAAGAATTAAAAGCATACTCAAAAACGGATGTATACTTGGATGAACTTGATAAAAAGTTAGAGAATGTTATTCGTTGTTCCTTCCGAAATGAGTTAGCCCCCGGAGCATCTACAACAGCTGCTCAGTTCATCCTGCGCTTTGGTTTAGTTGCTGTTTTGCTTATAGGGGGAAACTTGGTGATTGAAGGTATGCTTTCTATTCCCATGCTCATACTGTTCCTTCTTTTCGCTGGTCGAATCTATGATCCATTCACCAACTGTTTCATGCTATTAGCGGAGGTTTTTGCCGCACTTGTAAGCATTGGCCGGATGAAACAGATAGACAATACACAGGAACAAACCGGCTCAGACTGTTGCAATAACATTGGCTGCGATATTGAGTTCAAGGATGTTTACTTTTCTTATAACGAGGAACCAGTTCTGACAGGAGTATCTTTTGTAGCAAAGCAAGGCGAAATAACTGCTTTAGTCGGGCCATCTGGCAGTGGAAAATCAACAGTTTCAAAATTAGCAGCGCGTTTTTGGGACGCCGATTCCGGACTCATAACACTTGGAGGCATAGATGTCAAAACTGTTGAACCAGAAGTATTGTTAAAAAACTATGCAATCGTATTCCAGAATGTCACCCTTTTTGACGAATCGGTAATGGAAAATATACGGCTTGGCCGTAGCGGAGCTTCTGACGAAGATGTTAGAGCCGCAGCAAAGGCCGCCCAATGTGATGAGTTTATTGATCGTTTACCGCAAGGCTATGACACGAATATCGGGGAAAACGGAAGTAAATTATCCGGTGGCGAGCGCCAGCGCATTTCTATTGCCCGTGCCTTGCTAAAAAATGCTCCTGTTATTCTTCTCGATGAAGCAACTGCATCTATGGATGCAGAAAGTGAAACAATGGTACAAACTGCCTTGTCAGCGTTATTAAAAGGTAGGACAGTGATAGTTATTGCGCATCGAATGAGGACCATAGCAAATGCAGACAAGATAGTTGTTTTGGACAAAGGAAAAGTGACTGAAGTGGGGACTCCCAGCGAGTTGGCTAAAAAAGGCGGGTTGTATGCGCATTTGGTTGCACTCCAGCAGAAACAGCAAATGTCTTCCTTACCGACATGAACGTCCTAAGAGGGAAATATGAAAAGAAAACAGCAAGCCACCACATCGGGTGAAGATTATTTAGAGGCAATTTTAGTGCTCCAAATGCAGAAAGGAACAGTGCGCTCTGTTGATGTCGCCCGGCATATGGAGGTGTCAAAGCCCAGCGTGAGCCATGCGGTGGCGACCCTGCGGGATGGAGGTTTTCTGACGATGGACAGCGACTATTTCCTGCACCTGACCGACATTGGCCGGGAAGTGGCGGAACAGATTTACGAAAAGCACCGTTTCTTTACCGAGCGTCTGATTGCCGCCGGCGTGGATCCGAAAACCGCAGAGGCAGATGCCTGCCGGATTGAGCACGTCATCAGCGACGAGAGTTTCCAAAAATTAAAGAAACAACTCATGTAACCTGTGGAGATCGAACTCATTACACCAAGAGTGTCTTCGAAATTGAGGATGACCAATATGCAAAACGATCCGCGCTCCCGAATTCTCCTATTGCTACAACTTCTCCTGAAGCAGACAGATGAGCACCACTACGCAACTGGCGCGGATATTCTCCGTTTTTGGGAGACTCATGGCATCCAGACCACCCGGAAAAATGTGTACAGCGATATCCAACTGCTCATGGACTTCGGCCTGGACGTCATCTGCATCAAAAGCACGCAAAACCGCTACTTCGTCGGTTCCCGGCTGCTTGAGCTGCCGGAACTGAAACTGCTGGTGGACGCTGTGGAGTCCTCCCACCTCATCACAGAGAAGAAAAGCACCGCCCTCATTGAGAAGTTAGGCCATCTTACCAGCAGACACAACGCCGCGCTCCTGAACCGCCCCGTCTACATGGACGGCACGGCCAAGCCGGACAACGAGGCCGTGTACTACGCCATCGACGCGATCCAGACGGCGATTCACAAACAACGGGCCATCTCCTTCCAGTATTTCGAGTACACGCCGAAAAAGGAAAAGGTCCTGAAACACAAGGGCTACCGCTATGGATTCAGCCCCTATGTCCTCATCTGGAGCCGGGATTTCTATTACGCCGTGGGCTGGTCGGAAAAGCACGGCAAACTGGCCCAGTTCCGGGTGGACCGCATGACGGCCATCCAGGATTCAGATGCCCCTTACATAGCGGATCCGTCCTTTGACCCAGCGTCCTACATCCGGGAAATCTTTGGCATGTATCACGACATGCCCCAGCGGGTGACGCTGCTGTGTGAGAACCGCACCATGCGAAACATCATAGATCACTTCGGGGAGGATGTGGACACGGAGGTGGTGGACGCCAACCACTTCCGGGCCACCGTGGATGTGGCGCCCACGCCGCCGTTCTTCTCATGGGTATTCACCTTCGGCGGCGCTATCCGCATCGAGGGGCCTGGGGAGGCGCTGGCGAAGATGCGGGATATGGCCTCGTGGCTGCATACATAAAAGCAAGAGGGATCCGCCCAGGAAACGCTGGGCAGATCCCTCTCACCTTTACGGGGCAGGAGGACCGCTGCGGGGTGTATCCCCGCAGCGGTCCTCCTGATTTTAGTCCGAAAAGTATACCGGCCTGCCAATGGATGTAAAGCCCTCGATGCCGGTGATCACCACATTGTTGTATCCGCTGGCGCAGTGGATGATGAGCAGATTGCCGCTCTCATCCCTGCCGCCTACGATGCCCACATGGGAGTCCTCTGGGTAAAATACCAGATCGCCGGGCAGCGCCTCGTCCCAAGAGATGGTGGTGCAGTAGGTGTGCTGCGCGGAGGCCCCTCCCCCGTGACCGATGATATACTCGCCGCCTGTGGCATTATAGAATACCCAATCAACGTACCCTGAGCAATCCATCCCGTAGGGCCGGTAGGTGCCGGAACTGGAGCTGCCGGGGGCAGTGACCTGCATGGTGGTACCCCAGCGGGAGTCCCAGCCGAGGACCAGGCTCTTGCCGCCCCAGAAGTAGTTGACCTTACCCACCAGTTGGCAGGCGGTTTCTATGATCTCCCGGCGCTCGGCGCTCAGGCCCGCCGGCAGCGAGGCAAGCAGTTTTTTGGCGTCGGCCTCCGTCACGGCCAGATTCCCAATGGCCCCGCCCAGCAGGTCGAGGTTCTCTAACAGGTCATCCAGCATGTCGTTCTGTTCGTCGGTAAAGGCGTAGTGTTCCCGCATCTCGTCCACGGTCTTTCCCGTGACGGAGATGGTCAGGATGGTTTCCGTCCAGCTGTCGTCCTCGCCGTCGTCCGGGTCGCTGTCCGGGTGGTCTATGGTTTCCGCCTCGGAGGAGAGGGATACCATATCCCAGAACACCTCCCGCAGACGCTCCACCCGGCCGGCGTCCAGGGTGACCACATCCACGCCGTCATTGGTCCCTGCGGTTTTCACCGCAAACACCGCCACGACCTCCCGCCAGTCCGGCGGGGCGCCGTCTATGATAATCTGGTCGTAGTCCCCGGCCTGCAGTTCCTCCAGCTTACCAGCGTATTCCTCATTGATCTGGGCGATGGCCGTACTGAGCGCCACAGAGGTACTGTCAGCAGGCTCGTTGGCGAACAGGATACCAAAGGGGGAGGCGATTAACAGGCCGACGACACAAATCAGGACCAACAGGGCAAGGACGACAGATCCTCCCGCAGCCGCAGCGGCGATCAGGCTCTTGGCGGCGGCATAGATGGCCCGCAGGGCGTTTCCAGCCTTGGCAGCGGCCTTTTTCGCCGCACTCCCCGCCTGTTTTGCCGCCTGCCGGAACCGGGCCGTTTGCTGTGCCACATGGGCTGCTTTGGCGCTCTGGGCGGCACGGGTGGCCCCACGCCCCGTCTGGGCCGCAGCCCTCCCAGCATGGTCCGCTGTTTTTACCACCCGCCTGGAGGAGCCGGCAACCGGCTTTGCGTGGCGCACGGCCCTGCCACGGCCTGCCTCCTTTATGGCAGGTGTTTTGCGTTTCCCTTTTGGCAGGGGGCCGGCATCTTGGGCAGGCTCCACCTTTGGCCGCATGGGCGATACAGTCCCGTCCCGCCTGCCCCCATTCCCATGTGCAGTTCTGCCGGAAGACCGGCGATCTCCTACAGGTTGCATAGGCTCTTGCCCGCTGCCTGCTGGCTGACGCATCCGCTCGACTCTGTCCTGCGCGGACTTCTGCGCTGCCTGCCGCCCGCGCTCCCGGATGAAGGGTTGCTGGCCCTGGGTGCGCTCTGGTGACAGGCCGGAAACCTGCGTTTCCGTTTGAGCGCGCAGGTATGCGTCCTTGGTCTTGATCCGCTGCCCGGCTTTTCCGACCGGTTCCGCCGGCTGGTCTGCCGCTGCGGCGTTGACACGGCTTTCATGCTCCCGTGTACGGATCTCCGGCGCGGGATCCCCAGCGGTGGAATCCGCGGAACTGCCGTCGCGGGAGGCACGGTTCTTCCGTTTCTCCTTAATGAGCTTTTCCGCACCGCGCTCCATGCGGCGCATGCTGTCCGCAGTGGTATCCTCGATTTGGTCGCCGCCATAGTCATCCCGCCGCCCCTGCTGGGCGGCGTCACGGAGCTGCGTCCGCAGGCGGTCCGTCCCATCCTCCAGGCCGCGATGGACCAACTCCTTCGGTACGGCCGTTATCTTCTCCCGGATGGAGGATGTGGCCTGCGGCTTCTCCTTGATCTTATCCATCCAAGCACCTCCCCATGGAAACGGGCCGCGTCACGCGGCCCGCCCCATCCCGATGGTGCCATCTGTGTCAGAGGGCTTGGTAGTCATCAATTTATACAGTCGGTTCTTCGGGAAGTTGTCCATGAAGGGTACGATAGCACTGCCGCACTTGATGAGGCCGCGGCCGGAGTCCACATTGGTGATGTAAGAGAGCTGGTTGTCCGAGATATTCAGCAGCCGGGCCAGTTCTGTCCGGTCCGTCGCCGCCTGGTTGAGCATGACGAGGAACTCGCTGTTGGCCAGCATGGTCCGGGCGGTGTGGGACTGGAGGAGGTCGTCCACATTCTGTGTGATGCCGGTGCAGCAGGCCCGGTATTTGCGGACGCGCTTCCAGAGGGTGAACAGGAAGTTCGCGCTGTACTCATGCTGGAACAGCAGATAGATCTCGTCAATATAGATCCAGGTATTCCGCCCCTGCTGGCGGTTGCGGATGATACGGTTGAAGATGCTGTCCAGCACCACCAGCATGCCCACGGGCAGAAGCTGACGGCCCAGGTCCCGGATGTCATAGCAGAGGATGCGGGAATTGGTGTCCACATTGGTGGGTTTGGCGAAGGTGTTCAGGCTGCCCTCGGTGAACAGTTCGATGGCCAGCGCCACGTCCCGCGCTTCCGGCTCCGGCTGGCGGAGCAGCTCGGCATGGAAATCCTGCAGGGTGGGCACCGCGCCGGTGTAGCCCCTGCGGATGTACTCCCGATAGCACTGGGCGGCGCAGCGGTCGATGATGGACTTCTCCTTGGCGGAGAGTTTCCCGGATCCCATGAGCTGCTCACACAGGGACAGCAGAAACTCGGACTTCAGCACCACCGGGTTCTCCCCGTCGCCGTAGCCCTGCTCCATATCCATGGCGTTGATGTGGTTGGGCGAGGTGGCGGACACCTCGATCACCTCGCCGCCCAGCCCCTCGATGAGTGGCCGGTACTCGCTCTCCGGGTCGATGACGATGATGTCGTCCGGCGCCCCGCCGTCACCATTCTCCGCCGCCAGGGCCAGCCCCACCATCTCCCGCTTGGCGGTGAAGGACTTGCCGGAGCCGGACACGCCGAGGACAAAGCCGTTGGCGTTGAGCAGCTCCCAGCGGTTGGCGAGGATGAGGTTCTTGCTGATGGTATTCTGGCCGTAGTACACGCCGCCCTGATGGAGGATCTCCTGGGCCTTGAACGGCATGAGGACGGCCAGCGCCTCGGTGGTAAGGGTGCGGAGGGCATCGATGCGGCGCAGGCCCAAGGGCAGCGCCGTCACCAGCCCCTCCGCCTGCTGCCAGTTGAGGGTGGAGAGCTGACACAGGTGCTTGCGGGCAATGGACTGGAGGGTTTCTGTGTCGCTGTCCAGTTCTTCCTTGCTGTCCGCCAGATGCACCAGCGTCACTACGGCGAACATCATGCGCTGGTCACGGGTGGTGAGATCGTCCAGCATCTCACGGGTTTCCTTGCGCTGCTGTTCGAGGTCATATGGTACAACGGCGGAGAAGTTGTTGTTGCTGTTCTGCCGGCGCTGCCAGTTGGTCACATTGGTTTCCACGCCCAGCAGCCGGTTCTGCATCTCACGCACCGCCTCGTCCGTGGGGACGGGGATCACATCGATGGACAGCATGAGCGTCCGGTTTAGTTCCGTCAACTCGTTGATCATGGAGTCTTTGATGTAGGAGGCGTACTCCTTGAGGAACAGGACCCGCCCGAACTTATCGCCCATGACAAAGTGGTCCTTCTTGAACTCCATGCTGTCCGGGCAGATGGCATCCTTATAGGAGGCCCCCTTCCGCATGCTGTCCTTCAGGTTGAAGTGGAACTCCGTTTCCTCACCTACCCGGTAGAAGTCGTGGAGGATCCGCAGACGCTCGATGGCGTCCAGTTCCTCGCTGTGGGAGTCCAGCTTATTGAGCCGGCTGGTGACGTCGCCGATGACACGGTCAAAAAAGGTCCTGGCCTCATCTACATTTTTCTTATGGGTGGATACGGTGATGTACCGCTCCTGCACCACGCTGTTGGACGAGTCGGTGACCTTGTCCGTGAGCATGGCATTGTACTCGGCCCGGTATCCGTCCAGAAAATCCCCGCGGGGCGGGAGAAGGATGGTTTCCTCGAAGTTCTGGCGGTTGAGCCGCTTGTTGTTGATGGTGATCTTGGTGGTAGAGCCAGTGTCCAGCGCATTGAGCAGTTCGGAATAATTTAGGAACATCGCCGTCTTGTCCTCTTTGGAGGCGATGGCGTAGTTGATGTCCGAAAAACGGATGCACTTGGAGAACTTGCTCCCAAACTGAAAAACCCCATCCGGCCAGATACGGCGAATGGGGATGGCGTCCTGTACGGATTTTGGCACGGTAAATTGTTCTTTGTCCTGCTTTAATGTATTTTGCAGGGTTTTAATCAATCTTCAGGGCCTCCTTCATACTCGAACGCTCCATGAGTTTTGCGTACAGGTTGTCCGATTGGAAGACGAGCCGGTGAGGATATATAAATTCCGTGCGGATATAAGCAAGTAGAAACCGCTCCAGCGTCATGCCGTTATACTGGAAAAATCCGCCGAGAGCGAACGGGAAAGCGCACAGGACGCAGACCCATCCGATCTCGGCGGTCGCCAGCACAGAGCGCAGGCCAAAATACACGCCTACGGCAACAGCGACGGCCAGCAGCGCAAAGATGAGCTGGCGGAGCGACAGCCCGAAAAACAGGCTCTCCTGATAGTTTCGGACCTCTTTGTTGATGCGTACCTCGATTGGATTTCACCTCCGTTTCCGTTCCTGGACTTTTGGCAGACAGGAGTTGCCATGTCCGCCGGGGTATGCTAACATCAAAGTGAAAAAATAGCGAGAGGGGTGTACCCATGTTCTATGCATATATTTTTCTGGGGGCCGGGATCCTGATCCTGTCCATCCTGTTCCGCCTGGCCGCGGTGTTCCGTCTGACGATCCCGCTGCTGTATGCGCTGGTGGTGCCGACGCTGCTGAGCGATTGGTACTACGCCCACTACACGCTGGCCAATGTGATCTGGTACATCCTGCTGGCGGTGACGGTCCTGTCCTGGGTGTACTCCCTGGTGCGGAAACTCTCCGCCATCATGGAGCGGCGCCGGCGCGGGAAAGAAAAAGAGGAAATTTTGATCCAGCGGGTGCGCGAGGCCGGCCTCAACGGCGGCGGTATCGTCCATATTGACGACCTGCAGGATTAACCAAGGCCCATCAGTTCCCGCACCAGCCGGTCGCTCATCTTGATGGCGCCCACCAGAACCAGCATATTGAAAACCAATTCCCCGATATAGTTCCAAACGATGGTAGCGGCAGCCATGGTGTCGTCCGCAATAGCGGGAGGCGCCGCGGCAAATTGGGAAAAGATAATACAGGCCAAAACGATCATACAGCCCTCCAGGCAGATGGCGGCGTAGCTTTTGATAAAAGCCACGCCGATGCTGCTGGAGGGCTGCCCCGCGAAACTGGCCAGGGGGATGGGCGCGATGGCCGTCGCCAGTAGGGTAAGCACCCAGCGCCTTGCCACATTGCTGCGGTAGGTTT
>ERZ1036420.183-NODE-183-length-78951-cov-4.949617_pt1 | contig 78951 bp, 62 predicted proteins | sample MGYA00514220_ERZ1036420 | MGnify/ENA primary metagenome ERZ1036420 (study PRJEB33795, sample SAMN09464938) | human gut metagenome | host: Homo sapiens | place: USA: Stanford, California | collected 2016-10 | study: EMG produced TPA metagenomics assembly of the...
AGCAGCAACTCGTTCATTCTATCATAACGCTTTGTGCTTGTCAAGAACTTTTTTTAAGAGTTTTTTCGGTTTTTGTTCTCCTCAGACCGATCATTTCCGATCTTCTTTGGAACTCCAGGAACCGAAGCCTGTCGCTTTCTGACTTCTCGTCATCAGCGAACTTTTATATTTTATCTCAGTTTTCTGACTTTGTCAAGAACTTTCTGAAATAAATTTTCCGGATTTTCTCCGGAACTCTGCTGAATTATCTTCAACAAACGGAGAAGGAGGGATTTGAACCCTCGCGCCGCTATTAACGACCTACTCCCTTTCCAGGGGAGCCCCTTCAGCCAGCTTGGGTACTTCTCCACATTTGCCTGAATCATTCTCTTTATTCAGTTATTTCGAAAAGATTTTCAGATAACGGAGAGGGTGGGATTCGAACCCACGCGCCCTTTCGGACAAACGGTTTTCAAGACCGCCTCGTTATGACCGCTTCGATACCTCTCCATGCATGAATTCAAACCTCGGCTACGCCGAAATCCATCTTTTCTTTTCCTTCACAACAAGTATCTCGCGTGAAGACAATGAGTATTATAACTGCTTTATTTCCATATGTCAACCATAAATTTCATTTTTTTTCAATTTTCTGTAAAACAGAAATAATCGTTCAGTCCGGTGAACCATTGCAGTCAGAAAACTGTGGCAGCAGGGCAGCAGGGGCGCATCATCTGCCCGTTTGCGCCCGCTGCTCTCTTTCCGTAAGATACCGGTCATATTTCTGGATTTTCAGGATACTCTCCGCAATTCCCAGATCCTCCGGTGTTGTGATCTTGATATTCTGATAGCTCCCCTCGACCATGCGCACCGTAACGCCCATCTGGCTCTCCACTACCATGGCGTCATCCGTAATCCCCGACGGATCCTTCTGCATCAGTCTGCGGAACGCCTCAGCGATCAGAGGAACCGAGAATACCTGCGGTGTCTGCGCCTGCCATACCAGACTCCGGTCAGGACTCTGGACGATATTCCCTTCCCGGTCTGTCAGTTTGATCGTATCCTTCACCGGCATTCCGGCGACACATGCCTGGTATTTTTCAACCGCCTGCCAGGTACGCCCGATGATCTCTTCCGTCAGAAACGGGCGCGCGCCGTCATGGATAAAAACATATCCGGCCCGGTTGCCGATCTCGCTGTCCTTCTGAAGGATTTCAATCGCTTTCCAGACACTCTCATACCGTTCCCTGCCTCCGACGCAGATTTTCTTTACCTTTTTCCATCCATAGTGCTGCACCAGCTCCCTCTCACAGTATTCCTGCTGGCCTTCCCCGGTCATCAGCACAATATCGTCGATCAGCGGCGACCGTTCGAAGGCTTCCAGCGCGTAGGCCGCCACCGGATGTCCTCCGATCTTCAGATACTGCTTTGCCACGGAAGTCCCCATGCGGGTCCCTTTTCCTGCCGCAAGCACAACGGCTGTACAATGTTTTTTCTCCATTTTCTCCGCTCCTCGTATCATAAGTTTATAGTTACTTTGTAATATTTAAACCAGGTCTGTACATTAGAGCGTGCAGATTGCAGGAATGAATTTTCAAACACGCTCCAGAGCGTGTTTGAAAATTCATTCCTGTTACCGCTCTCCCAGCCGCAGGTTCGGCACTGCATTGAGATCCCATCCGTGGCGTGTTCCCTTCTGGTATTCATAATACGCCGCCACTCCGATCATGGCTGCATTGTCCGTACAGTAAACCGGTGACGGATAATAGAATTTAATATCCTCTCTCCGGCATGCCTCTTCCATCGCCGCGCGCAGTCCACGGTTGGACGCAACGCCGCCTGCGATCGCCAGACGGTCCATATGATGATCCTTCGCCGCCCGGATCGCATTGTCCACCAGAACATCGATCACCGCCTGCTGGAAGGATGCCGCCACGTCCGCTTCGTTCACCGGTACGCCGCTCATCCTGCATTTATTCAGGTAATTGAGAACGGCGGATTTCAGGCCGCTGAAACTGAAGTCATACGGCGCTTCTTCGATATGCGCTCTCGGAAATTCAATGGCATGGGGATTTCCCTCTTTTGCCAGCCGGTCGATCTTCGGACCGCCCGGATAGCCAAGGCCGATGGCACGGGCAACCTTGTCGAACGCCTCGCCCGCCGCGTCGTCCCTGGTCCTTCCGAGGATCTCAAACACCCCGTAGTCCTTGACGATAACCAGATGCGTATGGCCTCCGGATATGATCTCGCATAAAAACGGGGGCTCCAGATCCGGATGTTCAATATAATTTGCCGATACATGGCCTTCAATGTGGTGAACGCCGACCAGCGGAAGTCCCGCCGCATAGGCGATCGCCTTCGCCTCCGCAACCCCCACCAGAAGTGCTCCCACCAGGCCGGGACCATAGGTCACGCCGATCGCATCCAGATCCTGCAGCGTGACGCCTGCCTCATCCAGCGCCGCCTGCACCACCTGATTGATCTTTTCAATATGCTTCCGGGACGCGATTTCCGGCACTACGCCCCCGTACAGCGTATGAAGGGCGATCTGTGAAGAAATAATGTTGGAACGGACCGTGCGCCCGTCCTCGATCACTGCCGCGGCAGTCTCGTCACAGGAGCTCTCGATTGCAAGGATTTTACAGGTTTTCTTTTCTTCACTCATTGTTCTCTCCCTCCTGCTCCTCAAATTTCAGTTCCACCGTCTTTCCGTCTTTCCCCGCCTCGATCTTTGGAAAAATCTTCTGTGCGTCCGCAAGATACTGCTCCGGATGTACCAGCGACGGAGAAAAATGCGTCAGCCACATGGCTTTCGGCTGTGCTTTTTTTCCAAGCTGCGCCGCTTCCATGAAAGTCATATGACGGTACTCTTTCGCTTTGTCCGCTTTTTCCGGTTCTCCGTACATACCCTCGCAGATAAACAGATCGGAATCTGCCGCATGTTCGGCAATCCGTTCCACCGGCCGGGTATCCGTACAGTAAGTCACCTTGATGCCTTTCCGGTCCGGGCCAAGCACCATAGCCGGCGTCAATATACCGTCCGGCGTCTCCACGGTTTCCCCTTTCTGCAGGGGATTCCAGTAGCGCACCGGTATCTGCTGTGCTTTCGCACGCTCCACATCAAATTTTCCTTTTCTCGGAATCTCTATGGTATAACCGTAACAGATGACGTTGTGCTGTACACGGAATGCAGTGATCTGATACCCGTTCAGCTCCACCTTCATCTCCGGTTCTGTAATCTCAAGAAAACGGATGGGAAACGGAAGTTCCGGACAGATAACACGCAGCGCGTTGACCACACGCTCCAGCCCTTTGGGTCCGATCATCGTAAGCGGCTCCCTGCGGTCCGCATTTCCCATCGTAAGAAGCAGCCCCGGAAGGCCGCTGATATGATCTGCGTGATAATGGGTAAAGCAGATGGTATCAATCGGCTTGAACGTCCAGCCGCGTTCTTTGACTGCCACCTGGGTGCCCTCTCCGCAGTCGATCAGGAGACTGCTGCCGTTGTAGCGGGTCAGCAGAGAGGTCAGACGGCGTCTGGGCAGCGGCATCATGCCGCCTGTTCCCAACAAACATACATCTAACATGTTTTTCCTCTTTTCTATTCGAATATTAACGTTCCGCCGCGCGGACTGCTTCCTTCATCATCCGCGCATAGGTATAGATATGCGGCGCCGCATGGCTCCCATATCTTGCGATCAGATTCGCAAAAATGCTTCCAACGACGATCCCGTCGGAACACCGCGCCGCCAGCGTCGCCTGATCCGTCGTATGGATCCCGAAGCCGACAACCGCGGGGGTATCCGTGATCAGCCGGATCTCCCGGACCACCGCCGTAAGCTCCGTATTTTCTTTTCTCATACCGCCCTGGTCATTTCCTGCCGAAGTCAGATAGATAAATCCATCCGCCTTTGCCGCAGTCCCATGGATATCTTCACCGACACCCGCAGGCAGCATAGGAATCCAGGACACTTCATTTTGCCGCGCCAGAAGACGCAGCCTCTCCTCCTGCTCCCCGGATACATCCGGGATCAGGATCCCGTCGATCCCTGAGCGGCGGCAGGCATGGAAAAATTTTTCCTCTCCATAACACCGGATCGGATCCTGACAAGTCATAAATGCCAGCGGTGTTTTCCTTCTTGCCCGGAAAGAAGCACAGATTTCAAAAACTTCCTCCATCTCCGAACCGCTCCCGGCATCCGCCTCGTTATCGCCTGGATCCGTCCCACATCGAAAAGACGGCAGGACAAGCCCGATAATATCAGCGCCCGCCCTGTCCAGTTCCGTCATATATTCTCTCGTTCTTGCCAGACTCGGATCGCCGACAGGCAAAAACGGAATCATTGCCTTTCCGCGCGCAAATGCTTCGCTTATTCTGCTCATCTTGTCTCTTCCTTTGCTGTTTTCCGGATCAAAGCCCTGTATTTCGATGATAATCTCTTGTCCACGCCGTCAGCGCACTGTCCAGATCTTTTGGCAGCTCCACCTTCATAGCCTCCGCCATCTGGGCATCCATTTCCTTTCTCGTCTCCGCATCCACATCCAACTCACGGGCCAGCTGCTCATAGGCTTCCCTGCCGTTGTTCATATGCACGGCAAACAGGTAGCTCTTCAAGGCCGCTCTGGAATGGAGGGATTCATAAGATTTCCGGAAGCACTCCAGCGCTTCCTCCATCTGGAACAGGCTGGCGTAGGCGCATCCCATATTGTTATAAACGCTTCCGGTAAACTGTTCCCCAAGGTTGGTGTCTTTGACATCCGCCAGGGCAGACTGATAGACCCGGATGGCGTTGATATATTTCTCATGTTCCACCAGATAGTCCCCTTTCAGCTTCCGGCGGACTGCCTCCGGCTGCTCTTCAAACTGTTTCAGCCGTTCATTCATCTCCTTGAACTGATCGTGGGACAGATAGTTGATCTCCTTGAAAATCGGAAGAATAAATTCCCCGATATTGCTGCGCTCATCCAGCCGCGGATAAAGTTTCTGGTAGAGTCTCCGCAGATGAAGCTCGTCCCGGATCCACACGCAGAGCTGCTCGTTGATGATCGTATCGTCCAGAAGATAAATGTTGTGGTACATATAATAACACAATTCCTCGATGGAATAGATGTTGGTGCTGATATTTACAATGTAATATGGAATTTTTGCCCGCTTGATCTGACAAAGAATATATCCGCTCATTTTGACGCCTCCCCCATAGTCTCATGCCAGATTTTGCCGCTCTTCGGGAACATTTCTCCAAACCCGAGATCTTCCACTGTGATCCTGCAGCTTTTCGGGGCATCGTATTCCAGTCTCAGGCGCAGGCGCGTGGTTCTGGACGGACGTTTTGGCAGTCCCGGCAGATGCATGGTATAACGGTTCTTCTTCCCACTCTCCATGTCGCTTACCACAAAGACCAGTTCCTCGGTATCGTCCAGGATCAGTTCACATTCCTTCTCCGCTTCGTACCAGTTCACGCCCGCCTGGATCATCGGATAATACGCCGGAGAACCGGAGATCACCATCTCCATGCCAACGTTATTCCGCACCAGGTCATTGCCAAGGAACAGATAGCCCTTCAGGCTGCGCTCCTCCACTTTCTCCCGGGCCGTAAAGCACGCTCCCCGCGCGAAGAGATTGTTTCCGCCGAAGACATGGCGCTGATTCCTGCACAGAAGCTTGATGGAGCCTTCCGCCCAGGAACGTTCAAAACCGTCTCCCACCAGGTAGATACTGGAATAAATCTCATTTTCAAAGGATTCGCTGATCAGGCGGCTGAAATCCCTGTCACGGTCCTGCGCCGCCTCGTGGAGCTTCATATGCTTTCCTTCTTTTACCGTCACCGTCGCGGGTCTGGTCCTGCGGTTTACCGACAGGGAATAGAATGTCACGTCATTCCCCTCAAAGCGGAACATGCCGACCTTGCGGCTCCACAGCTCCGGTTTCTGATACAGCGTATGGTAATAAAAACTTTCCGTATATTCCTGCAGGTACGCACGTCCCCGCGGAATTCCCAGCAGCTCATAGGCACATCTCAGATTTTTCACAAACGCACGGGTCAGCTTTGGGGTCGTCACTGTGATCCCCGCAATCTGAAGTCCCGGCTCTATCACGCCTGCCGCCTGGAGCGCTGCCTTCAGAAATACGGCAAGCAGCTCTCCCGGCGCATAGGCGGTATCTTCGATCATATACGGACGTTCATTCATGCAGACATCATAGAGATGTTCCACCTCCAGAAGCTCTGCCTCCTCTCCGTCCTCCTGACTTCCTCTCACGGCTGCGTACCACTTGTCCTCGCCCGGTTTCTTGAACAGGGCCGTCGGAAACGCCTCCTCGATGGAGCCCTTCCGGATGGGTACCGACACCGCGTCCCTGTCCGCACGGTCATAACAGCAGATCTGTGATTCTTTTTCGCCAAAATCAAATCCAAGTATCAAATTTTTCAGTTCCATGTTCTGTCACCTCCTGCCGCTTATTCCAGAATGGAAAAGCATGATTTCACCAGTGCTTCTTTCTCCAGGTACTGCCTCAGCGCCTTCTTTGTCTCTTCTTCATTGCCCATCGTCTTTGCCGCCAGGATCCGGTTGAGCATCTGATACCGGCTCTTTCCGTCACTCTGGCTCTGGGTCATATGAATAGTTTTCAGCTGGGACTTTTCGGTTTTCCCCTTCTGCTCGCAGGTCAGGTAGTACTCCAGCTTTTCCCCGTAGAACAGCAGGAATTCCTTGACGAAAATTCCCTGGTACATATTGCGCATCGGCTCGCACTTCCACTCCTCCATACCGGAAAGACGGTAGTAGATCATCACCTGACTGTCCGCCGGGTATTTTTCTTCCACAAATACCCGGTCCTCCACCTGATACATCTGCGTCAGTTCCTGCGGGAATTTCTGATAGAACGCGAACCGCAGGCCCTCCTGCTGAAAACGATAGAGCAGCCGGCGTACATGCTCCGTCTGATCCCCGGTCAGTCTGGTCTGTTCCGAATAGTATTTCAAAAGTGCAAGCGCACAGATTTCCTCCATCTCCCAGCCGCGGGCAAAAACAGTCTCCAGACACTCAAAGATCCTGTCCTCCACCGTCCGGTTCTCCATAAAATAGCCGATGGAAAGATAGGTCAGATATGCCATTACCACAAGTTCCCGCCCGGTCTGGGAAATATAACTCTCCAGAATGCGGCAGCCCGCCTCCGGCCACGCGCGTACAAACATGGCGGTGGTCAGGATCCTCTCTTCCAGCCGATAGCTTTCCACCTGGAAGCCTTTTACCTTTTCCCACAGCGCACACATCGCATCGACGCTTCCGCGATACTGCTGCTCCAGATAACGCAACACCACTTCATCATAAAGACCGCCGCGGAAAGTATGATCCGCCAGGTACACCAGGCTTTCATCCGGCTGGAATTCCCTGTTCAGGATCATATGGCTCGCCAGGCGCAGCACGCAGGAATCCGAGAGCTCCTCATATCCGTATTTCTCCACCAGAGCAAAGGCTCTTTCATATTTTCCGTCCGCTGTCAGAAGTTCGATCACGGAAGATTTATTCACACAGACGTATTCTTCATCGCTGAGTTCCTGCAGCGCCTCTTCCACCGGAGCTTCTCCCAGATGCTCCCAGTAATAGTCCAGAAGCTTCTGACGGATCAGGCGGCGGTATTTTTCGGTAAAGGACGGCGAATGTGCTGCCTGCTGGTACCATCCCAGCTTCTGCTCGCAGACATCCATTTCTTCCTCTGTCTCTCCGCACAGATAAAGCAGCAATCCGGGATTGTCCACATCGAACGCTCCGCAGGCGCGCGCCAGCACCTCGTCCTCAAACAGCGGCTTGTCTTCGTAGCCGATGGTCGTGGCGAAGCGGCGCTTCTTTTCATCCTCCAGGAAGATCCTCGCTTTCTGCCCGTACACACGGATATAAGCGGCGTGATCGGACACCGGGTACGTCATCTCATGCCGCAGTGCAGGATGGCATACGACGACTCTGCGTATCTTGCTGTTTTCACAGGAAATCTTATGGGTAAACAGAACATCCGCCAGAGCTCTCGCGCTGACATTGTCCTTGGGCATCGGCAGAAATTCATCGTAGATCCGGGCATAATCCTCATTGATCCTGCCCTTCTGCACTTCAATGCGTGCAAAGTCTTCCATCGCCTTTTTGTAACTCTGCCAGGTGTTCCTGTCTTTTTCCTTGTTTTTGATCACATTCGCATAGACGAATGCTTTTTTCTGTCCGCTGAGGGCATTGTTGTATGTGAAGTATACACGGATCACCTGCGGAAGCATTCCGTCAAATCCTGCTCCCATGGTCTCAATGTAATACTCGTAAAGCCGTGTGATGCGCAGTTCATGCTCCACCGCAAGGGCATACCACCGGAAATATTCCGGCCGCGTCGGCTGGCCCTTCATGATCAGCTGGCAGATTGCCTCCAGCACCTCGTCGGACGGGTACTGATCATAGCCTTTGGTCAAAAAGCTGTAAACGCCGGGATCAAAATTTTTCAGATGGCCGCTCAGATAAGCGGCACGTTTCAGGATTTCCTCCGTCATTATGCCGTAACGCTGTGCAAAGCGCAGCACCTGGATCATAAATCCCGACATCTTGCGAAGCTGTCCCTCCTGGCGCAGAAGCACTTTGAAAGCTTCCAGATACAGAAACGGGCTTGTGCAGCCCATCCGGTAAATCTGTTCCATAGAATACAGCTGCTTTGCCAGAGAAACACGGTAAGTGTCATCCTCACGCATCAGCAGCAGAAGCAGGATCAGGTTCTCCGGTTCCTGGCGGTAAAATCCAGCCAGCCGCGCGAGGATCGACCGATGCTCCGGCGCGATCAGATTCAGTTTCTTCTGATAGTACAGAAACAGCGCCTGCTCCTGGAGTGTTGTCAGGGGATATTTGCCGTTCTGCATTCCCCAGAGCAGTTCCATCGCCAGAGCGTTTTCTTCGTTGGTATCATATAAAAAGATCTGGCAGAAGACCAGCATCGTGCTGTTGTCTCCGGCTTCCTGCATGGCTCTCACATGATTCCACGCGCTGTCATACCAGGTGCGGTAATCCATCTGATGGGTCTGCAGCGCCAGATATTCTTTCATCAGCGCTGCCTGATGGTGCATCAGCTCCGGATTTTTCCGACGCACCCGGGCGCCCGCCGCCGAAGCCTCCACCTCAAACACAAGGGTCTGGTGGACATTCCGGATAATAATCCTTCCGAAACGGCGGCCGTTTGCCAGCCGGTCCTTATGGATAATAAAATCCAGGCCGTAAACACTGCCGATGAAATTCTCGGAGGTCACCGTCTGCTTGTCCACCTCCAGAAAGTCTCCTTCCACTTCGATTTCCATGCGGACATATCCCCATGTATTCTTATAAATATACACCGTATCCTTCACGGACTTTTCCAGATTCCAGAACTCCTTCTTCGCTTCATTCAGAGAGAGCCGGATCTGTTCTTTCTTTCCCGCCGTGACCAGAAATTCTTCCAGATGCTGATACGTAACGGGATTGCGTGACATCCCCTGGTACAGAGAACGCAGGCTGTCATCCTCCCGCTGCATCATCAGGTCAAAGGAATCTCTGGTAAATACAGAGAAAGCCTCCCGGAAATCCTTCGATGCCAGCCGGGCGAAGTCGTCCAGGGTACGGATATACCCTTTGGTGCTCCGGATCTGACGGTGTTCTATCGTTACAGTTACAGGTATTTTTTTTTCTTCTATTCCAGTGCTCAGCACGATCGTACCATGGATTTCATCACCGCCGCCAAGGCCTTCCGTATCGATCCCGTAAACAATCGTACACGCACTCCCTGAAAAGCGTTCCTGCGCCAGCACGATCCTCGGATGGTCAGATACCGCAAATCCTTTGATCCTGCGTCCATCCGCCGCGCCTGCGTGAAGCTCCCCGCGGTAATTTTTCCCCTCATCAAGCGTTAAGGTGACTTCCGGCTCCGTAACCACAAGGGGCGGTACTTCATATTCAAATCTGCCGTTCACCAGTTGTTCCATTCTTCTTTTCAACGTTTCTCACCCTATTGCCTTTTCATTTGTTAATAGATTCTCTCCCCGATTATAAACCACATTGCGTCTCATTGCAATGTACTACACCTATTTCGCAACCGTTCAGTTAACATCTCAGTTGACGAACGGTTCCTTTATTTCTCGATAATCTGTCCGCTGCGGTAGGCTGCAAGCAGCTGCATCAGCTCCCCGATGCGTTCCTCCAGTTCCCTGCCCGTATCGCTGTCCCCGACCAGCATCCTGCGCGGCGCCATCTTGACCATGATCCGGTCGGAGTGGATGTCGGTCTCCTTCTCGATCGCATCCTCCATGGAGGAAAACGGCTCGTGGGCTACCAGCATCATTCCATAAGAATTATAGATCAGCGTGTAGCCTGCGATGCCTGTCTTTGCCTGGTAGGCTTTGGAAAATCCTCCGTCGATGACCAGCACTTTTCCGTTACATTTCACGGGGCTTTCCCCGGAAATCTGCAGCACCGGCACATGACCGTTGACGATGTGCGAATCCTCCGACAGGCCAAATTCCTTCAGGATCCTGTTCATCACCTGTTCATCGTTCAAAAAGCGGTAATACGGATTTTTCTTCTCTTTATGCACCGCACTGTCCTCGACAAAATATCGCTCAAAGGTTGTCATACGCTCCTTACCGAACAGCGGAGAATTCCGGCTGGCCCAGATGAACCACATGATATCCCTGCCTCTCTCCCGCTCCTCTTCGTCCACCTCAAAATATGCCTTGCGCACATAGGATTCCAGCACATCGTACAGTGCTTTGCCGCTGTAAGTCTTTCCGAAGATCTCCACTTTCTGGAACTCTCCGTTCTCATCCAGCAGCACACAGCCATGGTACAGGAGATTGTTGTTGAACGCCTTATACATGGAGCCTTTGTTCAGGAGAAGAAGCATATGCTGCTGCAGCCTGTCACAGTTTTCAAAAGCTCCCACCAGGCGCTCCATCACGTTCTGCTCCGCCTCACTGAGGGCATAGGGATCCCTCGGATCGACCGTCGGGAAATTCTTGTCCAGCAGCGGGTAAACCGTTCCGTCGATCTCGATGGTCCCCTCCTCATAATTGATCTTCTCAAGAACCCTGCGGTCGTCCGCCTGGAACCAGGGATATTTCTGCACCAGCTGTCCCTCCAGCTTGAACTGGATGATAGAGATGGCTTTGTGCAGCTTCATGTTCAGCGCCTTCTCACTGGTATCGTATCCGTGATTTCCGCCCCGGATCCGGAATACCTCACAGTCGTCATCCTGGTATGTCTCCAGGGCAAACGTTGCTAGCGGCAGCAGATTGATACCGTAGCCGTCCTCCAGGATATCCAGATTTCCGTAGCGGACACTGTTGCGGATCACGGTGGCAATGCATGCCATCTGTCCCGCCGCAGCCCCCATCCAGACAATATCGTGATTGCCCCACTGGATGTCCAGGGAGTGGTAATCCATCAGCTTGTCCATGATCTTATGTGGCGCCGGTCCTCGGTCGTAGATATCACCCAGTACATGGAGATGGTCGATCACCAGCCGCTGGATCAGTTCGCTGAGCGCCGCGATAAATTTTTCTGCTCTTCCCACGGAAATAATCGTATTCACGATCGCGTCATAATATGCCTCTTTGTCCAGTACCTCCGGCTTTTCCGTGATCAGCTCCTCGATCACATAGGCAAAATCCTTCGGCAGGGCTTTCCGAACTTTGGAGCGGGTGTACTTGGAAGCCACACACTTGCACACCTCGATCAGACGGTACAGAGTGATCCGGTACCAGTCGTCCATGTGCTTTTCGCTCTTTGCCACCAGCTTCATCTTCTCTTTCGGATAATAGATCAGGGTTGCCAGCGCCTTTTTGTCCCGATAAGACAGTGTGTGCCCGAATACGTCATCGATCTTTTTCCGCACCGTTCCCGATCCGTTCTTCAGCACATGAGAAAACGCCTCATATTCCCCGTGGATATCCGTGATAAAATGTTCCGTTCCTTTGGGCAGATTCAGGATCGACTGGAGGTTGATGATCTCCGTCGAAGCCTTCGCGATGGTCGGATACAGTTCTGCCAGCCTTTGCAGATAATGGAGATCCAGGGTTGGTTTGCTTTTTTCCGTCATATTTCCGTTCTTCCTCCTCTTTTCTCTTTCCAGAATTTTCATCGTTGCTCTGTATCATTGAAAATCAAACAGGGAAATCTGATTCGTCTCAGGAAGATCCCCGAAAATTCCCAGATCATCCATGAAATCGATCACCGTCTTGCTGACCTTCGTTCTCTGGCGGAAATCGTCCTTGGACAGGAACTTTCCATCGCGGGCCGCCAGCACAACCGCGTCCGCCGCCTTGTCCCCCAGTCCTTCGATGGTATCCAGCGCAGGCATCAGTTTTCCGTCCACGATCTGGAACCGGTGCGCCTGAGCCTTGTACAGATCCACAGGAACAAACTCAAAGCCGCGGGCATACATTTCCTGCACGTTCTTCATATCTTTATAGGTATCCTGTTCCTTCTTTGTCAACGTGTCGGCGCGCTTCTGATAATCTTCCATGTAATACTCCAGCTTTTCCTTTCCCATACACATCAGCTCATAGGAGAAGGCGGACGCGCGGATGGAAAAATAAGCCGCGTAATAAGCCAGCGGATAGAAAATCTTATAATAAGCGATCCGGTAAGCCATCATAACATAGGCGGCCGCATGCGCCTTCGGGAACATGTATTTGATCTTTTTACAGGACCAGATGTACCAGTCGGGAACTCCGTGGTCCGTCATTTCCTTTTCCCACTCCGGTTTCAGGCCTTTTCCCTTACGTACGCTCTCCATGATCGTAAAGGAAAGCTCACTCTCCAGCCCCTTGTCGATCAGGTAGATCATAATATCGTCACGGGTACAGATTGCCGTGGAAATGGTCGCTTTGCCTTCCTCGATCAGTGTCTGGGCATTTCCCAGCCATACGTCCGTACCATGAGACAGCCCGGAAATACGGATCAGGTCAGAGAAAGACTGGGGTTTCGTGTCCAGAAGCATCTGGATAACGAAATCGGTGCCGAACTCCGGAATCCCCAGGCAGCCAAGGGGGCAGCCTCCGATATCCTCCGGCCGGATCCCCAGCGCTTCCGTACTCTTGAACAGAGACATCACCTCCGGATTGTCCAGCGGGATCGTCTGGGCGTCCAGACCGGTCAGATCTTCCAGCATACGGATCATGGTCGGATCATCGTGCCCCAGAATGTCCAGCTTCAGAAGGTTGGCGTCGATGGAATGGTAATCAAAATGTGTCGTGATAATATCCGTATTCATATCGTTGGCAGGGTGCTGCACCGGGGTAAAGGAGTTGATATCCTCTCCGATGGGAAGTACGATGATACCGCCCGGGTGCTGTCCGGTGGTCCGGCGGATGCCGGTACAGCCTTCCACGATCCGGTCGATCTCACAGTTTCTCTTGTGCTGTCCCCGCTCTTCGTAATAATTTTTCACGTAGCCAAACGCCGTCTTGTCCGCCAGTGTACCGATGGTTCCTGCACGGAACGTCTGGCCGGCGCCGAAGATTACCTCCGTGTATTTATGTGCCTTACTCTGATAATCTCCGGAAAAGTTCAGGTCGATATCCGGCTCTTTGTTTCCCTTGAATCCCAGAAACGTCTCAAAAGGAATGTCGAACCCCGCCTTTTTCAGCGGCGCCCCGCACTTCGGGCACACCGCATCCGGCATATCGCAGCCCGCCCGTCCCACATACTCCTTGACTCTCGGAGAATCAAACTCGCTGTAGTGACATTTCTCACAGTAATAATGGGGACTGAGAGGGTTTACTTCCGTGATTCCCGACATGGTAGCCACGAAAGACGAACCTACCGAACCACGGGAGCCTACCAGATACCCATCCTCATTGGATTTCCACACCAGCTTCTGGGCAATGATGTACATAACCGCATAACCGTTGGAAATAATGGAATTCAGCTCCCTTTCCAGACGGGAGGACACGATCTCCGGAAGATCCTCGCCGTAAATCTCATGGGCGCGGTCGTAGCAGATCTTTCGCAGTGTCTTGTCGGAATCCTCGATGATCGGCGGGAATTTTCCCGCCCGGATAGGCGAGATCTTCTCCACCTGATCGGCGATCTTCTGGGGATTGGTAATGACTACCTCCTCCGCCTTTTCGCTTCCAAGGTAAGAAAATTCCTCCAGCATCTCCTCGGTGGTCCGGAGGTACAGCGGCGCCTGATTGTCCGCATCGTCAAATCCTTTTCCGCTCATGATGATCCGACGGTAAACTTCGTCACCGGGATCCATAAAATGCACGTCGCAGGTCGCCACCACCGGCTTTTTGAACTGTTCGCCCAGCCGGACGATCTTCCGGTTCAGCTCCTTCAGATCCTCTGCACTGCTCACCGCCGACACATCGTCACTGTTGATCATAAACGCATTGTTGCCCAGTGGCTGGATCTCCAGATAATCATAAAACTCCACCAGACGGGCAATCTCCGCATCCGGAGCCCCGCGCAGCAGCGCCTGATAAAGTTCTCCCGCCTCGCAGGCGGAGCCGATCATCATGCCTTCCTGGTATTTCAGATACACGCTCTTTGGCAGCCGCGGACGGCGGTTATAGTATTTCAGATGAGACTCCGAAACCATGCGGTACTGATTGACACGGCCCGTCTCATTCTTTGCCAGCACGATCGCATGGTAGGTGGGCATTTTCCGCACCATATTTTCCGATACTTTTCCCTGTTCATTCAGCTGATCCAGGTTCACAATATCCCGTTCCTTCATCATCTCCAGGAATTTCACGAAGATATGTGCCGTACACTCCGCGTCATCCACCGCGCGGTGGTGATTGTCCAGAGGAACGCCCACCGCCTTTGCCACCGTATCCAGCTTGAAACGATTCAGGCCCGGCAGAAGAAAACGTGCCATCGCCACGGTATCGGCAACGGTAAACTCCCTGCCGATTCCCTGAAGTTCACAGTTCCGCTCGATAAAACTCATATCGAAGCCTGCGTTGTGCGCCACCATGACGGCCCCCTCACAGAACTTCATAAACTCCGGCAGCACCGTCTCGATCACCGGAGCGTCAAGCACCATACTGTCGTTGATATGGGTCAGCTGTTCGATCCGGAACGGGATCGGCGTCTTCGGGTTGACGAAGGTGGAAAACCGGTCAACGATTTTTCCCGCCTCCACACGGACGGCTCCGATCTCGATGATCTTGTCCACCACCGGCGAGAAACCGGTGGTCTCAATATCAAAGACCACATAGGAAGCATCCAGATCCTGACCGTGACTGTTGGTCACCAGATCCTTCAGATCATCCACCAGATACGCTTCCATTCCATAGATGACCTTGAACGGCGCGGAGATCTTTTTCAGTTCGTCCTTGGTGACTTCCGGGTGCTCTTCCTGATATTTCTTCCGGTAGGCGCCGTCAATGTCTTCCATCGCATGGTTTGCCTCCGGAAAAGACTGAACTACGCCGTGGTCTGTGATGGCGATGGCGGGATGTCCCCACTCGTAGGCGCGTTTTACCAGCTTCGCTGCGTCGGTGACGCCGTCCATATCGCTCATCTTCGTATGGCAGTGCAGCTCCACACGTTTCTGCGGGCTGGTATCCCGGCGGCCTTCGCGGAAATCACTGCTCTTTTTGATCCCGAGCACGGACATGATCGTCAGCTCCCGGTCAAAGGAATCCACCGTCGTGCGTCCTTTCAGCTTCACAAAAGCGCCCGGCTTCACCGCCGCCGCAAGTTCCGGTACTTCTTCGTTTTTCAGGAAGATCTTGACGCCGATGGTATCTGTGAAATCTGTGATCGTAAACATAAAGATCGTACGCTCATTCCGGATCTCCCGTTTGTCCACGCTCTGGATTCTTCCGCGGATCACCACATCGCCGATCTCATCACCGATCCCGGCGATCTCCACGCTTTCCTCATCGAAATCCCTGCCATAGAGGACGTCCGGGTTGGAAGAGCGGTGACTCCTGCTGTCGTCGAATTTCCGCCTTTTGGCGCCTCCGGAAAATCCTTTTCTGCCCTGTCCCTGGAATTCTCTGTTCGCCGCCTGGGGCGTTTTGTTCCTGGAGTTTTCGGCACTTTTTCCGGATTTTTCCGTCCGATTCTCCGGACCTTCGCCGGCTGTTCCGCCGTTCTGTTCCCCGCCGGCGGCATCCTGCCCCTGTCCGGTGAGCCTCTGGCCGATCCTGGTACGCGCAAGGACACTGCGGACTTCTTCCTCGATCTTCCGCTCGGAATTTTTCAGCGCCTTGCTCTCTCCCTCTGGAGCCGCCAGTTCCGGATATATTTTCAGATCCAGGCCGCAGCGCTCACAGAAAATCTTCTCCAGGATCCGCACCAGTTCCTCTTCTCTTTCCCTTGCCACCACGGAATCTACCAGCTCCAGACGCATCGTATCCGGCTCCGGAAAAGAAATCTTCGCCGTATAAAAGATATTGAACAGAAAAACGCTGTGGCGTTTCAGCTCCATCTGAATACTGGAACGGTACACCTCCAGCAGATTTTCCGGCGTATACTGGGCGGAGAGCCGGAACCGTTCGATGATCTTCACCTGCATCGGCACATCTGCGAACAGCTGCTTTTTGATCAGATCTTCCAGCTGGTAAATATACCGTTTGTGGATCCACTGGGGGCTCAGCAGATAAATTCTCAGAAGGTCCTTTTTTTTATTCAGAGAAACCCTCTGCACCTGCACCCCCTGCAGCAGTTCCGCCAGTCCGCTCTCCACCTGTACACCGGGAAATACTTCCCGAAATCCTTTGTTCATATATCCTCTTCCTTTACTTTTCCCAATGTTCCAGTTCCTCCCGGAGCGCCTGCAGCAATTCTCCCTCCGGAACCTTTCTCACAATTTCACCTTTCTTGATCAGCAGGCCTTCTCCCTTGCCGCCTGCGATTCCGATATCTGCTTCCTTCGCCTCTCCCGGTCCGTTGACGACGCATCCCATCACAGCCACTGTCAGATCCAGCGGAAATTCCTGTACCATGGTCTCCACCTGATTCGCCAGTCCGATCAGGTCGATGCGGGTGCGCCCGCAGGTCGGACAGGATACCACTTCGATCCCGCCTTTGCGCAGGCCCAGCACCTTCAGGATCTGCTTTGCGGACTTGATCTCTTCCACCGGATCGCCGGTCAGGGAGACACGGATCGTATCGCCGATTCCCTGATACAGAATAATTCCAAGGCCCACCGCGGATTTGATGTTGCCGGAGAAAACAGTTCCCGCCTCTGTGATTCCCACATGGAACGGATGATCCGTCTGATCCGCCAGGGCAAGATGCGCCTGTACGCACATGGGCACGTTGGAGGATTTGATGCTGATCACCAGATTGTCGTATCCCATGTCCTCGATGATCTTTACCTTATCCAAAGCGCTCTCCGCAAGTCCCTGCGCCGTGACGCCGTGGTATTTTTCCACAAGTTCCTTTTCCAGGGAGCCGCTGTTGACACCGACACGGATCGGAATCTGCCGCTCTTTTGCCGCATCCACCACGGCACGGATCCTGTCCTTTGATCCGATGTTGCCTGGATTGATCCGGATCTTGTCGGCTCCATGTTCAATCGCCGCGATCGCCAGCCGGTAATCAAAGTGGATATCCGCAACCAGCGGGATCGAAATTTCTTTTTTGATCTGAGAAAACGCCTCTGCCGCCTCCATGGTTGGAACGGCACAGCGGATGATCTCGCAGCCTGCCGCTTCCAGCCTGTGAATCTGCTCCACAGTTGCCTTTACATCCTCTGTTTTTGTATTCGTCATCGACTGGATCAGGATCGGATGATCCCCGCCGATCACACGGTCTCCGATCCGCACTTCTCTCGCTTTTCTTCTCTCCATAGCTTTCGCTTCCTTTCCAAAACAGATTTCCCGTATCTATCTTTCCCATTTTCTATAATAAACTATTGTAGCACATGAAACCCTTTATTGTAAAACTTATCTTTTCCTTGTGAAAAATCAAAAGGCACAGTATAATAGTGCCAAAGGCATGAAATGCCCGCCGAAGGATTTTGACCGGACGGGCATGCCAAAAGAATCGAGGACTGCATTCTATGAAGGATCAACAAAAGAAAACTTCTTCCAGGCCCTGGCACACCGTACCGGGAGCCCTGGCATTTCTGTATCTGACAACCTTTGCACTCCTTTTGATCCTCGGTCTTGTGATCGTATTTCTGACAGGATATTCCGCCTGGAAACTGGCGATCCTGCTGGTGCTCCTCGGCGTTTATCTGATTGCTCTTGTATTCGCCGTTCTGCTTTCCAGAAACGTGCCAAAAAAGCACAGGATCAAAAAATACCGGAAACTTCTGAAAGGACAGGCCTTTGTGGAAATCTCATCGCTTGCAGAACGGACAGGGCTGGATCCCGAAGAAGTCCTTCAGGATCTGCAGCTGTTCATCGACCGTGGAATTTATCCCGACGGAAAGATTTCAGAAGACAGAAAAATCTTTTATCCGGAACATTCTAATACTGAACCGCAGGGAAAGGATACATTATGAGTTTTGAAGACGACTTAAAGAAACTGGGGGACGACGTCTCCAACCTGGTAGACAATGCCATCAACTCCCAGAATTTTCAGCAATTAAATCAGAAAATCACCGACTCCATCAACCAGCTGGTCTATCCGAGAAAAAACGGAGCTCATCCGGATACTCCGCCGGACGAAGGACCCTACCAGCAGCAGGAGCGGCGCTATCGGAAACCAGGTTCTGAAGACCGCGGAGATTACCAGCCGCAGCGTTATCAGTGGCAGCCTCCGTCCCGGATGCTGCGCAGGCATCTGTTCATGTCCACCGCCGATGTCGCATTTCTCGGCGGATTTCAGACAACCATAGGAGCGATTCTGGCAGTTATTTTTGGATTTTCGTCTCTTTCCATCCTTGCCGCCCTTTTCAGCGGAAGTTTTAACTCTTCCATCGCAGGCGCAGTTTTTTCCCTTCTCGTCTGCCTGCTCCCGACAGCCGCAGGAGGCTATCTGATCCACCGCGGCAAAACCAACCGGCGGCTGTGCAGGCACTTCCGCCTGAGTCAGAATTTTATCGGGCCGCGGGATTATATCACCATCGAGGAATTGTCGGAGCGGCTGGATCTTTCCCGTGAGGACACACTGGACGAGGTGCACGCGATGCTGGAAAAGCGCATGTTCCGCCAGGGACATCTGGACCGCCAGGAGACCTGCCTGATGATCACGGATCAAATGTACCAGAAATATCTGGATCTGGAAAAAGAACAGGCAGCCAGGCAGCGGGAAGAAATGGAACGGGAACAGGAGCTGGCGGAAAAAGGACTTTCCCCCGAATATCTGGAGATGGTAAAAGAGTGCGAGACTTACCTGTCCAACATCCATCAATGTGCCTGCGATCTGTCCGGCGTGGCGATCGCCTCCAAGATCCAGCGGCTGGAACTGGTGGTTTCCCGAATCCTGGAAGCTGTGAAAAAGCAGCCGAAAAAAGCTCAGGATCTCCAGAAATTCATGAATTACTACATGCCGACCACCTGGAAACTTCTGGACTCCTACCGGAATTTTGAAAAGGAACCGATCCAGAGCGAAAATATCCTCAAGACAAAAAAAGAAATCGAGGAAACCCTTGACACCATCAACAACGCGTTTGAAACACTGCTGAACGACCTGTTCCAGAGTACCGCCTGGGATATCTCTTCCGATATCTCCGTGCTGGAAACCATGCTGGCACAGGAAGGCCTGACAGGAAATAAAATGAAGTTCTAAAAGGAGAAGCATCATGAGTGAAGAAGTAAAAGATTTTACCGCAGCCCCGACGCTCAGCTTCGGCGCTCCGGAACCGGAAGCCCCCGCCGTACAGGAGGAAAAAAAGCAGGAGATCATGGACGAATCCGTCCTCTCCCAGGAAGAACGCAGCATTGTAGACAGCTTTGTCTCACAGATCGATCTGAATAACACCAACGGCATCCTTCAGTATGGAGCCGGCGCCCAGAAAAAGATGGCGGATTTTTCCGAAAAAACACTGGAAAATGTACGCAGCAAGGATCTCGGCGAGGTCGGCGACCTGCTGGCGGGTGTTGTCACAGAGCTCCGCGCTTTCGACGCCGCGGAGGAAGAAAAGGGGCCATTCTCCTTTTTCAAACGCAGCAGCAACAAACTTGCCGCGATGAAGGCAAAATACGAAAAAGCCGAGGTCAATGTCAATAAAATCTGCGACACACTGGAGGGACATCAGCGTCAGCTGCTCAAGGACATCGCCGTACTGGATCAGATGTACCAGCAGAACCTGGCGTACTTCAAGGAACTTACCATGTACATCATGGCGGGCAAGAAAAAGCTGGAACTGGTAAGATCCACAGACCTTCAGCAAAAGAAAAACAAGGCACAGCTCTCCGGCCTTGCCGAAGACGCTCAGGCAGCAAAAGATCTGGAAGACCTCTGCATCCGTTTTGAGAAAAAACTGTACGACCTGGAACTGACCCGTATGGTTTCCATCCAGACCGCTCCACAGATCCGCATGATCCAGAACAACGATTCCGTGATGGCGGAAAAGATCCAGTCCACCATCGTCAACACGATCCCGCTCTGGAAAAATCAGATGGTCATCGCCCTCGGCATCCATCACTCCACAGAAGCGGCAAAGGCACAGCGCCAGGTGACGGATATGACCAACGAGCTTCTGAAGAAAAATGCCGAGAATCTCAAGATGGCTACCATCGAAACCGCAAAGGAATCCGAGCGCGGCATTGTCGATCTGGAAACACTGAAACAGACCAACATGACGCTGATCTCCACCCTGGACGAAGTGATGAAGATCCAGGAGGACGGACGGCAAAAACGAAGAGCCGCCGAAGCTGAACTGACGCAGCTGGAACAGGATATCAAAAATAAGATGCTCGAAATGGCACGATAAAAAGGCGCCCCGGAAGTTTTCCTCAAAAGACTTCCGGGGCGTTTTCTCAAACCGCACAAAACTTAGTTCTTCTGTTTTCTCCTGTAAACGGTGAAAGTAAATTCGATGTCGAAACAGGTCTGTTCATCGCTTTCCTCGGTCAGTTCCCATTCCGGATCCTGATCCAGATCCGGGAAAAAGGTATCTGCCTGATATGCCATGTCGATCCTTGTCACATAGGCAGTGTCACAATAGGGAAGCAGCAGCTCATAGACAGAGCCGCCTCCCACTACAAAAACATCATCCTCCCGGTATTTTTTCAGCTCTTCCAGCAATTCTTCCTTATCATGGACAATCACCGCATCTTTGACCTGATAACTTCTGTCATGAGTCAGAACGATATTGATCCGCTTTTTCAGCGGAAGGCCATTGGGAAAGCTCTCCAAGGTCTTTCTTCCCATCACGATGACCTTTCCCTCGGTCATCTCCCGGAAAAATCTCATATCAGAGGGGATACTCACCAACAGTTTGTTCTGATACCCGATTCCCCAGTTTCTATCAGCGCTTAAAATTGCCTTCATCTGTTTACTCCTGTTCTTTTTCCTTACCGATCTTTCGGTCCATACTGCCGGAACGGAATCCTTCCAGATCCAGTGTGACGTAGGAAAATCCCAATTCCTGCAGCTTCTGCACTGCTTCCTCCCGCCATCTCAGCAGTTCCGGCATTGCTTTTTCATCCGTCTCGATCCGCGCAATATCCTGATGTACCCGCAGCCGGATATTCGTCTGCACACCCAGACGGTTTCTCAGCCATTCCTCGCCTTCCGCGATTCTGTCCAGCAGTTCATAGGACAGCCAGCTTCCGTAGGGCAGACGGGTTGCCATACACGGGGTGGACGGACGGCTTGCCGCTGAGATCCCATAGGCAGCCGCCAGTTCCCGCACTTCCTGCTTTGTCACGCCGCAGCGGGCAAGAGGGCTCTCGACTCCGTATTCCTCCAGCGCCCTGCGCCCCGGACGGTAAACATGAAGATCGTCTTCGTTTGTTCCGTCCATCAGACATGGAATCCCTCTCTCATCGGCAAACGCTTTCAGCCGCCCGAACAGATTCTTTTTGCACAGATAACAGCGGTTTTCCGGATTCTGGCGGATCTCCTCCATCTCCAGTTCGTCCACCGGAAGCACCACATGCTCCGCGCCCATTTCTCTAGCCGTCTGCACCGCTGCCTCCATATCGCATGGGGGATGCAGCCTGGTCTGAAAAGTCACCGCGATCACTCTCGTACCCTTCTGTTCCGCGCAGTCACTGGCGATCTTCAGAAGCAGACTGGAATCCACTCCGCCGGAAAATGCCAGCGCCACATCGGTTTCGGCACATTGATTCATATATGCAAGAAGCTGCTGTCTCTTCTGTTCCAGTTCCATCCTCACTTCTCCTTCCTGTTTTCCAAACGTGGTTCTGTCCGCTGTTCCGGACGGTTGTCCGGATTTCCATTCAGATCCGCCGTGATCTCCTGACGCACCTGCTCATATCCCAAACCGGTGGCTTCGCAGACTCTGCGGATCTCCTCATGCTCCGGATAGATCCGCAGCCTTCCCTCCAGTTCACAGACCTTCGCCTGAATCGAACCGTAGCGGGTCGGGCGCTTTTCCAGACGGCGCTGCAGGGTATTCCGCCATACCGGCTGGTACCGGATCCCGATGGTTGTAGTGTTCTCAAAAATAATCCGTTCGAGACATTCCTTCTGTTCCAGGCGGCAGAGCACGCAGAGCATCACTGCCGGGCGGTTTTTCTTCATATAGATCGGCTGATACCAGACATCCGCCGCACCCGCTTCCAGCAGTTTCTCCATCGTATATCCCAGCGCTTCTCCGGTGCAGTCATCCAGATTTGTCTCAAGTTTCCACATCTGCGGCGCTCCGGGCCACTGGTTTTCCACAGCGGATGCGCTTTTTTCACACATTTTCTCCATCTCCGCCTCCTTACATCTCCTCTGCAATCGCTTTTATGCTGCCGGATGTCTCTTTCGTACATATCTTACTTGCTGCGTCAGCCATCAAAAACATTTGCTCCATCCGCAGCTCTTGCAGACATTGCAGCCGCCCTCAAATACCAGCGGCTCACCGCATTCCGGGCAGATCATTTTGTCCCTGGGGCTCGCCTGAACCGCCTTTGGCTTCGGGATCTTCTTTGCCGGCTCTTTGGCGCTCTTCTGCGCAATCTCCTGCTGCACCTCATTGTACATATCCAGCAGGGCATTTCCCACCGCCATCGGACAGCAGCTTCCCTTGCTGGTGTCTTTGTGGGTCGCGCGTCTCACAGAGTAGGACGGACAGGAACCGGTGGAATTCAGCTGGTCGATGATCGTATAAATATCAATACCTCCCCGGGCGCTGATAGAGATCATTCGGGACAGTCCGATCATAAAGTTGTTGCATCCGCCAGTGGAACCTTTGCTCAGATAAGTTTCCAGCAAAGCGCCGGTATGAGGATCAAACAGCGCAATACAGTGCAGGCTTCCGCAGCCGGTGATCAGCTTTCTCTTTTTGCCCAGGACATCGTCTGTCACCAAAACGATCTCACCTCTCTTCAGGCCGTCTCCTGCCACCGGACCCGATTTTTTCGTTTCTTCCGTGCTGAGTACTCCCAGCCTCCGGCATCCGTCCCGGAAGATCGTGATTCCCTTCAGCCCCTTTTCATAGGCATACAGATACAGGTTCTCCGTCTCTTCCACCGTAAAGCGGTTCGGAACATTGACCGTGGAACTGATGGACGCATCGATATGACGCTGCCATACCGACTGCATATCGATCCTCTGATGGTATTCCAGAGCCATCGCCGTGACAAAATATTCCGGCAGATTGGAATCGTCCGTAATCTTGAAATCTTTCATATAATTTTCCACGATCTTTGTATACACCTTGTAATATACATCAGTGCCGTGGAGAGATTCCGTTTTTCTCTCATAATAATTCGCATATACCGGCTCAATACCTCCGGAAATCCCCAGCATCGTGGACAGGGTTCCCGTCGGAGCGATCGTCAGGAGCTGTGAATTGCGCATGCCGTATTTCTTCACCAGCTCTACGGTTCCCTCAGAAGTATTTGCCTGGAAGTATGGAGTACTGAGAATATTTTCCTGTTTATATTTCGGGAAAGGACCTTTTTCCTTCGCCAGCATCGCGGAAGCCGCAATCGCTGTATCCGCCATCAGGAATCCGATCTGATCACACAGCTCCAGCGCCTCCGATTCCCCGTAAGTGATACCCATCTTGATCAGCATGTCCGCCAGACCCATGATTCCAAGCCCGATCTGCCGCCAGTCATTGACGCTTTCCCGCTGTTCCGGCAGCGGATGCATCGGCAGTCCCTCTTCCAGCACCTCGTTCAGGGCACGGACCGAGACTTTCACTGCATGTTTCAGACCTTCAAAATCAAAGGATGCATGATCCGTAAACGCATCCCGCACAAACTCGGACAGATTCAGACTTCCCAGCAGACAGCTTCCTCCTGCCGGAAGAGGCTCTTCCGCACACGGATTGACCCCAGCAAACTGGAACTCCTTCGTATTGCTCAGAAGGTTCCACTCACAGACACGGTCCCAGAACAATGCCCCCGGCTCTCCGTAATCCCAGTTAACCTCGGCGATATGTCGGAACAGCTCCCTTGCATTGATCTCTTTTTCAATCGTTTCCCCGGTAGCCTCCCGGGTATAATGCAGGCGGTACATCTGATTGTTTTTTACGGCTTCCATGAATTCCCGATTGATGCGGACGGAAATATTGGCTTTTGTCACCTTGTTCAGATCTGTCTTCAGATCCACAAAAGCTTCCACATCCGGATGAGAACAGTCAATGGAGATCATCAGCGCGCCCCTGCGTCCGTTCTGTCCGATCAGCTCCGTTACCAGCGAATACAACTCCATAAAGGACACGGCGCCGCTGGTCTCTTTTGCCGCATTATTGATCTTTGCTCCCCGCGGCGCAAGACCAGAAATATCCACTCCGCAGCCGCCGCCGTAGCTGTAAGTGCGCGCCAGTTTCTTCGCACATTCAAAAATACTCTCAATATTATCTTCCGGAGGCGTCACCACATAACAGTTGGACAGACTGACTTTCCGTCCCTGGTTCTCCAGTCCCCGGTTGGAAAGAATTCTGCCTCCGAACAGAAATTTTTTCTCACGGATCAACTGGGCAATCTCCCGGTTTCCCCCGCTGATTCTCTCCAGCCATTGTTCAAAATCTTCCCCATCCTGGCAGTATTTATTTTTCCAGATATCCATCCCCAACTGGTTATCCTGCCCCAACCATTCTTCGATCTTCATGTTTTTTCCTTCTTTCTGCTACAAATTGTTTCTATCGTAAAGCGTATTGCCGTTCACGCAGTGAACCGTAATACCTTAATGTTACCACACGAGACGATTGAAAGCAACGTGACTTTTTGGGGTTTAAACGGACGAAAACAAAAAAATACTGCTGCACCGCTGATTTTCATCAGCTGGTGCAGCAGCTCCGCTTGAATACATATTAATACTTAAATTTATCAGCTGTATGTCGGATCCGGGCCGTAAGCTCCGCCAGTCCACTGATAACGAACCGGGTTGCTCATCGGGCATCCAAAGTTGTCGCCGATCTGTACGGTGGTTCCGCCTTTTACATTTTCATAAATCCATTTTGCATCACACGCTGCCAGACGGATACATCCGTGAGACATCGGTCTTCCCAGTGCTTCAAAATCGGATTTTGCTACAGAGTTCAGATCCGGGCTTCCGCTCGCAACTCCGTGGAAATAAACCGCTCCGTAAATCTGGGATACATAAGATGCCCAGCATACATAAGAGTTTCCTGCGCCAACCATCTTCTTGCTCCGCAGCTGCCAGCCAATGTTATAGGTTCCGGCAGCGGAAAGAGTGATCGGATTACCAACGGAACACCACATGGATTTGATCGGTGTATCGTATTTTCCGGTCTCACTGTTGTAACCATAGATTGTGGTGATGCCACGAATACGGTCTACAGTGATATATTTTGAACTCGGGTTGAAAATCGCGCTTACATCATTGCTCAGACTTCCGTCTGCATTGCGGTAACGACGGTAACCGTCTATATAAGTCCATCCGGCGTCCACACGGCATCCGTTTGCATCGAAGGTATAGCTCTTTCCGTCAATAACAAAGGTTCCGTTCTGGTAACGTACGCCTGAACTCTGGAAATAGTAAGTTTTTCCATCTTTCGTAAACCACTGATCATGCAGTCTTCCGCCCCAGCCTCTCAGGTAATACCAGTTATTTCCCTGCTGCAGCCACTGATCATGCAGCATTTTTCCATCGCTTCCGAAATAATACCAGTCATTTCCTACCTTATACCACTGGTCGTGAAGTCTTCCGCCCCAGTCTCTCAGGTAGTACCAGTCATTTCCCTGCTGCAGCCACTGATCGCTGCCCATCTTGCAGTCACTGTTGAACCAGTACCAGTCATTTCCAATCTTGCTCCAGCCATTGTTCAATGCTGCGCCCCAGCCGCGGAAGTAATACCAAACGCCGTTTTCCTGACGCCACTGGTCATGGAGCATTCCGCCCCAGTCTCTCACGTAGTAGAGGTTTCCTCCCTCTTCGATCCACTGGGCGCTTGCCATGGTACAGTCACTGTTGAACCAGTACCAGTCATTTCCAATCTTGCTCCAGCCATTGTTCAATGCTGCGCCCCAGCCGCGGAAGTAATACCAAACGCCGTTTTCCTGACGCCACTGGTCATGGAGCATTCCGCCCCAGTCTCTCACGTAGTAGAGGTTTTCTCCATCATCAATCCACTCAGCACTTCCCATCGAGCAGTCTTCATGGAACCAGTACCAGTCGTTTCCAAGCTTGTTCCAGCCGTTGTTCAGCGCACCGCCCCAGCCGCGGAAGAAGTACCAGGTGCCGTCAAGGTTCAGCCAGCCATCTTCCTGATTGGTACTCGTGAACATCTTTCCTTCCTGTGCCGGATCCAGATAATAAAGGTCATTCTCATTTTTCTGAAGTCCGGTCAGGCGATGTCCGTCTGCGCGATCCAGCAGATACCAACTGCCGTCAAGCTTCAGCCAGCTGGTTTTCTCATCCGTAGATTCCTCATTACCGTCCTTGCAGACTACACTTTCCTGATTATTGTCTTTTACAATATAGTAAGTCTGATCCTGAACGGTGATCCAGCCTTCACCTGTAAACAGCTTTCCTTCTTTGTCGAAGTAATAGGTCTTTTCGCCTACAGTACCAAAACCGTCCTTTACGAATGTTCCGTCCGCTCCAGCGTAATATGTACCCCCGTTCACCTGAACAAGTTTATTTACTGCCAGATCCGGTCCGTAATATTTTCCATCCGCCGCAAGGCCGGTAACCCGTGTACCGTAAGCACTGTCTGTACCTGGCTGTCCACCTTCCTCGGAGAAGTAATACGTATGTACTGTACCATTCTCTTCGATGGACTGTACGCCGGTCAGAAGATATCCAGTGTCTGCTGCTGCCAGATAAGTCTTATCCCCTTCTGTAAACAGCCCGGTCTTTGGAGTTTTCGCCTCTGCATCATAGAAGAACCACTGCTTTTTGCCTTCCACATCAACAGAATTCCATCCCGCCTTATACTCAGGCTGCTCCGGTGTCTCAGTCGGCGTTGTCGTTGGAGCCTCGGTCGGAGACTGACTTGGAGTCTCAGCAGAAGCCGGAACTTCCGTTGCCGCCGGCGTTTCCGTCGGAGCCGGAGTCACTGTCGTCGTGGGATTAGGTGATGTTTCCGGTTCCACCGTCGTACTCGGTTCCGGCGTTGGAGTAGATGCATCGCCTGAAGCCGGCGTCGGAGTCGCTACAGAATCCTGCGATTCACTATTCACCTGAGATTCTGTATTTACAGATGTGGAATCGGAAACAGTGGCAGATGCATAAGCTGTCAACGGCACGGCACTGATGGTTACAGCGAGAGCCATAGCCGCTAAAACTTTTCTCTTCATCATAGCTTCCTCCCATTATTCACTTTTTTACAACTATTACCTTACTACATTTTACCAATGTTTTCAATAGATGAACGTCCAAAATACCTTACAATTTTCTTAGCTTGACACAGGGAATCTTATACAATACAATGAAAACAAGCCGCAGCAGCAAGTTTGCGGCAACAGTTTGCGAACATGATTCGGAGCCTGCCTGCAGATTACCAAAAGGAATCTGCAGGCAGGCTCCGAATCGAAGAAAGGAGCTTTCGCCACATGAATGAGAATACATTTCTGGAACACCTGAAAAAGAAAGAATACGATAAAATTTCCGAATACCGGGTGGAAAATGCCATCATCCTGGCTGCGGGATTCGCCTCCCGGTTTGCTCCGCTGTCCTACACCACGCCCAAGGCGCTGCTGAATGTGCGCGGCGAAATCCTGATCGAACGGCAGATTTCCCAGCTCCTGGAGGCAGGGATCCCTGAAATCTATGTGGTCACCGGATATCTGCAGGAAAAATTCCGCTATCTTGCCGACAAATATCCGGTCCGGCTGATCTACAATCCGGAATACCAGACACGGAACAACCATTCGTCCGTGTACGCTGCCCGGAAATACCTGGGAAACAGCTATATCTGTTCCGCCGACAATTACTTTACGGAAAATGTTTTTGAGCCCTATCAGTACCATGCCTGCTATTCCGCACTGTATGCAGACGGTCCCACAGAAGAATACTGTCTGACCACCGATGAAAACGGAAAGATCACCGATGTGGTGATCGGCGGCCGCGATTCCTGGTATATGCTGGGACACGTCTATTTCGACCGGGAATTTTCCCGAAAGTTTCTTGCAATTCTTGAACAGGAATACGATCTTCCTGAAACCCGTGACCTTCTGTGGGAAAAAATATATATGAAACACTTATCCGAACTATCCATGTATATCCGAAAATACCCTTCCGGCGTCATCCATGAATTTGACACGCTGGAAGATCTGCGTCAGTTTGATCCTTCCTGGAATACCTGACGAGTCTTTTCTTTTATTTCCATTCGCGGTACAGCTCCCCGATGGATGCAAAAATATAATCCGGCGCAGTCTCTGCTTTTTTGGCTTCCTCCGCCGTTGCCTCTCCAGTCAGGACCAGCGCCGTCTCCACACCTGCGTTGTGTCCGCAGAGGATATCCGTATACAGCCGATCCCCGACCACAAGCGTTTCTTCCCTGGTAAAGTGATTCTGCCGCAGTGCAAACTCCACCATTGCCGTCTCCGGCTTACCGATGAAATAAGGCGTCCTCTTTACCGCATGTCCCAGCATTTCACAGATCGATCCGCAGTCCGGTACATAGCCGAACTCCACCGGGCAGACATAATCCGGATTGGTCGCGAGATAATCCACCTCCGGACTCATCAGGATCCGGCAGGTGTCCTCCAGCTTTTCATAAGTCAGCTGATTGTCATAAGACACCAGCACGCAGGTAATCCCTTCATCCTCCCAGTCCGTCGTCACACGGATCCCGCTGCGCTTCAGTTCCCGCAAAAAGGAACGGGTTCCCAGTACATAAATCAATTCTCCGCTGTGATGCTGCTTCAGATACTGAACCGTCGCATAGGAGGCAGTGATAAAATTTGAGTAGTCCGACGGGATTCCCATCTTCTGAAAAGAGGCAATGTAGTCCGAAATACTTTTTGTCGCATTGTTGGTGATAAACACATACTGCCCGCCGCTCTCTTTGAGATCCTCCAGAAATTCCCGGGTTCCGCTGATCAGCTGTTCTCCTTTGCAGACGGTTCCGTCGATGTCCAGCAGAAACAGTTTCTTGTCCTTCAGCATTCCTCGTTCTCCGCCTCTGCCTCTTTTCTCGCTTCCAGGCCACGATCCGGATAATTGGTGATCACAGCATCCACTCCCTCGTCGATCAGCCAGCGGATCTGATCCTTGTCATTGACGGTCCAGACGCGCAGGGCAATACCGCTTTCTTTGTATTCTTTCAGGAAATCCGCCATTTTCACATGAAAAAGTGCCGGATGGAGCCCTTTGATCCCTGTATTTCTGGTATAATCCGCCACATCCAGCATCACATCTCCAATCAGATAGGCAGTCTCCGCTTCCGGGGAGAGTTCTCTGATCTTCTGCACACTGTAATGATTGAACGACGAATAGATGATCCGTTCTTCCATTCCTTCTTCTTTTACCAGTTCGAGAACCTTCTGCTCAATCTGAGGATACCAGTAGATTCCTGTTTTTAATTCGATGTTGATCTCCATCGTCCCCGGCTTTACCAGTTCCAGAACTTCCCGCAGCGTCGGGATCTTGACATCCGGATACTGTTCAAAGTGATTGGATACCGAAAATTGTTTTAGTTCCTCCAGGGTGTAATCGCGTACCGCGCCATTTCCATTGCTGACGCGGTCGATGGTCTCGTCATGAATGACCACCAATTCCCCGTCTTTCGTCATCTGGACGTCCAGTTCAATGCCGTCCGCTCCCTGCTCCATCGCCAGCCGGAATGCCTCCAGGGTATTTTCCGGAGCGTATGCGCTTGCTCCCCGGTGAGCAAAAATTTTCACTTTGTTCATTTTCTTCTTCCTCCTACCTGTATGAAAAGATCATCTGATCTTTCTCTATTATAAACCAAATGCCGTAACAATTCAGCATGCTGAACTGTTGTCAAAAATACCCCACAGCCTGCTGCGGGGTATTTGATTTATGAAATGTCAGAAATACAATTTATCAGCCGTTTACAAGATTATACTCTTCAATCGTCTTGTTGATCTCGTCTGCCATGTTTGTCACTGCCTCTTCCGGCGTCACATTTCCATTGAGCATATCTTCGATCTGGGTCTCAACGATCTGACGGGATTCCGGGAAGACGCTCAGCAGCGCGCCGGCATATTCCGGTGCGGAATCATGCAGCTGATCCAGTGCGGTCTGGAACTGCGGATACTGTGCGATATTGTCCTTAAATACCTGCTCGTCCTGTGCCGCAGTAACGATCGGGAAGTAACCGGTCTGTGCGTTCCAGTATGCCTGAGATTCCGGAGAAATCAGGAACTTGATAAATTTCCAGGTAGCTGCCGCCTGCTTCTCATCGTTGTTGTTCAGTGCCCACAGAGATGCTCCTCCGATGGAAACACCGCCCTGGTCGTCCGGGCTGACTGCCGGATAATATGCGGTTCCAACCTCAAAGTTTCCGCCGCTGTCTTCCAGAACCTGTTTCAGAGAAGCGGTGGATCCCAGCATCATCGCCGCTTTTCCTGAGGTAAAGTCTGTAGTCGCAGTATCACTTCCGGAACGTCCCACATTTGGAGCATATCCCTGCTCATACAGGTCATACCATGCATTCAGGATATTCAGCGCGCCGCCGTTCTCATCAAATACGACTTTGGTCGCCGCCTCTTCACGTCCGTTGCCGTTGTCTACCATCTCCAGTCCCTGTTTGCAGAGGAACTGCTCAAAATACCATCCGTAAATACTGATTGCAAGCACTTCCTGAGCGCCGCCCTGATTCATAAGGGCATCGCCGATCTCTGCGATTTCCGGAAGACTGGCCGGCACCTCTGTGATGCCTGCCGCTTCAAACATATCCTTGTTATAATACAGCAGCGGTGTAGAGGAATTGAACGGCATGGAATACATATTGCCGTCCTTCGTCGTGTAGTAAGCCGCTACGTTCGGCTCAATCTGTGAGATATCATAGCCGTCCGCATCGATCATTTCCTGCATCGGGATGATCCATCCGGAATCGATCATGAAACGGGTTCCCAGGTCATAAATCTGAACCAGATCCGCTCCCATATTTCCAATCTGAGCGCTTTTCAGCTTATTGATCGTATCGTCGTACTCGCCCTGATAAACTGCCTCGACCGTAATTCCGTCTGTATTTTCTTCATTGAATTTGTTTACCAGATAATCCATTGCCTCGCCGTTGACGCCGCCCATGGAATGCCAGAAAGTTACGGTTGTTCCATTGGTGTCCACATTTGCAAAGTTATCCGTGATCACTCCGGATCCCTCGGAGGATCCGCTTTCAGATGACGCGCTGGAAGTGCCGGACGCGGAACTTCCGCTCGCCGCAGCGGAATCGTTGTTGCCGCAGGCTGCGAGGGAAGACATCACCATCGCCGCCGCAAGAATTGATGCGATTACTCTTTTTTTCATACATTTTCTCCTCTTCTTTTTTCATATATCAATCAACAGGTCAGCCTTTGACTGCGCCTGAAAACATTCCGCTGATCAGCTGTTTCTGTCCGACGATAAAGATGACCATGGACGGAATGATGATTGCCACAACACCTGCCATCATCAGAGTGATGGACTGTGCGTCTACACTGTTCAGCATACTGATACCGATCTGTACGGTACGCATTTCCTCGGAACCCGTAACCAGCAAAGGCCACATATACATGTTCCATGCATTGATGAAGGTATACACCGCCATAGCTCCGATCGCGGATTTTGTAAGCGGTATCAGAATCTTGACAATAAATCTCAGATTGCCGCAGCCGTCCAGCTTCGCCGACTCATACAGAGAGATCGGGAACGTCATATAGAACTGACGGAACAGGAAGATTCCCATTGCGGAAGTCAGAGACGGCAGAATCAGGACAATGTAGGTATCCAGAAGATTCAGACTGCTGACTGTCAGGTAGTTGGAAATGATAACCGCTTCGCCGGGAACCATCATCGTCGCCATCACCAGCATAAACAGCACATTCTTTCCCTTGAAATTGAGAAATGAGAATGCGAATGCTGCCAGGGAACAGGTAATGATCTGTCCCAGGGTGATACATCCCGCCACCAGAAAAGAGTTTAGGATAAACCGTACCAGCGGAACCTGTGTAAAAGCCCGGACGTAGTTGTCAAAGGTCGGGTGGGACGGGATCAGATTCATTTCCATTGTGAAAAGTTCATCGGAAGGCATGATCGAAACGCTGACAGAATACAGCAGCGGAAACAGCATGAATAATGCAAAAATAATATTCACACTTACCAGAACAGCCTTACGGATTCGTTTCTTTCTCAGAGCACGGGCATTCATCAAACTGTGAAGCTTTGCAACTTCCTCCTCATTATAAGTACCCTGCTCCATTGTAATTGAATGATTGATCGCAGCCATTTTAATACTTGACTCCTTTCTTTTCGATCTTGAACATAACAAGCGTAAGCGCCATAATGATCAGAAACAGTATGACAGACTGTGCAGCCGCGCTTCCAAACCGGTAGTTAAAAAATGCATCCCGGTAGATCGAGTACACAATCACGTTCGTGGATTCTCCCGGTCCGCCCGCAGTCAAAATCTTAATCTGTCCGAAGGACTGGAACGCCTGAATGATATTTACCACCAGTGTATAGAACATGATGGGGCTCAGACCCGGCAGAGTCAGGCGGAAAAACTTCTGAATTCCGTTTGCTCCGTCCACCGAAGCACGCTCATAAATGGATTCATCGATATTGCCCAGTCCAGCAGAAAAATACAGGAAGTTGATGCCGCTGTTCAGCCATGCCGTGAGAACCGCCACACAGATCAGCGCATATTTCGGATCAGCAATCCAGTTAATGTCAAGTCCTGTCAACTTATTGAGAATACCGATCGTAGGGTTCAGGATAATCTTGAAGATCATAGCAGCGCCGCTGGATGCGATAGCCATCGGAAGCGCATAGGAAGTACTGAAGACGCGAATGCCGGGGAATGCTTTGCTGCAAAGAACCGCGCCAATCAGTCCGATCAGCATGCTTCCGATTACTACGATCACCACAAAGATCACTGTCACCAGAAGACTGTTATAAAAAGAATCTGAGGTAAGCAGTTCCGTATAGTTATCCAGACCCACAAAGATTTTCGCCTGTCCCAGCTTATCCGTCAGAAACAAACTCAGATAAATTGTTTTCACAAAAGGATAAAACAAGAAGACTGCAAAAACAAGGAAACAGGGAATCAAATAAAGATAAGCGCTTCCTCCTTTTAATTTTTCCGTAAACTGTTTCATTGCTGACCTCCACGATAAAAAATACTTTTTTCTGTATCCGCATCAAAGAAATGCACCCGGTCCATATCCACAAACAGCGCCATCTCTTCGCCGACCCGTCCCTTTGTTTCCACCGGGAGGCGTACGGCAAACTCGCCTGCGAATGTTTCCTCCAGATAAAACATGGATTCCGCTCCCAGCATCTCTCTTGCCACGATCTTTCCGCTCAGGGTACGCTTGGTATAATCCGCTTTCGGATCTTTCCGAACCACTTCCGCAAAGAAATGTTCCGGCCGCACACCGAGGATCACGTTTTTGTTTCTGTATTCATTTGCCAGTGCAAATGCCTTATTCTCCGGAATTTCCAGCCTCAGGCCGTTGGTGAATTCAAAGTCTGCGCCTTTGTCCGTCGGCCGGATCTTTCCTTCAAAGAAATTCATCGACGGGGAACCGATAAAACCTGCCACAAACCGGTTTGCCGGATTGTCGTAAACCTCCCTCGGTGTGTCCGCCTGCTGAATATAGCCGTCCTTCATGACAACGATCCTTGTCCCCAGCGTCATCGCCTCCGTCTGGTCGTGGGTCACATATATCATCGTTGCGCCCAGTCTTTTATGTAACTCTGAAAGTTCCACACGCATCTGTGCTCTCAGTTTTGCGTCCAGATTGGAGAGCGGTTCATCCATCAAAAAGGCTTTCGGCTCTCTCATGATCGCGCTTCCGATCGCAACTCTCTGTTTCTGTCCGCCGGAAAGCGCTCCCGGACGTTGTTTCAGCAAATGCTCGATACCGAGAATCGATGCCGCCTCATGCACCTTTTTATCAATTTCCTTTTTCGGAACTTTCCGGATCTGCAGAGCAAACGCCATATTATCGTATACGGTCATCTGCGGATACAGCGCATAATTCTGAAATACCATGGACAAATCTCTGTCCTTCGTTTCCACGTAATTACAAAGCTGTTTGTCAATCCACAGTTCCCCGCTGGTGATATCCTCAAGGCCTGCGATCATCCGGAGCGTCGTTGATTTTCCACATCCCGACGGCCCTACAAAAATCACAAATTCTCCGTCTTCGATTTTCAGCGAGAAGTCACGGACCGCATACTGTTTCCTGTCATACATCTTACATACATTCTTCAGAAGCAATTCTGACATTTCTTTTTCCTCCATCCTTTCCACGCTCTTTCCGCTGTGGCTGTTATTATTATACAAAACAAATGTAAATTGCTCCCGGCAGGCTTTGTAAAAATTGAGTAAATCCACGGATTTTGTCCTTATTTCTATGTTTTTTACAAAGATAGCCCGGATTTTCCTCCTCTTTCATCTATTTTTCATTATAATAATCTTGTAGAAAACATACATAAGCTTTCTTTTTCCTGACACCGTCAAAATGTTTTCTCAACATTCAAAATCTTATTGTTAAGTCTTTTAAAAAAGAAAGCGAAGAAAACGTTAGAAAACAGACCGGTATATACGAAGCCTGGCAAAACTTCCGAACATTGCACGCGTATCCGAACACTCAGGGCAAAAGAAAAAAGGCTGTGAAAAAATGATTTCCCATTTTTTCACAGCCCTTTTTCTTGAAAAGCAACGATGATTTTTACTGTCCTACGGTAGAACTTCCGTATATCTCTGTCTGCAGCCGCTGGATCGTAGCACTGAAATCCGGAACCAGCATTTCACCCCGGCTGCTGTATAATCCGTCATACGGAACACGGCTCTGAACGACCTCATAAGAAAGGATCGTCGGGAGCTGACCGATCAGTGACAGCAGGGTACTCTGATCGATGTTATGCGTTACTTTCGGCAGAACCGCGTCCGCAAGAGAATTCAGTTCCGTCACGCCGAGACTGCTGCATTTCTGCATGATTTTTTCCAGAACCTCTCTCTGCCGCTCGGTTCTCTCGTAATCCGCATTTCCCACGTAACGGATGCGGGCGTAGGCAACCGCCTGGTAACCATCCATCAGCTGAGGACCGCTGCTGGTCAGGCGATGTGCGCTTACGCTCTCTCCCTGCAGATTGCACATTTCATTGATATAATTATTCGCCACCCGCATTTCTTCTTCACTGATATCGATCTCAACGCCGCCAACCAGATCTACAATATCGATCATGGCGTCAAAATCTACGCTCGCATAGTTGTCGATCGGTATCTTGTAATTGTCCTCGATGGTCCTTACTACCAGCGGACCGCCGCCGTATGCACACGCGGCATTGAGTTTTTTCACGCCGACACCCGGGATATTTGCATACAAATCACGCATAAACGATGTCATATGGATTTGTTTGGTATCTTTATTGATGGACATCAGGATCATGGAGTCCGAATTTCCATACCAGGAAGTGTCCCTGCGGTCCACGCCGATCAGGAGCATATTGTAGACATTTTCATCGTTTGGCAGCGTGATATCCTCGGTCTGCTCGATGATCTCCGTCTGCAGCTGCTCGGCCTCCTCATCGGTAATTCCTGTGCTCTCCGTCTCCACATCACTGTTGATCTGGATGCTGCTGTCATTCACATAATTACTCTTTCCATAATAATGGTTGATCACCGCGTAAACCCCCAGAAGAAGCAGTACGATCACGATCATAATGATCGTCAGTACATTGACCCATTTTTTTCTCTTCTTCCGTTTCTTACCGGATTTTTTCTTTCCGGAGGAATTTTTCTTCGGCTTCACATGAAGCTCTTCTTCATCCTCCCAGTCTTCATAGTTTTTCTTCATACAAACCTTCTTTCGTATTCAGAGCCTGTTGAAAATCCATTCCTATTAGCGGCAGCACATGTCCCGCGAATAACAATTTCCAATCACACTCCGGCAACCTTTCTTTTTTATATCTTTTATACTATAGACAAAATCCGCACCTCTGTCAAGGTTCTGCAACTTGTAAAATTTCTTTTTCCTGCCTATAATAAAAATCATCAGAACCTTATGCAGGATCCGGTATTTTCCGGCTCTTTCCCGCATACACCTGAAATATACTCCGGAGAAAAGAGGTACCTCATGAAAAACATAACCGGTACTGGCATTTCTCAGATCCCTGGACAGCAAAAACTATCTGGTAATCCAGTCCCAGTACGTCAACCGTCCGAACCATCCGCCGATTCCCGTACTGGTGATCAAACTTTAATACCGCTGTATTTTTGACTTGTTTTCCTGCAAAAACATGGTAAACTATTAACTATAGCATCTTTTGCTTTATCAGGGTAACTTGATAAAATATAAGAATCATTCTAAGAGAAGAGGGCACATAATATGGGAGAAATCATCATTCCGCAGGGCTACGTCTCTGCACTGAACCTGCATGACACACAGGTCGCCATCAAAACCGTAAAAGACTTTTTTCAGCAGGAGCTGACCAAACGGCTGAATCTGCTCCGCGTTACCGCTCCTTTGTTCGTAAATCCAGAAACCGGTCTGAATGACAACCTGAACGGTGTGGAACGGCCGGTTTCTTTCGAGCTGAAGGATATGGACCACACCCCGGCAGAAATCGTACATTCCCTGGCAAAATGGAAACGCTACGCACTGCAGAAGTATGGCTTTGGCCCGGGCGAGGGAATTTATACCGATATGAACGCCATCCGCCGGGATGAAGAGACCGATAACATCCATTCTATCTATGTGGATCAGTGGGACTGGGAAAAAATCATTACCAGAGAAGAACGCAACGAAGAGACACTCCGCAGCGTGGTAAAAGCCATTTACAAAACCCTGAAACATACCGAAAAATATATGTCTATCCAATACGACTATATCCATGAAATCCTTCCGGCAGACATCTATTTTATCACTTCTCAGGAACTGGAAGACCTTTACCCGAATCTGACGCCGAAGGAACGGGAATATGAGATCGTCCGTGAGAAGGGCGCCGTATTCCTGATGCAGATCGGAGACCTGCTGAAATCCGGCGAGCCCCACGACGGACGCGCTCCGGATTACGACGACTGGAAGCTGAACGGTGATATTATCGTCTATTATCCGGTCCTTGACATTGCGCTGGAGCTTTCCTCCATGGGAATCCGTGTGGACGCGGAAAGCCTCGCAGTCCAGCTGAAAAAGAGCCGCTGCGAAGAACGGGCGCGCCTTCCATTCCAGAAGAGTGTCCTTGACGGCACGCTTCCGCTGACCATCGGAGGCGGTATCGGCCAATCCCGCCTGTGCATGTTCTTCCTCCGCAAAGCCCACATCGGTGAAGTACAGTGTTCCATCTGGCCCAAAGAATCTGTGGAAGTGACGGACGCTGTAGGTATCCAGCTTCTGTAAAACCGGCAGCAAAATCCCCGCACCGGAGTCTCCTGATCCAGGGCTCCGGCGCGGGGATTTTTCTTCAGTCTTCAGTTCCATTTCAGCAGTTCCAGCAGTTCTTCTTTTGTAAACGAAGCATTTTTCAATTCATCACCGGAGAGTACCTGCTCCGCCAGTTCTTTCTTCGCCTCCTGCAGTTTCAGAATTCTTTCCTCTATGGTATCTTTCGCGATCAGGCGGTAGACGTTCACCACGTGCTTCTGTCCGATCCGGTGGGCGCGGTCGGTCGCCTGATTCTCCACCGCGGCATTCCACCAGGGATCAAAGTGTATCACAATATCCGCCGCCGTCAGATTGAGCCCGGTGCCTCCCGCTTTCAGAGAAATACAGAACACCGGCACCTCTTCTTTCTGGAAACGTTCCACCAGCCGTGCCCGTTCCTCCTTGCTGGTGGCTCCGGTGAGCATACAGCAGGAAATTTTCTCTTTTTTCATCCGCTGTTCCAGCAGCTCCAGCATGGAGGTAAACTGGGAAAACAGCAGGATCCTGTGACCTCCCTCCAGGGCATTCTGGATCAGATCCATACAAAGCTCCACCTTCGCCGATGAAGAATGATACCCCTCATACAAAAGCCCCGGGTCACAGCAAAGCTGCCGCAGCCGTGTGATTTCCGCCAATACCTGGAATCTGCTGTTCCGGAACTCATCGTCCGACTGCCCCTGAAGCTCCATGGCAAGCCGCTGTGCTCTCGCCCGGTACAGTTCGCTCTGTTCGCCTTCCAGCTTCGCAAATACGTTCTTCTCGATCTTGTCCGGCAGATCTTTCAGCACATCCTTCTTCAGACGGCGCAGCACAAACGGGCGGATCATCTTCTGAAGCCGTTCCAGCGCCTCCTTGTCCTGTTCCCGGACGATTGGGCTCTCGATCTCCTCCCGGAACTGCTGGTAGCTGTACAGAAATCCCGGCATCAGGTAGTCAAAAATGCTCCACAGTTCACTGAGGCGGTTCTCCACCGGCGTTCCTGTCAGCGCAATATGAAAGCCTGCCTGTATCTGCTTGACTGCTTTGGCTCCCTGGGTCAAAGGATTCTTGATAAACTGCGCTTCATCGATCACCTCACAGAAAAACGGCACTTCCCTGTATTCCTCCACATCCCTCTTCAGCAGATCGTAGGAAGTAACCGCAATCTCCTGTTCACCCAGCCCATAAATCTTTTCCTTTCGCTCTTCCACGTTTCCAGTAATCATGCAGACCTGAAGCTCCGGCGCAAATCGTTCGATCTCGCTTTTCCAGTTGTATACCAATGACGCCGGCGCGACGATCAGGGTCCGTTTCCGCTCTCCCGGCTGTGCCTCGGAAATCTCGGACAACAGGAACGTGATCACCTGCAGTGTTTTTCCAAGTCCCATATCGTCCGCCAGGATTCCTCCAAAACCATTTTTGCACAGGGTTTTCAGCCAGCCAAATCCAAGTTTCTGGTACGCTCTCAGTTCTGCATTCAGCCCCTTTGGAAGTTCAAAATCGTTCTCCTCTATGGTCTTCATATTGCGGATCAGTCCACGGAATTCCCTGTTTTTCTCCAGAAGGAACGCCTCCTCCTCACGAAAACAGCCATCCACATAGAGCGCGCGGTATTTTGGCAGAAGCACGGTTCCGCTTTTCAGCTCTTTTTCTGTCAGCTTCAGCTGTTCCCGCATACTTGCCAGCACCCGGATGCCGTCATCATCCATATGAAGAAAGTCACCGTTTTTCATCCGGTAATATTTCTTCTTCCGGTCATACCGGGAAAGAATTTTTGCCAGTTCTTCCATGGAAAAATCACCGGCATGCAGCGTCAGTTCCAGGAGATTTCCCTCCAGAGACACCCCGGCGGAAACCCTCGGCGCAGGCAGTACGTGAATGGTCTTCAATGCATCGGAAACAAACACTTCCCCCAGTTCCTGGATCTCCTCCATCCCTTTTGTCAAAAACTCGTAAACTGCGTCCTCTCCCTGGATCACCATCTCTTCCCGTATTCCGTCATAGGCGGTGCAGTACGGCATGATCCTGGAATACACAGCCATCTCCTTTTGGACATCCCTGCCCCTGGACATCTGCCAGATACTGTTGATGTCCTTGAAAACATTGAATTTCTGTTCTCCATATACCGAATATAAGCCGCAGGTGACGGTTCCTTTCTCGGGAAGATCCAGATAAATATGGAACTTCACCTCAGGAGGCAGATATTGCGCCAGTTCCGGCAATGTCTTCTTCACCTTGAACAGCCGTTCCAGCGCCGGAAGCAGGTTCTGGCAGAATACCGGGTAATCTTCCTCGGCAATGGTACAGGAATTTTCCCTGCGTTCCTGAAGATAACGGAAAAACACCATAATCCCGGACAGTTCTTCATTCTTTGCTCTGTAAATCGTCGCTCCCTTGAAAAAATATGTGCAGTCACGACCTTCAAAAAAGGTAAACTCGGGAACTTTCAGCTGCATAGCGTTCTGATCCCCGCTAAGCTGAAGTCCAAGAGGCGGCGTACCATCCTGCAGCTGTCCTTTCTTTGCCTTCCTCGACATGGTTTCCAATGTGAATTCTACCTGCTCCAGCGCTTCCATAAAAGAGTCTATGGTCCAGCTCTCAATAGCAAGATAGCGGTCTGACTCATAAGAGTACCATTTTCCATAAGGCGTCTGATACATCCTGTTCTTTTCCCTGGACTGCTCGATCAGATGACGGACCAGCGGACGGCACTCCGGCGTAAAGGCTTCCATACAGTGAAGAAACGACAGATTCACCCCATAAGAGACCTGATCCAGATTCAGGACCGCGGCGGCAAACTGTGAAATGCTTTTCAGTACATACATTCTCCCGATTCCAATCCGGAACTCCGCCTGAATACCCTGATACTGCAGCTGAATATTTGCTTCCAGCTTTACCTGCCCGTTCTTCGCATCCGGAAGATACAGCGCTTTGTCCCGCATCGCATAGCTTGCCATCAGTTCCGCCAGACCGGGACTCGTTTTGACACTGCGTGGTTTTACTTTCTTTTCAGGTGCCGGAGCGATAATTTCTCCTGTCCCCTTTTTCACTCCCATCTCCCCCAGCAGGCTCTCCAGGTTTTTTAGTCCTTCCGAATCGTCTTTTCCAGCTTTCTGTTCCTTCTCCGCTCTTCGAGCCTTCCGCCAGTCGATATATTCCATCATAACGGCGACGCAATGTTTGCACAGTCCCCAGTATTTCTCATGAGCCGGACAGTTACACATATCCGAGAGAATTTCTCCTCCCTTTTCATCCACAGCAATCTGTACCTGATAGAAATTTCCGGTGCTTCCCAGGACTTCCGCCCGGATCTCCATCTCCGTTTCCCCGGGAATCTGTTCTTTTTCCTCCACATCCATCTTTCTGACACTCCCGCTGCGCCATAGCTGAAGTCCCCGGCTGTAACTGGCTGAATTTGTCTCCTGTCTGATATCCGCTCGCGTAATCATTGTTTTGCTCCTGCTTCTTCTGAAATTTATCGTATCTGATATGCCCAACAAAATCCTGCCCGCTGAACCCTCTCCGCTGGGCAGGAATATATTTTTATTTTACCGCAGATACTGTTACCATGTAAAGCCGTCTTTGATTTTTCTCAGTGTAACAATCGTCGTTTCGTTGGCTGAACAGTTACAATGTGACCTGCTCACAGAACTTTTCCCTGTTTCATGATAAAGTAAACTCATCAAAGCAAACAAACACAAATCAATATAAATTTTATGGAGGTATTCATTATGGCAATTGAAAAAGTAAATGCTCAGAACTTCGAAGAAAAAGTAATCAACAACTCCGGACTGACCGTTGTAGACTTCTTTGCAACCTGGTGCGGACCGTGCAAAATGCTGGCGCCGATCCTGGACGAAACCGCAGCAGATCACCCGGACGTAACCTTCTGCAAAGTAGATATCGATGAGGAAATGTCTCTTGCCACCCAGTATCAGATCATGAGTGTACCGACTCTGCTCTTTATCAAGAATGGGGAAGTTGTTAAAAAATCCATCGGTCTGATCTCCCAGGATGACCTGGAAGACTTTATCGCCGCATGTAACTAAAAAGGGATTGTAAAATTTCTCATTTTCGATTACACTGGTTATAGAAACTTATAAAACATTTGAAGCAGCCGTTCCGACAGCCGCTAAAAAGCGGACGCCGGGACGGCTGCTACTGTAAAACGCCGGTGTCCTGCTCTTTGACAGAACACTGACCCGAAAAATTTCTATGCCGGAGGTGTGAAATGAGAGAACAATCTTTCCCTATGCAATCTTATCTTGAACAATATTATCCCTTCTGGCCGCATCTGAATCCAAAAGAACAGGAACAGCTCTGCTCCTGCTCCCAGCTTCAGACCTGTCAAAAGGGAGATTTCTTATATTCCCATGACGATGACTGTCTCGGCATCCTGCTGGTTCTGAAAGGACAGCTACGTATTTTTATCCAGTCCGGGGACACGCGGGAAATCACCCTCTTCCGTGTGGGAGACGGGCAGGTATGTACCCTCTCCGCTTCCTGTATCATCCAGGAGATCAACTTTGATATCCAGATCGAAGCCGACGAGGACACCGAGCTGATCGTGACGAATGTCTCCTGTTTCCGTACTTTAATGAACCAGAATATTTATGTGGAGAACTATATTTATAAGGAAACGACGGAACATTTTTCCGATGTGATGTGGGCGATGAACCAGATTCTTTTTTCCAGTTTTGACAAACGCCTTGCCGGTTATCTGCTGGACGAAGCGCTCCGCACCAAATCCAATGTTCTGCATACAACCCACGAGCAGATCGCCCGAAATCTTGGAAGCGCCCGGGAAGTGGTTTCCCGGATGCTGAAATATTTCGAAAAAGAAAACATCGTGACTCTTTCCCGTGGAATTGTGACAATCACAGATGAAAAACGTTTGAGATCCTGCATTTACGGCGAAAAGCGATGCAAATGCCAGGAACAGCGCGAATAGTGTTCCGCGGCATTTTCTTCCGTTGAAAAGTCCAAAGGACTTTTCTGCAAAAATAAAAAAGCTCTGTCAGTTTCCGATCCGGAGGGGCTGACAGAGTTTTTTTACTGGAACGCTCAAATCTCACTAAAGGTATATTTGCTCTTAAGTCCGCTGGTAACTACCTCATAGCATACGCTGCCGTCATCCAGCTCCGCTTTTGAGTATTCGCTGAGTTTTGTAATATACTTTTTCATATACTCATCGAGATCTTCCGTCTCAATCTCTTCCACGTAACTGTTGGATTTTCCGTGGCAGCTGTCATACAGTTCTTTGATCATCTCATATCTTTTCATGCTCCTCTTGCCTCCTCTGAATTTTCACTTTTTTCAGCGATAACACCTTCTGTTATCTTCATCATATACCTTTTCCCGCTCATCGTCCAGCGATTTTTTTGCCGCGGGGATGTAAAAAACCCCGAAAGCCTTACGACTTTCGGGGTTTCTGCGCTTGGATACAATCTATTTTATTTAGATATTAAAATCAACTAAAATTAGTCTAATACGGATGCAACACGGCCTGATCCTACAGTACGTCCACCCTCACGGATAGCGAATGTAAGACCCTGATCCATAGCGATCGGATGGATCAGCTCGATGGTCATCTCTACGTTGTCACCAGGCATGCACATTTCTGTACCTTCCGGCAGAGAGATAACGCCTGTTACGTCAGTTGTACGGAAGTAGAACTGCGGACGGTAGTTGTTGAAGAACGGAGTATGACGTCCACCCTCGTCCTTTGTCAGAACGTAAACCTGAGCTGTGAATTTTGTATGGCAGTGTACAGTGCCCGGTTTAGCCAGAACCTGTCCTCTTTCGATTTCAGTTCTCTGAACACCACGAAGCAGAGCACCGATGTTATCACCAGCCTGAGCCTCATCCAGCAGCTTACGGAACATCTCGATACCAGTTACAACAGTTTTTCTGGTCTCTTCTTTCAGACCTGCGATCTCAACTTCCTCGTTCAGATGCAGAACACCAGCCTCAACACGGCCTGTTGCTACAGTACCACGTCCTGTGATGGTGAATACATCCTCTACAGGCATGATGAAGTCTTTATCTGTATCACGCTGCGGATCCGGAATCCAGCTGTCAACTGCATCCATCAGCTCCATGATCTTGTCGCCCCACTCGCCGTTCGGATCTTCCAGAGCTTTCAGAGCAGAACCCTGAATGATCGGAGTGTCATCGCCCGGGAAATCGTACTCGTTCAGCAGCTCACGGATCTCCATGTCTACCAGCTCAAGCAGCTCCGGATCGTCAACCATATCACATTTGTTCATAAATACTACGATGTAAGGTACACCTACCTGACGGGACAGCAGGATGTGCTCTTTTGTCTGAGCCATAACACCGTCTGTAGCAGCTACAACCAGGATAGCGCCATCCATCTGAGCTGCACCAGTGATCATGTTCTTAACGTAGTCAGCATGGCCTGGGCAGTCAACGTGTGCGTAATGTCTCTTCTCAGTCTCATACTCAACGTGTGCAGTAGAAATTGTGATACCACGCTCTCTCTCTTCCGGAGCTTTATCGATGTTCTCGAAATCTACAGCTGCGTTACCAGCAACACGCTCGGACAGAGTCTTTGTGATAGCTGCTGTCAGGGTTGTTTTACCATGGTCAACGTGGCCAATGGTACCAATGTTACAATGGGGTTTTGTTCTTTCAAATTTAGCTTTAGCCATTTTAAAATGTCCTCCTTAAAATCTTCGCTCAAAACAGAGCTTTTTGAGACTAAATCGTCAGGTAAGCAGGCGGGAAAAACCCCGCCGTTTTACCCCGAACCTGCTATTGTTGATTATATTGCATTTCACCTGTATTTGCAAGTGAAAATTGCACCAACCATTTTATTTTGCCTTTGCAGACAGTACCTTTTCCTGTACAGACTTCGGAACCGGCTCGTATCTGTCAAAGAACATGGAGTAGTTGCCACGGCCCTGAGTTCTGGAACGCAGGTCTGTTGCATAACCGAACATCTCTGCCAGCGGAACGAAACCGCGGATCATCTTACCGCCGCCGATATCGTCCATACCTTCGATACGTCCACGACGGGAGTTGATATCACCGATAACATCACCCATGTAGTCTTCCGGTGTGGAAACTTCGACCTTCATGATCGGCTCAAGCAGTACCGGTGCGGCTTTCTGCATAGCTTCCTTGAACGCCAGAGAACCAGCGATGTGGAATGCCATCTCAGAAGAGTCGACCTCATGATAAGAACCATCGTATACGTTTGCATGAACGCCTACTACCGGGAACCCGCCAAGGATACCAGCTCTCATAGCCTCTTCGATACCCTCGCCGACTGCCGGGATATACTCCTTCGGAATAGCACCGCCGACAACGGTAGATTCGAACTTGTAGGTTTCCTCTGCATTCGCATCCATCGGCTCAAATTTAACTTTACAGTGACCGTACTGTCCACGTCCACCGGACTGTTTTGCGTACTTGCTGTCAACGTCAGCCGGCTTTGTGATGGTCTCTTTGTAAGCAACCTGAGGAGCACCAACGTTTGCCTCTACCTTGAACTCACGAAGCAGACGGTCAACGATGATCTCCAGATGAAGCTCACCCATACCAGCGATGATGGTCTGTCCAGTCTCCTGGTTGGTATGTGCACGGAAGGTCGGATCCTCCTCTGCAAGTTTTGCAAGGGACTCACCCAGTTTGCCCTGTCCTGCTTTTGTCTTAGGCTCGATTGCCAGCTCGATAACCGGCTCCGGGAACTCCATAGACTCAAGGATTACCGGATGCTGCTCATCACAGATGGTATCACCTGTTGTGGAGAACTTGAATCCGATTGCTGCGGCGATATCACCGGAGTAAACTTTGTCAAGCTCCATACGCTTGTTGGCATGCATCTGAAGGATACGTCCAACACGCTCTTTTTTATCTTTTGTCGCGTTCAGTACGTAAGAACCGGAGTTCATGGTACCGGAGTAAACGCGGAAATATGCCAGCTTACCAACAAATGGGTCTGTCATGATCTTGAATACCAGCGCGGAGAACGGCTCTTCATCGGAAGAGTGTCTTACCACGTCGTTTCCGTCCAGGTCAACGCCTGCGATCGGAGGAATGTCGGTCGGAGCCGGCATATACTCAAGAATAGCATCCAGAAGTTTCTGAACACCTTTGTTTCTGTATGCGGAACCGCAGCATACCGGAACTGCTGTACACTCACAGGTAGCTTTACGCAGAACGGCTTTCAGTTCGTCTACAGACGGAATGTCATCGTCCAGATAACGCATCATCAGCTCGTCATCCAGCTCGCAGATTTTCTCAACCAGCTCTGTATGATACAGCTCAGCTTCATCCTGCATATCTTCCGGGATATCTGTAATGGTGATATCATCGCCCTTATCATCATTGTAGATGTAAGCTTTCATCTCGAACAGATCGATGATTCCCTGGAATTCATCTTCCTTTCCGATCGGAAGCTGCAGACAGATCGCGTTTTTGCCCAGACGGGTCTTGATCTGATCTACAGCATTGTAGAAGTTTGCGCCAAGAATGTCCATCTTGTTGATGAAAGCCATACGAGGTACGTTGTAGGTATCTGCCTGACGCCATACATTTTCAGACTGAGGTTCTACACCCCCCTTTGCGCAGAAAACGCCGACAGCGCCATCCAGTACACGCAGGGAACGCTCAACTTCTACGGTGAAGTCAACGTGACCCGGGGTATCGATGATGTTGATGCGGTGTTCCAGAGCGCCTGGTTTTACCTTGCAGTTTTCCTGCAGAGTCCAGTGGCAGGTAGTAGCGGCTGAAGTGATAGTAATACCACGTTCCTGCTCCTGTTCCATCCAGTCCATGGTAGCAGTTCCTTCGTGAGTATCACCAATTTTATAGTTAACACCGGTATAGTACAGAATACGCTCGGTAAGAGTAGTCTTACCAGCATCGATATGTGCCATAATACCAATGTTTCTGGTTCTCTCTAATGGATATTCTCTTCCAGCCAATGGATTTTCCTCCTTTAGAATCTGTAATGAGCAAATGCCTTGTTAGCCTCTGCCATCTTATGCATATCTTCTTTTCTCTTCACGGCTGCACCAGTGTTGTTTGCTGCATCCATGATCTCATTTGCCAGTCTGTCTTCCATGGTCTTCTCGCCTCTTTTGCGGGAGAACATGGTCAGCCAGCGAAGCGCCAGAGCCTGGCGTCTTTCCGGTCTTACCTCGATCGGCACCTGGTAGGTAGCACCACCGATACGTCTTGCTTTTACCTCAAGAACCGGCATGATATTGTTCATTGCTTCTTCAAATACTTCGATTGCTGGTTTTCCAGCTTTTGCTTCGACTTTAGCAAATGCGCCGTATACGATCTTCTGAGCGACACCCTTCTTACCGTCTAACATGATGTTATTGATAAGCTTGGTTACCACTTTGTTGTTGTATAACGGATCTGCTAAAACATCTCTTTTCTGAGTATGTCCTTTACGTGGCACGTTACTTCCCTCCTTAATCATAATTCGATTAAATCATCGGTACTCACACTTAACTGCAGTATGTCCGTACGAGTAAATTCCTCTATAGACCCGCAACCGTTTGGGATTATGGAATGACCGTACAACATAGTTTTGGTGATACTAGATCATCGAACGAAATTTAATTATTTCTGTTTTGGTCTCTTTGCTCCGTATTTGGAACGAGCCTGTTTTCTGTTAGCAACTCCTGCTGTATCCAGTGTTCCACGGATGATGTGGTAACGGGTACCTGGCAGGTCCTTTACTCTTCCTCCGCGAATCAGAACAACGCTGTGCTCCTGAAGGTTGTGTCCCTCTCCTGGAATATAGCTTGTTACTTCGATACCGTTGGAAAGACGAACTCTGGCGATTTTACGAAGAGCTGAGTTAGGTTTTTTCGGTGTAGCGGTTTTAACTGCTGTACACACACCTCTCTTCTGAGGAGAAGACATATCACTTGTTTTCTTTCTCAGAGAATTGTAGCTTTTCTGCAGCGCCGGAGCGGTAGACTTCTTTACAGATGTCTGACGGCCTTTTCTTACTAACTGATTAAATGTTGGCATTCCATTTCACCTCCTGATTGATTTCTCCAAATGTGTTTGGTTTTTACGGCTGCTATTATTCATGGTAAATGTGCGCACAAAAATAACTGCATTTTCATGCACGCCTGTTCATTATAACTTTGTCTTTTTTCAAAGTCAAGGGTTTTTGGCATTTTTTTATCACCGGCGAATATAAAAAATCCCCAGATAGCTTTCCACTATTCGGGGATTTCAAGATAAGGACACGTCCCGCACAATTCCGGCTGTTCTATCCGCTCAGCGTTGCACCATTTCAGGCGCTCCGCCTGTTCCGGACACTGCCCGCACCGCTCATACATAACAACGTCACTGAGCAGCAGCCCTTTGAATGTGTAGGAATCATCCTTATTGATATAATACTGCTGGCGGCGGCTGATCATATCCTGATTATGTTCCAGCCATTCTTCCTGCTCCGGCGTCAGAGTATGTCCGTGGGAACACAGCACATAATCCAGATCCGGCTGCAGACTCTCTTTTGCCAGCGGATTCCGAAATTCGATAAATGCGATATAACCCTGCCGCAGAAGCTCCTGGATCGGTTCCAGGACATCCTTTCCTGCATTCAGGATCCTGCGGGCGGTCTCTGCGTGATAAGTCTCTTCTTTGGAGTAAAAAACTCCGTCCGGCGACAAAAAGCCATCTGCCATCGTTTCTCCCCTCGCTTGATACCGGCGGTATCCGGGCGTGTCCAGACCGAACATCTTCGTTTCGTTACCGCCTGCCGCAGTTATGGGCAGCGGAAGATTCGGACACGCTCATCATACCGTCTTTGTCTTTCTTTTTCCCGGGATTTACTCCCGCTTTTTCAGTGAAGATTATTCTTCCGGCTGGAACTCTTCTTTGCCTACGCCGCAGATCGGGCATACCCAGTCTTCCGGCAGATCTTCAAATGCTGTTCCCGGCTCGATTCCGTTATCCGGATCGCCGATTTCCGGATCATATACATATCCACATGGTTCGCAAACATATTTCTTCATTGTTTTCTTTTCCTTTCTGCTGAAATATTTTTATCAGTCAGATTTCACCCGACTGTCCGCACTCATTATAGCAGATAACCTCACAGATTACAACGTAAGAAGTTTCCTTCGTTTTGCCGTCTGTAACAGTTCAGCCTTGCTGAACCGTTACATGCAAAATCCATTTAAAATCGCCTTCGGCGATGGGATTTTGCACTCCTGAATCACATTCTTACGGTCTGCGCAGCATGTGCGCAGACCTGGGCTGAACTGTAACTGCCGTCTGTACACTTCAGCCGACGGAACGGTTGCTGCCGCCCTTTTATTTCTTTTTGCCCAGATTTTCTCCCTCTTTGGCTCTGTCGATCACCTGCTGGCGGAAATTGATGACCTGATGTTCATATTCTTCCTCCATAAAGCGGGAAGTAATCATGAAATCCGCAGTCGCCTTATTATTTGCGATGGGAATATCATACACCTGGGCAATACGAAGCAGGGCTTTTACATCGGGATCATGGGGCTGCGCCTCCAGCGGGTCGGAAAAGAATACCACAAAATTGATGGATCCTTCCACGATCTTTGCGCCGATCTGCTGGTCTCCGCCCAGCGGGCCGCTGTTGTAGCCTTTCACCGGAAGGCCTGTCGCCTCTGTGATCATCCTTGCCGTCGTTCCGGTTCCGCACAGAAAATGACGCATCAGAATGTCTTTATGTTCCTCACACCATTTGATCATTTCCTGCTTTTTGCCGTCATGGGCGATCAGGGCGATGCTTTTCTGTTTTCCTATTGTAAAGCTGATACGTTCGCTGCTCATTCAACTTCCTCCTTCTTTTCCTGCAGACGGTACAGGTTCGGACGCCTGCCCCTCTTCTCAACTCATTTTTCTCCTGTAAAGAAGCGTGCCTGAGTGCCCGCAGCAACTCCGATGTCCTGCTGTCACAGCACTCAGGCACGCTCCGGGTTCAAGATTAATATTCCTGAACGTATGCGGCAACCTGTTTGTCCCAGATCTGAATGTGGTTCAGAAGCCATTCCACAACATTTTTCTTCACTGCTTCCACAAATGCTTCTGTCGGACCTTCCTCCTCTTCAAGCATCTCCCGCAGTTCTTCCACTGCCTTCACAAATTTCGCATGCTGGTCCTTGTGCGCCTGCAGCAGCGGATAATTATGTGTCTCCTGAAGCTTCTCTTCATCATTAAAGTGAAACTCTGTGTAATCCATCAGGAAATCCAGAGTCTGCACCGCTACATTTTTCTCTTTTCCCGGCTGGCATTCTTCAGTCAGCTTGTTGACTCTCGCGATCAGTTCTTTGTGCTGCCCGTCAATCTCCTGATTTCCTGTTTCCAGATATTTGTCAAATGTGATGCTCATGTTCTTCGTCCTCCTTACTCTTCCGGCTGGAACTCATCTTTGCCCACGCCGCAGATTGGACATACCCAGTCTTCCGGAAGATCCTCAAATGCTGTTCCCGGCTCGATTCCGTTGTCCGGATCGCCGATCTCCGGGTCATAAACATATCCACATGGTTCACAAACGTATTTTTTCATTGTTTTCCCTGCCTTTCTTGGTTCTGTTTTCCGTTTTTTGTTCCTTTCGAACGGTCACTCCCATTATATCAGATAACTTCCCGGATGACAACGCAAGAAGTAACGGTTCAGCAAGGCTGAACTGTTACCGTATGGAAACGCAGTACGCTTACAGTTCTTGCGTTTTTTCCCCGCTTCCATTATAATCATGCTGAATGCGGCCTCTTCGGTTCCTGTCCTGGGGCTGATGGGCTGCGCACTGTGCGGGCTTTCCGTAGGCATCATGTGGCCAGGCACGTTCAGCCTTGCCGCAGAAGCCTGTCCGAAAGGCGGAACTGCAATGTTTGCCCTGTTTGCCCTTGCAGGTGACCTGGGCTGTTCCACCGGTCCCTCCCTGGTAGGGTTCGTTTCCGGACAGTTCAACGGGGTTCTGCAGACCGGACTGGCTGCCGCAATCCTGTTCCCGCTGGCTTTCCTTGTGGGACTGCTGCTGTTTCGAAGAAACCACCGTGCGAAAATGTAAAACAGCTGTGACAGCTGATATTCCTTTCTTTGGGAATATCAGCCGCCACAGCTGCTTTTTTATTCTTCCGCTTTATGCCGGAACGATCATCACTCTCTGCCGCCAGCTCAACGCAAACGGTATGTGTACCAGTTCCAGACTGGCACAAATCTTATCCGCACAGGTCACCACCCAGGCTTCTTTGCACGTTGGCATCGGTCCAAGAGGGAACATATGCGTCAAAATGATTCCGCGTACTTTCTCGTCGATTCCAAACTGTTCCTCACTCGCCCAGGCTGCTGCTTTCGGATGGTAAAATGCCTGATGCAGCTCCCCTTCCGGCAGCTGATCCTTAAAGTCATAAACGCAGAAATCATGGAGCAGCCCCGCGATCGCCGCAATTCTCTCGTCACAATCCCTGTTTTTTGCCATCTTCCACGCGATATAAGATACATTAATGCTGTGTTCCAGCCGCGAGGTCTTCTGATGCTGCAGATAATTTCCAAGTTTCAGAAATTCTTTGTTCCTGAGAATCGGTTTTACAATTTCCAGAAACTCAGAATCGATCTCCTCCGATACAATAAGCTCCATGGGTACCACCTCCTGCACACTGCCCAAACTGTTGCTTCTGATTTTATTATGAATATATCCTCCGCACAAGTCAAGGGTTACAGAAAAATCCTAAAAAACTTTTCAAAGAATTGCAGGCAGGCGACTTTTTTACATATCCAGCACTTTTATCTCAAAACCGCTCACTTCGGCATCTGCCCGTTCCGCAAACATCGCCAGATATGTACCCGTGAAAGTCATGGTCCTGGTACTCTCCGTGCAGAGTCCTACGGTCAGTCCTGTGCCCAGTTTCACATAATTTTCTCCGTCCGTGCTGAACAGGAACGTATAATTTTCCCTGTCCGTCACGATCCGCAGCCAGAGACTGCCGTCCGCGGAAAGTTCTGTTTCCATCTGTGAGGTAACCGCAAAAATATCGTGTACATGCTTTGCCAAACATACCTTCCACCGGTCCAGTTCCCTGGTCAGATAAATCTCATAGTGGTAATCATGGTTGTAATAAGCGCTCAGTCCGACGCGCATACCCTGTACCTGTCCCAACGGACGCAGGCGCAGCGTTGTGATGGTATCAAAGCCTTTCTGCCGGACGCCGACCCATGTGGGCGAATCCTGATCATTCAGTGTAATCTGCGTTCCTTTCAGCAGCAGCTTCTTTTCTTCCGGCATCCGCACATAATTCTTCCGATCCGGGTTACGGAGGAAATTGTAATGTGCGGAAAATACATCACCGGAAAAATCTTCTGTGAAATCTCTGCATACCGGCTCTGCCTTTCCCGGCAGCGGTCCTTCCATCTCAAGATCGATCAGGCCGTGATCTCCAACGACCGGCCATCCATCCTCTGTCCATACCACCGGTGCCAGGTAGGTTTCCCTGCCCAGATTGTGCAGCAGGACACGGTTGTTTTCCCCTCCGCACGGACGGATCGCCAGACATACCATCCACCAGTTTCCGTTGGCGTCTTCCATCAGATCCGCATGGCCGGTGCAGTAGATCTTTTCCCTCATATCTTCCTTATGAGAAAGAATCGGATTATGCGGACACGGCTCATACGGTCCATAGGGATGATCCGCCCTCTGGATAGTTTCCATATGTCCGTATTCTGTACCGCCTTCCGCGAGCATCAGGTAATACTTTCCATTGACCTTATACAGATGCGGTCCTTCCGGATAACGTCCTCCGCAGCCATAACTGAGTACCTTGCTCTCAGTAAATTTCTCTCCGGTAAACGGATCCAGCTCACAGATCAGAATACAGGAACGGCCTTCCTCATCGTCTGCGGCAGAGGTAAAATAAACCTTTCCGTCATCGTCAAACAGCAGGGAGGGATCGATGCCCCCCTGGTCGATCCGCACGGGATCCGACCATCCCTTATCCGGTTCCTTGCTGTGAACAATGAAATTTCCGCCGCTGCTGACATTGGTGGTCGTCATAAAAAACCAGCCGTCATGGTAACGCAGGGTCGGCGCAAAAATTCCTCCCGACGGACGGCATTTTTCCAGCGGAAGCTGCTCGTCGGTGGTCAGACAGTGACCCAGCAGTTCCCAGTTGACCAGGTTCCTGCTGTGATAAACCGGCACTCCCGGAAAATACTCAAAAGATGAATTTACAATATAATAATCATCGCCCACACGACAGATGGACGGATCCGGATTATATCCGGAAATAATTGGATTTCTATAAGACTGATTCTGCATACTGCGATGTCCCCCTTTCACGATTCTTTGGATCTCTCCTCTTTGCCCTGCAGATATTGCGCTGGGCAGAAATCCGCTCACCATTTGTTTTATGCCGCTATTTTTTCAGCACAAATACTTTCTTATTTTCTGTTTCACTGCTTTCGCCGATCATAACCTCAAAACTTCCCGGTTCGCTGTCCCAGCTGCCGTCGGCGGTATAGAACCGGAGCATCTCTTCACGGATTTCAAAGGAAACTTCCTTTTCTTCTCCCGGCTCCAACGTAACCCTCTGATAACCTTTCAGCTGTTTCACAGGACGCACCACGCTCGCCGCCACATCGTGCAGATAGAGCTGGATCACATCCGTTCCCTTTCTGCCGCCGGTATTTTTCACTGTGACGCTGGCGGTAATCGTCCCTTCCCTGGTCATCTCTTCCCTGTCAAGGCGCACTTCCGAAACAGAAAATGTCGTGTATCCAAGTCCATAGCCAAAAGGATACAGCGGCTTATTGGGAATGTCAAGATATTTTGAGAGAAAACGGTTGGTATCCTCCGCTCCTGAATAAGGCCTTCCTGTCGGAAATTCATCGTAATGTACCGGAACCTGCCCGACACAATATGGAAAACTCATCGGCAGCCTTCCCGTCGGCTCACAGGCCCCTGTCAGTGTACGGATCAACGCAGGACCGCCTTCCGTTCCTGGCATCCATGCCTCCAGGATCGCGCAGGCATTGTCCCGTACCAGGCGAAGATCCAGCGGACGCCCGTTAAACAGGACAACGGCGGTCTTTGGATTGATGGATGTAATTTCTTTCAGCAGTTTCTGCTGCACTTCCGGAAGCTCCAGTACCCCTCGGCTGGTAGCCTCTCCGGTCTGAAGATAATGTTCACCCAAAAGCAGCACAACCTTGTCCGCCTGCCGCGCCGCCTCGCAGGCTTCCTTCCACATGGCTTCCCGCTCCTGCTCCGTATAGCTTTCCTGACTGTCCTTGCCGAACCCTACCAGCCTGGTCTCCGGATCCAGTACCGGACATCCTTTGGCAAAGGTAAAATTCCAGCCAGCCGCCAATGTCTCCGCTGCTTCTTTTACCGTCACTGTATCCGCCGGATCGCCGAGGAACGACCAGCCGCCAAGCATCTGTTTCCGGTCCGCATAAGGACCGATGAACGCAACTTTTTCCTTCTGTTTCAAAGGCAGAAAATCTCCGTCATTTTTCAGAAGTACAAAGGAACGCTCCGCCGCCTCCTGTGCCAGCGCACGGTTTTCCCCGCACAGAATCACACCGGCTTCCTTCTCAACATCCGCGCCTTTAAACGGATTTTCAAAAAGTCCCAGTTTGTTTTTTAATTCCAGGATTCGCAGAACAGCTTCGTCCAGCAGCTCTTCCTTTACGCTTCCTTCCCGGATCAGATGCCCCAGTTTTTCCGGGTAAACGCCGGACATCATATCGATATCCACTCCCGCCTCCAGGGCACGTCTCGCCGCGTCTGCACGGTCACTGGACAATCCATGGGCAACGGTCTCTCCGATCGCTCCAAAATCACTGATCAGCACGCCGTCAAATCCCATCTCTCCACGAAGAATGTCGCGCATCAGCGTTTTGTTTACTGTCGCAGGTATGTCATTGACTGTGTTGAACGAAGTCATGACCAGGGCTGCACCGGCATCCACCGCCGCCTGATACGCCGGAAGATAATATTCCCGGAAAGTCCGTTCCGTCAGCTGGACCGTATTGTAATCCCGTCCGCCGTCCGGCGCGCCGTAACCAGCAAAATGTTTTACACAGGCCGCCAGAGTCTCATCTCCCGCCAGGTCATCTCCCTGGTAACCGCGGGTCATCGCCTCCGCAAACCGGCCGTTCAGCCACACATCCTCACCGGTAGACTCCATCACACGGCCCCAGCGGGCGTCGCGTACCAGATCCGTCATCGGCGAAAAAGTGACATGCAGACCTGCGGCTGCCGCCTCTCTTGCCGCCATCTTTGCGCACGCTCCGGAAAGCTCCGGACGGAACGACGCGCCCTGCGCCAGCGGGATCGGATAGACTGTGCGGTATCCGTTGATCACATCCAGCATAAAGATCAGCGGAATATGATGGGGATGGTGTTCCATATATTCTTTCTGTATCTTTTTGATTTTTTCCGCGCCGTAAACGCCGAGAACGGTTCCCGCCAGGGAAATATCCTCCCTTGACACACCCATGTCCTGCATCGGTCCCATCGCCGCGGAATCCTCCGCCAGGAGCTGTCCGGAAATCTGGAACAGCTGTCCGATTTTTTCTTTCAAGCTCATATCGTGAAGCAATGCTTCCAGCTCTGTATGCTGCATTTTTCTTCCTCCTAGTCTACTAGTTATCTTTCTGCTTTATACCTGAACCGGAGAATCTCCGGCACACTTCCCAATCTCTTATGATACCGTTCGTCTCCATTTAGCATCCTGCCCCTTCGCCATTGACCATTCTCAAAACTTCCTTCTTCCATTGAAAGCACCGTCAAATGTTTCTGTCCGCTTCCTCTCCGCGGAAGCAGGCGAATGTCTGTATTGCATCCTGCGATAAAGAAAGACTCTTCACTGTCTTCAATGATCATTCCGGCACATCCAGGCTCAGAAAGAGAATGTTTTCGATATGACAATTCCAATTCACAACCGGCCAACCGAAGAATAGTTCCCTTTTCATGTTCATTTTTCTGTAAGTATCCATGCATGGAATCTGTTCCTCGGTACTGAAAATAAATTTTTTTCATACTGTCCATCAGCTCGTAGGAACGCGCCAAAAATCGTCCGGTTCCATTATAGACGAAAGCCAGTTCATCAATCTGAAGTTTCTCCAGTACTTCCTGATCCGTTGCGGATAATTCTTCCTCCTCTTTGTCTGCCCGAAAGTCTTCAATGCCAAACGGTGAAAAGCCAAGTGTATGATAAATTGCAAAAGCCGGAAATACATTGGAAGCCGTCACTGCATCCCGGCGTGCCTCAGGAATCAAAAGCGGGGCTCCGCCTGCAGTATACTCTCTGCATACACCGTCAAAATCTGACAGATAAATATCCGGTGCAAAAATATCAATACTTTCTGCAGCAATTCTCCAAATCGAAAGATTACGAGCGATCGGTCCTCCGCTTGGATAATTACCCGGTCGGTCCGGAAACTGATTCAGCCATGCATTGACATACATTGGAAGCGGATACTCCTCTTTTCCCGCGGATGCGATTTCCTCCACAGCACAGGCATAATGCCATGCCATAAACATTTCCGGCGCTGTTTCCTGATAAAGCTGTTCCCAGGAAATTCCCGCAAATTCAGAATTCAGCTTCTGAGGAACCGGTTTTGCAAATGCCTCCTCTGCCGGCACAGAATAATCTCTGTCCGCTCCAAGAAATCCAATCTCATTTTCCACCTGCACCATCAACACAGTATGCTGCTCTCCATCCTTTTCTTTCAGGAATTTCATCAGCCGACGGAACGCTTTCTGATCAGCCCGAACGGCCTCCTGGCAAAGCGGCGTCACGGTATCCGAAAGGATTCCTCCGGGGTAACACGCACGCTGAAACCTGTCTGTATCCCTTTTCACCCATTCCGGAACGTAACTGCTCTCACCGTTCTTCCAGAGACCGAACCACAGAAGTACAAGCCGCATCTTCTCTTCTCGCGCCTGCTCCAGAATGCCTTCCGTAAGCGAGAAATCAAAACAATCTTCCTCGGGTTCTACAGTTTCCCAGGTAACCGGCACGATTAAAGTATTCAGATGAAGTCCTCGAATGCCGGGCCATACTTTCTTTTTCATATATTCCAGACTGGATGCACTGGAATTATGAATTTCTCCAGCCAGCATAAGATAAGGTTCACCGTCCACATACAGAGTCGGAACCCCCTTTCTGTCCTCTGCCACATAAGGCAATATGCTCATCTGCCACACCTCCATTTCTCTTACACAACATTATAGCAGGTCTCCGAGTACAGAAAAATGTCATATCCTGACCTGTTTCCTGTCGTATTCAGACATTTTGCTGTCCGCGCCGCAAATATATCTTAACTTTTTTATCCCTTCAGTCCGGACATTTTAATACCCTGGATAAAATATTTCTGACAGGTTGCAAAAATTACAAACACAGGAAGCAGAGCTACCAGTGACATTGCCATCATCTGTCCCATCTGCACATTTCCCTGTGATCCTTTAAAGAACTGCTGACCGATCGCAATCGTAAATTTCGCAAAAAATAGATTGTTAGACCCCCCTGAATTAGCAATTCTATTATTGGAATAATCAAAAGAACATGATAAACTTATCAGAAAGAAATTTAGATACATCCGCATTCTGCCTCCTGCAGAATTACCGGTTTTTGATCAATTTTGATTTAGAAAGGATTTATATGACAACCGATTTTTACGCAAGCAGTAAAGTAAAGTACATACGTCCCATGAACTCTTGTGACGCCTCCCGTGTCGCTGAAATCCTGATTTTTGCCAAGCGAGCCGCCTATCGTCCCATTTTCCGTGATGACTATGTCTCTTTTCAAAAAATGTCTGTACTGGATCTCGCACTGTCCTACCGGGACAACCAAGACCTGCAAAAAGATGTATTCGTCTATGACGACGGAATCGTCCGGGGAATGATTTCCATTGACCCAAATTTTGCCCCCAGGGAATGGCATCTGAAGGAATTATATATCGACCCGTTCTTTCAGCACCAAGGGATCGGCAGCGCTCTGATGTCAGAATTTCTTTCTATGGCTGCCGATGCCGGTAGCAGACAGGTATCCCTCTGGGTTCTGGAGGCAAATACCGCTGCTCGCCGATTTTATGAATCTTTCGGCTGGCTCCCATCCGGCGAACGTAAGCTTGAGCCAGGCACCGACCAGTTTTTGCTGATGTATCGATCCGGCCAATGCCGCGGAAATGAATCTAAGAAAGGAGAACATTCCTATGGGAAATCGACATAACATGCCAAGAAAACACAAGAGAACCTCCCGCCTTCTGTTCCTTTCTGTCCTGATCCTGCAGATTCTTTTTGCAGTCTTCTGGTCCAGCCAAAAAGCGGGATTCTGGGTGGATGAACTATGGTCCTACGGACTGGCAAATTCCTACTATCATCCCTATGTATATATCGAAGGTCCTGTGGAAGAAGGCTGGGTGCCGGGAGAATATTTCGGGGATTACGTGACAGCAGACACAGAGCATCGTTTTGATTACGGTTCCGTCTTTTACAATCAGGAACAGGATACGCACCCTCCTTTGTTTTACATGGTGCTCCATACGATATCCTCATTTTTTCCGGAAACCTTCAGCAAATGGTATGGCCTTTTCCCCAATATCATTTACTTTTCCATAACTTCCATTCTGGTTTACTTATGGTGTTCGAAGCTCTCCGGCGGAAACCGAAATTTTGCACTGCTCGCCATGATCTTCTGGGGGTTCAGTATTGCCGCAATGAGCTGCGTGATCTATATCCGGATGTATATGCTCCTGACTATGTGGTTCGTCGCGACACTCTATCTGCACAGCTGCATGCTCATGGAAAACAGGCAGTCTTTCCGGCAACTGGCGGCACTTTTACTGATCACTTTTTCAGGATTCTTTACTCATTATTATTTTTCCATCTTGGGCGCCTTCCTCTCGGCAGGATACGTCTGCTGGCTGATGCTCCACAAACACTGGAAACGTTTATGGCAGTATGTTGTTACGATGCTTCTGTCTCTGGGACTTGTCTGGATCGTATTCCCGGATACCTTTGTCAAAATTTTCGGCAGGGATTCCAACCGGGGCGTACAGGCATACCAGAATCTGAAGAATGCCTCCAGTCTTCTGCCGCATTTGAACACCTATCTTGGAATCATCAACACAGAAATGTTTGCGGGGCATCTGGTACTCTTCCTTCTTGCCGCAGCGGCAGCCGCATTCTTTCTGAGACAGCTGCACATACGCCGCGCCGAAAACTCCATCCGGACCAGGCGCTTGTCTGACGCTTCCAGGAGGGAACAAAGAAAAGAAAAAAGAACAGAGCATTTGCTCGTCAGTCAAAGCGCCTGCGCAGCCCTGGGAATCGCAGCCGTTGACATCTGCATCTATACCATACTGATCGCATTGATCGCCCCTTATCAGGCAGACAGGTATATTTTCTGTATCTTTCCTGTCATTGCGATCGGGTTTACTATTTTGATCTGTAAGATTTTCTCTCTGACCAAAGAGAAAAAGAAGGGATTTCAGGCAGCCTGTATCCTGCTGCTGGTTCTTGTGGCGGGACAATGGATCCAGAGAACTCCCGGTTATCTGTACACAGAGAAGAAAAATAACGTTGCCCTCAGCCAGCAGTATTCGGACAAAGACTGCCTGTATATTACCTATGACTATAATCGCTATTTGCCCACAAACAATGTACTGGAACTGCAGAACTATCAGCGCGTCCTGACCGTAAAAGTCTCCGGCGAAGACTATATGCCGATAGATTCTGCCCTGCAGGAAACCATGACTTCACCGGTCGTTTATATTGACGGGATGATGAATGTCTCTGACGTGATCCAGTACATCACGAATGCGGGCGGCTACACAAAATCCACCGAGATATATCCCGATGATAAAACATATGTGATATATTTTGAAAAATAGCGCGTGCTTAAAAAATTCAAACAGACTCCGACAGCCCTTCATAGGCAAACCATCCAAAGTCCGCATATCCGCTGCTCTTTGCTCCTTCTGCCGATGCGTACATCCCGACCGTACATCCGGTAAACCCTCCGGCAATTTCGGTACTCAGCGGACGGATATCAACATCCCGGGCCATACAGTGTTTTACACCGTTTTGCTCGTAATAAAGATCCACGTTCAATCCATGGCAGACCATCCTGAGCACACAGACCCCATCCAGGACTTCCGCTACCGCAATCTTCTGATCCGCTCCATTTTCACAGCGGCGAATCCTGATACACGGGGTTCCCCGCTCATTGCGGACTTTTTCAAAGCGCAGATGATATCCATTGCTCTGCACCAGCGCAAGCCCTGCCGCTTCTTCCTCCTGCTCCGGGCAGAAATCCAACAGTGCGCTTGCCTGCCAGGAGAAATGCCGCTGACGTACTCCCAGATAAGCCGGACTTGCCTCATCCCGCAGAGTTTCCGTTCTCAGCCGCAGCCGCAGCCATCCCTGCCGCTCTGTCAGCGAATACAAATTCTTCGCCGGATTCCTCAGCATCACAAAATCCATCGGCAGCCTGTCCTGCCAGAAATGATAAACGGTATCTTTCGGTTCAAAAGGATATTCTTCCATCGGAAGCTCGATGTGTTCCTCCAGTTTGCCGATTCCCGGATTCACCACGGGCCAGCCGTTTTCCCAGACGACTTTCGCAAGAAACGTTTCCCTTCCCATCAGCGTAAATCCCTGCTCCCGTCTTGACGCCAGCATGACCATATACCAACTGCCATCCGCAGCTTCCACCAGATCTCCGTGACCCACATAAACCACCGGATAATTCTTTCCAAGATGGCGGTGGGTCAGAATCGGATTGTCGGGATTTCCTTCATAAGGACCGCCAATCTGCCGGCTCCTTGCCACGGTGACACTATGATCCGGTCCGGTGCCTCCCTCTGCAATCATCAGATAATAATAACCTTCCTTCTTGTAGAGATGAGGTCCTTCCGGCCAGATCACGCCGTTCATCGCGCCTTTCCAGATTTTTGTGCTCTCTCCGGTGAGACATCCTTTCTCCAGATCCAGTTCCTGAACCCAGATTTCCCAGTCTCCATTATAGCGAACACCCTCCGGATTCGGTCTGGTACCCACATAATAGCAGGTTCCGTCCTCATCAAAGAACAGGCTCGGGTCAATGCCCGGCGCATCCTCGCCCAGCCACACCGGATCTGACCATGGCCCCTTTGGATCCTGTGCCGTTACATAGAAGTTTCCGCCGCCGGACACATTCGTTGTGATCATGTAAAAGGTTCCGTCGTGATACCGGATTGTCGGCGCATAGATACCCTGAGAATGTCCGCAGCCCTCCAATGGAATTTGAGAAGGCCGTTCCAGCACATGACCGATCTGCTCCCAGTTCTTCAGATCTTTGCTGTGAAAGATTGGCACGCCGGGAAAGTAGGCAAATGTTGAATTCACCAGATAAAAGTCCTCTCCCACCGCACAGATTGAGGGATCCGGATAGAAACCGCTCAAAATTGGATTTTGTACTGTCATCATAAAATTTTCTCCTTTGCATCACACTGCCCCGCAGAGAATCATCTGCAGGGCAATTTTTTTCATCACTCTTTTTCCGATACCGATCCGTTATTTTCCATCCCAAATCCGATAGTTGCCGCTCAGCGCCAGAAGCGCGAAGAAATACAGACAGTTGTCATAGTATCTTCTGTCTCCCTGCCGCAGCGGAGTTTCAAAGAATTTCTTCACACATACCGATGCCCATTTTCCTTTCGCCGCCAGGGACGCCTGCGCATTGGTTGCGGTGATGGCAACCGGATGCAACGCTTTCATTCCTTCCACCGGTGTTCCGTCGATCAGATAGACCCCATCGTTCCGTCCGCCTTCCGTCTCGCAGAAAAACTGCTGGAGCCTGTCTGCAATCTCACATTCCCACTCATCCGCAGCAAACCATGCATAATCCAGTCCGATATTGGCAATCGTACGGTAGGCGTCGCTGTAATACCAGTCATGACGTCCGCCGAACTGCTCCTGATGTCCTGTATGCGGACTTCCATCGTAATTGGCATACTCTGCGCACAGTCCCGTCTTCGGATGGCAGGCTTTTTTCAGATATTCCCTGCTGGCTTTTGCCGCCTCTTTCCAGAACAGACGGTCCTCCTCATCTGCCCAAAGAGCAAACAGCTCATAGAAATGAGGCAGATGATAAGACGGATCCGACCAGTCACATTCTGTAACAAACTTGATCAGATGGTTGCTTTTTTCCCACATAGGAGCGCCGCCCTTGCCGTCTTCGCCCTGGTGAAGACACTCTCTGAGGATGGCCCTGGCTTCTTTAGAATAATTGAAAATTCCCTCGCCGTCACCCCAGCGTTTCGATGCAAAAAACAACGCCATCGCAAAAAATTCCTCACCGTCCGGCGCCGGTCCATACGCATTCTTCGTTCCATCCGGCTGACAGGACCACGCAAAATATCCCGCATTTTCTCCCTCTTCCATATACATATAGGTCTTGGTCCACTTCCACAGACGGTCGAACTCTTCTTTTTTGTCCATCTGTACGCACATCATCATTCCGTAGGACATTCCCTCCGTGCGCGCGTCATGATTTCCGGTATCTTCCATGTATCCCATGTCCCCGCCTACCGGATGGTAAATGCGTTCCTCCTCTGATCCATAAAACATGGTCTGGAAACTGTCCTCAATCTTTTTGTCAATTTCTTCCTGTGTGTATCCGTTTTCCAGAAATACATTGCGGTACACGCCTGTCTCAAATGCTCCCTTCATTTTTGCTCCTTCTCTTATCTGTCTACTGACACTTTCTGTACTCATTCAAATTTTCCCAAAACAGATACAGGCATCCTCCTCAAAAACACTTCGCGACAGGAGAGATGCCCGCAACTGCTGGGTTTTTATTCAGTCTGAGTGAAACATGCCTGAACCCATCTGAAATTTTATCGTTTTTTCACGGTCATCAAGGTAATTCCGGACAGCGCCACAAGCAACAGAAATACATACAATACTGCCTGCGTTTCATCCCCCGTCCGCGGACTGCTGACCTTTTCTGTTTTTGTCTGATCTTTCGCGGTATCCACTGTCTGCGTCGGCACTTTCTCCGGCGTGCTTGTCGGTGTCGGCTTCGCTGTATCTGTTGGTGTTGGTTTTGGAGGTTCTGTCGGATCGGGCGCATCTGTCGGTGTCGGTTCTGGTGCATCCGTCGGTGTCGGTTCCGGTACGTCCGTCGGTGTCGGCTCTGGCGCTTCCGTCGGTGTCGGCTCTGGTGTTTCCGTCGGTGTCGGTTCCGGCGTTTCTGTCGGTGTCGGCTCCGGTGCATCCGTCGGTCTCGGCTCTGGTGTTTCCGTCGGTGTCGGCTCAGGTGTGTTGGTCGGTGTCGGTTCCGGTATCTCTCCTCCTGCTTTCTCGGAAGTTATAAGTACACCCCAATACTGAGTGGACTGCCAGGAATTATCTGTACTATCATTAAATTTTGCAACACTGATGCGTTCCCCTTTTTCATTGCTGTCATTGATCTGAGCATCAAATCCCAAAACTTCATTTCCCTGAAGCACTCTGCTTACAGGAATTTTCATTTCCACCAGATACCCGCTGTCCGTAAGAGAAACCGCTGACTCAAATCCTTCCTTTTCTCCATTGCTTCCATAGGATGCCACATTCTCAAAGGATACACGGAACTGTCCGTCATCCGCTTCATAATAAGGCGTTTTTCCGTTGTTCTCGTCTATGAAGATCTCGACGGAATCCTGTTCATGAGCATTGACACTGTCTGCGTTCAGAACAGAATCCTGCACATCAAAAAGCACATAGACTGCATGTTCGTCCCACAGTGTGCGCACAGTTCCTACTGCCCCCTGCCATGCCATAGTCATAATATTCACAGAAGCGCTCTCAGCATCTCCCCACACCTCATCCATCATACCGTCAACCTGCGGAGTGCCATAAGCTGCAAGAATTTTATTTGGCTCAGGAATTTCATCCCGCGGATGTTCTTCCAGATAACCATCCGGATCAATTACCGCATAGTACGCCTGTTTAGGCGAATAGTCGCGGCGGAACAGACACGGAAAACTCTCTCTTCTCCAACTGTGTGCATCGTCGATTCCCCAGAAAGTCACACGCGCAATCGAATCCGCATGTTTCCTGTAAATCTGAAACAGTTCCGCATACACCTGTGCCTGCGCAATTTCCTGCTGTTCGGTAAGTCCTTCCGCTGATGCTCCGTTCACAGTTACATCCAATTCTGTTACAGAAATTTCCGCACCAGCCTCCTCAAACATTTCCATCGAGCGTTCTACTGTGGCAGATGCCAGATTTACATTATAATGTGACTGCATTCCTATTCCATCAATAGGAATCCCTCTGCTTTTCAGATCCTTAAACATCGCAGCCACAATTTCCGCCTTGTTCTGATCATTCAGATTATAGTCATTATAATACAGCTTTGCTTCAGGATCTGCTTCATGCGCAAACTGAAAGGCCAGTTCGATATAGTCATCTCCAATTGCCCGATACCATGCTCCTTGCCGCAGGCATTGTTTCCAGTCGCCGTTTTCCGGTAACTTTACTCCATCCAAAATCGCCTCATTTACCACATCCCAAGCGAGCAGCTGTCCGGAATATCTGGATGCAATTGTCTGAATATGTGTTCTCAGATGTTCAATTGCCTCCTCTCTGGTACAATTTTCCGCCATCCATTCAGGAGTCTGCTGATACCAGGCAAAGGTATGACCCACGGCAGCCAGATTGTTTTCATCGGCAAACTGAACCATATCATCTGCCGCCGAAAATTCATAATTTCCTTCCGATGGCTGCATTGCATCCGGTTTCATCAGATTTTCAGGTGTAATTGCATTAAAATGGTACAAAAGCATTTCCCGCTCCACGCCCTGCAGACTGGATGGGTTGTAAATATTTCCAATAAGGAAATCGTTCTGGTATACAGACTGAAGCGGCACCAGGGTCCGATCTACTTCCGGATCCTTTTCCTCCGGAGCCTCCACATAACTTGCTTCATCCGCTGCTCCAAACATTACTGCATCCAGATAAAAATCTTTCCCGATTCCTGCATCTGTTGTCTCAAAGTTCCATTTCAAGCTTGAGAGTTCCTCATCTCCAGGCGAATAACTTCCAGAAATTTGGGTCCAGACACCGGCCGGAACTGTGACAACGGCCATTTCATCCCACGACTGACCACTGGCCTGCGTTACTTTTTCTGCCGACAGTTTAAGTTCTGTCTCCTGAGGCGCATAAACCCATACGCTGTACAGATAATTCCCGCCTGACTTTATTCTCGCTGAAAGGTCGATGGCCGCGCCATGCCATGACTGGTTTCCTCTTCCGATAACCCCGAGAGAGGAAGTTCCGTCATATGCCGTTTCCTGCGTTGTATTTACAGATGCAGTTCCTCTCACTTCCACAGATTCTGTCCCTTCTTCAAAGGATTTGTAAAAGTAACGCAGTTCCTCCGGTATTTCCATGTCACCGGAATCACCGTCTCCCGGAGTTTCCTCTGCTTTTTCCGTCAGTGTAATCGAAATATCATCCGCATAAAAATCTTTTGTTTTATTTTCCTCACCGTTTGTTTCCAGATTCAGTGATATTTTTTCAAGATTTTCAGGCACCTCATAGGTACCCGTCAGTTCCGTCCATTCTCCTGCCACAGTATCTACCGAAGCGATCCACGGATAGTCGGTCTGTCCGCCGGACAAATTTTCCAGCGACAGAACCATCTTTGCCGTTTCCTCGGTTCGTACCCACGCACTGATCGTGTAAGTATTACCCGCCTCCAGTACTCCGGTAACATCTTTTGCGATGCCATTCCATCCGTCCGTGCGATCAGTCACATATGCCGCATGTCCGCTGTCAGGTTCAATACCCTCTGTGTGATTCTGCTCTCCGGTCACTTCCATAGTAGCACCTCTGGCAGAAAATTCATACTCCATTCCCTCAAAATTTTCTTCCAGAATCAGTAAATTTTCCTGTGAACTCCATACCGTCTGCGGTATATTTACTATAGAAATACCCATGACAGCCGCCAGAAGATATGCTCCTGCCCGTTTCCCCACTCGTTTCATTCAGGTTTCCTCCCCTTACTCTTTCACGCCTCCAATCGTAAGACCTGCAACAAAGTATCTCTGCAGGAACGGATAGAGGCAAACAATCGGAAGCATTGTAATGATCGTTGCCGCTGCACGAATGGAAGTCGGCGTAACCGCTCCGGCAGCTTCCACCGCGTTCTGCATCGTCTCCGCCGTCGCTCCCTGGTTGGTGACAGAAGAAAGCAGCTTCATCAACTCGTACTGCATTGTCGTATACTGATCGCTCATACGGTTGTACAGCATCGCGTCAAACCAGGAGTTCCACTGTCCGACCGCGATAAACAGCGCTACCGTCGCGTATACCGGCTTGCACAGCGGAGAAATGATCTTGATGAAAATCGTCATATAGCCTGCTCCGTCCAACTGCGCGGATTCCTCCAGGCTGTCGGAAATTCCAAGCATATAGGTTCTCATGACCAGCATGTTAAACGCGCCGAGCATCCCTGGGATCACATAAACCCAGAAGCTGTTCGTCAGGCCCAGTCCCTTGTAAACCAGGAAGACCGGAATCATACCACCGTTGACGTACATGGTGATGACCCAGAACAGAGAAAGCTGGCTCTTAAACAAGAATTTCTTTCTGCTGACGATAAACGCCAGGAGCGCGTTCGCCGCCAGGCCGAACACGGTTCCAAGAACGGTTCTGGCAACGCTGATATATGCTCCCGTAATCAGGTTATCCTTCTGAAGAACGGTAGAGTAGTTCTGCAGGGACCATTTTCTCGGCCACAGATAAATTCCGCCGCGCAGCGCATCGGTTCCGTCGTTGAAGGATACCGCCAGTGTGTTCAGTACCGGATACAGCGTGATTACCACAAACGCGATCATAAAAATCGCATTAATGATCGTAAATAACTCACCGCCTACGGTTCTCTTATATTTCGGCATGGATGCCGAATAATCCTGTTCCTTTGCTTTTGTCCGTTTCATTTCTACGCACCTCCTAAAACAGCTGCTCGTCGCCGGTTCTCTTCGCAAACTGGTTGGCAAGCACAATCAGCACGATGCTGACGAAACTCTTGAAAATACCGGCTGCAGTACCGATTGCATAGTCTCCCTGGCTGATGCCCCATTTCAAGACGTAGATGTCGATGGTCTGGGATACGCTTTGCACCAGGCCGTTGCCCAGCAGGTACTGAATCTCAAAGCCTGCGTTGAGGACATTTCCCACATTCATCAGAAGCAGGATCATCACCGTCGGACGGATACCAGGCAGAATAATATGACGGATCTTCGCCCATCTTCCGGCGCCGTCGATCGCGGCAGCCTCGTAAAGCGACGGGTCAATCGCCGTAATTGCCGCCAGATAGATAATCGCGTTCCATCCAGTTTCCTTCCATACATTTGAGAAACCGACGATCCACCAGAAGTAATCCGGATTCGCAAAGAAATTGATCGCCTGATCGGTCGCTCCTGCCTTCATCAGCAGTTCGTTGACGATACCTGTTCCGGAAAGAATGTCTCTCAGGATACCGGTAACAACGATCCAGGAAAGAAAGTGCGGCAGATAGGAAATCGTCTGCACTGCTTTTTTCGCGAATTTCATCCGAATCTCATTCAGCAGAATCGCAAACACAATCGCCGCCACAAAGGTCAGCACCAGGTTGATAACGCCCATTGCCAGCGTGTTGCGGATGACCTCCAAAAAGGAGGAGTCGGAAAACAACTGCTGGAATTTCTGAAGTCCCACAAACTCGGATTTAAACATGCCGAGCGCCGGTTTGTAATTCTGAAACGCAATCACCCAGCCGCCGAGCGGCAGATAGTAAAAGATCACTCCGTAGATCACGAAGATCGCTGCCCAGAACATCAGAACCTTCTGACGTTTAAATTCCTTCCAGTCGAATTTTGTTTTCACCCTTTTCTTTTTCGACGCCATAATTTTTTCTCCTTTTCTATAGCTCAAAACCCCGACAGGCGACTATGGATCGTTTCCACAGCCGCCTGTCCTTCAACCGTTCGCTTTATTCTGCGTATTTTGCAGCTTCTTCGATTCTGCGGTCAAGCTCTTCCTGCATCTCATCCAGGAAGTCCTGTGGATTACATGCATTGTAAGCTTCCATATATTCTTCCCAGCCCTGCTCAAAATCGTCAGCCATTACAACCTTGGGCAGCCACTCGTGCTTGCACTCACCCATCTTGGTCCATGCGGTTCCGCCCGGTGTCGCGGTCGTCATACTGTTTGAATAGGTATACATCGCATACCACGGTCCCGGCTGCGGTGTTCCCTCGCCCAGCATTTCCGCATAAGTCTGACATCCGTATGCCTCCAGACATCTCTGTACGTCAGACGGAAGTGTCTGCTCAAACATACTCGGCTGCTCTCCCGGGTTTGCCGCGTTCAGCTTGTCGTCCAGCATACCGGTATAGTTCGGCAGGTAAGAATAGCCACAGAACTCGGACGCCTTGTAAGCGGTATCTGCTGCCTGCGCGTTCTGCTCTTCTGTTCTGTAATACAGTCCATCGTCTCCTACCTCATAGTCGACTCCTTCCACGCCCCATCCGCGGAGAATTCTGACCTCCGGGCTGAGCAGGTCGTTCAGGAACTGAAGAACACCTTCCACATCTTCACAGCTTACAGTAATGCCGACGCCATTGGACGGGTCAATCATCTTTCCAGTCGTTCTCCACTGATTCGGCGTATCCTCATCAATACCAATCGCCAGCGGTACATAGTTGCAGCCCTGTGCGTCCAGTCCCTGCTGCTTCATTGTGTCATAGACCTGCGAAAACTGCCACTGCTGGTCAACCATTCCAAGCACCCGTCCGGTGGACAGCTTCGCGATGTACTCATCATAGCTCTGTGTAAAGCACTCCGGATCAACGATTCCCTTCTTATACTCCTCATTCAGCTTCTGGAAATAGCGCACCGCAGTGTCTGTTGTGTTGTAATCCACGATCGTCTCTGTCTCCGGGTCTACGATAACAGAACCGTCGTTCGGATATCCGGCAAGAAACTGCGGCGGATTCTCCAGACAGAAGTAACGCCAGTCATCACAGAGAATGGTATAAGGAATGTTTGGCGTTCCGTCCTCCATCGTCGGGTTGGCTGCGTTGTAATCCTCGAGAAGCTGGAAATACTGATCCAGTGTCTTTACCTCCGGATATCCTGCCCACTCCAAAACTCTCGTCTGAATCCAGAAAGCCTCTGCCGGCTGTGTCGCCATATCCTTCTCATACGGGTTTCCGAACTGTGGAATAATGTAAATATGACCGTCTTCCTGACGTACCTTTTCCCAATCCTGCTCTGACCAGAAGTTGGTCAGATTTGGATAATCTCCGGACTCCAGATAATCCTCCAGAGGAATCAACGCTCCCGCGTCGATCAGCTGCTGTCTTCCATCGCTTCCGTCAATAATATCCGGATACTCGCCTCCGGCGATCATCGTTCCCACTGCCTCGGAAGCGGTCTGGCCAGTCAGCCAGGTTTCCTTTACCTTAGCACCTGTAATTTCTGCGATCTTCTGCTGTACCACGTTGTCATCGTTGATTTCCGTTCCGGGTACTGCGAAGAATGCTGTGTACTCTCTGATTCCTCCGTCTTCTCCTGCGGAAGATGTTCCTGTGCTTCCTTCGCTGTTGCCTCCGCCGCCACAGCCGGCCAGCATCCCTGCAGCAAAGACAGATGTCATCAGGATTGCCGTCAACTTCTTCAATTTCATCTTCTTTCCTCCTTCTTTTTTGTACAAGATCGTCTTGTTTTATGATTATATTTTACATTTTTTGTGCATTTTCACAACCAGACAAACCATGTATTTTATCCTGACAAATTATATGTCTTTTTCCCGGGATTTTTTTCTGAATTTTGACGGCGTACATCCCTTTACCGCAATAAAGCGGTTGATAAAATAATCCAAATCATGATACCCTACTTCTTCCGCAATCTCATATATTTTCTTATCCGTTCGCAGCAGCAGCTCTGCCGCCTGCTCCACCCGGTAATTGTTCAGATATTCCTTAAACGAAATCCCATGCTTTTTCTTAAAGATCTGTCCCAGATAAGCGCTGTTTACATAAAACTTCCGACTCATTTCCTTGAGTGTGAGATTTTCCGGATATCGCCGGCTGACCTCCCGCTCCACTTCTGCCAAAACACCCCTGGATCCCTTTCTTCTGAGCTGTACAAGATACTCCGCATATTCACGGACAAATTGTTCCAGATGTGACCGGCTTCCCCGCATGGTATGGAGATCAAACGCATTGTTCCGTATCATGGAAAACACTTCTTCCTGAGAAACCTTATCATCCTGCTGAACAGCCAGATGCACCAGTCCAAACAGAAGATAATGCAGATTCATATCGATCATCTGACTGTTCATCCCCATATTGCCCATCCGGCGGTATAATTCCGCCACCTTCTGTGCAATCGTCTCGGTTTCATTTGCTTCCACCGCATGGATCAGCGCATCCAGAACGTCCTTGCAAAGAACCGCTTCCTCCGGCTGATATTTCTCCTGCTCTCTTTCATACCAAAGAATCTTCTGGGGTTCCCGGAATACACTCAGAGACTTCACCATCACTGCGGTGCGCCTGGATTTCGCAAGTTCTTCCATCTCCCTGGCTTCACATCCCACATAAACAGCCGCCTGCAGCCCATACGTTTCTTTCAGCTCCCTCAGCATATCCCGAAGATATTCTTGTTCCGTCTTTCCATGTTCTTTGACCATTTCCGAGGACAAAAGGATCCCCACGCCGTTCGTTCCTGTATCCGGGGACACGTCCACAAAACAACATTTCTTCCATTTGTCTCCTGCAATTTCCTGACAGGCTTTGCACAGACTCTTTCGCCATTCCGGCTTTTCTCTGTTTTCAGGAGCTTCTGCCTCTATCTCCACATAACGGAATGCTCCGGAAAACGGAAGACTGTCTCTCAGATATTGTAAAACACCGCTGTCCGTTTCGCCGGACAGTACCGTAAGGATATTCCTCAAAAATACCGCCTGTTCCCAGTGCTGCTCTTTTTCCTCCTGCTCTTCTTTTTCTCTGTTCAGTTTCTCAACCTGCTCAAGAATCCGTTCCAGCTCTTCATGTTTCACTGGTTTCAGAACATAATCCATGCAATCGTACCTGAGCGCCTGCTGCGCATACTGAAAATCGCTGTATCCGCTGAGGATTACAAAATACGCATCTGATATCTTCTCAGTTCTTATCGTTTCCAACAGTTCCAGACCAGTCATTACAGGCATTTTGATATCCGCAAAAACAAGATCCACTTCCCTTTGCTTCAAAAATTCCAATGCTTCTTTCCCATTGGATGCCTCGCCAACCACCTCACAGTTCACGCTCTGCCCTTCCAGCATCACCTTTAATCCCTGAACGATAAATGGTTCATCATCCACCAGTAATACCCTGACCATAGCCCCCTCCTCCTTCTTCGCATCATCGTATTTACTTCTTTTTTCTACCGGATCGTTCAATCTTCCTCAGTTTTTCCGCAGGAATCTGCACTGTCACACTGCTGCCGACACCCTCCTCGCTTTCAAACAAGAATTTTGCTGTATTTTGACTGCTCATCTTCAGCCTGAGACATGCGTTGCTGACACCGATATGCTCCATCTCACGGATTTTTTCGATATTCAGATCCTCCACATCCTTCTGCATCTGTTTCAAAAATTTCTCCGGCATTCCAATACCGGTATCTTCTACTTCCAGACAGACCTGTCCCTGTTTCTCATATACTCTTACAAACACCCAGCCCGGCGACGGTTTGCTTTCGATTCCATGTACACAGGCATTCTCCACAAAAGTCACAAGACTGAGTTTTGGAATCAGGTACATCCTGCATGTATCATCCAACTCAATCTGATAAGAAAGTCTTTCTCCAAAACGATACTTCTGAAGTTCCAGATAAGCCTGAACAAATCCTACTTCCTCACTCACGGTCACATCATCGTTTCCCCATTCCACATTCTGCCGTTCCATAACAGCCAACATCTCCACCATATGCGCCGTTTCATACTCTTTCTTTATAAAACTGTGCATACGAATGCTCTCCAGCGCGTTAAACAGGAAATGAGGATTGATCTGGCTGTGAAGCGCAAGCAATTCTGCGTTCTGACGGGCAATATTAATTTCCTGTTCCTTCAGTTTTTCCTTATAAACCGTCTGTACCAGTTCATTCTGCCGGGAAGCCATCCAGTTATAATTCCGGATCAGAACCGCGATCTCATCGTTTCCGGCTACTTCCTCCACGATGGAAAGTTCTTCCGCCTCGCAGCCTCCGGAAAACACCTCGCTAAGACGACAAATCCGTTCTGTCAAAGACCGATTGATATTTCTGACAAGTATCCATGGAAGGAGAATATTAATACAGAGCAGCGGGATCAGAATAGGAATATTTTTCTGCGCATAAAACAGAAAATCCTCATTCTCCCGAAGGATACACACCTTCAATTCTTGTCCATAAAGTTGAAAACTGTGCGTATAATCTGCTTTCGGTATACTGTCCGCCGTTTCGAACGGCTTTAAAATTCCCTGATCGTTTCGATTGGAAAGAACAACCTGTTTTCCATTGCAGATATAAACCGGAAAATCATAATTCATATTGACAAGATCACGGATAAGTCCGCTATAGTCCAGATCGATCTTTACCACCTTCTCACAGCCATCTCTCTGATAGAGATTCAACCGCCGGATCAGGGAAATCTTTCTGGTCGGCCATACTTCCGATCCTATGGAAATGTCAAACGAACAGAACAGCAGCGTATCCTGTTCTGTCTGCTGAAGAGCCTGATACCATTGCGACCCTTTTTCCTTCTGAAGCTGCTGAAATTCACTGCCGTTAACGATTGTGGAATTGTCCGCATACATGGTTATCCTTGTCTGATTACTGCTGATACTGCTCTCAAACAGCGTATCTTCCATAAATGCCAGATACGCAATATAAAAATCCAGCTCCGATTCATATTGATGGGTCAGAAAATCATTGATATACCGGTTCATATATATATTTTTTCCGATCGTAGCTGCACGTTCTGCCTCCGTTTTCATATTATATTCCACAGCATTGACTACGTTTTCCATTTCATGCCGCATATTTTCTCTTTCTGAATGTACGATCATAAATAAAATGAAAGTATCCGTAAATATCAGCGGAACCAGCACGCAGCCAAGATACAGAATGGTCATCTTCCATTTCAGATTCAGTTTTTCCAGGCTTTTCTGCAGCAATTGGTCCACTTTGTTCAAAATCCTTTTGATTCTATTCATCTCATAATCTCCTGTCTCTTCTCTCGATGCAAAAAACATCTGGTTGCTTCTGTCTGCTGTTCCTGACATTTATAAGAAACTTAGATTATATCATAATACATTATTGCATACTGTCTCTCATATTACATCCCTGCAAAATTTAGTGTATTTCCCGATAAATTTTACAAAATCCTTTTGTTTCCTGTCTGTTTTTCACAAAAAGAATGCCTGCACAGCTCACTGCCGTACAGGCATCCTGATAATTTTCGTTTCTTAACATCTCGTTTCATCCTTCAGAAGCCGCATTGCTCCTTCTGATGACATCTGTTTTGTCTCTTTAAAGGAATTTTCGGATTGGAACCTTGATGACCCGAAAAATCCCATAATAAATCTTTTTCTTCCACGACATCTCTCTTGGCTCATAATTTTCTCCATACTCATACATGCCGCCGGAAGTCATAACACGGCTGTAAGTTTTGTCATGTTCCTCTTCTTTCCGGATCACCTGATTCAGTTCAGGAGAATCGACTACCAACATCAGTTCCGTCTCCTGGCAGAGCTGTTCCAGATCCCGGTACATTTCCACTCCGCAGATAATATAAGGGGTATAAACCGTCACCTGTTCCCCGGTCTTCATCAGCTGATTCAGGGCATACCACATATTGGGTGCCTTGTTCTCCGGTTCAATCGGATTGGACAGCAAGGTTACTTTATCCGTCTCCATCGTCCTTGCCTCCCAGTCCTGGGGAACCAACATCTCCGGATAGAGCTCCGGCAGTTTTTCATATCGCTTTTCCAGCGCTGTTCGGGCGTCTGCTATTTTTTTTGTTTCTTTTTCACAGACATAATCCCTGCTGCATTCCAGTTCCCATATCTGTTGGAAATATTCCCTGGCCTGCATCAGCGAGGAAGCTTCAGACGGTTCCTGCTCATAAACCAACAGCTCCCGGTCAATATTCTTGGAAGAAGAATAATCACCCAGGAACAGATCCGTCGTATTGCGCCCTCCCAACAGATAAGCGGTATCATCTACAATCAGGTATTTATCGTGAAGCCGCGCCTGAAGCTGCCATGGTTTCAGAAGATTGACCGGATTGTAAATTCGGATTTCCACGCCTTCCTCCAGTGCAAGCGCCTGAAACCATTCATTCCCCCTCAGGTCAAGAAACCCGCTGAGACCGTCCACGATAACCTTGACTTTTACACCTCTGTGTGCCGCATGCATCAGCGCGCTCATCATATCTTTTCCGCTCTCATCTCCATTGAAATCAAAGGTGGATAAAATAATCTCCTCCTGTGCCATCTCGATCATCTGCAGGCGCAGAATCAGCGCCTCCGTATTGTCGTCCACATAAGCCACACGCTCGCTGCCCTGATGTTCCTCATAAAAGTCAATCATATTTATCTGGTTTTTGTACTCCTGACTGACTTCCTTATGGTTCAGGTAAGGGCAGACCGCCGCCATGAGATACACCGCCAGAAAAAATAAAAACCCTGCCACAATGACAAAACTACGTTTTTTAGCTGTCATACGGTCCCTCCGCTTCACGCATGGGGAATATCTGTAAATTCACTGATCTCTCTGCTTACAGTACACAGATCCTCCACACTCAGATCATGCAGATTCTCATGTCCCGTGATACGCGCAAACATTTTTAACTCTTCCAAAGAAACTTTCAGGAAGTTTGCCACCCGCTCCGCGGCCGCATCGGGCTGCAACCGTTTTCTCAGCTCAGGATCCTGTGTCGCGACTCCCACCGGACACATACCAGTTCCGCAGATCCTGTACAGCTGGCATGCGATGGCGATCAATGCTGAGGATGCGACAGCCACCGCGTCAGCTCCCATTGCGATCGCCTTTGCAAAATCAGAAGACACGCGCAGGCCTCCCGTGATCACAAGACTGATATCCGAATGAATACTGTCCAGATACTTTCTGGCACGGTGCAGCGCATAGATCGTAGGCACACTGGAAGCTTCCCGAAGCAGCAGCGGCGAAGAACCTGTCGCACCTCCCCTGCCGTCAATGGTAATAAAATCCGGCTCTCCATAGACACAGAAAGCCAAATCTTTTTCAATTCTGCCTGCCGCAATCTTGACTCCGACCGGACGTCCCCCCGACGCCAGTTTCAACTGACTGATCAGAGCTTTCAAATCCTCCCTGGAATCAATTCCCGGAAATCTGGACGGCGCGATAATATCCTTTCCCACCGGTTTGTTCCGGATCTTCGCAATCTCCGGCGTCACTTTTTTCCCCGGAAGATGACCGCCCATACCCGGCTTCGTTCCCTGTCCGATCTTGATCTCAATGGCGTCCGCGTTCTGCAGATTTTCCGGCGTTACGCTGTATCCATTCGCCACATACTCAAAGATATATGTTTTTGCCGCCTCCATCTCTTCCGGCAGAATTCCCCCTTCTCCGGAACACATAGCCGCCTCTGCCATCGCCGCTCCCTTTGCCAGAGAAATCTTCGCCTCCCGGGAAAGCGCGCCAAAAGACATATGAGAAATGTAAATAGGGTTTTCCAGAACCATCGGTCGTTTTGCATGTTTTCCGATCACCGTTCTGGTGTTGACCGGAGCTGTTTCCTCCAGCGGCATGGGATCCAGCTGCGCCCCAAGAATCAGAATATCATCCCAGGACGGCATCGCCATCCTGGTTCCCATAGCCGCAGAAATGGATTTCCCTGTAACCGCCATCTGGTGGATTTCCTTCATATAACGACAGTTCTCATCTGTCCGCGCGTACTCCCTGGGGTAATCCAGTGTTCTCTCCTTTTTCGGCTCCTCTGCCTGTTCCACATGTTCGTAAAGGACAAACGAACTTTTCGGCTGGTGACAGACCGGGCATTCTTTCAGTTCTGCAAATGTCAGCCCCTCTTTCTCTTCATCAAAAATGTATCCGCAGACACTGCACCTGTACTTTGCCATAAAAAAGTACCTCCTCTCCTTTTGTATCTATGAAAATTACATTCTTAAGATGTACCTTTTCAATTACCCTTTCATCATAACATCAAACAGGAAAATACTCCATATTTTTCTCATATTTTTCACTAAATACTCTGAATTCCATATGTAATTAAGTAAAAAATCCACAAAAAGCAGACGAAACCAGTGGTGCATCCATGATAAAATTCGAAAAAACTCGAATTTTAATTTTTTTTAATTTAGGTATTGACTTTTTCCTTCTTATCCCGTATAATAGCTACTGTTGACGGGTTGAACAACTCGGTAAACAAATCGAAGCGTGGCTCAGTTTGGTAGAGCGCTGCGTTCGGGACGCAGAGGTCGTGGGTTCGAATCCCGTCGCTTCGATTCAAGGTAAATGCTGTTGGCTGCATGCTGACAGCATTTTTTGTTATATCGACAATCTGCATATCGTGATGAGACGCTCCAGAGCGTGTTCGCAAATTGCTTTCTTCAATCCGCATCCCCTGCTGATCCGCGGTTTGCCATCACAAATAAAAAGAAAAAAGCTCTATTCCTGAGACAACCGCATGCCCTGCAGTCTTTCAGGAATAGAGCTTTTTCAATTACGGCGCTCCAAAGGGAATACCTCACTGTCTTGGCTGCGGGTTTTTCCTGAAACGCTGTAAATTTATGATTTTTTATTCACAGGTGCTGTCCGAAAGATCTGTGTCTGATACTTTCCAAGTACCGCTGCAAGCAGAAGTCCCAGAACCCCACATGAAATCACCTCTCCGATTCCTACCGTAAGCATCAGGAATGGGATTGGAAGCGTTACGCCATAAGCATATCTCAATACAAACGGAACGATCAGTACATTGGAAATGATCGGCGGCATCGGAGCCAGGAAACGGCTTTTCTTTCCAATCAGATAAGTAAATACCGCTCCGATCAAAGTCGCGATACTTCCGAAAATAACGTCCGGAAGAAGTGCGCCTCCAAGAAAATTACCCAGAAGGCATCCGACAAACAAGCCCGGAATTGCCGCCGGAGTAAAAATAGGAAGAATTGTCAAAGCTTCAGAAATACGGATCTGAATCTCCCCAAAACTAATCGGGGCAAAAAGAAATGTCAGTACGACATAGACAGCCCCGATCATCGCGGCCTGGACCATAAATAATACACCTTTGTTTTTCATTTTTTCTCTCCTTTAGTTTTGTTTTACGAGTGGAAGGTCTCGAACACTCGATTCATTTAACGCCGGGAATCGGCGGCAAGCCCGAAATGACCTTATTTTTAAGGGCTTTGCAACGGGTTAGAGTATAGCATGGCACAGCAGAAAAAGCAAGCCTCTTATCTTACAGTGTTTTTTCCATGATAGAAGCCCTCGGGCTCATACCCATCTTCTGATAAAAGTTTTCTGCGCTGTCATTAAAGGCCCATACCATCAATTCTATCTTTTCCGCGCCCCTTTGTTTCGCCTCACATTCCGCTGCTTTCATCAGGATCTCTCCAATTCCACGCCTTCTGTAACCGGCAGCTACACACAGTTCCTCCATCCATGCAATTCTCCGTGGCTGCAGGACCGGATTCGCTGACGGCTCCCTCATCGTCACCGTACAATAACCGGCAACCTTTCCGTCCTCCTCTGCCACCAGAGTAAACATGGCGGGATTCCCCAGCATTTCCAGAAACTCCTGCCGGTTCATAGGATCTGCATCACGATAGAAATCCGGACGGTTTTGCTGATGCAGGCGATGTACCTCAAGCAATAACGTATGTACCTCTTCAAAATCCCTTTCCATCAGTGGTCTTATCTTCATATTCTTTCCTCTCTTTCAATTCCTGCCAGTCCCGCCAGTTTTTCATAGGTAAAATGATTAAATACAGCAATTACCCGGCCCACGCCAAGCATCGCCAGAATGGTTCCCACTCCGATTCCTACCAGATGTCCTGTCAAAAACAGACTGAGACAGGATGTAATACAAATATTGACCAGATCAAAACAGTTTTTTGTAAATCCTACGCTCTTATGGATACAATCGGCAATTGCCTGCACGATCCCGTCACCTGGATTAGGAACCAGTCTCATGTTTAAAGACAGCGCAGCTCCGATTCCTGTCAGAATAATCGCGATAAGCAAAGCTATAATTCTCACAGCCATTTCTTTCGGGGAGGAACTCCCGGAAGAAGAGAAATCTGGCAACAGACCGGAAAAGAGGTTCAACAGTCTTGTAAAAATTAGGCTGAGCGGAAGCTGAAGAAAATCCATCAGAAGCGTAAGCTTCTGGTTTCTTTGATTGGCATGCTGTAGAACCTTTCCCCCTTTCCGGGCATAGCGGCGATTCCGGATTGTATGCAGGATCATTTCCGTTAACACAAAAATTCCGTAAACGGCAAAAGTCATATTCCCGAAATTCAGATAAAAAATGGTTGAAACACTATAGGGAACAGAAATGATCGGAGAAGTACCAAGACCGGTTTTGGTATTTAGTGTCAGCCCTAAAGCCAGGATCAGAAGCCCGGCTCCATATAGAATTCCACGGTATACACGGCATTGTCTCATAATTATCCCCCACTCTCTTATCAATCTCCTGAGTTGTCCACAAGTTCTCCATAAAAAATGGAAAAGCTTTCAAATATTTCTGATATAGCAAAAAATTCCTGATCTACTGATCAGGAATTTTACTATACCCTCAAAACCGCACACACAATCATTCATCTATCTTACCTTATCTCTCTCGGAACACAAGACCTGGCAGTACTTTTTTCCCGCCCTCTTGGTCAAGCCCTCGACCGATTAGTAACAGTCAGCTCCACACATTGCTGTGCT
>ERZ1036420.185-NODE-185-length-78084-cov-4.771226_pt1 | contig 78084 bp, 72 predicted proteins | sample MGYA00514220_ERZ1036420 | MGnify/ENA primary metagenome ERZ1036420 (study PRJEB33795, sample SAMN09464938) | human gut metagenome | host: Homo sapiens | place: USA: Stanford, California | collected 2016-10 | study: EMG produced TPA metagenomics assembly of the...
TGGCGGAAAGACGTACCTGGGGCTAGCCGTCGCGCCAGCGACTTGGTACAATAAATGAAAACCAACCGGCGAAGGAGGTCGTGGTCACAGATGGAAGACAAATTATATGAAATGATGGATTGGGCGGAGATTGAAGCGGTGGTTTATTCGGAAGAAAATCAGCCGAGAAACATTCTCGGGCCCCACAAAACGAAAGACGGAATTGTTATCCAGGGATACTTTCCGGACGCCGTGGAAGCGTCAGTCAAGCTCCTTTCGGACGAAAAAACAGTTCCGATGGTCCAGGAGGATGAGGGCGGATATTTTGCCGTTCTGCTGCCGGGGACAAAGATTCCCGAGTACCGTTTTGTAGTCACAGGACCGGACGGAGAGAAGGAAGAGTTTTACGATGCCTATGCGTTTCCTTGCCAGTTAGATGAAAAGGCTCAAAAACAGTTTGAAGCAGGAATCTGCTACAATGTCTATGAAATGCTGGGCGCGCATCCGGCAGTGATCGACGGTGTGCGCGGCACCTGTTTTGCCGTGTGGGCGCCAAATGCGATCCGTGTCAGCGTTGTGGGTGATTTCAACCACTGGGACGGAAGAATGCATCAGATGCATCTGCATGAATCCGGTATTTATGAATTGTTCATTCCGGAAGTAGGCGAAGGCGCGCTGTACAAATATGAGATTAAGGCCAAAGGAGGACTGGTATATCTGAAGGCGGATCCGTACGCCAATGCCTCCCAGCTGCGCCCGGATACGGCAAGTGTGGTAGCGGATCTCGGCAAATACCGCTGGCAGGACGGCGACTGGATGAAACAGCGGAGAAAAGTACAGGGGGACAAGACCCCGATGTATGTCTACGAAATGCATTTGGGTTCCTGGAAAAAGCCGGAGGATGACCGCGTATTTTACAATTATCGGGAAATCGCTCCGATGCTGGCGGAGTACGTAAAGGAAATGGGATTTACCCATGTGGAACTGATGCCTGTGATGGAGCACCCGCTGGACGAGTCCTGGGGATATCAGGTGACCGGCTATTATTCGCCGACCGCGAGATACGGAACTCCCGATGATTTTAAATACTTTATGGACTATATGCATCAGCAGGGAATCGGCGTGATCCTGGACTGGGTACCGGCACATTTTCCAAGAGATACGTTCGGACTGTCAGCCTTTGACGGAACCTGCCTGTATGAGCATCTTGATCCGAGAAAGGGTGCCCATCCTCACTGGGGAACGCTGATCTATAATTACGGAAGACCGCAGGTGACCAATTTCCTGATCGCAAACGCGCTGTTCTGGGCGAAAGAATACCACGCAGACGGCATCCGGATGGATGCGGTTGCCTCCATGCTTTATCTGGACTATGGAAAACAGGACGGCGAGTGGATCGCAAACATTTACGGCGGCAATGAAAACCTGGAAGCGATCGATTTCCTGAAACACCTGAACAGTGTCTTCAAAAAACAGATTCCGGACGCGATGCTGATTGCCGAGGAATCCACCGCATGGCCGAAGATCACCGGGGATCTGCAGGACGACGGTCTTGGCTTTGACTATAAATGGAATATGGGATGGATGAATGACTTCATCGAGTATATGAAAAACGATCCGGTGTTCCGCGGCGCTCATCATGATCAGCTTACTTTCTCGATGATCTATGCTTACAGTGAGAAATTCCTGCTCAGTATTTCTCACGATGAGGTCGTTCACATGAAGGGATCTCTCTATACCAAGATGCCGGGCGACGACGCGCAGAAACTTTCCAATCTGCGTCTGGCATATGGATATCAGGTGGCGCATCCTGGCAAAAAACTCCTGTTCATGGGACAGGAATTCGGCCAGATCCGGGAATGGAGTGAACAGAGAGGCCTGGATTGGGAACTGTTGGAGGAAGACGGACACAAACAGCTGCAGAGTTATATGAAAGAGCTCCTGAAACTGTACAAAACGTGCCCGGCGCTGTATGAAAATGATTTCAATTCCGACGGCTTTGAGTGGATCAACTGTATGGAATGGGAGAAAAATCTGCTGATCTTCCTGAGAAAAACAAAAAAGAGGGAAGATACGCTTCTGGTTGTGTGCAATTTCTCCAATGTGGAATACGACGACTTTATGATCGGCGTTCCGTATCAAGGAAAATATAAGGAGATTTTCAACAGTGACGCCGCTGCGTTCGGCGGAACGGGAGTTGTAAATCCGAGAGTGAAGATGTCAAAGAAAGTGGAATGTGATGAACGGAAAAATTCCATTACGGTAAAGATTCCGCCGCTTGGTATCTCTGTCTTCAGCTACACTCGTCCGGCGGAAAAAGCAAAAGACAACAAGACGGCAAAGACAAGACAGAAAAAGACCTCCGCAACCGCGAAAAAGAATCTAAAAAAAGAACTGGAACAGAAATTTGAAACAGAGGAAAAGTAATACATGACATTTGTGGAACAGATTTATCTCTATCTGGAAGGAAAACTCGGAGGAGCTGTGGACTTTGTTCTGAAAGCTCTTCTTGCGCTGATCATTTATTTCATTGCCAGAAAGCTGATTCAGAAATTATGTACAATAATCAAGAAGAACATGCTGAAATTCCGTGCGGATGAGGCGATCACCAGCTTTACGGTATCATTGGTCAAGTACTCTTTGAATATTCTTCTGGTGCTGACGATCATTGTCCAGCTGAATATTGTGAAAGAATCTTCCATCACCGCGGCGATTGCCTCTGCAGGCGTGGCGATTTCACTGGCGCTGCAGGGCGGACTTTCCAACTTTGCCGGAGGTGTGCTGATCCTTCTGCTGAAACCTTTTAAGGTAGGAGATTACATCGTCTTTCCCAATGAAAACCAGGAAGGCACGGTACTGAAGATCGAGATGTACTACACGACGATCAGCAGTGTGGACAACCGTACGATCATGATTCCCAACGCGAATCTTACCAACAGTACCATTGTCAATGTGACGGCGATGGAAAAAAGAAAGCTGGAGATCAAGGTGGGGATTTCCTACCGCTCCAATCTCCAGACGGCGAAGGGAATCCTCCAGCGGCTGGTGGAAGAGGAACCGCGTTTCCTGGAGGATGAGAAACAGTTTTTTGTTGACAATCTGGGGGAAAGCAGCATCACCGTAGGCCTGAGAGCCTGGGTGCTGACGGAAAATTACTGGCCGGTGAAATGGGAAATGAATGAAAAGATCAAAGCAGAGTTTGACAATGCCGGGATAGAGATTCCGTTTCCTCAGCTGGATGTACATGTGAAATCCGCAGAGGAATCATAAAGTGCTGCGTGCATCTGTTTTGTCCCCTGCCAGAAGGCAGACGGATAAACGGACGCACGCAGCATTTTTTGTATCAGCGGAGGATTTTATCCATAGGTTTTCCCTTTGCCAGTTCATCGATCAGCTTGTCAAGATAACGGATTTCCCGCATCAGAGGTTCCTGGATGTTTTCCACCCGCACGCCGCAGACGACACCCTTGATCAATGTTCTGTTGGGATTCAACTCCGGGGCGTGACGAAAAAAGTCCCCGTAACTGACCGAACTTTCCGCTGCCGCCTCGATCTCTTCCGTCCGGTAACCGGTGAGCCAGCAGATCACCTGGTTGACTTCCTCCACGGACCGTCCCTTTTTCACCGCCTTATTTACCAGCAGCGGATAAATCTTCGAAAAACTCATACCGTATACTTTCTCATTGTTCATTTTGTATTCCCCTTTCCTGAACGTGAACCGTCCATACGAATCTGATTCTTATAGAAAATATCATAGCATCCTGCAGGGAAAAATAGAAGATGTTTTCGTCGGGAAGCAACAAAAGGCTGAACGGCAGCGAAAAGAGCGTAACACTCCGGCTGGCTGAACGGCAGTGAGAAGAGCTTATTTCTTTGATAAAAGCCTTGCATTTCGGGAAAAGTAGTGCTATACTAAGGATGTTAAATAAAGTAACTGGCTAAGGAGTGGACGAAAACGTCCACTCTTTCTTTTGTAAATAAGAAGAGAATCCGGTCTGTCAGCAAAAAGGATTGATGACAGGAACGGATCTTCGCCGGAGAAAAAAAGGTGGTGAGGATTTGAGCAAAAAAGAAACCTATGAACAGAAAGCAGAGGAAATGATTCTTCCGATCGTGAAGGCGAACGGCTTTGAGCTGGTAGACGTGGAGTATGTGAAAGAAGGACAGAACTGGTATCTGCGGGCATATATCGACAAAGAAGGCGGTATTACCGTGGATGACTGCGAGATCGTCAGCCGGGCATTTTCTGATAAGCTGGATGAGAATGATTTTATTGAAGACGCCTATATCCTGGAGGTAAGCTCCCCGGGACTTGGACGCCCGCTCAAAAAAGAGAAGGATTATCAGCGCAGTATGGGAAAAGAACTGGAAATCAGAACGTATCGTGCTGTGGACAGACGTAAGGAATTTTACGGGGTTCTCACCGCATATGATGAAGACAGCGTGACCATCGAGGAAGAAGACGGCACGCCGCGGACTTTTGCAAAGACAGACATTTCTTTGATACGGTTAGCATTCGATTTTTAGTACAGGAGGAAGAGAAAAAAATGAACACAGAATTAATGGAGGCTCTGGAAGTTCTGGAAAAAGAAAAAAATATCAGCAAAGAGTCACTTTTGGAGGCAATTGAACAATCCCTGCTTCAGGCATGTAAAAATCATTTCGGAAAAGCCGATAATGTAAAAGTAGTCATCAACTCGGAAACCGGTGATTTTCATGTGACAGCAGACAAAGAGGTTGTGGAAGAAGTGGAAGATCCGGTGATGCAGATCAGTCTTGCTGATGCACAGGCATACGATTCCCGCTATGAACTTGGCGATATCGTGCCGGTGGAGATCAAGTCCAAAGAATTTGGCCGTATCGCCACACAGAACGCGAAAAACGTGATCCTTCAGAAAATCCGTGAAGAAGAGAGAAAAGTTCTCTATGATCAGTATTTTGAGAAGGAACACGATGTGGTGACCGGTATTGTGCAGAGATATTCAGGCAAAAACGTCAGCATCAATCTTGGCAAGGTAGATGCCACCCTGACAGAGAATGAACAGGTGAAAGGCGAAGTGTTCAAGCCAACCGAACGTATCAAACTGTATGTGCTGGAAGTCAAGAATACTCCGAAGGGACCGAAGGTGCTGGTTTCCCGTACCCATCCGGAACTGGTAAAACGCCTGTTTGAGGCAGAGGTGACCGAAGTCCGCGACGGTATCGTGGAGATCAAGAGCATTGCCCGTGAGGCAGGCTCCAGAACCAAGATGGCTGTTTGGTCCAACGACCCGGATGTAGATGCGGTCGGCGCATGTGTCGGAATGAATGGAAGCCGTGTCAATGCGGTGGTGGATGAACTGAGAGGAGAAAAGATCGATATTATCACCTGGGATGAAAACCCGGCGCTGCTGATCGAGAATGCGCTGAGCCCTGCGAAAGTAATCTCCGTTATGGCAGATCCGGATGAGAAGACCGCGAAAGTCATCGTCCCGGATTACCAGCTCTCTCTCGCCATCGGAAAAGAAGGACAGAACGCAAGACTTGCGGCGCGTCTGACAGGATTCAAGATCGATATCAAGAGCGAGACCCAGGCAAGAGAAGAAGGCGACTTCGATTACTTTGAGGAGGAAGAGGATTATTCCGACGAGGAGTATGAAGAACTGCCGGAGGAAGAAGCTTTTGAGTACAGCGAGGACGCGGAAGACGAAGAAAGCTTTGCCTACGAAGATCAGCCGGCGGAGGAAGAAGGAGAAAACATTTGAGTACCGTTCGTAAGGTGCCACTGCGTAAATGCATTGGCTGCAATGAAATGAAGAACAAAAAGGAAATGATCCGCGTGGTGAAAACCTCGGACAACGAGATCATCCTTGATACGACCGGCAGAAAGAACGGCCGCGGCGCATATGTGTGCTGTTCCGAATGTCTGGCAAAAGCGATAAAAAACCGGGGACTTTCCCGTTCTCTGAGCGCGGAGATCCCGGAAGAGGTATATGCGAAACTGAAGGAGGCGTTTGCGAAACTTGAACATTAAGAAGGCCTGCGGCATGCTTGGGCTTGCAATGCGGGCAGGAAAAGTGGCAAGCGGTGAATTTGCGACAGAAAAAGCAGTGAAGGAATACAAAGCGTATCTTGTGATCGTTGCCGCGGAGGCTTCAGAGAATACGCAGAAGAAATTCCGTAATATGTGTCAGTTTTATGAAGTCCCATATCTTGTTTTTGGAACGAAGGAAGAACTGGGCAGTATCATCGGAAAGGAATACCGGGCCAGCCTTGCGGTGTGTGATGAAAATTTTGCGAAAGTGATTCGAGAGCATCTTGCGTAAGCGTAGCTGAAGTTTCAGATACGCTGTGACAGTGAAATGGAAAGGTCGGTGTATCAATGCCAGGAAAGAGAGTTTACGAACTTGCAGGCGAACTGAACCTTAGCAACAAAGAGGTCCTGGACTTTTTAAGGTCGAAAAATATCGATGTAAAAAGTCATATGAGCAGTCTGAAAGAAAACGAGGAAGTTATGGTGCGAAAAGCACTTGGTTCAAAAGAGGAGAGAAAGCCAGTGGAGAAGAAAGAGACAGAAAACAGAGAAGTACAGAAGAGGGCAGGAGAAGAGACGAAAGCGGAACGCCCGAAAAAGAAAAACATTATTTCCGTTGTACGTCCGCAGAATGCCACAAGCAAAGAGGCAAGAGATTTTGCCAAAAATCAGGGACAGAAACCGGCAAGAGGCAGCCGTCCGGCACGCCCGAAGAGTGACCGTCCCCAGGGAGACCGCCCGGCGCGCGCACAGGGAGACCGTCCGGCCGTGAGCGCTCAGTCCGCCCAGAGTCGTCCGGCAGGCGGCAATGCAGGACGCACCCAGAACAAAGAGGGCCGTCCGCAGGGAGACCGCCCGGCACGTCCGCAGAACAGAGACGGACGTCCGGCTGGAAACAATACCGGCCGTCCGCAGGGAGACCGTCCGGCGCGTCCGTCCGGAGAGAGAAACGGGGAGAGAGGATCTTTCAGCCGCGGAAACGGCAATGGAAACGGAAGACCGGCACGTCCGGACCGTGGACCGAGACCGTTCAACAAGGATGAGGACAGCAGCACCCGCCGCCCGTCTTCTGATGGAAGAAGAGGCCAGAGAGGGGCGGATGGACGGAAATCCGCAGGTGCTGATACCATCGATCTTGGCATCAAGAAGCCGGGACGTGATACCGGCAGAAAAGAAAAAGATAAGACCAAGGATGACCGCAGAGACAATAAGTTCAGCGATGACCGCCGTTCCGGCAACCGTCCGAACCAGGGACACCGTCAGCAGTCCAGAATCCCGAAGGCACTGCAGAAGCCGGTCAATAAGCCGAAACAGGAGGCTCCGAAGGAAGTAGTCAAGGAGATCACCCTTCCGGAGAAGATGACCGTTCGTGAGCTGGCGGAAAAGATGAAGATGCAGCCGTCCGTGATCGTTAAGAAGCTGTTTATGGAAGGCATCATGGTTACGGTGAACCATGAGATTGATTTTGAGAAGGCGCAGGAGATCGCGCTGGATTATGATATTATTGCAGAACCGGAAGAAAAAGTAGATGTGATCGAAGAGCTGCTTCGCGAAGAGGAAGAGGATGAAAGCAGTCTGGTTCCACGTCCGCCGGTAGTCTGCGTTATGGGTCATGTCGATCACGGTAAAACGTCCCTTCTGGACTGCATCCGTCATACCAATGTGACAGACCGTGAGGCGGGCGGAATTACCCAGCATATCGGTGCTTATACCGTTTCCGTCAACGGACAGAAGATCACGTTCCTGGATACTCCGGGCCATGAGGCATTTACTGCAATGCGTATGCGCGGTGCAAACGCGACGGATATCGCGATCCTGGTAGTCGCAGCGGACGACGGTGTGATGCCGCAGACGATCGAAGCGATCAACCACGCAAAGGCAGCCGGTGTTGAGATCATCGTTGCGATCAACAAGATCGACAAGCCGGGCGCGAACGTGGAACGTGTAAAACAGGAACTTTCCGAGTACGAACTGATTCCGGAAGACTGGGGCGGAAGCACAGTATTTGTGCCGGTTTCCGCGAAAACCCAAGAAGGCATCAGCGATCTGCTGGAAATGATCCTGCTGACATCGGAAGTGCTGGAACTGAAAGCAAATCCGAAACGCCGTGCGAGAGGCCTTGTAATCGAAGCACAGCTGGACAAAGGAAAAGGTCCGGTTGCGACGATTCTGGTACAGAAAGGTACGCTGCGCGTCGGAGATTCCATCGCGGCGGGAGCATGCTCCGGAAAAGTCCGTGCCATGATGGACGACAAGGGACGCCGTGTGAAAGAGGCAGGCCCGTCTACTCCGGTAGAGATCCTGGGACTTTCTGATGTTCCGAATGCGGGAGAGATCCTGGTGGCTACCGAGACAGATAAGGAAGCAAAGAACTTTGCGGCAACCTTTATTTCTGAGAATAAGAAGAGTCTGCTGGAAGAAACCAAGACAAAAATGTCTCTGGACGATCTGTTCAGCCAGATTCAGGAAGGCAATCTGAAAGAACTGAGCATTATCGTAAAAGCCGATGTACAGGGTTCTGTGGAGGCAGTAAAACAGAGTCTTGTGAAACTGTCCAACGATGAAGTGGTTGTCCGTGTGATCCACGGCGGCGTAGGAGCGATCAATGAGTCCGACGTTACGCTGGCTTCCGTGTCCAACGCGATCATCATCGGATTTAACGTGCGCCCGGATGCAACGGCAAAATCCACGGCAGAGCAGGAAGGCGTGGATATCCGTCTGTATCGTGTCATCTATCAGGCGATCGAGGATGTCGAAGCGGCGATGAAGGGTATGCTGGAGCCGATTTACGAGGAGAAAGTCATCGGCCACGCAGAAGTACGTCAGCTGTTCAAGGCGTCCGGCGTAGGTACGATCGCGGGAAGTTACGTTCTGGATGGTGTCTTCCAGAGAGGCTGCAAAGTACGTATCACCCGTGAGGGTACACAAATCTTCGAGGGCGCCCTTGCATCCCTGAAACGTTTCAAAGACGATGTGAAGGAAGTGAGATCCGGATATGAATGCGGACTTGTCTTCGAAGGCTTCAATGATCTGCAGGAGCTCGACCAGGTAGAAGCGTATATCATGGTAGAGGTGCCGAGATAAAGAATAAGGTGTGATAGAAAAATGAGAAAAAACAGCATTAAAAATACCCGTATCAACGGGGAGATTCAAAGAGAGCTGAGTAATATCATCCGTACAGAGCTGAAAGATCCGCGGATCGGGATGATGACCTCTGTGACTGACGTGGAGGCTGCTCCTGATCTCAAAACCTGTAAGGTCTATATCAGCGTGCTGGGAAATCAGGAAGAGTCGAAAGCAACCATCCAGGGACTTCGCAGTGCGGAAGGATTTATCCGCAGAATGCTGGCGAAGAATCTGAATCTGCGAAACACGCCGGAACTTACCTTTGTATTGGATGAATCCATCGCCTATGGCGTTGCCATGTCAAAACTGATCGACGAGGTGACCCATACGCATAAGGAGGAAGAGGATGATGAAGAAGCTTGATGAGATCCTGGAGGGTGTTCAGACCGCAGCGATCGCCGGCCATGTCAATCCGGATGGCGACTGCGTCGGGTCTGCTATGGGCGTCTATCTGTATCTGAGGGACAATTTCCCGCAGATACAGGCAGATGTTTACCTGGAGCGGAAGAAAGCGGATTTTGATTTTATTCCGGAGAGTTCCGGTGTCAAAACGGAGATTGAAAACGGAAAAATTTACGATTTGCTGATCCTTGTGGATGTTTCCAGCCTGGATCGGGTCGGCGTGGCGGGAGAATATATCACGACGGCGAAAAAAACGGTCTGCATCGATCATCATGTGACCAATGATGGATTCTGCGAGGAAAATCATGTGGTTCCGGACGCAAGTTCCACCTGTGAAGTGCTTTATGATCTGATGGAGAAGGAAAAAATCTCTCAGGACTGTGCCATTGCACTGTATACGGGAATGGTCACAGATACCGGAGTGTTCCAGTACAGCAATACCACGCCTCATACGATGAGGATCGCGGCGTCTCTGCTGGAAAAAGAGATTCCGTTTTCAGATATCGTGGAGCAGGCGTTTTACCGGAAGACGTATGCTCAGAATCAGCTGATGGGAAGAACGCTGATGGAAAGCATTATGTTGATGGAGGGAAAATGTATCGTCGGAATCGTGCGTCAGAAAGAGATGAAATTCTACGGTCTGACTCCGGCGGATATGGATGGGATCGTCAACCTGCTCCGCAATACGGCGGGGGTTGAGGTCGCGATCTTCCTCTATGAGCTGGAACCGCAGACGTTTAAAGTCAGCATGCGTTCCGATAAGAAAGTGGATGTCAGCAGCATTGCCCGTCTGTTCGGCGGCGGCGGACATATCCGCGCGGCAGGCTGCACCATGAACGGAAATCCTTTTGATGTGGTCAATAACCTGACGCTTTATATTGAACGACAGCTTTTGGAAAGTGACGGAGAGTAACATGATACATGGCGTACTGAATGTTTATAAGGAGGCCGGTTTTACTTCCCACGATGTGGTGGCGAAGCTGCGCGGCATTCTGAAGCAGAAAAAGATCGGCCATACGGGAACCCTTGACCCGGATGCGGTGGGTGTTCTTCCGGTCTGCCTGGGAAAAGGAACCCGGCTGTGTGATATGCTGACGGATGAGTCGAAAACTTACGAGGCGGTGCTGCTGCTTGGGCAGAGTACCGATACCCAGGATACCAGTGGAAAAGTTCTGGAAACGGCAGAGCCGGAGACGGATCCGGAAAAGATCCGGTCCTGCATCGCCGGTTTTGAAGGGGAATATATGCAGATCCCTCCCATGTACTCCGCGCTGAAGGTCAACGGCAAAAAGCTGTATGAGCTGGCGCGGGAAGGGATTGAGATCGAGCGCGAACCCCGTAAAGTACAGTTTCACAAAATAGAAATTCTGGAGATTGCACCGCCGCGGGTTCGGATGGCAGTCACCTGTTCCAAAGGCACCTATATCCGGACACTGTGTCATGACATCGGCGAGGCTTTGGAATGCCATGGCTGTATGGAGCATCTGACCAGAACACGGGTGGGACGTTTTGAGATTTCTGACAGTAAAACCCTGTCTGAGATTGAGGAAATCGTCCGGAATGGTGGGTTGGATGAGATCCTGACACCGATCGATGAAATGTTTTCCGATTCTCCTTACATAGCGGTACGGCCGGAGGCGGATGCCCTTGCTTTTAACGGAAATCCGCTGAAAGAGACATCCCTTTCTTTTGCAGTGCGTCCGGATCGTACGCAGAGGATCCGTCTGTACAGCAGCACCGGAATCTTTGTGGGAACTTATCAGTATGACGAGGAAAGAAAAATTTGGAAACCTGAAAAAATGTTTCTGGAGCGGCCATGAGATATATAAAAAATACATTATCATTTGAAACAGAGCGGAGAAGCGCCGTTACGCTGGGAAAGTTTGACGGGCTTCACCGCGGTCATATGCTGCTTGTGGACCGGATTTTGGAACTTGGGAAGCAGGAAGGACTGGAGACGGTGGTTTTTACCTTCGCCGTCCCTCCGTCCAGCCAGGTGGCTCATGAGCCGGCACATCAGCTGCTGACCAATGAGGAGCGGCGGCTCCGCCTGGAAAACCAGGGCATGGATATGCTGGTGGAGTGTCCGTTTGATGAGGCAGTGATGCATATGGAACCGGAAGCGTTCATCCGTGAGATTCTGGTGGAAAAGCTACACGCCAGCTGCGTCGTAGTCGGAACAGATTTCCGTTTCGGATACCAGCGGAGAGGTGATGCGGAAATGCTGAAGACCCTGGGTACTTCCTATGGTTTTCGGACAGAGGTCATACAGAAAGCCCGGGAAAACGGACGGGAAATCAGCAGTACATGGATCAAAGAGGAACTGAGAAAAGGCAGGATGGAGACGGTGGAACACCTGTTGGGCTATCCGTATACGGTGAGGGAAGAAATCGTACATGGACGGGCGCTTGGCAGAACCATCGGAATCCCTACCATCAACCAGGTTCCGGTAAAAGAAAAGCTCCTTCCGCCTTACGGGGTCTACGTGTCAAAGGTCCGGGTGCGCGGACAGGAGTTTTATGGCATGACGAATATTGGCGTAAAACCTACGGTGCGCGAGAACTTCACCGGCGTGGAGACGTATCTGTTTGATTGTGGGATGAACCTTTACGGAGAGATCGCAGAAGTGTCTCTGTTGCATTTCCAGCGCAGGGAAAAGAAATTTCCATCTGTGGAAGCACTTCAGGAACATCTGAAACTGGATGAGGTGGAAGCGAGAGCGCTTCTGGAGAAGAATCGCTGAAAGAATAATCAGGCGGAATGTGATTATCAATGAACAAAGTTAAAATAAAACCGGAAACAGTGAGTAGACTCATTGTTGCCGGTTTTATTTTATGAAAAAATATCCGAATCGTATAGAGAATGATTTGAACGCAAAAGTACGGGATTCTCTATGCCTACTTCATCAGTATTTCGTAAGTGAACCGTCCCATACACCTTTTGAGGAGTAACCAGGCAAGCAGCACACATACTGCACCAAGCCCCAGCAAAATCCACACATTTAACAGCAAGACCCCTGTGAACTGTCCGACTACTATTAAAATAACAGGAATAACCAAAAACACAGCGCTTTGCTGGGATTCCTCCACACTTTGCGCTTTCGCTGAGCCGCGTACGATCAGCGTCACTGCAATCAAAGAAATTGCCGGTGAAACGATCAGGAGAATGATCAGCCAACTTGTGCTGGGCAGCAGAAAACTTCCAATCAGAAAACAGGACTCAAGTTCAAGCACCAGGAGCATGACGCAGAAAGAAATCAGGGATACCATCATGCTCAACAGAAAGGATGCAATAACTTTTGAAAGAAAGATCTGTCTGACCGACAATGGGCAGTAAAGGAGTGTTTCCAGGGTATGCTTCTCCTTTTCTCCCACGAAGGAGCTGGCTGCCATGATGGAAGCTGCCATGATGGGAATCATCAGAAAGAATACTGGAAGTATAAAGTTGAGAATCAGTCCGGCAACTGTCAGTTCCAAATTTTCCGATTGTGCCGTTTGAGGCAGCAATTCCACGAGTTTCTGTATATCCGGATCCTCCGGTGCAAAGTGTATCAGGAATATAAAGACAGAGGGCAGTACAATGGTGAGAACCATGGGAACGACCAAAAGACTGATAAAAAGATGTCGATTCGTGGTAACACTGCGAATATCTTTTTTGATAATAGATATCATAGCTGTTTTCATAATGTGTCATCCTTTCTTTGAGCGGTAAGAGCAAAGTAAATATCCTCAAGAGAGGATTTTTTGACTGTGACCTCGTAGATATCGCCGCCGCCCTCCACAATCTGACGGACAAGTCCTGGGATTTCATTGTCAGAGTGGATTATCTGTTCATACGGTCCTTCTTCGTTCTTTCGGAACGACAATCCTTTTGGCATGTTGTTTGCGTGGATTTGAAGTACGGTACCAGAATGCACCTTTTCCCGCAGCTCATCAAGTGTTCCGGTGATCAGTAATTTCCCTTTCTCAATCAGGCCATACCGAGTGCAGATTTCCTGCGCATACCGAAGCTGATGGGTACAGAGAAAAATTGTGGTTCCCTCACGTTTTGCCAATTCCTGTATCAATTGGTTGACACTCTGGGCGCTCTCCGGATCAAGACCGGAAGTCGGCTCATCCAGAAAAAGGACTTTAGGCCTGTGAATCAACGCTCTGGCGAGAGAGAGCCTTTGTCGCATACCGGTTGAGTAAGTAGACAGTTTTTGATTACTGGCTTCCTCCAATTTCAACCGTTTTAACAAGAACACGGCGCGTTTTTGCGCTTCACGAATTGAAATGCCAAAGACGGAAGCATAAAAGATCAGGTTTTGCATTCCGGTCAGATTGTCATACATCTGGGCGTGTTCTGTTACTACACCAGACAGAGCGTGAACTCTTTCGGGTTCCTCAGCAGGATTCAGGCCGAATATTTGACAGATTCCTTCAGAAGGAGAGAGTATTCCATTTAACAGTTTCACAGTGGTGGTTTTTCCTGCTCCATTCGGTCCGAGAAAGCCAAACACTTCTCCTTGCCCTAAAGTAAGGGTGATATGCTGAACCGCTCGTTTCCCGTTTTCGTAGGTTTTTGAAAGGTTTTGCAGACGAATTGTTTCCATACTAAATGCCTCTTTCGTTACTTTTTAAACGTGATACCATTTCTTGAAAGCGCCGTTCTTTCGTCAAAGCTGTAAAAGCCGGATTCTCCGCGAGGGCTTGGGTCATGCTGTGACGGATAACGGATTCTTCTCTGGGCAGGTAATTTCCCAGGATTGGAACTTCTTTCAACCATTCATCCAGCAGATCAAAAAAGGAATCCCCATGCAGCTGCAGCGGATAAATATCACCGGTGGCAAGATTCGTATATTTCTCTAAAAACTGCAGTACTTTTTCAGATTCTCCCTGAGCAGTCCATCCCTGTGCTGCCGCGAGATAGCAGGAAAGCAAAATACTGGGATGGAGAGAGTCTAAATGGAAAGTGTTTGCAATCGCCTGGAAACGTGCGAGGATCTGTTCGAACTTTGCTGATTCATCCAGAGACAGAGTCATATAGGAAAGAAGAAGGTCACAGAGAGAAAGCATCTCTTTGTAAATTCCGACCTGCAAAATCCGTTTAGCTTGTGTGGTATTACCGGTCATTTGATAAGCAGATGCCAGCAATGGCTCGGTAGAGCCGACTTCCAGTTCATCAGTATCCAAAAGATTCAGCACCTCTGCCGGCTGTCTGAGAGCCAGCAAGCAGTAAGCTTCCATTTGGAGAGCTTCCTTACTAAGGCTTGGATTATCGGTTCCATATTTTACACGCAGAAAAAGCTCCTTTGCCTCTTCCAAAATCTGTTCTGATTTTTCCTGAGTTTCAGCCAGCATGGAATGGTTAACCAGCAAGGAACCGATATGGAACAAAAAGTAAGCTGCAAGCTGCGGCAGCAGGGTAATATCGGGGTAGGTCGTTTCTGTTTCCCATTTTGAAACGGCCGCTTTTGAAACCCCTAAATATGATGCCAGTTCCTCCTGCGTTATTCCCCGTTTATGACGATTTTCAATCAGAATTCGACCGAGATTGATTTCCTTCATTAGATTTTCCTCCTGTCATATCCTGATAACAGTATAAAAGACCAAAGAGAGAAAAACAATGGAGTAGAATTTGATTTTGATTAAAAAAGTCAACTAGTGGGAAACAACGTCTTCTTAAGAAGTCGTAACAGTTCAGCCTTGCTGAACCGTTACATGCAAAATCCATTTAAAATCGCCTTCGGCGATGGGATTTTGCACTCCTGAATCACGTTCTTACGGTCTGCGCAGCATGTGCGCAGACCTGGGCTGAACTGTTACAAGAAGTTACTTAGATTGCATCCTACCCCTTGACAAGAAAAAAGTTTTTGCTATAATAACTTCGTAACAAAAACGTAATATATGTAATAAAAAAGTCAAAAAATGTCATGGAGGTATCTATGTTACTGAAAAAGTCATTGTTTTCGGCGTTTATGGCTGCAGGAATCCTGCTGTCGGTTTCTGCACTGGAAGTACAGGCAGATCCGCTGGAAACAGGAACGAAAGCAATGCAGGAAACTCAGGAAAGCGCACAGGCAGCCAATGCCGGGGATCTCACGGAAAGCAGTATGAAAAATTACGCCGTTGCATCCGTCAGCGAAGGCTCCTATGTCAACGTCCGGGAGAATGCCGGAACAGAATATCCGGTTGTAGGAAAACTGGAAAATCACGGACTGTGCTATATCCAGGAACAGAGCGGTGAATGGTACCGCGTCGTTTCCGGAGAAGTGGAAGGCTATATCCGCGGCGACCTGTTAAAGACCGGCGAGGAAGCCTGGATGGAGGTACATGCCAGCGGCGAGGAAAATATGCCGGTAGCTTCGGTTTTGAATACAAGAGAGGAACTGGTGGCATACGCCTGTCAGTTTGTGGGAAATCCCTATGTATGGGGCGGCACCAGCCTGACCAACGGCGTGGACTGCTCCGGATTTACCCAGCAGGTATTTGCCAACTACGGAATCAGCCTTCCCCATTCCTCCAAAGCCCAGGCAGGCTATGGAACCGCAGTGGATGTTCAGGAAGCCCAGCCGGGAGACCTGATCTTCTACGCAGATAACGGAAGCATTTACCACGTAGTAATCTACATCGGAAACGGTCAGGCAGTACACGCCAGCAGCGCAAAGACAGGAATCAAGATTTCAGACGTACAGTATGACAAAGCATCCTGCGCGGTAAGTCTTTTGTAATTCGAAAAAAGTAAAATATGATATTTACATTTAAAATCGGATATGCTATACTTACAAAGTGTTTGGGATGAGATATCCCTGCCCTGATTCAGAAGACGGACGACTCCGACCGCTTCTTAATCTGCGGCGTAATCAAAATAACAGGAGGAAAAGAAAATGATTTCTAAAGAAAAGAAACAGGCTATTATGGCAGAGTATGCGAGAACAGAAGGCGACACAGGATCACCGGAGGTACAGGTTGCTATCCTGACAGCCAGAATCAATGAGCTTACCGAGCATCTGAAGGTACACCACAAAGATCACCACAGCAGAAGAGGTCTGCTGAAAATGGTAGGTCAGAGACGTGGCTTACTGGATTACCTGAAGAAAACTGATATTGAAAGATACCGTGCATTAATCGAAAAACTGGGAATCAGAAAATAATCAGCTTGTCAGCGGGCGGGAAACATTTCCGCCCGTTTCTTTTAAGAGAAATTGCAAGACCTTCGGCGAAAGTGTCCGGGACCACTGAAAAGGATATCGGCGGCGGGTGGATGAAACCAGGAATGCCAGGACAGCGGGTGTGTTTTTCAGTAGTTTCGGAAGAACTTTATACGCCGGAGAGAAAAATAAAAAAGGAGAGCAGTTTTATGTACAAGAGTTTTTCCATGGAACTGGCAGGAAGAACCCTGACAGTTGATGTAGACCGTGTGGCAAAACAGGCCAACGGCGCGGCTTTTATGCATTATGGCGACACGGTAGTCCTGTCTACCGCTACAGCGTCCGACAAACCGAGAGACGGGATTGATTTCTTTCCGCTGAGTGTAGAATACGAAGAGAAAATGTATGCCGTAGGAAAGATCCCGGGCGGATTCAATAAAAGAGAAGGAAAGGCAAGTGAGCATGCGATCCTGACCAGCCGTGTCATCGACCGCCCGATGCGTCCGCTGTTCCCGAAGGATTACCGCAACGACGTTACCCTGAACAATATGGTAATGTCCGTAGATCCGGACTGCAACCCGGAGGTTGTTGCGATGCTGGGTTCCGCGATCGCAACCTGCATTTCCGATATTCCGTTTGACGGTCCGTGTGCAATGACCCAGATCGGTATGATCGACGGCGAGCTGATCGTCAACCCGACACTGGCACAGAAAGCAGTTTCCGATATAAACCTGACCGTTGCATCCACCCGTGAGAAAGTAATCATGATCGAAGCGGGCGCCAACGAGGTTCCGGAAGCAAAGATGATCGAGGCAATCTACAAGGCACATGATGTAAACCAGGAGATCATCAAATTCATTGATGAGATCGTTGCAGCATGCGGAAAGCCGAAACATGCCTATGAAAGCTGCGCGGTGCCGGAAGAACTGTTTGCCGCAATCCGCGAGATTGTTCCGCAGGAAGAGATGGAAGAGGCGGTATTTACCGATGACAAACAGACACGTGAGGAAAATATCCGCGTGATCACAGAAAAACTGGAGGAAGCATTCGCAGACAACGAAGAGTGGCTGGCAGTGCTTGGAGAGGCGGTTTACCAGTACCAGAAGAAGACTGTCCGCAAGATGATCCTGAAAGACCACAAACGTCCGGATGGACGTGCGATCAACCAGATCCGTCCTCTGGCGGCAGAGATCGATATCATTCCGAGAGTTCACGGTTCTGCAATGTTTACCCGCGGACAGACCCAGATCTGCAACGTTACTACACTGGCTCCGCTTTCCGAAGCGCAGAAGCTGGATGGACTGGATGAGTTTGAGATTTCTAAGAGATATATGCACCAGTACAATTTTCCGTCTTATTCCGTAGGAGAGACAAAGCCGTCCCGCGGACCAGGACGCCGTGAAATCGGACATGGAGCGCTGGCAGAGCGTGCGCTGATCCCGGTACTTCCTACAGAGGAAGAGTTCCCGTATGCGATCCGTACTGTATCTGAGACTTTTGAATCCAATGGTTCTACTTCTCAGGCAAGTATCTGTGCGTCCACAATGTCTCTGATGGCTGCCGGCGTACCGATCAAGAAGCCGGTTGCAGGTATTTCCTGCGGTCTGGTGACCGGAGATACCGACGACGATTATCTGGTTCTGACCGATATCCAGGGTCTGGAAGATTTCTTCGGCGATATGGACTTCAAGGTAGCCGGTACTCATGAGGGTATCACAGCGATCCAGATGGATATCAAGATTCATGGTCTGACCCGTCAGATTGTGGAAGAGGCGATTGCGAGAACCAAGGAAGCGAGAGAATATATCCTGACCGAAGTAATGGAAAAAACCATTGCGGCTCCGCGCCCGACCGTAGGACCGCTGGCTCCGAAGATCATTCAGATCCAGATCGATCCGCAGAAGATCGGCGATGTTGTTGGTCAGAGAGGAAAGACGATCAACGCTATCATCGAAGAGACAGGCGTTAAGATCGATATCTCAGACGACGGAGCGGTTTCTATCTGCGGTACAGATCAGGCGATGATGGATAAAGCGGTGGATTACATCCGCATTATCACAACTGAGTTTGAAGCCGGACAGATCTTTACCGGAAAGGTAGTAAGCATCAAAGAGTTCGGTGCTTTCCTTGAATTTGCACCTGGAAAAGAAGGACTGGTTCACATTTCCAAGATCTCCAAAGAGCGCATCAACCGTGTGGAAGATGTTCTGACCCTTGGCGATGTTGTGAAAGTTGTCTGCATGGGCAAGGACAAAATGGGAAGAATCAGCTTCAGCATGAAGGATGTTCCGGCAGAGGCATAATCTGCCGATCAAGTCAGATACCCCCGAGGCAAGCTACGGGGTATCTGACCCTCGCGGCAGTCGCCAAATGACATGCAAGCATGTCCGCTTGGCTCGTTGCCCGCGGGAATGAAAACAAAGGCTTTGGGATGGGGCGTGAAGCCTTGTTCCGAAGCCTTTTTCTTTCACAGGAGAGTCTTGCGGACTTCTCCGCAAAAAGTAACAGCGCAAAAGATAAGCCGGAAAACAGAGAAGCCAAAAGCGGATGGCGGTACGGTATCATCCATATCAGGATGAGGTAAGGTTTGCGGAAGAAAGGGAGAAGGAAGTATGAGATATCACAATATTACAAAGGATGACATGTTGAACGGAGACGGACTGAGAGTGGTATTGTGGGTGGCGGGCTGCAGCCATCACTGCAAGGGATGTCAGAACCCGATCACCTGGGATCCCAATGGAGGAATTCCGTTCGACGAAGCGGCGAAACAGGAGATCTTTGAACAGCTGGACAAGGATTATATTTCCGGAATCACTTTTTCCGGAGGGGACCCGCTCCATGCTGCCAACGAGGCGGGTGTGACGGCTCTCGCAAAAGAAATCAGGGAAAAATATCCTTCCAAAGATGTCTGGCTTTACACCGGATACCGGTGGGAAGAGATCTGCGATCATGAGATCATCCAGTACACCGATGTGCTGGTGGACGGACGTTTTATTCTTGAGCAGCTGGATGTGACACTGCCGTGGAAAGGAAGTCCGAATCAGAGAGTGATCGATGTCAGACGGACTTTGGAGAAGGGAAAGATCATACTGTTTGGAGAGGACGAAAAAGATGGAAAAAATTAAGATACAGTATCTGAACGATGAAATTGAGAGACTGCGCTATATCGACGGAAAATCCGACTGGATCGACCTGCGCGCGGCGGAGGATGTGGAGATGAAGGCAGGAGAATTCCGCCTGATCCCGCTGGGTGTGGGCATGAAACTTCCGAAAGGTTATGAGGCACATATTGTTCCGCGGAGCAGTACTTTTAAAAATTTCGGAATTATCCAGACCAACCACATGGGTGTGATCGATGAGAGCTACTGCGGACCCAACGACTGGTTTTACATGCCCGCCTACGCGCTTCGCGATACCGTGATCCATAAGAATGACAGAATCTGTCAGTTCCGGATCCAGAAACATCAGCCGGAGATCGTCTTCGAGGAAGTGGAACGCCTGGAAGGAGAAAACCGCGGTGGAATCGGAAGTACCGGTGTGAAATAAAAAAATTTAAATAGAAAAGGGATTCCCTGATCAGACTGCCAGGACACAGAAAACGGCAGTTTGGTTGGGGATTTTTTCTGCTCTGCGAAACAAAATTGAACTAATTGAACTTTTTATAAAAGAAGGAACAAAAAGAAACTTTTTGGTTGATAAATCTTTCTGTACGTGTTATTATGAGTTCATGGATTTTGAAAGAAAGTTCAAAATAAATGAAATAACCTGAATAAAATTGAACTTTTCGAAATTCTGACGTAATCCGCAGGATTGATAAGGAATATTATTGAACTTCCGGATTTCTATTATGACAGACAGGGAGGATCACATATGTCAAATGAAAGATTCGCGCAGAGACTGAGAACTGCAATGGAAGAGCATCAAATGAAGCAGGTGGATCTGGTCCGGGCAGCGCAGGAACAGGGAATGAAGCTTGGCAAAAGCCATGTCAGCCAGTATGTAAGCGGAAAAACGGTGCCGCGGACAGAGATTCTGAACTTTCTGGCGGCAACGCTTCAGGTGGAACCGGATTGGCTGATGGGAAAAGAGATGGAGACAGAAAACGGCGGCCTGAAAGAGGCGGCTTCCGAGAGCGCGGATCCGGAAAGTGGAAGTCCGGAGGGAGAGGACAATATTCGTATCTTTCGAAAATCCACGAAGCTGGATCATGTGCTGTACGATGTCCGGGGACCGGTGGTTGAGGAAGCGGAACGTATGGAACAGGCAGGTGTCCGCATTCTGAAGCTGAATATTGGAAACCCTGCGCCTTTTGATTTCCATACACCGGATGAGGTAATTCATGATATGCAGCAGCAGCTGACCCGATGCGAAGGCTATTCTCCCGCAAATGGACTTTTTGCGGCGAGAAAGGCGATCATGCAGTATGCGCAGCTGAAAAACATCCCGAATGTATCCGTTGACGATATCTATACAGGAAACGGTGTCAGCGAACTGATCAATCTCTGCATGTCGGCGCTGCTGAACGACGGCGATGAGATCCTGATCCCTTCCCCGGATTATCCGCTCTGGACGGCATGTGCGACGCTTGCAGGAGGCAAAGCCGTTCATTATATCTGTGATGAACAGTCCGACTGGTATCCGGATATGGCGGATATCCGAAAGAAGATCACTTCCAGGACGAAAGCGATCGTTATCATCAACCCGAACAATCCTACGGGAGCGCTGTATCCAAGAGAAGTGCTTCAGCAGATCGTTGACATTGCAAGAGAACATCAGCTGATGATTTTTTCCGATGAGATTTATGACCGCCTGGTCATGGATGGGGAAGAACACGTTTCCATCGCGTCGCTTGCGCCGGATCTGTTCTGTGTGACCTACAGCGGACTGTCAAAATCTCATATGGTCGCGGGATTCCGGATCGGATGGATGATCCTCAGCGGGAACAAACGGATCGCTGCCGACTATATCGAGGGAATCAAGATGCTTTCCAATATGAGACTTTGCTCCAATGTGCCGGCACAGTCGATCGTACAGACGGCATTGGGAGGGCATCAGAGTGTCAGGGATTACATTGCTCCCGGCGGAAGGATCTACGAACAGAGGGAGTACATCTATCAGGCATTGACGGATATTCCGGGAATCACTGCGGTGAAACCGAAAGCAGCCTTTTATATCTTCCCGAAGCTGGATATCAGAAAGTTCCATATCAAAGACGATGAGAAATTTGTGCTGGATCTGCTGAAAGATAAGAAAATCCTGCTGATCCACGGCGGTGGATTCAACTGGAACCAGCCGGATCACTTCCGCGTGGTATATCTGCCCCGTCTGGAAGTGCTGAAAGAATCGGTGGAAAAGATTGCAGATTTTCTGTCCTATTATCATCAGTAAATAAGATGAGACGGATTCCAGAATCACTTTACGGTGATCCTGAGATCCGTCTCATCACTTATCTGCGGTCTTCAGAAGAATCCGGCAAGATCCGTTTTCTGCTTTTACAGATCCAGCTGGTCTGCTACGCGCAGATCTTTGTAGTAGTATTCCAAGTCACGGTCGGTGATTTCCCGCAGTACCCGGCAGGGATTTCCTGCGGCAACGCAGTTTGCCGGAACATCGCGAAGGACAATGCTTCCGGCTCCGATCACGGAATTTTCCCCGATGGTAACACCCGGACAGATGACAACGTTGCTTCCGATCCAGACATTGTCTTTGATGGTTACTTCAAACGAATACATTTCTCCGTGGGTGCGCAGGCTGTGATGCACCGGATGGCCGGTGGTGGTGATCACAACATTTGGAGCGATCAGTACGCCGTTTCCGATGGTAATCTTATAATCGTCCACCAGGGTCAGGTTGGAATTGATATAAACATTGTCGCCCAGGGTGACGGTTTTGCCGACGGCAACCATCAAAGGAGGCTCCACCCAGGCGTCTTTGCCGACGGAACCAAAGATTTCCGGCAGCATTGCCGCACGCTTTTCCCGCTCTTCCGGGCGGAGATGGTTAAAGTCGTAGCACAGCCCTTTGGCCCTCGACTGGAGTTGGAAATATTCCCGGGTATCTGTCCAGAGATATCCGCGGGCTTTTCTTTCTTCCATTTTTCTGTAATCATCATTCATTGTTTCTTTCCCTTTTTATATATTTTTGGTTTTCTTCTTTCATCTGTTTGGCTCTTTCATCTGTACGGTATTGTTGGAAATCCGGAATTTCTTAAAGCTGTTGATGAAACTGGAAATCCTGCTGTAGCCATACTGCTTGACATCGAAGCCGCTGAAATGGCTGCGAAGGGCTTCGTGGACGATGCTCAGATTGTCAACGCGCCCGTTGTTGTTCTGAATAAACTCCGTCAGGAATTTCTCGATTTCCGGTCGGGAGACGGTGCTGTGTTTTTCTCTGACCAGATAGTTGTGTCCGGCTTTCAGAAGTTCAATATCATCCATGCTTTCCAGAAAGGTGGAAAGCTTGGAATATCCGTAGTTGCGGACGTCAAACTCGGAAAATTTCTTCTGGAGAACGTTTCCGACTTCGCTCAGTGTGGTATTTTTCCCGTGATCGTTGTTTTCCGTCAGGATTCTTGAAACTGTGCGTTCGATTTCCGCCTTGCTGGTGATTGCAGGAGTTTCCTCCAGCGAACTGCCATAGCGGACGGAGGAATCGGAGATCACGTTGCTGGACGGTGAAACATCGTCCTCGTTCTGGGAAATAACTTCCAGGATCTTGAAGGCGTCACAGGCGACACGGAACGAGGAGGGAGTTTTCTGTTCTCCCATGCCAAGAACATACATTCCGGATTCTCTGAGGCGCTGTGCCAGTTTTGTAAAGTCAGAATCCGAGGAAACCAGACAGAATCCTTCCACATGGTTGGAGTACAGGATATCCATCGCGTCAATGATCATCGCGGAATCGGTGGAGTTTTTTCCGTTTGTGTTGCTGTACTGCTGAATGGGATTGATCGAATACTGAAGGAGCTGTTCTTTCCAGCTGCGCTTTGAAATGTCTGTCCAGTCTCCATAGATCCGTTTGTAGGTGGCAACCCCCTGGTCGGAGACCTCATCGAGAATGTATTTGATGTATTTCGGAGATACGTTGTCGGCATCGATCAGCACGGCAAATCTTTTGTCTTTCTGCTCCATAAGTCTGTCCTTTCTCGAAAATGATTTTGCATCTGTTTCCAGTTTAGTATAAATTGACAGTATGGTCAATGGACAAACCGATGTTTTTGCAGATGGTTTTTTGGATGTTTTTTTGATTTCATTTGAAACCGCGCCGCGTCTATAGTAAACTGAAAGATAAGATTTCTGCAAAGGAGGAAGAGAGAATGCTGGAGAAATTTCTGAGCGCTGCCAGAGAGGAGGGACTGCTTCCATACGGTATGGAGCTGCGAATGGATGACATTGTTGCTGAAAGCTGGGAACAGACGCCGGGCAGGCGGTATCCGGTCTATTCCGCGGCCAAGAGTTTTACCGCCTCAGCAGTGGGAATGGCTGTAGATGAGGGCAAACTGAGTCTGGAGGATCCTCTGGAGCGGTATTTTGAACCGGAACTGAATCAGACCGGCGGGGATACCGGGAAGTTCTGGAGGCAGGTGACCATTCGAAGACTGTTGACCATGACGATTCCGGGGCTGCCGTTCCGGCCGTCCGGAGACGACTGGCTGGCGGACTGTTTCTCAAAAATGCCGGATATGGAGCGCGGCGTGTGTTTTTCTTACTCCAATCTTCCCGCGTACCTGGCGGGCGTAGCGGTGGAACGGGCGGTTGGTGAAAATACAGTGGATTATCTGGAACGAAAGCTGTTTCGTCCTCTGGGGATCGATCATCCTACGGTGCAGTTTTGCCCTAAAGGACATTTCTACGGTGCCACCGGAATGGAGCTGACAGCCCATGAACTTGGAAAATTGGGACAGTTGTATTTGAATCGAGGGGTCTGGAAAGGACAGAGGATTCTTTCGGAAGCCTGGTGTCAGGAAGCGGTCAGCTGCCAGGTAGATAACCGGGAAGGCGGATACGGATATTTCTTCTGGATGCGCCCGGACGGAGGTTATACGATCCGGGGGAAATGGGGGCAAAGGTGTTATGTATTCCCGAAGGAACAGACGGTCGTGAGCTGGGTTTCTCACCTGCCGGAAAAAGAGGACACCGACCGGCAGGAAGAATTGTTTCAGAAATTGCTGGTTCCGGAAATCAGAGCAGCAAGAAAAAAGCAGTAAAATGGAAAAATTGCGCAGAAAAAGAAAAGAAAAAAGCCGTCGGTTAAGGTATACTTTTAAAACGTGAATGAAGGGAAAGGGGAAAACAAATGAATCAGAAAGAGAGAATGCTGGCGGAACTGCCATACCGTGCATGGCTGGATGGACTGGCAGAGGAACGTCAGGAGACCAAAAAGAAAGTGTTTCAGTTTAATCATACCAGTCCAGAAGAGCAGGAGACGCTGGACCGGTTGATCCGAGAGATCATTGGCGTGCACGGGAAACAGCTGACAGTGGAGCAGCCGTTTCACTGTGACTACGGCAGCAATATTGAGGTTGGGGAAAACTTCTTTGCCAACTATAATCTGACGATCCTGGATGTGGCGAAGGTTGTGATCGGAAGCAATGTGCAGATTGCGCCGAATGTGTCCATCTATACAGCGGGACATCCGTTGGATCCGGAGGCGAGAAATTCCGGTTATGAGTACGGAATCGGGATCACCATCGGGGATAATGTGTGGATCGGCGGCAATACGGTCATCAATCCGGGTGTCCATATCGGCAGCAATGTGGTGATTGGCTCCGGAAGCGTGGTGACGAAGGACATTCCCGACAATGCGATTGCAGTTGGGAATCCATGCAGAGTACTTCGCTATCTGACGGAAGAGGATAAAAAGTATTACTACAAAGACCGGGAGTTTGATGTAGATTACCGGGAGTAGTGAGTTCAGAAATGTATTGAAAAATTAATAGATCAGTCAGAACGAGGGAGAGCCGCCGGGTCACAGAGAGGATCCGGCGGCTCTCCGCTGCACTCAGTTACAAAGGGAGGCTGTGATTCTCTACAAGGCTTTGCGGACTCTTACAGCCGCAGCTTTCCAGTTTTCTTTTGTATGCCAGCAAAGTGTCTCATTTCGGAGTTCAAGCTCCGGCAGATTATCAGAATAACTTCCTGCTATGGCAAATTCACATCCTTCCGGCAGTTTCACATAAGGATCTTCGGTCAGTTCCCCGCCAAAGGTATGAAATACCGCGAATCCCTCCGTTCCATCCATTCGAAGAATTCCCTGCCATCCTTTCAGATGCCGCCAGCTGGTCTGTTCTGTTCCGAAAAATCTGGTGACGCCGTGTCTGATCACCGGAGCGATTTCGTAATAGAACGCAATTCCGTCTTCGATCGCCGTCCACTGTTCTGACGTCAGATTCAGGACATCTCCGGACAGACACATACGTCCCAGGAAGGTTGCCGCCATGGAATAGACGATCCTCTGACGGGAATCGCACTCACGGATCACCGCCCAAATCTGGCTTTGACGGGGGAGGATCGCCCGGTGAAGATTTGCCGCGATCACCGGTATCTCGAGACATTCATGGGCATCGGAAAAAGATGCCATACTGCAAAGCTCCATCATCAGCGGTTCCATCTTACTGCCTCCGGATGCACAGTTTTCCAGAACGATCCCGGGAATTTCTTCTTTCACTTTTTCAATGAATTTCCTGGATGCCTCCATATTCCGGCGCAGACCCTCGCCCAGGGATTCCGCTCCATCGCATCCGACGCCGATTGTATCGTTGTAGTCCATCTTCATATAACCGAAGCCATACTTTTTCAGAGTTCCGATGACAACCTCTGATAAATACTTTTGTACCCAGGGATCTGTCATCTTCCAGAACCTCCGTGAGTCAGTTTCCAGCACACTGCCGTTTCTGTAAAGCAGATGGTCCGTTTGCTTCCATGCGTCGGCTGCACACCCCACATTGTCAATCTCAAACCAGATTCCGGGGATCATCCCAGCTTCACGGATTGCTTCAACGGTTTTTCCCAGTCCCTCCGGAAACAGCTCCGGGGAAACGGCATAATCACCCATGGAAGAATACCAGGGAATTCCCTCCCGTTTATACCATCCGCAGTCGATGACAAAATATTTCAGACCTTTGCCCTTTATCTTTTCCAGAATTTGAACGATATTTTCATGGGACGGGCAGCCCCAGGTCGTGCAGTATTCGTTGAACATCACCGGAAGTTCCTGTTCGCACTCCGGTCCCTGTTCGCAGGCGCTGTCCATCGATCTGGTCAATCTTTGAGAAACACTGTCCACATCTCCGCAGGCAACGGTCAGGATCGCTGTCGGCGTCTGAAAACTTTCTTCAGGCAGAAGTTCCTTTTTCCAATGTCCGAAGTCATAATCTGCCAGACCTCCGGACAGCGACACACTGTCATCTTTCCGGAAGACCTCCATCTGCCAGGACGCGTTGTGCGCGAGCATTGCACCCCACAATACACCGTTTTTTCTGTCCTCCATCATCAGCCATGGAAAAAAATGGTTCACCGCCATGGAACCGACCTGTCCGAATCGTTCGCATCGGATTCCGTGTCCCGACCAGGATGGTTCCAGGTTCAGCTTTTCCAGCGGATCACTTTCCAGTCTTCCTTCCATGCTCCAGTCTGAGCGCAGCCGGTGCAGTACCAGATGTTCCGGTGCGTCCCCAGGCGCAAAAGGAGTGATTCCTCCGATGGAAAAACTCTCGAGAAGTTCCAGACCACAGACGGACGCGCTTTGATTTCGGAATATAACGAAGGATTCCAGAGTTTCCGCTCCGTTTTTCCAGATCAGATGATGGTCTGCCTCATAGCCTCTGTCATCCCGGCAGCAGGTGATGATCTCCGTTTGAGACGGATTTTCCGTTACTTCCTGCCGTTCAAATTTCATTTTCTGTACACTGCCGCTCTGACGCATGGTCTTTCCGCCGGCATACGCTCCCGTGTATACATCTCCCTCCAGCTTCAGCTGAATCAGCGCGTCGATGTCCTGATGTTTCTCCGTCCATGGCAGCGGTTCCATCTCCGCCGGTAAAAGCATCAGTTCTGCCAGAAGCTTTTCCTCATCCAGGAAATACAGCGCTTTCATGTCCCCAAGCACATAGCTTTCCAGTAATTTTACTCCCATTTGCTACCTCCCGTAAGATCATTTGAAATTATTTTATTAGAACTTCTTTTTTGGAGTTCAATCCATTGATTCAGAGGCTTTTGAATAGGCGGTGAGATTTTTTTAGGGATTTCGTTGAGTGCAAAAAATTTCAGTTCTTCCACTTCATTTTCCTGCTTTCGCAGTGTTCCGGTGTAGTTCCGGCAGATGTACACGATATCGATATTGGAAACCTCGTCTTCTGCCGTTTCATCCAGTTCTACAGAACCGCCCGCATATCCCCAACAATGGTTGTCACTCCTTTTCTGCAGAAGAATCCGTCCTTTTTCATCTTCTACAATTACACTGGCTCCAACCTGCAGCAGTGGCCTGTGAGCAACGATTTTTCTCAAATCCATAATATAATCGGACATACTAGTTCCTCCTGGCTTAATTTTATAACTTTTTTCAAATTATAACACACACGCTCAGGAGGGCACAAGCTTTCGTAAAAGGCGTAGACCTGGTGGAAAGAAATGAAAAAAAGTATTCAGCATCCATATGTTTTGTGGTATGATAGGATGGAATATGGAAAAAGGAGCATGAAATACAAATGAGTATCCGGATGATCGGAATTGACCACAGCCTTGCAGGACTGGACGTCAGGGCGAAGTTTTCGTTCACAAAGAAGAGCGCTGCGGAGGCGATGGAGCAATTCAAAGAACTGGAGGGAGTGAAGGGCTGTGTCCTGCTTTCCACCTGTAACCGCATGGAACTGTGGGCGAGCACCACAAAGGAATGCGAGCAGGATCTTCTCGTATGGCTGTGCCATTACAAAGGACTGGCGCCGTTTGAATACGACCGGTATTTTGTAAAAAGAGAAGGAAAGGAAGCGGTGGAGCATCTGTTTTCACTGGCCTGCGGACTGAAATCCATGATCCTGGCGGAGGATCAGATTCTGACGCAGGTGCGGGAGGCGCTTTCTCTTTCCAGGGAAAATTACTGCGCGGACAATGTGCTGGAGGTATTGTTCCGAAGCGCAGTGACGGCGGCGAAGCGGGTGAAGACCGAGGTGGTTTTCACTCACGCAAACAATACCGCCATGGACCGGGCCATTGCCATGCTTGCGGATACAGGATACAGCCTGAAAGGGAAAACCTGTATGGTGATTGGAAACGGAGAGATGGGACGGCTGGCGGCGCTGACGCTGAAACGTGCCGGAGCCGATGTGACGGTTACGGTGCGCCAGTACAGAAGCGGTGTCGTCAACATTCCGGAAGGGTGCAGAAGGATCAATTACGGGGATCGGATGGAATTGTTTCCGTTCTGTGATCTGGTGGTGAGCGCCACTTCCAGTCCCAATTATACGATACGGAGAGAGCTGCTGGACGGAATCGTCCTGGAGCACCCGATGATCCTGATCGATCTTGCGGTGCCTAGGGATATCGAGCCGTCACTCAGTGAGATGGAACAGATTTCTCTGTACGATATTGATGCCTTCCGTCTGCGGGGGGACGAGGGCAATGAGGCTGCGCTGCAGCAGGCGCACAGGGTCCTGGACGAAGAAATGGGGGATTTCTATCTCTGGTATGAAGGCCGGGATCTGGTACCGCGGATCAAACATGTGGAGACGGAGGCTGTGGAGGATCTGAACCTCCGGATCCAGAAGATCCTGCGGAAACTTCCCATGGAGGAACAGGAACAGACGATGCTGAAACAGCAGATCGATACGGCAGTTGAGAAGGTCGTCAACAAGATGATGTTCGGAATGAAAAATTCCATGGAACGGGAAAACTTTATCGCCTGTCTGGTAAGCCTGGAAAAGCTTTATCAGAAGGACGAATAATATCGCCGTAACAGTTCAGCCAGATGAACTGTTACGGCATCCACCCATGAAAAATCGCTTCGCGATGGGGTGGATGCCCATAAACACTACGTTTTCATACGGTCTGCGCAGTAAATGCGCAGACCTGGCTGAATAATTACATATTGCAGCCATTCAGCCGGCTGGACGGTTGCATAATATCACTTCAGGAGGAGAAACATATGGAAATTCGGATTGGCAGCAGAGAAAGCCGCCTGGCAGTGATCCAGAGTGAGATGGTTCAGAACTGGCTGAAAAGCCACATGCCCGAGGCGGAGGTCTCGATCGTAACGATGAAAACCACCGGCGATATCATTCTGGACCGCCCGCTGGCGCAGGTGGGAGGAAAAGGCTTGTTTGTCAAGGAGCTGGACCGGGCGCTGATGGATGGAAGGACGGATCTTTCCGTTCACAGCCTGAAAGATCTGCCGATGGAAGTTCCGGAAGAACTGCCTGTCGCGGCGTATTCCGCAAGGGAGGATGAAAGAGATGTCCTGATCCTTCCGGAAGGGGCAACGGAGATTGACTTTTCGAAACCCATAGGGACTTCCAGCCTTCGGAGAATCCTGCAGCTGAAAAGGCTGTATCCGGAGGCTTCCTTTGAGAGTGTGCGGGGAAATCTGGTTACCCGTCTTCGCAAGCTGGAGGAGGGAAATTATTCTGCTCTGATCCTTGCAAGCGCCGGGGTAAAACGGATGGGGCTGGAACACCGGATCAGCCGGTATTTCTCTGTGGACGAGGTGATCCCGGCGGCAGGCCAGGGAATCCTTGCGGTACAGGGAAGACGCGGGCAGGATTATCGTTATCTGGAGGCGTATGACGACAGGAACAGCCGCTTTGCGGCTCTGGCGGAACGGGCTTTTGTGCGGGCGCTGGATGGAGGATGTTCGTCTCCTGTGGCTGCGCATGCAGTGATCGACGGGGAACAGCTGACTCTGACCGGACTTTATTACGGCGGAAAAGGGGATCATTATGAGACAGCTGTGCTCCGGGGAAAGGTTTCGGAAGCGGAACAGATCGGAAAGAAGCTGGCAGGACAGTTCAGAAAGGATATACGGGTAGAATGACGAGACAGGAAAAACAGGAGAAAACAGAACAGACGGGAAAAGTCTGGCTGGTGGGAGCCGGTCCTGGGGACGCAGGGCTGCTGACTCTGAAAGGAGCGCAGGTGCTGGAACAGGCACAGGTGGTGGTCTATGACAGTCTGGTGGGCGACGGCGTGCTGGCGATGATCCCGTCCGGTGCAGAGACGATCAACGTGGGAAAACGTGCGGGAAACCACACGATGCCTCAGGAGCAGATCAATCAGGTGCTGCTGGAGCAGGCGCAGAGAGGACGACGCGTCGTGCGGCTGAAAGGCGGAGATCCGTTTCTGTTTGGCAGAGGCGGCGAGGAACTGGAACTCCTCACTGCTCATGGGATTCCTTACGAGATTGTGCCCGGGATCACATCGGCGATCGCGGTTCCGGCTTATAATGGAATCCCGGTGACCCACAGGGACTTTTGTTCTTCTGTCCATGTGATCACAGGGCATCAGAAGAAAGGGGAACCGCTGAAGATTGATTTTGAAGCGCTGGTCAGAACCAGGGGAACGCTGGTGTTCCTGATGGGGATTTCGGCGCTTCCGGCGATCATGGAGGGACTGCTTGCGGCGGGTATGGATCCGGAAATGCCCTGTGCGGTACTGTCCCGGGGAACAACAGCGTTTCAGAAATGTCTGACCGGCGCGGTGGGAACCATGGAACAGACGGTGAAAGAACATGGTGTTGTGACACCGGCGATTATCGTGGTGGGAAAAGTCTGTGGACTGCATCAGGAATTTGCGTGGTACGAAAAACTTCCGCTGGCAGGCTGCCGGGTGGTGGTGACACGGCCGAAGGGACGTTCCGGCCGGATGAGCCGTCTGCTCCGGGAGAAAGGGGCGGAGGTACTGGAACTGCCTTCCATCGAGACGGTTCCGGTACAGGATTATTCGGCTCTGCAGAGTGCGCTGGAGCAGATTTTCAGGTATCACTGGGCTGCGTTTACCAGTCCGTACGGCGTGAAGGTGTTTTTTGATGAACTTCTGAAAAGCGGACGGGACACGCGGGCTCTGGCTCATCTGAAATTTGCGGCGATCGGAGAGGGAACGAAGAAGGCGCTGGCGGAACATGGGATTCTGGCGGATCTGCTTCCGGAGGTCTATGACGGGGCGCATCTGGGAGAGGCGCTGGCAAAAACCTGCGGTCCGAACGAAAGAATTTTGATTCCGCGGGCAGCGATCGGTTCCGAAGAGCTTATCCGGGAGCTGTCTGTCCGGGAGGATCTTCAGGTTGAGGATGTGCCGATTTATGAGACGAACTACCTTACGCCAAAGGTTCTGGAGGAAGAAAAACTATTTGAGGACGGCGCGGTAACGCTTGCCGTATTTACCAGCGCCTCCACGGTCAGAGGTTTTCTGGCGGCAGTGCCGGAGATGGATGTGCGCCGGGTGACGGCGGTATGCATCGGACCGCAGACGGCGGCTGAGGCTGAGGCGGCGGGAATGCAGACGGTGACTGCGCCGAAAGCAACGATGGAATGTCTTGCTGCCTGCGTGGAACAGGTGTATCTGGCGCAGGTACAGGATAATGCAGGAAATTAGAGGTTCAGACACACTGTGGAGCGGGACATGGATTCCCGGCAGCGGGGAAGAACATAAAAACAGGAGAGAAAGCAAGTATGAAGACGGAAAGATCAGAAAAATTATACGAAGAAGCAGTCAAATACATCCCGGGCGGAGTCAATTCTCCGGTCCGCGCTTATGGAAATGTAAATATGAGCCCACGGTTTATCCAGGGAGCAACGGGAGCGTATGTGTTTGACGCGGACGGCAACCGGTATGTGGATTATATCTGTTCCTGGGGTCCGATGATCCTGGGACATAATAACCAGGAGATCCTGAAAGCGGTGGTGCGCGCCTGTGACAGCGGGCTGAGTTTCGGAGCGGCGACCGAGATCGAAGTGGAGATGGCGAAATTCATCTGTGAGAGAGTGCCGGCAATCGAGATGATCCGTATGGTAAACTCCGGAACAGAGGCAGTCATGAGCGCTGTCCGTGCGGCAAGAGGCTTTACCGGAAGAAATAAGATCATCAAATTTATGGGCTGCTACCACGGACACAGCGACTGCCTGCTGGTAAAGGCAGGTTCCGGTGTTATGACAGCGGGAATCCCAGACAGCGCTGGAGTTCCAAAGGGCTGTACGGAGGATACCCTGTCAGCGGTCTACAATGATCTGGACAGTGTGGAGGAATTGCTGGACAAGAACAGGGACGAAGTAGCGGCAGTGATCGTGGAACCGGTGGCTGCAAATATGGGTGTCGTGCCTCCGAAGGAGGGCTTTCTTCAGGGACTGCGCCGTCTGTGTGACAAGCACAAGGCGCTGCTGATCTTTGACGAGGTGATCACCGGTTTCCGTCTTGGCTTTACCGGCGCTTCGGGAAAATATCAGGTAACGCCGGATCTGATCACATACGGAAAGATCATCGGCGCAGGAATGCCGGTGGGCGCTTACGGAGGAAGAAAAGAAATCATGCAGATGGTTTCTCCCTGCGGTCCTGTCTACCAGGCGGGCACCCTCAGCGGCAATCCGGTGGCGATGGCAGCCGGACTGACACAGCTGAAATATCTCTATGAAAATCCGAAACTTTATGAGGATCTGACGGCGAAAGGCCATCGGCTGTACGGCGGCATGAAAGAACTGGTACACAGATATCAGATGCCGTACACTGTCAATTACGTAGATTCTCTCGGATGTATGTTCTGTACACCGGAGGAGGTTACCAATTACGCGCTGGCGAAGACTTCTGACACAAAGGCGTTTGCGGAATATTTTGCCTGGATGCTGAACCACGGATTCCATCTGGCATCCTCTCAGTTTGAGGCGATGTTCCTGTCTGAGGCGCATACCGATGCGATGATCGATGACACACTGACTGCGGTGGAGGATTATCTGAAGGAGCAGAGAACAAAATGAAAACAGGTCTGGAAGAAGCCTATCTTGTAAAGGGCGGGAAAAAGCTCCGGCTCGGTTATACGACAGGTTCCTGCGCTGCTGCTGCGGCGCAGGCTGCCGCTGTGCATCTTCTGACTGGAAAACGACCGGAAACAGCAGAATTGCTGACGCCGAAGGGGATCCTGCTTCGGCTTCCGGTCCGTTTTTTTCATGAAATGGAGAATGCTGTAACCTATGGGGTGAAAAAGGATGGGGGTGACGATCCCGATGCGACCCACGGGCTTTGGATCCTGGCAACGGTAAGCCGCGTGTCCGGAGAAGAATTGATCATCGATGGCGGAGATGGCGTCGGCAGAGTGACCCGGCCGGGACTGGACCAGCCGGTGGGCGCCGCAGCCATCAACCGTGTTCCGCGGAGAATGATCCGGGAACAGGTTCTCGCGGTGATGGAGAAAGCAGGATATTCCCAGGGAATGAAAGTGGTCATTTCCGTTCCGGAAGGGGAGGAGACGGCGAAACGTACCTTTAACCCGAGACTTGGGATTGTCGGAGGTATTTCCATCCTTGGCACCAGCGGCATTGTCATGCCTATGAGTGAGGAAGCGCTGATCGCGACGATCCGTGTGGAGATGGAAATGCAGAAGGCTGCAGGGAAAAAATTTCTGCTGATGGTGCCTGGAAATTACGGGGAGGATTTTCTTTCCCGGTATCCGCAGGTGGACACCTCACTGGCAGTGAAGTGCAGCAACTATGTGGGCGCTGTGCTGGAAATGGCAGCGGAGATGGGGTTTGAGGGAATCCTGTTTGTTGCCCACATTGGAAAATTTATCAAAGTTTCCGGCGGCATCATGAACACACATTCCCACCAGGCGGACTGCCGGGCGGAGCTGCTGGCGGCACAGGCGCTGCGCCGGGGAGCAGATATCGAAACCGCACGGAAGATCCTGAATACGGATACCACGGAGGAGGCAGTAAGGATCCTGAAGGAAGCGGGAATGCTGAAGGAAACGATGGAGGAAGTGATGGAACGGATCGTCTCTTATATGCAGCATCATGTTCAGGGACAGCTCCGGACAGAGGCGATTGTATTTTCCAGCGTGTACGGAGTACTTGGAGAAAGCGCAGGTGCAAAGGAACTGATCGGTCAGTTTCAGAAACCGGACCAATAGAAAGGGGATGCAAAGTATGCAGAAGGTATATTTTCAGAGAGGGCTTCATGAAAGAAACCATCCGGAAGAACAGAGAAAACCTGGCGTGGAAGTGAACGTTGGAAGAGAATTTTCCTGGGAGGGAAAGCTCTGGAAGATTCCGGCGGTCTATCTGTTGAAAGAGGGTGTCGTGATGGATCTGTGCTGCCGGATCGATCCGGACAGCCTAAGAAGATATTACAGGGAACGGGAACAGTTTTCCAGACGGGGATGGACGGATTCGGAGATCTTTGCGTTTTTGGAAGCAAAGAATCCCTGGCCGCACAGCACTTGCATACGGCTGAACATCAACGGAAAAAATCTGCTGCAGAAAGGTTCCTCGGGAAGCGGATGGGTGCCGGAAAGTTACAGTGGCAGTAACGGGAACAACGCCGCTGTGCCACAGAACCCGCAGCTCGGGAAAATCCTGGATGATTATCTGTGCGATCGGGAATATGCCTGGTATTTCAGCCGCTGCTGTTTTCGGTGGGCAGACGGAGAAAAAACGGAAACAGCAGCGACGCTGCGCGCAATAACAGCAGAATTTGCAATGGAACCGATGGAAATGCCCGGATTCTGCTTTGTCACCAGGGAAGGGGAAGCGCCCAAAAGCCTCCCGTTTCGCTGTCCGCTGGACGGAAAGGAAGGCGTGCTGAATATCCGGGAATGTTTTTCCAGAAAACTTGAGGATGAAGTTTTTCGCAATATGCCGGCGCCGGGACGGGGAGCACAGGGTACACGCATTGTGGAGGATCCGGATGTGGAATACCCGCTGTACCAGAACGTGATATCCTGGAACGTGGAACCGGAATGGCTGCGTTCCGTATGTACTGTCGTTGACTGCAGTCCCTCCGGCGGTCATCCAAGAAGAAAATCAAAAGAAGGAGAGGGTCAGGAAACGGGCAGTCAGGCATCGGAAGTCATCGGGTCCAGTGCAGTTTACACATTCTATACGGGAACAGATAACAAAGAAAACTTCTTTTCCAGTTCGGCTCTGACCTTCGAAAAACAGGCGGAAACGAGATGGCAGGTGAATTTTATCCGCAAGGACAGTGAACATCTGCTGGTGGAAGTTCTGAAACGTGACTGAAATTGTTTTCAGCGAAAACAATTTTCCAACACGGATTAAAGGGTGATCCAATAACGCTGCAGAATCTTTCCGTTTCTCTGGTCCACGACTTCGTTTTCCAGAACGCCGCCGCTGCGCAGAATGATCTTTGCGGAAGCTGGATTTTCCTTGTAGCAGGAAATCAGAATCTTCTTCATCCCCATATTCCGGCAGATTTCCTTCGCAAGCTTCAGCTGCATGGTTGCGTAGCCTTTGCGGCGTTCGGAGTGCCGAATGCTGTAGCCGATATTGCCGTAGAAATTCAGTAAATCTTCGTTCAACTCTTTGCGGATATCCAGCATACCGATCAGTCTGCCATCGGAACGGCGGACAGAAATGTATTGCGTGTCCGGTACCCAGTGTTCCGGGCAGGTCTCCCTGTGCTCGGCTTTCCGGATCCAGTCATACCATTCGGTCATATCATCATACCGGCGCAGATTGGAACATCCGTCCATACTGCCGCCTTTCTCCAAAAACTCCGCACGATACCGGGCGACAGCGTCCAGGTCGGAGGGGAGCACTTTTCGTAGTGTAAGAATTTCATTTTCAGCTTTTTCCAACATTTTTATTTCCTTTCTGTTTCTCGGATCTTTTGAGAAACTTTACTTTGAGAAACATGTCCTTATTTTGCTTATATGAAGCTGTATGTTTTTTTCAGGTCATAATCTTTCAGGTCGCATAATTTTCATTATGATATCACAACGAACAACAGGAATCAAGTTCCCGCAAGAGGGGGTGGGGTAAGTTCCTAAAAAGCAAACAACCGCTTGATTATGCGACATACTTCGGTAATACGATCCTGCGCCTCGGGCGTTTGCGCTGTTTGCGTAATTTCTGTACGTGCTTCCATGTTTGTGCAGCGTTTTATTGTGTTAGTTTAGTTGAAAAAATTCATACCTCCGTGATATACTCATATCAGATGCAGGACGAAGCAGCACATAGGGAGAGATTTTTTAACAGAAAAAAAGCAACAAGTCTTTTTCGGACTTACTGCTTTCACTGACCGCCAGTGTGCGGCTGGTATTCAACTTTTTTTCATGTATATTATCCTCCTATTTTTGAGGTGTCTTCAAGATAAAATTCAAGGTATCCACATTTCGGACATACAGCAACTCGAATCTTACCAAGGCTATTCTTAAACAATCCCGGCTTAGTTATTCTTAGTCCGTATGCCCCTCTTTCAACTTTCACATCATAATTTTCAGCCATATCAGATTCACAACGCACGCACTTTCTCATATTCACATTACCTCCTGGATTTATCACTGCTCTGCAAATGAGAAATTATTTGCAGAGATTTTCAGGTTAACAAATAATTAAAGATTTTTCCTCCATACCACTCGGCTCCGCAACTTAGAAATTTGCCGCTCCATCTTATGTTTTATTATACTAGGTTCAAGGCTCAAATTCTACCAGTTTCCCTTTTTGTTTTACGAAATAGCAGGATGACCGTCTGTTCACTTGTTTGTGCTACATTATGGCACATGTGCATTTTCGTTCGTTTTCTATATCATGCTGCAAATTTACAAAAACCTCTTGACAAATTTTCTCTACAAATGTAAGATATAATTGTACTACATGAGTAGAAAGGAGAATAATCATGATGAAAAAAAGAATCCAGAAATTGCCTGATTCAGAACTGGACGTGATGATCGCATTGTGGAATGGACACCAGGAAATGACCAGAAGCGAGATCGAGGAATTCATGAACCAGAAAAAGAAACTGGCTCCGACGACGATTCTTACGCTTCTTTCACGTCTGGAAAAGAAGAATTTTGTTTCTGTAAAGAAGGAGGGAAAAGCGAACCTTTACAGTGCGCTTGTCACTCAGGAGGAATATCAGCAGCAGGAGGGGAAACATGTATTGGAAAAGCTGTATGATAACTCTCTGAAAAATTTCGTTGCGACGCTGTATCAGGGAAAGCAGATCGATCAAAACGATATTGAAGAACTGGAATCCTTTTTGCAGGAATTAAAATAAAATAAGAACCCGTCGGAGCACCAGATCGAAACAATAAATACAGTCTGTTGCCGAAAAGGCAGAACGGAGGGTATTGAAAACTATCTTGTAAATGGCGAATGGAGGAAGCTCAAGGATATTCTGAATATGCAGCCGGCAGAATCGGGACAATTTGGCGATATCGGAGAAGCCTATGAGATTGATGGGTTTTATATCACATGGAGCAGTTATATGATGGAAGACGAAGGGTCCTACACGATGGAAAACAGCGGCAGCACTTCTGTAAATATTTATGGTGTTAAAGTTGGGGACACAATCGTAAAAGCGGATTCTGCCATGAAAGACAATGGATGGACTTCTCTGAACGACGGAAGGCAATATATTGTCATTTTCAACGGAAGAAATATTGCGATTGATTTTGATCTGGATGACAACCAGGCGATCACAGGCTGGTACCTGTGCAACTGGCCGGAAGGAGATTTCTCAGAAAATTTCGTTGGCCTTGAAAATCAACAGATCAACGGAGTGCCTGCCCAGATCAATGTCTACGAAGGGGAATACAAATATGAGCTCGCACATACAGGACTCGATATCACAGAATATTACACCGTGATCGTGGAAAATGTAACAGACGATTCCTTTGATTTTACCATCTACTATGCAGATGATCTTGCGGACACCAGGGACGTTGTCTTCCGGACGCATACGGCGATTTTTGAGGGAGACGGAACTTACGCCAGGTACCACGGAACGGAGTATAACCTGGAATTTACTTTCCCGAATGACCGCAATACCCTTCCGGATGCAGTAGATATGCAGATTTCCGGATATGAGCCGGTCGATGGACTGACATTCTGCAATCATGCGATACCGGGTCATGAATTCAGCTGACCGGCGGCAATTCAAGAAGCCGAATGACGGTTACGATCGGTGGATTCCATGTTGGCAGAAGAGATAAGGAGGGGATGGTATGGCAGACTTTCTTTTATATATTCTGAAAATAAATCTGCTGGCGGCGGCTGTAATCCTGCTGACTGCCATGGTATCAAGAAATCTTGCCCGGAAATATTCTGTTCGATGGAAATACCGCATCTGGCTGGCACTGGCAATTCTTTTGCTTCTCCCGATGCATGTTCCGGACTCCTGGAATGTGGTAGAGATCCATGTCCCGGCAGTTTTTTCCATCAAAACACAGCAGACGAATCTGCCGCAGGAGACTGGGATGGCAGAATCTGCAGATCCAGAAACAGCCGGAACACAACAAGAAGTACTGCTATCTCCCGACACAGTGGAAACTTCACAGGCAGCAGTTCAGCAGCGATCACCAGAGAATCGGAACACCGGAAATACAGAGACGGCTTCTGTATCCGCCCGGTGGATTTCGATGGAACATGCAGCAAAGCTTGCAGCGGCAATATGGGCGGCGGGAGTGCTGTTCCTGGGAGTGAAAAAAGCATTGGAGACGCATTTTGCCGGAAAAGCACTTCGCCGTTGGAATATGCCGAACTGGAACCGCTCGCTGGAACGGGAATATCGAAAGATCTGTAAAAGCACGAAAGTGAAGCATGCGCCGCGCCTGATGCTGAACAGCCGGTTGAATACCCCTCTGCTTATGGGATTCTGTCATCCATGCATCTGTCTTCCTCAGACCGGATATACCGCGGAGGAACAGGAACTGATCCTGCGGCATGAACTCTGCCATTACAGGAGAAAAGACCTGTGGTATAAGCTTCTGATGAATCTCCTGTGTATTATTTACTGGTTTAATCCTGCACTGTGGTGGATGAAGAAGGAAGCGGACCGGGATATTGAATTTCTCTGTGATGAGACGGTGATGGAAACGCGTACCGTGCAGGAAAGAATCCTGTACAATCGTCTGCTGGCAAGAACAGCCGTCGGTAAAAATTCGGTTTCAGGACTTACCACCAGCTTCAACGACAGTCTGATGAACCTGAAAAAAAGGATGGTGAATATCATGCGCGCCGGAGAAATGAAGAGAGGCAGCGCGATCACCGCATGTTTTCTGGCTTTGTTCTTGTTGGGAAACGCATTGACAGGATGTTCCGTGCAGGGCGGCGCCGGTTCTTCTCCCACAGCCGATGGGAAGCAAACGCAAACGGTGGATCCCGAACCGGAATCACAGGACCCTTCTGGTGAACAGATGCCGGATACGCAGGGGGTAAGCGGCGGAGAAACGACGGACAATTCCCGGCAGGTTTTGGATACGCAGCCATTGGAAGATCAGAGTGCAGAAGAGCAAAATTCGCCTGATGAAAACACGGGTGATGATGTTTCCTCCTCCGTTTCGCCGACACAGACGCCACAGCAGCCGGAGGCAACGCCGGAAGCAATGCGTGCTGACGGATGGGATGTCATTGGCTTGTATGAGAAGGCTTTTCTGCGGTATACAGCCTCCGGTTACGACCGGGAGTATGTTCAGTTTGAAACAGACGGAACAACAATTACCCGGTGGTACTGGTGCAACTGGCCGGAGGGAGATTTCTGATAGGAGTCAGTAAGCGTTTCTGGAGAATGTGACCACAAGTGAAGAATAATTATTTTGAGATCAGACAGCGCATCCTCTGCGTTGTCTGATCTCGGCTATGCGTCTTTTCCCCCTTACATAGAACAGTATGATTTTCGCATTAGGAAAAGGAATGTACAAGTTGCATTTCTTTTTTGTGTATATTATAATAAATTTCATAGCACGCCAGGAAAATATTGCGGCAAAGACTATGCGACTTGATACAATATTTTCCTGACGTGCTATAAATTCGGGCGCAATCGTTCATCTGCCTAAATTGTTATATTTCCGGCTGCAGATTCACACAATTATGCATTGAATAAAACGGACGGATAAGATAAAATGATGAACGGATCCATTTTTCAGCAACGCGTGGATGATACGGGCTTTCTGCGGTGAGGAGGAAATGCAGACGGCTGCTGAAGAACATGGGATAAGGAAAAGCGGAAAATTACAGATAATATAAACAGAACAGGACGGAAGCATGTGCGGAATTCCGTCCAAAGAGGAGCAGACATGGAAAAAGGAACATTATATGGCGTTGGGATCGGACCGGGCGATCCGGAGCTTTTGACACTGAAAGCAGTCCGGCTGATCCGTGAGGCGCAGGTGATCGCGCTGCCGGGAAAAGAAGCGAAGGAGACCGTCGCATACCGAATTGCGGTACAGGCAGTTCCGGAATTGGAGGAGAAACACCTTCTTCCGGTGGCGATGCCGATGACCAAAGACAAAAAAGAACTGGAAGAAAATCACCGTCTGGCGGCGGAAGCCGTGGAACGGGAACTGGATGCGGGAAAGGATGTGGCGTTTCTGACCCTGGGAGATCCAACAGTTTATTCCACGTATCTGTATGTACACAAGCGAGTGCAGGCGGACGGTTATCCGACGAAGATCGTCAGCGGCGTCACTTCTTTCTGTGCCGCGTCGGCGGAACTGGATACCGGGCTGGTGGAAAATTCCCAGCAGCTCCATGTGATCCCGGCGTCCTATCAGGTGGAAGAGGCCCTGAAACTTCCGGGAACCAAGGTGCTGATGAAGGCGGGACGGAAGATGGGACAGGTAAAAGAGAAGTTACAGACCATGGACGCAGAGGTTCTGATGGTCGAAAACTGCGGAATGGAAGGGCAGAAAATCTTCCGGGGAGCGGATGAGATCCCGGAGTCTGCCGGTTATTACTCACTGATCGTGGTAAAGGAGAAATAATACAATGGTACATTTTGTCGGAGCAGGTCCGGGAGCGCCGGATCTTATCACGTTGCGTGGAAAAAAACTGCTGGAACAGGCGGATGTGATCATTTATGCCGGATCTTTGGTAAATCCGGCGCTTTTGGATGAGAAAAAAGAAGGATGCCAGGTCTATAACAGCGCGGTTATGACCCTGGAGCAGGTGCTCGCGGTGATGGAACAGGCATGGAAAGACGGACTGGACGTGGTGCGTCTCCACACGGGAGATCCCTGTCTGTACGGAGCCATCCGGGAACAGATGGATGCCCTGGATGAACTTGGCATCCCCTATGATGACTGTCCGGGAGTCAGCTCCTTCTCCGGAGCTGCTGCTGCTTTAAATATGGAATACACCCTGCCTGATGTTTCCCAGAGTGTGATCATTACACGAATGGCGGGAAGGACGCCGGTACCGGAGCGGGAGAGTATCGCATCATTTGCGGCACATCAGGCGACCATGGTTGTCTTTCTGAGCACAGGTCTTCTGGAGGAACTGTCCAGAGAGCTGATCGCCGGCGGCTATCAGGAAGATACCCCGGCGGCAATCGTTTACAAGGCAAGCTGGCCGGAGGAAAAAACCTTCCGCTGTACCGTCGGTACACTGGCGCAGACGGCGAAGGAGAACGGAATCACCAAGACAGCGCTGATGATCATCGGAAATGCTGTGACTCAGGGAAATTACCGGAGAAGCGATCTGTATCATCCGGCATTTTCCACGGAGTACCGGCAGGCAGAAGTGCAGAGCGCAGACGAAACACAGGAATAAATCATGAAGTGCGCAGTGATAAGTTTTACCAGAAACGGCGGAAAATTAAATCAGATCCTGTGCAGGAAGCTTTCAGAAGCGGGATATCCGTCCGTGGGCTGTTCGATTCCCAAATATGCGCAGCCGCCGGAGCTTCCGTCCCTGCAGGAACCTCTGAAAGACTGGACCGGCAGAATGTTCCGGGAGGCGGATGCGCTGATCTTTATTGGCGCCTGTGGGATCGCGGTGCGAAGCATCGCACCGTTTGTGCAGGATAAGAAGACGGACCCGGCGGTTCTTGTCATCGACGAACAGGGGAAATTTGTGATTTCTCTTCTGTCAGGGCATCTTGGAGGAGCCAATGCACTGGCGGAGGAAGCAGCCAGGATTCTGGATGCCGAGCCTGTCATCACCACAGCGACCGACCGTCAGGGGAAATTTGCCGTGGACGTGTTCGCGAAAGAGAACGGGCTGGCGATCCTGGAGATGGATCTGGCAAAGGAAGTGTCCGCACGGATTGTGGACGGACGGAAGGTAGGAATCTTTTCAGAGTTTCCGATGGACGGTGAACTTCCCGGTGAGCTGGAACCGCAGGAACCGGTACCGGTCGGTATTTGTATTTCCTTATCGGATACGGTTCAGCCGTTTCCAAAAACCCTGCATCTGGTTCCGCGGATCGTGACGGCAGGGATCGGCTGCCGGAAAGGTGTGCCGAAGGAGCAGATCCGAACCCGTCTGGAACAGGCGCTGGGACAGGCGGGAGTTTCGGAAAAAGCGCTGTGCCGCATTGCAAGCATTGATCTGAAAGCCGGGGAACCGGGGATTCTGGAGCTGTGCCGGGAATGCGGGATTCCTTTTGAGACCTTTACCGCCGAAGAGCTGAAGGCTGTGCCTGGAACGTTTACAACCTCCGCCTTTGTGAAGGATACCACAGGGGTGGACAATGTCTGTGAGCGCAGCGCAGTCCTTGCCGGCGGACGACTGATAGAAAAGAAACATGCCGGGGCAGGGGTGACGATCGCACTCGCTGCCGGAGAATGGAGGGCAAAATTTTGAATACAGTTTATGTGGTTGGCATCGGACCGGGTGCCTATGAGAAGATGACCATCGAGGCCGCGGAGGTTCTGCGGAACAGTGATGTGATCATCGGATATACCGTTTATGTGGATCTTGTGCGGGATCATTTTCCGGGGAAGGAATTTCTGACGACTCCGATGAAAAAGGAAGTGGACCGCTGCCGCATGGCGTTTGAGGAAGCGAAAAAAGGGAAGAAAGTGGCAATGATCTGCAGCGGTGACGCAGGCGTTTACGGCATGGCGGGTCTGATGTATGAGATCGGCAGAGAATTCCCATCCTGTGAGGTGCAGGTGATCCCGGGTGTTACGGCGGCGACCGGCGGCGCGGCGGTACTTGGCGCACCGCTGATCCATGATTTCGCGCTGATCAGCCTCAGCGATCTTTTGACTCCCTGGGAGAAGATTGAAAAACGTCTGCGGCTGGCGGCAGAGGCGGATTTCGCCATCTGTCTTTACAATCCCAGCAGCAAAAAACGGGCAGATTACCTGAGAAAAGCCTGTGAGATCATGCTGGAAGCAAAAGGAGAAGATACGGTCTGCGGCATTGTCAGCCAGATCGGCCGGGAAGGAGAGTCCATGCAGGTGCTTACGCTGCGGGAACTGAAAGATACCCAGGTGGATATGTTTACCACCGTTTTCATCGGAAACAGCCAGACGATGGAGATCAACGGCAGAATGGTGACGCCGAGGGGATATCGTTATGAATAAGATCCTTTTGTTTGCGGGAACGACGGAGGGCCGTCATATGGCTGAGTTCCTGAATCGCCACAGACTTTCGGCAGTTGTATGCGCTGCGACAGAATACGGGAAATGCCAGATCCTTCCGGGAGAATATCTGGATGTGCGCAGTGAACGGCTGAACGCGGATGAGATGGTACGGCTGATTCAGGAAGAACAGATCTGCCTTGTGATCGACGCAACCCATCCCTATGCGGTGCTGGTTTCGGAAAACATCCGGAACGCCTGTGAACGGACGGAAACAGAATATCTGCGCCTGCTTCGTCCTTCCGGGGAGATCGGAGAGGACTGTATCCTCGTTGATTCTGTGGCGGATGCGGTGGAATGGCTGAAAGCTTCCGGCGAACGCGCCCTTGTGACGACGGGAAGCAAAGAACTGGCGGCATTTACAGAAATCCCGGATTACCGGGAACGGATCTTTGCAAGGGTGCTTCCGACGCCGTCGGTGGTGGCACACTGCGCGGAACTCGGGTTTGACGCTGGTCATCTGATCGCCATGCAGGGTCCCTTTTCCCTGGAAATGAATCTTTCCATGCTCCGGCAGACCGGGGCGAAAGTCCTCGTGACCAAGGAATCTGGTAAGAACGGCGGTTTTGATGAAAAAGTGCAGGCGGCAAGAGAGGCGGGTGCGCGTATTCTTGTCATCGGAAGGCCGTCCGCAGAGACAGGAAAAAGTGAAACGGAACTGTGTGCACTGCTGGCAGAGCGTTATGGACTGGAGATCCGGCAGGAGGTTACGATTGCCGGGATCGGTATGGGAAATCCAGAGAATATGACTGTGGAAGTGCAGAAAGCTATCCGTGAGGCGGATGTGCTGATCGGCGCGGGAAGAATGCTGGAAGCTGCCAGGAAACAGCTTGGGACTGCGGCTGACAAACCGTGTTTTGACGCGTATCAGCCGGAAGCGATCCGGGAGTTTCTGGACCGGCATCCGGAATACGGCCGGGCGGTGCTGCTGCAGTCCGGAGACACGGGATTTTTCAGCGGTGCAAAACGCCTGTTTCAGGTACTGAAAGACCGAAGCATCCGCGTGCTTTCCGGAATTTCCTCCGTGGTATATCTCTGCGGAAAACTCCAGACTTCCTGGGAGGATGTCTGCCTGCTCAGCCTTCATGGGCGAAAGGCAAACGTGGTGGATGCGGTCCGCCACCATAAAAAGACGTTCCTGCTGTCCGGCAGCAAGGGCGGAGCGTCCGCTTTCTGTGAAGAGTTATGCCGGTATGGGCTGGATCAGGTGAAAGTGACGGTGGGAGAAAACCTTTCCTATCCGGAAGAACGGATCGTCATCGGAACAGCGTCAGAGTTGGCGGGACAGTCTTTTGAGGCTTTGTGCGTGCTTTTTGTAGAAAATCCGGCTCCGGTCTCCCGGGAAACCATCGGGCTTCCGGACGAAGCGTTTGTCCGTGGGAAGGTACCGATGACCAAGCGGGAAGTCCGCGCGGTTTCCATGTCCTATCTGGGACTGAAAGAGGATTCGGTGGCGTGGGATGTGGGCGCCGGCACCGGTTCCGTATCGGTGGAAATGGCGCTCCAGGCGTGGAACGGAGAGGTTTATGCCGTGGAACAGAAAGAAGAGGGCATCGATCTGATCCGCGCCAATGCACTGCGGAACGGCTGTGCCAACCTTACAGCAATTCCAGGAAAAGCACCGGAAGCTCTGATGCAGCTGCCGGCTCCGACCCATGTGTTTGTCGGCGGTTCCGGGGGTAAATTGAGAGAAATTCTGGAGACGGCGCTGGCGAAAAATCCGGGCGTCCGTGTGGTGATCAATGCCATCTCCCTGGAGACCATTGCGGAAGCGACGAGATGCCTGGAGGAACTGCCTTTCGCAGAGCCTGAAATTGTATGCCTGCGGGCGGATCGGGCAAAATTGCTGGGCAAAAGCCATCTGATGATGGGAATGAATCCCATTTATATTTTTGCGGCGACAGGAGGCGGACATCATGGAACAGAGCGGGAGAATTAACGGCAAAATGGCTGCGCCGCGGTTTATGATCGCTGCGCCGAAAAGCGGAAGCGGAAAGACGATGATTACCTGCGGTCTGCTCCGCGCGCTTCTTCTCCGCGGTAAGAAGACAGCCGCTTTCAAGTGCGGTCCCGATTACATCGACCCACAGTTCCATGAGACCGTAGTGGGAGCGCCGTCACGCAATCTGGACCCGTTCTTTACCGATGGTCCGATGACGAGATATCTGTTTGGCTGTCATGCCTGTTCGGCGGACGTTTCTGTGATCGAAGGAGTGATGGGATACTATGACGGCCTTGGCGGAACTTCCGTGGAAGCCAGCGCTTATCATCTGGCGCAGATGACGGAAACGCCTGTGGTGCTGGTGATGGATGCCAGAGGAATGAGCCTGTCTGTTCTGGCGGAGCTGAAAGGGTTCCTGGAATTTCGAATGGACAGCAGGATCCGGGGCGTGATCTTTAACCGGATGTCCAGGGGGATTTATCAGCTTCTTGCTCCGATGGTTCAGGAAACGCTTGACATCCGTCCCCTTGGCTATGTGCCGGAAAGTGAGGAATGCAGACTGGAAAGCCGCCATCTGGGACTGGTTCTTCCGGGAGAGGTGGAAAATCTCACCGGACGGCTGGACCGGCTGGCGGAGATCCTGGAAGAGACGGTGGATCTGGACGGACTTCTGGAACTGGCGGGGACGGCTCCGGAGCTTTCGGCTGAAATGCCGGCGGAACTGAGACAGACTCTGGACAGCCGGGAAGCGGAGGAGATCCGCCGGGCTGCTCCGGTGATCGGCGTGGCAAGGGATGAGGCGTTTCAGTTTATCTACGCGGACAATCTTAGGCTCCTGGAAGAACTGGGAGCGAAGATCGTCTTCTTTTCTCCGCTCCATGACAGTCATCTGCAGGAGGGGTTGCAGGGCGTGCTGCTCTATGGGGGCTATCCGGAACTGTATGCCGAAAAGCTGTCGGCGAATGATTCCATGCGGAAGGAACTGAAGACAGCACTTGAAGCGGGAATGCCCTGTATGGCTGAATGCGGCGGTTATATGTATCTGTCTCAGCAGATGGAAGATATGGATCAGAAAACCTGGCCGATGGTCGGAGCGGTTCCGGGTGAGATCTACCGGACGAAGAAACTTGGAAGATTCGGTTATATCCGGCTGGAAACCGGACAGGACCAGGTGCTCGGCGGCGGATGCGGGCCTCTGCGAGGACACGAATTCCATTATTTTGACAGTACGGACTGCGGCACGGTCTTCCACGCGCAGAAGCCGAACCGGAAGCGCGGCTGGGAATGTATGCATGGAAGCCGTACGATGCTGGCAGGATTTCCGCATCTGTATTACTATGCCTGCCCTGGTCTTGCTTTGGAATATCTGAAAAAATGCTGTGAATTTGGAGGGACAAAATCATGTGGCTGACATTGGCGGCACTGCTGACCGGGTATGTGCTGGATCTTATCTTCGGCGATCCCCGTCAGATCTATCATCCGATCCGGATCATCGGAAATCTGATCGCTGTTCTGGAAAAAGGGATCCGGAAAGTATTTCCGAAAACCTCAAAAGGAGAACTTGCCGGGGGCACGATGCTTGTTGTGCTGGTGGTGCTGATCTGTACGGCGGTGCCGGCAGCGCTGCTTGGGCTGGCAGCCTGGATCCATCCGGTGGTTTACTGGCTGCTGGCTTCTTTCTGGTGCTGGCAGATCCTGGCGACGAAATCTCTGAAAACAGAGAGTATGAAAGTCTACGCGCCGCTGAAGGAAGGAGATCTTCCGGCAGCGCGCCGTGCGGTTGCAATGATCGTAGGACGGGACACTGAGCGCCTGACGGAAGAAGGCGTGGCAAAGGCCGCTGTGGAGACCGTCGCGGAGAATACTTCCGACGGGATCGTCGCGCCGCTGATCTTTCTTGCGCTAGGCGGTCCTGCGCTTGGCTTTTTCTATAAAGCGGTCAACACGATGGATTCCATGGTCGGTTATAAAAACGAACGATATCTCTATTTTGGAAGGACGGCGGCCCGTCTGGACGATGTGCTGAACTTTCTTCCGTCCCGGATCAGCGCATGGCTGATGATCCTTGCGGCGGCGATTCTTGGTATGGACGGAAAGAACGCGAAAAGGATCTATCTCAGAGACAGGAAAAATCACGCAAGCCCGAATTCCGCCCAGACTGAGGCGGTGATGGCAGGAGCTCTGCGGGTGCAGCTGGCGGGGGATGCCTGGTATTTTGGGGAATTGTACAAAAAGCCCACCATCGGGGATCCGTTCCGCGCGGTGGAACCTGAGGATATTGTGCGGGCGAACCGGCTGATGTACCTGACATCCGCGCTCGCGCTGGCAGTGTGCGGGATCCTGCGTGCAGTCATCTGCCTGCTGGTATAAGCTACGATAAATACTTTATTGTTTCGCTGGTCTGAACATAAAACAATACGTAACTGTTCAGCTGGCTGAATCGTTACGAAAATACATACTGGGAAGGATACTGATAAGATGAAGGAAAATCCACATGGAGGAGATATTTATTCCGGCAGGTACGACTATGATTTTTCCGTGAATGTCAATCCCTTCGGACCGCCGGAATCTGTCCGTCAGGCGGTGCGGGAATCAGTGGAATATCTGACCAATTATCCGGACAGTTCCTGTCAGGCGCTCCGGAAGGCTTTGTCAGAGAAACTTGCCGTCCGTCCGGATTATCTGATTTTCGGAAACGGTGCGGCGGAGCTGATCTTTGCGCTGGTACAGGCAGTACGGCCGAAAAAGGCGCTGCTCGCCGCACCGGGGTTCGCCGAGTACGAGGCGGCGCTGAAGGCGGCGGACTGTGAGATTGTCTTTTATCCGCTGTCACCGGAGCGGAACTTTCAGCCCGGGGAAGATTTTATGGAATGGATCACGGATGAGACGGATCTGATCTTTCTTTGCAATCCCAATAATCCGACCGGTGTGGAGACGCCTCGGGAATTCCTGCTGCAGGCTGCAGAACGTGCGGAGAAATGCCGGGCAGTGCTGGCGGTGGATGAATGTTTCTGGCAGTTTGTTCCGGCAAAGGAGCGTGTGACTCTGATGGATGCGGTGGAAAGATATCCTTCGCTGTTTCTGCTCCATGCGTTCACCAAAACGTATGCGATGCCGGGACTGCGGCTGGGATATGGTGTTTCGTCAGATCATGCGCTCCTGGAATGGATGGAACGGCAGGTGCAGGCGTGGAACGTGTCCATACCTGCGCAGATGGCAGGACTGGCTGCCCTGCAGGAAGATGCTTACGTGGAACGGACTGCAAAGGCGGTTGCCCTGGAACGGGAATATCTGAGCGGGGAAATGAAGCGGCTGGGTCTTACCGTCTATCCGTCTTCGGCAAATTTTCTACTGTTCCAGGGACCGGAGGATCTTAAGGAACGGTGCAAAGAGAAAAAGATCCTGATCCGTGACTGCCGGAATTATCACGGGCTTTGTCCGGGATGGTTCCGGGTGGCGGTGAAGCTTCACGAGGAAAACGAGGTTCTGATCCGGTCATTGGAAGAAATATTGAAAAATAAATAACCATTCATCCAGATCTGCGCATTGACTGCGCAGTCTGTAGGAAGGCATAGTGCAAAAACGATGGAAGACAGGGGAAACTAGATATGGCAAAAGTGATTATGATACAGGGAACGATGTCCAACGCCGGAAAGAGCCTGCTTGCTGCAGGTCTCTGCCGGATCTTTCATCAGGACGGCTATCGGGTGGCACCGTTCAAATCTCAGAATATGGCGCTGAATTCCTTTATCACCCGTGAAGGCCTGGAGATGGGAAGGGCGCAGGTCATGCAGGCGGAAGCGGCGGGGATTGAGCCTTCCGTTCTGATGAACCCGATCCTGCTCAAACCCACCAACGATACGGGCAGCCAGGTGATCGTGGAAGGCGAGGTTCTGGGAAATATGAGTGCGAGGGATTATTTCGCATTCAAAAAGAAACTGATCCCGAAGGTAAAGAGCGCCTTTGACCGCCTTGCGTCACAGTATGATATCATCGTGATCGAAGGCGCAGGCTCTCCGGCGGAGATCAACCTGAAGGCAGACGATATCGTAAATATGGGTCTGGCAAAACTGGTGCATGCGCCGGTCCTTCTGGTGGGGGATATCGACCGGGGCGGTGTGTTTGCCCAGCTTGTTGGAACCATTGAACTGCTGGATCCGGAGGAACGGGCGATGGTCAAAGGAATGATCATCAATAAGTTCCGCGGGGACAAGACGATTCTCGATCCCGGTGTGGAAATGCTGGAAAAACGGACGGGCATCGACGTAGTTGGCGTTGCCCCTTATCTGAACATTGAGGTGGAAGATGAAGACAGTCTGACGGAACGCTTTTCCGGGAATCAGGAAGTAAAGCTTCTGGATCTGGCGGTGATCCGTCTTCCGAGGATTTCCAATTTTACAGACTTCAACCCGTTTGAGATGATACCCGGCGTTTCTCTCCGGTATGTTTCTCATGTCTCCGAACTGAAGCACCCGGATCTGATCTTCCTGCCGGGAACCAAAAACACGATGGAAGATCTGCTGTGGATGCGGTCTTCCGGAATGGAAGCGGCAGTAAAAAAAGCCGCAGCGGCGGGAACCGTCATCTTCGGAATCTGCGGCGGATACCAGATGCTTGGCGAAACGCTGAGCGATCCTTACTGTGTGGAAGCAGGCGGAACGATTCCGGGCATGGGTCTGCTGCCGATGGACACAGTATTTACCAGTCAGAAGACGAGGACCAGAGTGGAAGGCACGTTCTGTCCGGTGAGAGGAAAGCTTGCAGGACTCTCCGGTGTTCCGCTGGAAGGATATGAGATCCATATGGGGCAGACGACGGGAAGAGACGGACTTGGCGCCTTGACGGATCTTTGCGATACCATAGCAGCGTCCCATACACATGGAGCAGATGGTCCGGTACAGGGTAGAAAACTGGACGGCGCATGGAAGGATCAGGTCTACGGTTCTTATGTCCATGGGATTTTTGACCGGGAAGAAGCCGCAAAAGCGCTGGTCATGGCGCTTGGCAAGTCAAAAGGGATCGATATGAGCGAAGCGGAGGCAGTGGATTTCCAGGCATTCAAGGAAACACAGTATGATCTGCTTGCCGCAGCGTTGAGAGAACATCTGGATATGGAAAAGATCTACCGGATTCTGGAGGAAGGAGCAGACGTGAAATGAAAGTAGAACTGGAAAATGTAAAGCCGATGGAGATTGAAACCCGCAGTTTTGAGATCATCACGGAAGAACTGAAAGAACAGGGGATCGTTTTGCCGAAGGAGACGGAATGGATCACCAAACGGTGCATTCATACCAGCGCGGACTTTGATTATGCGAAAAACCTGGTGTATTCAGACGGAGTCGTGGAAAAAGCGATGGATGCGATCCGCCGGGGCGCCACCATTGTGACGGATACACAGATGGCAAAGGCAGGAATCAACAAGAAATCTCTGGCACGTTTTGGCGGCGAAGTCAAATGCTTTATGTCCGATGAGGATGTGGCGGAACTGGCAAAGAAGAACGGCACGACGAGAGCCGTGGCGTCCATGGACAAGGCGGCAGAGCTGGAAGGTCCGGTGATTTTTGCCATTGGAAACGCGCCGACGGCTCTGGTGCGGATCTATGAGCTTGTGAAAGAAGGAAAGCTCCGCCCGGAACTGATCATCGCCGTCCCTGTGGGCTTTGTCAATGTGGTTCCGTCCAAGGAGCTGATCCTGTCTCTGGATGTTCCTTCCATCGTGGCAAGAGGAAGAAAAGGAGGCAGCAATATCGCAGCTTGCATCTGCAATGCGCTGCTGTATCATATGTAGGAACGACCGCCGCCGGAGCTGACGAGACCGCGCGGTTCAGGATCCGTCCTCACTCCGACATCCGGACACCCACGGGTTTGCTGTTCGCCGCTGGTGCCGCATATTTGTTTTGCGGATAACCATGCAGCGTCGGACAGCAAACCCGTGGGTGTTCGTCTGTAGTCGCAAGGACTGGATTCCTGAACCGCGCGGTCTCGTCAGCTCCGGCGGCGGTTTGATTGTGGAAGTGGGCAGGTGAGGATGGTCGGTTATTGAAGAGTTTGAGCGGCTTCTTTTGCGTGGCGAATGAAAATGTCGCGGATACCGCGGTATTCGCCGAGACCTTTCATGTGGCATTCGACGGTGAAGCCTTCGGCTTCAAATTGGGATTTCCAGGAGTCGGGGTCTTCGCTGGACATGTCGTTGCTGGCGTGGTCTCCGGCTACGATCATAAATGGCGCCAGATGGACTTTTTTCGGCTGATAGGCGTGTATCTGGCGGAGCAGAGACTCCAGCGACGGGTAAGCTTCCACGGTTCCCATGTAGACATTTTTGTAGCCCAGGTCTTTGAAGGTGTAGTCCAGAGCCGCATAGACGGTGTTGGCATAATGGGTGGTTCCGTGGCCCATGAATACAAGAACTTCATCCTGGGAGAGGTTCCATTCTTTCATAACGGCACGAATGGTTTCTTCATTGTCTTCGGTGGTGGTGAGCAGCGGGGTGCCGAAGGAGACAGAATGAAGAGAGAAGGCGTATGCCATCACATCTTCTTTCATCTGATCATTTTCGATGCCGTTGATCACATGGGTCGGCTGGACGATCAGGTCGGTGACGCCGTCGGCAATCATCCGTTCCATGGCTTCTTTTACATTGTCAATATGGATGCCGTCCCGTTTCTGGATTTTTTTCAGGATCATTCCGCTGGTCCATGCGCGGTAGAGATGTGCCTCGGGAAATGCTTCAGCCAGGGCGTTTTCAATCTGATCGATAGTTTTTTCACGGGTATCATGAAAGCTTGTTCCAAAGCTGACTGCGAGAAGTGCGGTCTTTTGTGTTTCCATATGAATGGTCTCCTTTAAAAAATAGTTATGCGGCTCTCCAAGGAGGAAAGCATTGCAGAAAAAACAGGCCCACTGAAAGAGTGGCCCTCCGCTTGAAAAAGCTGTTCGGGATTTCCTCCGCTGATGTTCCGGACAGCTGTCTGTAACCGTTCCTCTGGCTGGGCGGTTATTTCTGATTTATCGGAATCATAGTAACATTTCAATGAAAAGTTGTCAATGCGGAAAGAACGTGACACATCAAAAGGGATGCGGTATAATAAAGACATCGTCAAAAGAGAAAGAAGGAGAAGAAATGAAAAAGATTTCCAGGGAATCGCAGGGGCAGTATGAGCGGATGACCACGGCTCCTGTTTCGGAACTGATCCTGTCGCTGGCTGTACCAAGTATGGTCACAACTCTGATCAACAGCGTTTATAACCTGGCGGATACGTTTTTTGTGGGACAGATCGGTACCAGTGCAACGGCCGCCGTGGGTGTTGTATTCTCGATTCCGATGATTTTGAATGCTCTTGGCTTCTGGGTAGGAACCGGAGGATCCAACCTGGTTTCCAGAATGCTCGGCGCAAAGCAGCAGAAAGAGGCGGATATCACCATGAGCACAGCCTTTTTCCTGAGCTTTTTCTTTGGTTTGCTTGTGGCAGTGATCGGATTTGTCGCCGGAGAGCCTCTGATGCTTCTGCTGGGCGCGACGGAAACGAATCTTCCTTACGCGATGAGTTATGGAAGATTTATTTTTGTGGGAGCCCCATTTTCCGCCAGCAGCCTTGCGCTCAGCCAGTGTCTCCGTGCGGAAGGCAAAAGCCGTCAGAGTATGTATGGTCAGGTTGCGGGCGGTGTGCTGAATATGCTGCTGGATCCCCTGTTTATTTTTGTATTTCATTGGGGGATTTCGGGAGCGGCACTGGCGACTGCCATCAGTCAGATCATCGCCTGGGGCATACTGCTCAGTTATTATCTGAGAGGAAAGACGCAGGTGAAGATTTCCTGGCGTTATCTGGCAAAGTCAAAGAGCCAGTATCAGCTGTTGTTCACCACGGGATTTCCAAGCCTCTGCCGCCATGGCTGCAATATGCTTGCCAACATCGTGCTGAACTGGGTATCCGGCGGCTGGGGAGACGCCGCCATTGCGGCAATGAGTGTTGCGGGGCGTCTGCTCTATCTTTCCAACGCTGTCTCTCTTGGACTGATCGAGGGATGTCAGCCGGTGATCGGCTACGCCCATGGAATGAAGAATCACAAACGAGTGAAGGATGCGTTCTGGTACACGGCGAAGACCGGCATGCTCAGTATGTGCGCTTTTGCGGTTGTTGGGATTCTCTTTGCCCCTGCTTTGATCGGGCTGTTCCGGGATGATGCGGAAGTGATCCGGATCGGCGCAGGAGCACTGCGTTTGATCTGTGTGGCGCTTCCTTTTGCAACGTTCATGTCCTGTGTAAGTACCCTGTTTCAGGTTGTGGGACAAACATTGGCAAGCAGTCTTTTGGTTTTCGCCCGGCAGATTGTATTTTATATTCCAGCCATGCTGATCCTGCCGTGGCTGATCGGGCTTCTGGGCGTTCAGGCTGCCGGACCGCTGGCAGATTTGCTGATGTTTGCCGTTGCCCTTCCAATGGTTCTGCGTTTTTTCAAGAAATATGCTTGACTTAGAGTGAACTTCATGTTGTATCATAAAGTCAAATAAGAAAAAAAAGAATGGAGGGTATTACATATGGGAAAGAAACGACTGGTGGCATACTTTTCAGCAAGCGGAGTGACCCGCCGGCTGGCGGAAAAGCTGGCAAAGGCGGCGGAAGCGGATTTATACGAAATTTGTCCGGAACAGCCTTACACAGACGCGGATCTGGACTGGATGGATAAAAAGAGCCGCAGCACAATGGAAATGAAAGATGAGGCTTGCCGTCCGGCTGTCCGGGGAAAAGTGGAAGATATGGATCAGTATCAGACGGTTTTTCTCGGTTTTCCGGTATGGTGGTATGAAGCCCCGAGGATCATCTGGACGTTTCTGGAGGCGTATGATTTTTCCGGAAAACAGATCGTATTGTTCTGTACTTCCGGCGGAAGCGGTCTTGGGGACACGGAAAAGCGGCTGAAACCACTTTGCGATCCAACGGTGCAGTGGCTTCCAGGAAAGCGCTGGAACGCAGGAGCTTCCGAAGATGAACTGAAAGCATGGGTGGAATCTCTGGGATGTGTTTAAAAAACTTGAAATTGGGAGGATTAGAAACATGAGTATTGATATCAGCAAAATGCCAAAACTGGGATTTGGAATGATGCGTCTTCCGCAGAATGAGAACAAGGAGATCGATCTTCCGCAGGTCTGCCGGATGGTCGATACTTATATGAAAGCAGGATTCAATTATTTTGACACCGCCTATATGTACTGTGACGGACGTTCTGAGAGCGTGGTAAAGGAGGCGGTTGTAAAACGGTATCCGAGAGAATCCTTCTGGCTGACGACGAAGCTGCCTCAGTGGATGATGAACGGGATCGAGGACCGCGACAGGATTTTCAACGACCAGCTGGAGCGCACCGGCGCAGGTTATTTTGACCTGTATCTGCTGCACAGCGTAGAGGACGGCGCCAACTATGAAGGCTATGTGAAATATGACTGCTTTCAGTGGGCAATGAAGAAAAAAGAGGAAGGAAAGATCCGTCATTTTGGATTTTCTTTCCACGGAACACCGGAGCTGCTGGATCAGATCCTGACCGAGCATCCGGAAGTGGAGATCGTACAGATCCAGCTGAACTATATCGACTGGAACAATCCTTTGATCCAGTCCGGAAAACTGTATGAGGTGCTCCGCCGCCATAATGTTCCGATGCTGATCATGGAGCCGGTCAAAGGAGGAACTCTGGCACAGGCAGCGCCGGAAATCGAAAAACTGATGAAGGATGTCCGTCCGGAATCTTCCATGGCTTCCTGGGCGCTGCGCTTTGCCGCGTCCCTGGATGGAGTGGCTACGGTTCTGAGCGGTATGTCCGATGAAGCGCAGATGGAGGATAATCTGAATACCTTCCGTAATTTTGAACCGCTGACAGAAAAGGAACAGGAAGTCATCCGGGAGGTTGTCCGCGCGATGGAAAAAATGCCGACGATCCCATGTACGTCCTGCCGTTACTGTGTGGACGGATGTCCCCAGAGCATTCAGATCCCGGATGTGTTCCGTGCGCTGAATACGCTCAGAAGCTTTGGAGAGACCGATCGTGCCCATAATTATTATGAAAAACTGGTGAAAAACAGCGGACGGGCAGCAGACTGTATCGCCTGCGGCCAGTGCGAGAGTGTCTGTCCGCAGCATCTGCCGATCATTCAGCTGATGGAAGAGGCATCCAAAGAACTGGATCCAAAATAAGCGGACAGCATACATACAGGCAAAGGAACCGTCAGTGAGCTGAACGGTTCCTTTGTAGAGAATGAAAGATAGATTCGGAGTTGACAAACAGGATGGACAAAAAAGAACTGAAACAACTGCTGGAGCAGGTGGCTGACGGAACCACAAAACCGGAGGAGGCGATGCTCCAGATCAAGACGGAACCATATAAGGAAATGGGATTTGCCAAGCTGGATACCCACCGCGGCATCCGTCAGGGAGCGGCAGAAGTCATTTATGGCGCTGGTAAAACGCCGGAGCAGATCTGCAGGATTGCTGCGGAAATGGTAAGGGAAAGGGAAAAGACGGTTCTGATCACCCGAATGTCCCAGGAGGCAGCGGATTATGTGGCAAAAGAACTGGATCTTCATTATGACAGTTTTTCTAAGATTGGCAGAGTCGGAGAGGTGCCGGAGCCGGATGGAATCGGAAAGATTGTCGTTGCCACCGGAGGAACCAGCGATATGCCTGTAGCGGAGGAAGCGGCGCAGACCGCGGAAATCTATGGAAACGAGGTGGTCCGTCTGTATGATGTGGGCGTGGCAGGGATGCACCGCCTGATGAGCCATGTGGATGATATCATGAGTGCCCGGGTGATCATCGCCATCGCCGGAATGGAGGGCGCGCTGGCAAGTGTGATCGGCGGAATGGCAGACTGCCCGGTGATCGCGGTGCCGACCAGCATCGGCTATGGCGCGAATTTTGGCGGGCTTTCCGCTCTGCTTTCCATGCTTAATTCCTGTGCCAGCGGCGTCAGCGTTGTCAATATCGACAATGGTTTCGGGGCCGGATATCTGGCAAGCATGATCAATCATATGGAGGGAAGCCGAACATGAAACTCTTATATCTCGAATGCAATATGGGCGCTGCCGGAGACATGCTGATGGGCGCTCTGGCGGATCTGCTTCCAGATCGCGAAGAATTTGCTGCCCGAATGAATGCACTGGGGCTTCCTGGCGTTCATGTGGAACTTCGGAACGCATTGAAATGCGGGATTGTCGGAACCCACGCAGAGGTAACCGTCAGCGGAACGGAGGAGGAAAGCCTGGAAGTCCCGATGCAGGGACATGCACACAACCATGACCACGAACATACGCACAGCCATGAACATGAACACCCCCATACGCATGTACACCGTGGTATGGCAGAGATTGAAGCGATGATCGAACGGCTGGAGGTTTCAGAAAAGGTGAAAGAGGATGTGAAAAACATTTACCGCATCATCGCCGAGGCTGAGGCAAGCGTGCACGGAACGTCCGTGTCGGACATTCATTTTCATGAAGTCGGAACAGCGGATGCGCTGGCAGACATTACAGGATGTGCGTTGCTGATGGAAGAGCTTGGCGTGGAAAAGGTAGTGACCTCTCCAATCAATGTCGGCTATGGTCAGGTACGCTGTGCCCATGGAATCCTGCCGGTGCCTGCGCCTGCGGCTGCAAGGATCCTTGAGGGTGTTCCCTGTTATGCGGGAAATGTGGAAGGGGAACTGTGTACCCCTACAGGAGCCGCTGTCCTGAAATATTATACCGATGAATTCCGCCGCCTTCCGCAGATGGTCATCCGGAAAACCGGATACGGAATGGGAAAAAAAGATTTCCCGGCTGCCAACTGTGTACGCGCGGTTCTGGGAGAGCAGTAGAAAAAGACGCTAAAAACGGCTGTCATATCTGGAGAATGTTTTTATCTCCGGACGTGACAGCCGTCTTTTTGACTTAATTTATAAATTTTCCGACCGCAGACAGAATGAGAACTCCTGGTCGAACTGTTACTCTATTCTTCCAGTCCTTCAAACTGCATCTTGTAATAATGGGCATAGATTCCATCTTTCAGCAGGAGCTCTTTGTGGGTTCCCCGTTCCGCGATGCCGTCTTCGGTAACCACAAGGATTTCGTCCGCATTGCGGATCGTGGAGAGACGGTGGGCGATCGTGATGGTTGTACGGTTTTTAGCGAGTTCTTCCAGGCTTTTCTGGATTCTGCGTTCGCTTTCGTTGTCCAGGGCGCTGGTCGCCTCGTCCAGGATCAGGACGGGAGGATTTTTCAGAAATACACGGGCAATGGAGATGCGCTGTTTCTGTCCACCGGAAAGGCGGGTTCCGCGCTCACCCACAAAGGTGTCGTATCCGTCCGGGAGTTCCTGGATAAACTCATGGATATTTGCCTTTTTTGCCGCCTCGATGATTTCTTCCATGGTGGCATCCGGCTTTCCGTAGGCGATATTCTCACGGATGGTTCCGCAGAACAGATACACATCCTGCTGTACACTTCCAATCTGGCTGCGCAGGCTTTTCTTCGTCAGGCTGCGCACATCCTGCCCGTCGATCGTCACCCGTCCGCCGGTCACATCATAGAACCGGGGCAGTAGAGAGCAGATGGTTGTTTTTCCGCCGCCGGAAGGTCCGACAAGCGCAATGGATTTCCCAGCCGGAATATCGAAAGAAACATGAGAAAGCACCAGGGTATCATCGTCGCTGTAGTGGAAGGATACATCCTCATAAGAAACGTGTCCCTTTACATTTTCCAGTTCTTTTGCGTCCGGTGCATCCTGAATCTCCGGTTCCGTTTCCATCACATCCAGAAAACGGCGGAAACCGGAAAGTCCTTTCTGGATCATCTCTGTCAGTTCCACAAGGATCTGGATCGGGCTGATAAAAATACCGATGTACAGGGAATACATGGCAAGGTCACCGACCTGCATCTGACCTTTCGCGATCAGGTAGCCGCCAAAGGTCAGTGTGACCAGATACATCATTCCCTGGAAAAACAGATTCCAGCCCATAAAATTTCCCATGCATCGATAGTTGGCATCCTTAGACAGAAGGAACGCGTGATTGCTCTTGTAAAATTTCTTGCGTTCTACCTCTTCATTGGCGAAGGACTGAACCACGCGGATGCCGGCAAGGGTATCCTGCAAGCTGGAGTTCACATCACCGATCTTCTTTCTGTTTTCCATAAAAGTAGTCTGCATCCGTTTGTTCTGACTCAAGGAAAACAGAAACATGCAGACAACCAGAAGAGAAAGCGGAATCGCCAGTCTCCAGTTGATCAGAAACAGGAACGTAAAGGATCCGATGATCTTGATCAGAGAGATAAACAGGTTTTCCGGACCATGGTGAGCGAACTCTGCGATATCGAACAGATCCGAGACAAGCTTGCTCATCATCTGACCAGAATTGTTCTGGTCATAATAGGAAAAAGAGAGTTTTTCATAGTGGTCAAACAGCTGCTGACGCATGTCCCGTTCCATGTTTGCTCCCATCATATGTCCCTGATAACTGACATAGTATTTGCACAAGCTCTGCACAAGGTACATGACAAACAGTGCGATGGCGATCGGCGGCAGCGCCCGGAGAATCGCCGGGGCATCCTCGGTGAACAGCGTGTTGGTCAGTGTGCGCAGAATCTGCGGATAGGCAAGATCCACCAGGCTGATGATGGTGGCGCACAGCAGATCGAGAAAGAAGACCGCCTTGTAGGGGCCGTAGTAATGGATAAATCGTTTTAGTGTATGCATAATAGTTCCTCCGTATGAAAAAGGCCGTACAGAAGATGCTCTGTTTCGACCTTTTGACTATCCTGATATTACCATATCTGCGCAAAAGAAACAAGCGGACAGAATAGTTTTTCTTGTTGCGGATTTATGGAACTGATAGAATCAGGAACAGTTCAACTCGATGAACTTCTGCTAAACATTTACTTTTCACTGATTCTGGAGTATGATAAATACATACAGTCACTGGAGAAAGAAGGGATATATGATGTGGCTTTTGTATGCGGTCGGTTCTGCTTTTTTTGCGGGAGTGACCTCGATTCTCGCAAAATGCGGGATCCGGAAAACGGATTCTACCGTGGCGACTGCCATTCGAACGGTGGTTATCCTCGTGTTTTCCTGGCTGATCGTGTTCCTGATCGGAGCGCAATCGGAGATTTCGTCCATTGACGGAAAGACGCTGGTCTTCCTGATTCTTTCCGGGGCAGCCACCGGAGCGTCATGGCTTTGCTATTTCCGGGCACTCCAGATTGGAGATATCAACAAAGTGGTGCCTATTGACAAGTCAAGTACGGTTCTGACAATTCTTCTGGCACTGATTTTTCTCCATGAGGGGCTGAGCTTTCCGAAACTTCTGGCGGTTGTCGTCATCACAGTCGGTATCCTGCTGATGATCGAGAAAAAAGATGTGAAAACACCGAGTCAGTCAGGAAAGGGCAGTTGGTTTCTTTATGCCTGCGGTTCGGCGTTTTTCGCCAGCCTGACAGCAATCCTCGGTAAAATCGGAATTTCCGGTGTGGAGTCCAACCTGGGAACTGCGATCCGTACAACGGTGGTACTGGTGATGGCTTGGATGATGGTGTTTGTCACCGGAAAACAAAAGGAACTCCGTGGAATTCCGCGGAAAGAGCTTTTTTATATCTGTTGTTCCGGAATCGCGACGGGCGCTTCCTGGCTCTGCTATTACCACGCCCTGCAGGATGGACCTGCCAGTGTTGTTGCGCCGATCGACAAACTGAGCGTTCTGGTCACTGTGGCGTTTTCTTATTTTGTTTTTGGAGAAAAGCTGAGCAGAAAAGCAGGCGTTGGATTGGCTTTGCTGACAGGCGGGACGGTAGTGATGGCGCTGTTGTAAAGCTGGAAAATCTTACGGTTTGTCTACACCTTTTTGTATAGTTTTTCTAAGTCATTTGGCAACAAGAAAGTGCAATGACTGTAAACACGTTTGGTAATATAAAGGACTTCAATATACTCGAATATCAGACGATATGCTTGGGATACATACAGATTTCCACTATCACGGAAATATTAGTAAAAATCTATACATTGCGGATTCGGAACTGCCGGAGGAAAAAATTGTACGAAACGAAATTGTATATACATAAAGATGAGAACTGGATTTCACTTGCCTGTGAAGTCTGGTTCTTTTTTACGTTTTGATAATTGAAACTTCCAAAAACGGCAAAAATATATTGTGTAATACAGAAGTTTTCTGGATTTATTGCCGGTAATATGATATACTATAATGTAGATTTGTATAGTATTGGATTCGATTGATAACGGAGGAAAGCAGATGCGATACCTTTCAGTTGCTGAAATATCAAAAAAATGGAATATATCGGAGCGCAGTGTGAGAAACTATTGTGCTCACGGGCGTGTGCAGGGTGCTTTTCTTACCGGAAAGACCTGGAATATTCCGGAGAACGCCGAAAAACCAGAGCGTTCCAACAAAAAGAAAGAACGTCCACTTACACTGCTGGATATCTTGCAGGAACAAAAAGCAAGTAAATATTCCGGCGGTATTTACCATAAAACACAAATTGATTTAACATATAACTCAAACCATATTGAGGGAAGTCGTCTGACCCATGATCAGACCAGATATATTTTTGAAACCAATACCATCGGCGTGGAAAATGAAGTTCTCAACGTAGATGATGTGATTGAAACTGCAAATCATTTTCGATGTATTGATATGACTATCGACCATGCAAAATCTGCTTTGAATGAGAAATTTATTAAGGAGCTTCATCTGACTTTGAAAAGCGGAACCAGTGATTCCAGAAAAGACTGGTTTGCAGTGGGGAATTATAAGAAATTGCCTAATGAGGTGGGTGGCATGGATACTGCTCTACCTGAAGAAGTTGCCGGTAAGATGAAAGCATTGTTGACAGCGTATAACGCAAAAGAAGAAAAGACGTTTAAAGATATTCTGGATTTCCATGTAAAGTTTGAACGAATCCATCCGTTTCAGGACGGTAACGGTCGTGTGGGTAGACTGATTATGTTCAAGGAATGTTTGAAATATAATATCGTTCCATTCATTATTGAGGATAACCTGAAGATGTTCTACTATAGAGGATTGAAGGAGTGGGACAATGAAAAGGGCTATTTGACAGATACCTGCCTGACTGCACAGGATCGATATAAGGCGTATTTGGATTATTTCAGAATCCCATATTAAGTAAGATAATTTTCAAAGTATCAAAAGTTGATTCCAAAGTGTCAAATTGACACTTTGGAAGATATAAATTTTTTTGGAGTGTTAGTTCCGATAATGCAACTGGTAAATCTTACCTCGGACAGCATAGTTGATTACGGCCTTGCTATTGCCTTGCGGTAAACACAAATGGAAATGATCGCAGTAATCACCTCCGTGATCCAAAACGCATTCCAGACGCCAACCGCTCCGAAAAGTCTGCTGAGTAAAAACGCAGTCGGGATAATAACTACTACATACCGGCAAAGGGAAATCAGTAAAGAAGGGGTGCCTTTTCCAAGTCCCTCCAATGCGCCGGAAGAGGTAACAGAAACCGCCGAGACGATAAAACCGGCACCGATGATACGCAGGGCCGTTTCCCCGGCCCGAATCGTCGCCTCTGTGTGGGTAAACAGCCCCATCAACTGGCCTGGGATCAGTAGGCATATTACTGTTCCAAACACCATAATAATACCACTCATGCACAAAACGATCTGATAAATCTGGCTGACCCGTTTGTGCTCCCCCGCACCGTAGTTATAGCCGATCAGGGGGCGCATCCCCTGCACAATGCCATTCGCCGGAAGATAGATGAATGTCTGCAATTTGTAATAGATTCCCAAAACCAGAATATACACTTCGGAATATGCCGCTAAAATCCCATTGAGTGCCGAAATCAAAAGAGACGGAAGCGCAAGGTTCAGGGTTGCGGGAATGCCGATAGAGTACAATTTTATTACCATCTTTTTGCTGGGCAGAATGTACTGCTTGCGGATGTGGACGCGAATTGGCCGCAAAAGATAGACCACAAGATAAATCGCCAGCGTCAGAGCCTGCCCGATGCCGGTTGCCAGTGCAGCGCCTTCGATCCCCATTTCCGGGAATGGGCCATAGCCAAAAATCAGAACGGGGTCTAAGACGATGTTTGTGATGCACCCACACATCAGGCTGATCATGGTTGTTTTCATGCTTCCTACTGCCTGGAACAGTTTCTCAAATGCCATGCTGACGGTAACGACGAGTGTAAAAGCAAACGCAACGACAGAATAGCGGACGCCAAGTTCAATGACCGTTTCGGATGAAGTGAACATTCGTAAAAAAACCGGCATGATCGCGATACAGCAGACTGTCATAACAACGCCATGAATCACGGCAAGCACAAGTCCCTGCGTGGCGGCCTGATCCGCTTTTTCATGATCCCCAGCGCCCAAATGAAAGGCGATTACGGCGTTGATTCCAACGCCAAATCCAATTCCGACAGCATTGATAAAATTTTGAACCGGGTAAACCAGTGATAACGCCGTCATCGCTTCCTCGCTGATTTGCGCGACAAAAAAGCTGTCGACAATGTTGTAGAGAGAATTGACCAGCATGGATAACACCATCGGCAATGACATGGATAAAATCAGCGGTAATACCGGTTTCTCTTTCATAAAGGTATCGTTCATAATTCCTCCTTCGCAGAATACGTTATGATTTTTTACGGTGATACCAGGCCATCATTATGAGAGCAACAAGCAAGGTGCCAGTTTCCGCGACAGGGAATGCAAGCCAGATTCCGTTCAGATGGAACAATTTGTCCAGACACCATAAGGATGGAACAAGGAAAAGCAGTTGCCTGCATAATTGAATTGCGATGCTGGAACCTACTTTTTCTGTGGCCTGAAAATAGGTGGAAATCATAGTAGAAAGACCGCAAAACAGATAGCTTGTCGCCATAATCCGCATAGCGGATATTCCAAAGGAGCGCATGGCTTCCGATGCCGTAAACAATCCCAAAATCTGCGCCGGAAAAAGGATGACAGCCAACGTTCCCAGTATCATCATGCCGGTGACCAAAGCAGTTCCGTATCGGAAAGCGGAATGCAGCCGTCCGCTGCTCCCTGCGCCGTAGTTAAACCGCATGACTGGCAAACAACCCTGGATTAAGCCATTTACCGTCATAACAATCAACTGCTGCACCTTAAAATATGCACCGAAGAATGCAATCGCCGTATCAGAATACGCCACCAGAAACAGATTGACGAACGTCACCATAAACGAACTGAGGGCGTTCATAATAAAAGATGGCAGGCCAAAGGCAAAAATACGGCGGATCATCTGTTTCTGCAAGTGAAAGCCTTTGATTTTTATCTGCACTTTTTGCTTTTTGCCCAGCAGCAAAGCAAACGCCAAAATCATGGACAACAAATAGCCTGCAACAGTAGCCACCGCAGCACCGCGGATTCCCATAGCCGGGAAAATACCAATACCAAAAATCAGGATGGGATCGAATACAAAATTGACCACCACGCCCGCAATCTGAAACCACATGGGAGCAATCATGTTCCCGGTGGCCTGTATCATCTTCTGGATTGCGATATGCACCATATTGGGGATTTGCATGAACGAACATACGCCCATATAGGCAATGCTCAACTGATAGATTTCTTCATTATTGGTGAATGCCCGAAAGTAGGGTTTCATAATCAGGAATGACAGAAGGTTGAGCAAAGCACCTATTCCAAAGGCCAGTAACAATCCGTGTGTGACGGTGGTATTTGCTTCATCCTGCTTTTTCTGTCCAAGATACCCCGCAATCAGTACATTCACGCCGACACCAATCCAGATAGACGCCGCATTCATCAGTGTTGTAATCGGGAATGACAGAGAAACAGCCGTCAGCGCATTCTCACTCAGCCGCGCTACAAACGCGCTGTCTATCAGGTTATAGGAATATTGCAGGAACATGGAAATCAGCGGCGGTATCGACATTTGCCAGATAAGCTTTCCAACGGGAGCGACCGCCATTTTATTATTGGTCTGCATGCTTTCCCTCCTCTCCACAAATTGTCCGGCGCAAAAACATTGCGCCGGACAGCAGGACATTAAATCCGAACGATATAGTTTTGTTTGCGTGCTGCGGGTTGACCGGCTTCCTGGGCTGGATAACCCAATGCAATCGCCCCGACACCGCGCAAGGTTTCCGGCAACTTCCACTCCCGCAGGAGGGCTTTGCCCTTTTCGCAGTCAAAGATTTCCCGCTCCCGGTGTACCCATACGGTTCCCAGCCCAAGGGCATGGGCAGCGAGCATCATATTTTCAAGAACGCAGCTTCCGTCTTCCACAAAGGTGCTTGCGGAGCCATCTGCCAGAACTAAAATCACGACAGGCGCGCCATAATAGGGGTCTGCGTTGCTTCCCATTACTTCTGCATTTAGTTTTGCGATCTCCTGTCTATATTTGGGGTCTGTAATTGCAATAATGGTGGGGGATTGACGTCCGCCGCCGGTAGGCGCGTAAGTTCCCGCTTCCAGTACAGCGTCCAGCGCCTCGGAAGGGACAGGATCCGATTTATAAGCCCTTACACTGCGGCGCGTCTTGATCAGAGATAAAAAGTTGTTTTCCATAAAAAATCATCCTCCATTCTGCCAACACTTCCGAGATACGGGCAACAAAAAAGCCACACGGCTATCACAAGATAGCTGTGTGGCAAAAAGATGACCGAATCCGGAAAAGTCCACTCAAATTTTACGATTATCATTATAGTGAAATCTCAGGAGTCTGTCAAGCATTAATTATTGTGATTACAGAATGGTAGCGGTGGCTATCTATTGTTTTTGATGTTATTTTACGGTGTATAAGCATTGTAAGCCGTGATGTAATCAATGCCTTTAGAGCGTAACCTTTACAATCTTGCCATCTGTCAAATTAAAGATCAGGTGACCGCCCAGGCAGACCTTGACGGACTCTACCAGCTCGTTCCACTTCTCATCAGTGTAGACGGGGGCTGGATCACCGCACTTTTGCAGCATCTTCTCAAAGGCCGCTTTACAGAATTATTTGTAGCAGTATACGTGGTGCGCATGATCACCCGATATACAAAAGAATTACCTACAGAAGGAAGGGAGCCTATGAATAAGATCATTACGATTGGACGTGAATTTGGAAGCTTATTCCGTTAAGAGAGGACGAGGGTCTGTGAAGCTGTTTTGCGGCTTGACAGACCCTTTTTATACCCTTATCGCTATTTTGTGATTTTTCTTGTTATTATAAGGAAAATATGATATATTGTCGTTGAATATCGCAGGATATTTGGCTGTTCCCGTAAATTTTATGTAAAATTCCGGAAAGTTTTCGGAAAACATCTTTCTATGAACAGCAAAAAACGAGGGAAAAGGAGATTACAACTATGAGTCTTACCGTTTCGAATCTGTCCAAAAAGTATGGAAACAAGACCGTTCTCGATCACCTGAGCTTTGAGATGCCGGAACCCGGTGTCTATGCACTGCTGGGAACCAACGGCGCAGGCAAGACAACGACGATCCGTATGATGCTCGGAATGCTTGCGAAAGACAGCGGTGAAGTGCTGTGGAACGGAAAACAGCTGGACACCGCCACCTGCAATGTGGGCTATCTGGCGGAAGAGCGCGGACTGTATCCAAAATATACACTGATGGATCAGCTGATGTACTTCGCCGGACTGCGCGGCGTTTCCAAGTCCGATGCGAAAAAAAGAATCCGCTACTGGGCGGAGCGCCTGCAGGTGGAGGAATACCTGTATCCCGGAAAAACAGCGGCTCCGGAAGCAGCGAAAGGACATACCAAAACGAAGGCACAGAAACCAAAACTGGCGGATCAGCTTTCCAAAGGAAATCAGCAGAAAATCCAGTTTATGACGGCGCTGATCTCAGATCCGGAGCTTTTGATCCTGGATGAGCCTCTGTCCGGTCTTGACCCGGTCAATACGGATCTTTTCAAAGCCGTGATCCGTGAGGAGATCGCAAAAGGCAAATACCTGATCATGTCCAGCCATCAGATGGCGACCGTGGAAGAGTTCTGTACGGATATTACGATCCTTCACCGGTCCAGAGCGCTGCTTCAGGGAAATCTCAATGAGATCAAAAAGAGCCACGGCCGTGTCAATCTCCGTCTGAAAACAGAGCAGGATATCTCCGCCTACATACAGAAAGCCGGAATCACACAGCTTTCCGAAAAAGAATATGAGTACCAGCTGAAGGTGACGGGAGAGGATCAGGCGAATGCTCTTCTGGCGGATCTGATGAAGGACAGTGTTCGTGTGATTACCTTTGACCTTCGGGAACCGTCCCTGCACGAAATCTTCGTGTCAACGGTAGGAGGTGAGGCTCATGAAACAGAATAAAGGAGAACTGCAGGGCGTTGGAAAAGTTTTTCAGTTTACCCTGCTGCAGTTTGTGAAAAATAAAGCCAATACGATCACTTTGATCATCATGCTTGTCCTGACACTGTTTTCTGTTCCGGTGATGACGCTGTTTTCCGGAGGCGGAATGTCTGCGGGAGAAACCTCCGGGATTTCAAAGGTTTACTGGCAGGATCAGACCGGCTATTCTGTAAATCCGGCGGAAACGGCGCAGGAGAACGATTTTTACAGGGGTACTGTGTTTGAAGAAGCGGATTTTTCCGCCGAAGATTTTGCGTCTTCCGCAGAGGACGGTTCCGTGTATGTACTCTTTTCCAGAGAGGAAGCAGCGTCCGGAACGGTGATCTCGATCCAGTGTCTTCCGGAGCAGGAGCCTTCCGAAAGCGATCTGTCCAGTCTGGAAACGCTGATGTCCCAGGCGCTGGAACAGGCAAAGCTGTCCGCGCTTCAGATCTCTGAGGAGCAAACAGCCACGCTGTTCTCAGGACTGAGCAGCCAGGTGCAGACTATGGAAGAATATCAGGAAGGGGAGGGCGTCGACTGGGGTGTACAGTATGGGCTTCAGCTTGGATATTCCATAATCGTCATGATCATCAGCATTTTTGCGGTCACTTATATTGTGCGTGCCGTGGTGGAAGAGAAGGCTTCCAAGCTGGTGGAGATGCTGATGGTCAGCGTGCAGCCGCTGGCGCTGCTTGTGGGAAAGATCCTTGCCGCAATGGTATATATTTTCGGTTTTTTTGTACTGCTTCTTGCCGGAATCGGGATTTCCTGGGTGGTCAGCAGTCAGTTTATGGATGTTTCCGCAATCTCTGAAACAATGGCCGCGTCAGGATTTTCTATGGATCTTCTGCAGCTGAGTCCGGCAACTTTGGTGATCGTCCTGCTATCGCTGCTTTTAGGATACCTGACGTTCTCTATCCTGGCTGGACTTTCCGGAACCGGATGTTCCACGATGGAGGATGTTCAGGGAGCTTCCACCTTGTCTACAATGCTGATCTTTGTCGGATATTTCGCGGCGGTCATTGCCGGCAGCATCGGCGGAGATGTTTTGAATCTTTTTGTCAGCCTCTGTCCGGTGATCTCGGTGTTCTGTGCGCCGGTGCAGTATGTACTTGGAAATATCGGTTTTGGAATCCTACTGCTTTCCTGGCTGCTTCAGGCGGCAGTGATCGTTCTTCTTGCCGTGTTCAGCGCAAGGGTGTACCGGGCGCTTCTGATGTATCGCGGCAGCAGGCCGAACTTCCGCCAGATGTTTGCGATGGCGAAGGAACAGTCATCCGGAAAGGAGCAGAAATAAGATGAAAAACGAACTGAAAGGACTTGGAAAAATTTTTGCCTTTACCTTTGAACGGCAGGTAAAGAGCACCGGATATCTGGTGGGAACGATTGTCTTTGCCCTGCTCTGTTTTCTGCTTCCGGCCGGAATTATGGCGGCTGTGGAATATTTCGGAGGGGATTCCGATTCTGCAGTGGAAACAGCAGCTGTCAGTCCGGTACAAACCGTCTATGTGGCAGATGAAACAGACGGCGCGGCTGACTGGAATCTTCTGACACAGGCAGGATCTGAAACTTTCGGCGGAATCTCCTATGTCACATGCGGCAGTCTGGAAGAAGCCGACGCACAGGCGGGGCAGGAGGAGCACAGCCTGATCCTTCTTCTGGAAGAAGCGAAGAAGACCGCCCAGGAAAATGCACTGAGCCAGGTTTCCAACGGATCACAAAATGGATATCAGATGCACCTTCTTCTCCCGGACAACACTTCGCTGTCAGAAGGAGATGCGGGAGATCTCGAATCGTTTCTGCAGGCAAATTTCCAGATCATCCTGCTTCAGAAATCCGGCATTGACCCGGCCGCAGCGGCGGAACTTCTTGTTCCAGCAACTACGGAGGTAACAACCTTTGGAGAGGAAGCGCTTTCAGAGACGGAAGCGGCGCTGGAAAGTATGCGGGAAGTACTGGGAATGCTTCTTCCGTATCTGAATATTATGATCCTGTATTTCCTGGTGCTGTTCTATGGTCAGGGAGTGGCAAACAACGTGATCATGGAAAAGACCTCCAAACTGATGGACACCTTTCTGGTTGCAGTGAAACCGACGGTGATGGTTTTTGGAAAGGTGCTTGCGGTCACTGCGGCGAGCATGCTGCAGTTTGTCATCGTCGCTGCCAGTCTGATCGGCGGTTTTGCAGCGGGAAGTGCATTGGTCCGCATGATCAACCCGGATTCCGACATGCTGCTTTTGCTGTTCTTTGATTCACTGAGTGAGTTCCAGGGAGTGCTGACTGTGCCGGGAATCCTGCTTGCTGTCGTGATGATGGTTTCCGGATTTTTCCTTTACTGTTCGCTGTCTGCCATCGGAGGTTCTGTGGCAGGGAAACCGGAAGATCTGTCCTCCACGAATGTGGTATTTACCACGGTACTGATCGTCAGTTTTCTTGCAGCACTTTATGCGGGAGGTATCGGAAGTATGGATTCCGGAGCTTTTGCCAAGTGGCTGGATTTTGTTCCGTTTACCTCGATTCTGGTAACGCCAAGCCGGATCATGCTCGGAGAAGTTTCTCTGGGAATGGGATTTGTGTCCCTGCTTCTCGTGCTGATCGTCTCAGTGCTTTGCCTGCTTCTTGCAGGAAAGGTTTATCGGATGATGGCGCTCTATAAGGGTAATCCGCCGACACCGGCGAAGCTGATGAAAATGCTGAAAGAAAAATAACCGCTCCGCGTACGGAACGGCTGCTGGCTAAAAAAGCCGGCATGGCTTCATCGATTGATGTGCCATGTCGGCTTTTTGTAAATCATGGATGCAAAATTTAATGTTCATTTTTCAGATAAAAAACAGCCAGCTGGGTGCGGTCGCGAAGGCTGAGCTTGTCCAGGATCGCGCTCAGGTAGTTTCGCACCGTTCCTTCGCTCAGGTACAGGTTTTGAGCAATTTCTTTGTTGCTCATTCCCTGGGCGACCAGGGCAATGACTTCCAGCTCTCTGGGACCGATGTGGTAGGTTTCCCAGGGAAAACTTTTCTGCCCGGTCAGGAGATGAGGGAGTTTTGCGGTAATCTCGTTTCCATAGACCGTTTGCCCGGAGTACACAGCTTTCAGGGCGGGAATGATGCTGTTGTAGTCTTGTTTCAGCAGATAGCCCCTGGCGCCGAGTTTCAGGGCGCGGATGATGTATTCGTCATCCAGAAAGGTAGTCAGCAGGAGGATCTTCGCCTGGGGATCAAGGGCAAGGATCTCTGCCGACGCAGCCAGCCCGTCCATCTCTTCCATCCGGATATCCATCAGAAGGATGTCCGGACGGAGAGAATCGTAGAGAGTGACCGCCTCTTTTCCGTTCTTACCCGAACCGCAGACCTGAATCCCGCTGTCGGATTCCAGAATGGTTTTCAGAGCTGTTGTGATAAAAAAGTCGTCGTCGATGATCAAAACTCTCATAAGGTTCTCCTTTTCATGTCACCGTATTCCGGCGGTGCATGTTTTCTTTTCATTTACTTTTTTGGAATCGTGATAAAAATCCGAAAACCATTTTCTGCCTGAATATGTATCGAACCATTCAGCGCTTCCACCCGTTCTTTCATGTTGCTCAGGCCGATGCCGTGTGTCTCCGGCACCGCGCCGCCTGTTCCTACGCCGTTGTCCCGAATGATCAGCTGATACATACCCGGATGTTCCCGGAGGGTGATCCATGCCTGTTCGGCTTGACTGTGGGCGGCGATATTGGACAGTCCTTCTTTCAGAACAGCAATCATACAGTAGCGCACTTCCGACGGAGGCGGACAGCTGATATCATATTCCAGGGATACGGGGCAGCTGTGAAAATCTGCCACAAGGTTTTCTGCGGTTTCTCTCAGATTGACGGCCTCATCGTGGAGATCGTGCACGCTTTCCCGGATGTTGTTCATGGCTGTGTTCAGCGTGTCCTCCAGCTGAGAAAGCGGTTCTGCGGCGGAAGGCTCCCGGAAGACGGTTTTCATGGCTCCGGTCATCAGGATCGCCCGTGAGAGCATATGTCCCACATGATCATGGATTTCACGAGCGATGCGGTTTCGCTCTTTCAGTGTCGCCGCATAGATTTCATAGTTCTGTTTTTCAATCAGCGTTTTATTTTTCTCTTTCAGCAAAAGCGTATATTCAAAACTGTCGTCCCTGGCTTTCTTGTAAGTCTGCGAAAGCTCTTCGTAGGACGAACTGCGGAACCACAGAATTCCGCCCAAAACCATTCCCAGGAAAAGGTAATAAACGGTAAAGGCAGAAGAGCCGGAAACAGAATAGCAGAAGAGAAGCCCAGTCAGCAGTAAGACCCATAAATTCTTTCGGGACAGGAGTCCCGCAGACAGGTAATCATATGCCAGCAGGGGACAGAAAAGAATTCCCTGAGGGAAAAATATTGTCAACAAACCATAGCTTCCGAGAACGATCAGAGAAAAGCATTTCTGCCGGGAAAATTCGAGAATGCAGGAACATGCAGACACAAGAAAGAAAAAACTCACAAACAACGCATCCGCCGGCATCAGCAGACAGATTCCAAGAGAATATAAGAGCAGCAGCGCCTTGTCGATCAGTCGGTTCACGGTTGCTTTCCCTCCTTTCTGCTGTTTTCCTCATTTTTTCATTATATCTTGGTGTCCAATAAAAGTAAAGTTTCTCTGTGGGATGTATGACATTTGTCATGGAAGTTCCTGACACCAGACACTGTGAAAAAAGAAAGAGATCTGATAGGATAGAATCAGACAGGCGCCCTGCTGACGGAATTGCAGCATGGATAAGAAAAGTCAAAAAAGAAAGGACGGAACACAAATGTCTATGATAGAGATTCGAAATCTTGTAAAAAGATACAAAGATACGATCGCCCTGGACCACCTGAATCTGGATATTGAAGAAGGCGAGATTTTCGGACTCCTCGGTCCAAACGGTTCGGGAAAAACCACGGTGATCAACTGCCTGCTGGCTTTGCTGAAATTTGACAAAGGAAGCATTAAAATCTTCGGAGAGGAAATTCAGCCGGACAGCTATGAGATCAAGCGGCAGATTGGAATCGTCATGCAGAATGTCGCTGTTTTCAACGAATTGAATGTCTATGAAAACGTGGACTATTTCTGCGGACTTTATGTGCCGGACAGAAGGAAACGAAAACAGCTGGTGGAAGAGGCGATTGCCTTCACCGGACTGGAGGGCTACGAAAAGAAGCGGCCTCAAAAGCTGTCCGGAGGACTGCTTCGCCGTCTGAATATTGCCTGCGGCATCGCTCATCGTCCAAGACTGGTAATCCTGGATGAACCTACCGTAGCGGTAGACCCCCAGAGCCGCAACAAAATTCTGGAAGGGATCTGTCAGATGAACCGCCAGGGTTCCACCATTATCTACACCTCCCATTACATGGAAGAAGTGGAACAAATTTGCAGCCGGATCGCCATATTGGATAAAGGAAGATGTCTGGCGCTGGGCACAAAGGAAGAACTGAAGCATATGATCAAGACGGGAGAGAAGGTTCATCTGGAGGGAATCTGCCTGACACCGACCCAACTGGAGACCATCCGCCGGATGCCGCAGGTTTATTCTGCTGTCTACGAAAATGAAACTCTGACACTTCGTTATGAGGGAAGCGGCAGCCATCTGCTCGGACTGCTCCACTATCTGGAAGAAGAGCATCTGACCTGCGGAAGCTGCTTTTCCGAGCTGCCCACACTGAACGATGTATTTCTTGAAATCACGGGAAAAGAACTCAGAGACTGAAACAATTTTTCATGAAATATGGAGGAATCCTTTATGCTTCTGATTATGAAACGGCAGATCCTGGTAAACATCCGGGAAAAGTCCAACATTTTTTGGACCATGATCTTTCCGCTGATCCTTGCCACTTTATTTCATTTTACACTTGGAGAGATGCTGGATCAGAATGAAATGGAAACCATTTCGGCTGCCTATGTGACGCAATCCGCCGCCAAATCCGCAGAGAGTCCGTCTCACCAGGAAAAGGACGGTTTTCTTGAATACCTGGAAAGCTTTGAAAATTCCTGGCTGAAAATCCGCCCTATGACAGAGAAAGAGGCAAAGGATGCACTGAAAAACGATGAAATTCTCGGTATTTTTTACGGTGGAGAAGAGAAGCGTCTGACCATCGGGGAGAACTCTACATACACCAGCATTCTCTCACAGGTGCTGGAGATTTATGAGAAAAACGAAGTGTTGATCGCCCGGATTGCACAGGATCATCCGGAACACCTTTCCGATGCTGTCGCGGCGCTGGAAGACTATAAAACCTGCACGGAGACCGTGACCTTTGACGGAACATCCATGGACAGTGTACAGAACTATTTCTTTGCCCTGATTGCGATGACCTGCCTTTACGGCAGCTTTATGGGAATGTACAACGCCGTTGGCGTTCAGGCAAACACATCCGTTCTCGGAGCACGGCTGACTGCAGGGTGTGTGAAACGGTATAAAAGTATTGCCGCCAGCCTTCTGTCTTCCTGGATGATCAGTTTTCTTGAGGTTTTGATTCTGCTGTTCTATATGGATGTGATTCTGGGAGACATTGATCTGTCAGGGCAGATACTTCAGATTTTTGTCATCTGTGCAGCAGCGACCCTGTATTCCTGCAGTCTGGGAATGGTGATCGGAACCGTTGGCAGCTGGAGCGCAAACCTGAAGAACGGAATAGTGGTGGCTGTAAGCATGGCATGCTCCTTTGCCGCAGACCTGATGCTCAGCGGAGTGAAAAGTGCGATTGAAACGTATGCGCCGGTGATCAACCGGATCAATCCAGGCGCACTGACCACAGATGCCTTTTACAGTGTGCTGGTCTACAATGATACAGAAAAATATTTCAGAAGCCTGATTCTGCTGACCGTTTTTGCTTTGCTTCTTTTGACGGCCGCAGTTTTATCGATGAGGAGAATGCGATATGAAAGTATATAAGGGATATCTCATGGCACTGAGAGCGAACGTATCCACGATCATCCTGTACTGTTCCATTTTTCTGCTGGTGGCAGTTTCTATGGTACACCTTTCCTCTGGAGAAAAAAGCAGCGGAAGTTATTCTCAGCAGAGACTTTCCATCGGCGTGGTGGATCGGGACAACAGTCTCTGGTCAAAAACACTTGTGGATTATCTGGAACAGTATCACGATGTGACAATCATGGAAGATGATATGGATGCCCTGGCGGAGTCTGTCTACCGTTCTGACATTGTCTACGCTGTGATGATTCCGGAAAATTTTCAGGAAACCTGTATCCTGGGAGAAGAAACGATCGAGACACTGACGGAATCCGGAAGTCAGTGGGAGTACTATGTGAACGGAAGGATCGACAGCTTTGTCAATACGGCAAAAGTCCTTCTGGCAGGAGGCTATTCTTCTGAGGAAGCGGCACAGCATACGCTGGAAACCGCAGAAATCCAGGCAAAGGTGCGGCTGGAAAGTTCCCGGGAGGACGCGGCAGTTTACAATGTGTTCCGTTTTATGCCGTATCTGTATTTCAGCATTCTGTGCTTTGTCCTGGGATTGATTCAGAAGGAATATCAGAATATTGATATCCGCAGAAGATTGCTTGCTTCCAGCCTGACTTTAAAAAGCCAGAATCTTCAGAGCCTGCTTGCTTTTTTCACGATCGGAATGCTCTCGTGGGTTCTTTGCGAGGGAATCGGCGTCCTCACCTGTGCTTCCGAATTCTGGGACAATCCGAATCGGTGGCTGATCTTTCTCAATGGATTTACGATCATGCTGGCGGCTCTGGCTGCTTCTTATTTTGTCGGAAGCATGGCAAAAACCGCTTCCGCAGTCAATGGAATGGCAAATGTTCTGAGCCTTGGTTTTTGTTTCCTGGGCGGAATCTTTGTCCCTCTGGAACTTCTGACCGGCGTGATCAAAGACATCGGTCAGTTTTTCCCCACCTACTGGTATGCGCAGAACATCTCGATTCTCAGCTTTAATGACACACTGACCGATTCCTTGAAGACAACCCTTTTTCAAGGAATGTTGATCCAGGTTCTTTTTGCCTTCGCATGCGTGGCGGTTGCTCTGGCAATCGGGAAAGCGAGGAGACAGGAAGAAGCAAATTGAATGTCAGCAGAATATAATACTTTTTGTGTCTTGTTTGATTGGCAGTTTTTGAATCATTTGTTATAATATATTTATCAAACATATACTGAAAGGGGAATGCGATTGGATAATGTAAAAAGTGATGTGATTTTAAAGAATTTTTGGCGGTCTAATGAACGGTTCGCAGATTTATTTAACGCTGTCATTTTTGGCGGAAAAGAAATACTCCATGCGGAATGCTTAGAAGAAATGGATACAGATGTTTCTGGAATTATCGAAACAAAAGATTATAAAGAAACACTGACACGCTCCAGAGATGTTGTAAAAAAATCTGCATATGGTGTTGAATTTATTGTAATGGGTATTGAGAATCAGAAACATATTCACTACGCTATGCCTCTTAGAAATATGATTTACGATGCACTTGGATATCTAAAAGAATATCGGGAACTTACTCATACTTTTAAAAACGCAAAAAGAAAAGACAAAACGACCACTGCAGATGAATTTTTGTCTAAAATGAAAAAGGAAGACCGTCTGCATCCAATTATTACACTCACCATATACTATGGAGAAAAAGAATGGGATGGTCCATATTCGTTGAAAGATATGGTTATTGAAATGCCAGAAGAAATTCAAGCCATTTTTTCAGACTATTCCATGAATCTCTTGGAAGTTCGGAATAGTCAAAATTATATCTTTCATAATCATGATATTCAAACTGTCTTTGAAATTACCCGAGAGGTAATGGCAGGGCATTTTGATACTATACAGGAAAAATATGGAACGATCAAAGTCAGTCCTGAATTGCTTTCTGTCATTGGTAAGATGACGGGCAGCCGGGAATTGATGGAAATTGGTGATGGAAAGGAGATTGATAATATGTGTACAGCTCTTGAAAAATTAAAACGTGACAGTTTAAATCAAGGAATTGAACAGGGAAAACTTTCTATTATTAGGAATCTCCTGATGAATGGAATGACTGCAGAGCAGATTAAAAAAACAGCCGGTGCTACGGATGAAGAAATCAGAGAGGCGCAGAGAACAACTGCAGAAGGCTGAACCTGTAAAATCAACCAGCAGTAGAACGATCAATGAAAACTCTAACATCCGGTTATTGCAGAACCTTTGGTTCTGCGGTACATTGTGTTTATAGAAATTATGCAATATTGACAGCTTTATAATGTGTTAAACACCAGGAGGTCGTACAATGCTGGATTATAAAAAAACAGGAACTTTTCTTGCTTCAAAAAGAAAGCAGGCGCAAATGACGCAGGCAGATGTTGCACAGAAACTTGGCGTATCTTTTCAGGCAGTTTCAAAATGGGAAAACGGAACGCTTCCAAATGTGGAACTTCTTTCGGACCTTGCTCGATTGTTTGGGATTACAGTGGATGAAATTTTGGCAGGAGAGGAAAAAACAGAAGCATCCTATTCTTACAGCAAGGCGGGAGTCGACATTTCTTATACAGATGCAATGAAACGCGAAATGACCCAATTTTTAAAAACGGAAGATCGGAGAGTGCTGAATGGTCTTGGGCAGTTTGCATCTTTGTATGACATAGAGTTTCCTGAAATCCCGCATCCTGTGCTTGTCTTGAAATCAGAAGAACCTGGTTCCAAGCAGAAGCTGGCAATGGAATACGGTTACAGCGAATCCATCTGCCACGATATGATCAATCATCTGGTAAACGATATTATGGTAATGGGAGCACGTCCTCTTGCCGTGTTGGATACCATTGTCTGCGGCAGTGCAGAAAAGGAGACGATCAAATCGTTTATCAAAGGCATTTCAGACGCCTGTCGGGAAAACGGATGCTCTCTTGTCGGCGGTGAAACGTCCATACAGCCGCAGGTGGTAGAAAAAGGCGTCTATGTTCTCACTTCAAGTATCGCCGGTATCTTATCCAAAGACAAAGTAATTGATGGCTCTGGCATTACAGAAGGAGACACAGTGCTTGCCGTTGCGTCCAACGGTCTTCACACCAACGGATATAGCCTTGTCCGCATGCTGATGGACCAGATGCCTCAGATTAAGCTGGAAAAAATTGATGGGGAAACCTTTATCGAACAGATTATGAAACCTCACACAACCTACCGAAACGCGATTCGGAATCTTTTGGAATGCCCTGGCATTCATGGAATGGCTCACATTACCGGCGGCGGCATCCAGGGAAATCTTTGCAGGATTCTGCCTGACGGTCTGTACGCAGACATTGATCTGTCCAAAATCAAAACGCTACCCATTTTCCGTTATATTCAAAGAATCGGAAACATCGACGAGGCGGAGATGCTGTCCACGTTTAACTGCGGTGTCGGTCTGATTGTTGTGGTTTCGGAGCGTTATGCAGAGCAGGCGATTCGGAACATCGCAAAATATCACGATTGTTATGAGATTGGCAGAATCCGAAAGGGAAGCGGAAAGGTTCTTTTCAGAAACTCTGTCAACTGGGAATCTTTATAAGCATTGATAAAAATCTATTGACCTGAAGTAAACTCCAAGGTGTATAATTTTCCAACATAAGCTGGAAGGTGATACACCTTTTTGATACCTGAAAACAAGCCTGCAAATAAAAAGTCAAGGCTAAATTGATGAACATTGAAAATT